>Ga0075163_10014269_pt1 | contig 10257 bp, 15 predicted proteins | sample JI1023141ADNA_FD_71478 | JGI IMG/M metagenome (GOLD analysis project Ga0075163, IMG submission 71478) | Wastewater effluent complex algal communities from Wisconsin, to seasonally profile nutrient transformation and Carbon sequestration -... | ecosystem: Engineered > WWTP > Effluent > Algae... | reverse complement strand
GATACAAAAACTCTTTATGAGGAGCTTGTCAATAGTTCTGGAAGACTGTTAGGAAAGAAGTATGGTAAGAAAAAGTCCTTTCTATTTAAGTTATTAGAGCAAGATGGTTATAATGTTGATACCTATAAACCAAAATATCGATGACTTTTCTTTGGCGCGCAAAAAAAGTTAAAAGAAAAATATTACCTACTACTCAAGAACCCTTCTCAATACTCTCCTCCAAAATCTCTACATGTTTTTGAAGTTTTCGCGTAAGACAGTCATCTGTATGTTGTGCATAGTCGCTATCTACAGCGGTTAAATCACGCGCACAAAAAGCACATTCTAACATATTTTTACCATTTGAATTATACTGCCAAATAGTACAGTTGTATGTTGCTCTATTAAGATCTTCAATAAGAGCTAGTTTTTGTTCCTTTGTCATATATCTTTTATACCAATAAAAAATAATATAAATTCATACAAAAATGTTGACAGTTAAAACAAAAACATTATAGTACTTTTATCGGGGTGTAGCGCAGTTTGGTAGCGCGTTCGTTTTGGATACGAAAGGCCGAAGGTTCGACTCCTTCCACCCCGACTCAGAAGTTACCTAATTTGCATCCTCAATACCCATATCTTTATTAAAACCCTCAAGAACTCCAAACATCCAGGATTTGTGCTTAAAGACATTCCATGGTTCATTATTAAACCTCAACACAACACCTTCAGTAATATGTCGTTTATCAATTGTCGACGGTAGAAGATTGTCATTAGCCATGAACTTATCTAGTCTTTTTAGTAGATTGTCAACATTACCGTCGTAGATGAATCTATCCAGCTCTGGAACAGTCTTTAGTTCCAGTTCCTTGCACCGTCGGACAGTTTCATCCCACGTTTGAATAACCATCTTTCCATCAACCATCTTGGTGTACTTATATACATAAATATCACACTGACCTTCCTCACAACCATAGGTATAAATCATTGGATCGCTATAGTCCTTAATATTAACGTCCCTCTTAATCTTACTTAGAGGCTGTGGTTCCATAATACGTCGACCACTATCTGTGTACCCAACAATCTCATAAGAAAACTGTTCCCCATCAACTATGCTTTTAAATTTCTCTGCACTCTTCCATCGGAAGGGCTCTTTGTAATATCCACATACCTGACCATCTTCTAGAACAACTTTTCTAGTACCTACCATAAATCTGTAAATTTCCTTACCAAACAGATATCTCAGGAGAGTACCCTTAATAGAGGGGTCAAGTATGCGTCCTGTTTGTGCTGAAGTACCATGAACTTTTTCAGTAACAGTAATTTCAGTGTTAACGGGAAGCTGTGATAGATGATGTTTTAGAGCATCTGTGTCTGTATGCTGAGGAAAGAACTTGTTATAGCTATATGGGTCAAATGAGTCCATAAAGTCTTTAATATTTCTTCTGGCGGCGAAAAGTTCTCGCCGTACTTTACGAATATATGGAACAATTCTGTAAAAACGAGAATTGTCTAATTTATCCATATACACGTCAAACTTACTTGGACGATGGTTAGCCCTACGAACTGTATATTTCTCACATACTTTGGTAGACCCGAGCCTATCAAACGTATATCCTGGGCTCTCTTTTAGAATATTCTCAAGTACACGTTCATGTTGTGAACGGAGATATTCCAAGAAAGTAAGAGGAACTACAATTCCTTCCGACCTTACTCCGCCAAATTTCTGTGCCCTCACACGACAGTTATCGTCGAAATACCCTCCTCCAATTTTCTTTCCAGAGGAGTCTTTACGAATAATCAAGTCATTGGCTTCGCAAAAATCGGTCGAAAGACGTACATCAGGAGGAAAGTAAATATACGTATCAGTTAAAGGATAATCTTTGCTAATAATTACTTTAGTATCCCCAAGTTCATTCATAGTAGCTGCAACAATACGATCTTTGCCGGCAATAGTAAAAACTTCTTTTAGTTTGACCAGTTTTGCTGTGTACATAACAATTTTATACCAATCTTATGTAGAAGAATTAACATGTCTGTATGACACGAGATTTAGCATTCACAATTATCCGTAACTTTAACGACGGAGAAAAAGTTAGTCAGTCGATGCTTGTTAAGGCAGCGGAGTATCTACAGTTAGATTCCAATCTTCTGCTTAAAGAGGCCCATTTTAAATCTGCGGCGACGAAAAAGATTAAAGAACTAAGTAAGACAAATGGTAAGTTAACAGAAGAGGAGCTTAAGCATTTTTCTACCGCCGCCGGGTGTACAAAAGACCACATTAGAAAAGTAGCACAACTATCTGATACATCGCCAGAAGACGTGTTATTTACTTATTTTAGACAAACCGGATACGTTCCTAATGAAAAGTACGCTCAAGATGAAACTAACATCGACGACGCTACTTTACAACAAGATCCCGCTATGTTGGATAAGTTTCAAATTCGTCCACACAGCCTGACCTCACAAGATCCTTTTGGAAACCCTCTGGTTCAACCAAGTCCTCAATCAGTTCCACAGGTTCCTGGTATGCAAGGAGGTAATTTAGGACAGTTAAAAGAAAATTATGATAATAAGGACCAGATTGAACAGGAACAAATGGATTTAGCCAACCAACAAATGTTGGCTCAAGAAGGACAACAACCTGGAAGTCATTCTAAAGAAGAAATTGAAAATGCTTTGATGCAAGCTGACTCTATGGGTAAGGCTCAGTTTATTATGCCAGGAGGCACTGAGGACCAATTACAGAGATTGTCTCAAGAAATTGACAAAGTAGAACAACTTGCGGGTATCCCAATAAAAGCACCAGAACATCTAAAGAAAATTGTAGGAGAAGTGGAAAAAATCGATTCTAAAAAAATAGAAGAAGCAATAAAATCCCTTAGCGGAGGAGCGACGGGAGAAACAGGTTATGGTCCTCTTCCTCCTCCCGCTGGACAAGGAGCCTCTCCTCAACAAGGTCTTCCTTCTCCAGCCGGAAACAGTAATCAATCAACTGATGTAGATATGCAAAAACTAGCAAGTATTCTAAGGAAGATTAAGTTTTAATCATCTGATGTAAAGGAAGTTCAGACGTACATCCAGCGGCCTTTTTATGTCCCCCTCCTCCAACAGTTTCGGCCAAAACAGAAATATCTAAATCTCCGTTAGCTACTCTCAGAGAATATACATACTTACCTTGGGAGTTTATGTGGAAGGTTGCTCCAAATTCTCCTTTCAAAGCCAACTCTCTAGCAATTTCTGAGAAACACTCAGTAGCGTTAGCAATATAAATCTCCCTATCAAACATCCTGGCTTTAAAAGCTCTTTTACAACCATCTTCAACATTTTTCTGGCGGGCTTTTACTATAGGATGACCTAATGCTGTTAGTTCTTCTATTGAATATCCTGTACAGTAAAGATGCCAATCGACCCAGGTCTGCTCTATTTTTGGATCAAATTGTGGAAGCGTATATAGAAAACTAGTTACTGCTTCAGTTTCTGGATATGCCCATTTCCACAGATCCCTATCTTGTACCAACTCGACGAGCCTAGCCTCTATATAACATTCGTGCGCCCTAGAAAAATATTCGTAGGCGAGCATAGCTCCAGATTTAGCCATAGAACAAAAACTCTTACATTTAGTATTCTCATCAACAATCTTCTCAATATAAGGAAGACTTGTTTGATGGTGATCTAAGAAGACTACAGACTTTGCTAATTCACAAATAGCTCTGGTTTTATCTTCTTTATAACAAAAATCAATAAAGTAAACGTCTTTATCCTTTACATTATCGAGGATATCATCCTCTTTATTATGCGTCGCTGCATGAAAATACGCCTTTGGAAAATCATAATAGGCACACAAAGCACCCACAGAACCATCAATACAGTTGGAATGATAGATAATAACTTGGTCACTCATCTGAGTCCTCCTTATCTTCTGTTACTGATGTGTTTTTTGTTGGCCAAACTTTTAGCCCAGCAGTACATACATCATGTTCTGCACAGGTAGAACATTTTTTTCTTTCTGGCTTATCTTCTCCTTTGTTCCATAAACTACTTAAACAATCCATACAGTCTCCTGACAGAGACGAACAATTATTAGATTTTTTGACTTCAGTATTAATAGTTGCGCCACAAGAAGTAATAAATAGAAAGGATACCAGTAAGTATTTAATCATTTGGCGGTCCTTTAAACTTTAGGTTTCTCTTTTTCATGGCGCGAATCTTCCTCCTTAACTTCTGTACCAAATGTGCTTTTCTTTCAACAATTCTAATAACCTCACACAACTCACTGTAAATCTCATATCGTTTCTCTCCGTCCAAGGTGTATAATCCAAAAATATCGTTAGAGATCTTTTTTAACTTTGTAAGTGTAGGGTTTGCAGCTTGTGTCACTCTTCACCAAATATTGCCAATTTCCACAGATAAACAAACCCTTCAATTACTGCACACACAAAAGTTTTTATATAACTAATAAGAATAATGAGCATGAAGACTCCTAACAAAAGAGCTGTTATAGGAAAACCTATTGTAAAAATGGCCATTCTTCTTTCGGTAATACGGAAAAAACCGCCACTAAAAAGTGAAACAGAGTTCGTTACCCAAACACGCTGATGAGGGAAAATCCAGTACAAAAGTGTAAAATACAGAGATACTATATATGCCACAAATATAAAAATTGTAAGTAGCATGGTTCCTATCATTATAGATTCCTCATCAAAACATCCTTGTCAAAATTCATATCTTCCTCTTCTGTTATTTTTCCTAGTAAGGGACAATTAACAGGAGTCTTTACCAAACACTGAGTAAAATGATAGCGTATATCAATACCCTTTTTACAAGAGACTCCTTTAGTCATGTCGCCACCAGAAAAATATTTACACTTCTCTGTATCAGTGTAACAGGTATAAAAAGTTTGTAGTTTAGGTCCACTAAGTGTTTTCATAAAAATGTTATACCAACAAACTACATAAAAATTACAGTCTTTCTACAGGAGGTTTCTGTATATCTAATTTAGTATCTGGATTGGTTGAGGATACGCCCATGTGTTCTGGACGTATTGTGGATAGGGTAGATTTTTGCTGCCCGCCAATCGATGCTGAGACGTAATTCTCAACTTCTCTTGCCGCTGGTAAATTGGAGGGAGTGACAGTAAATGTGTGTCTGTACCAAAACTGACAAGAAACCATAATGAGAACACCCTCGGGAACAACTTCTGGATTAAACACGGCGTTAGCGGGTGTTTCTGGGGAGATGTTCATTGTTCTGTTGATCTTATGAATACCTTTTTTCTGTAATACTAAATAGTAAGCATCAATATATTCCTGTACTTGTTGAGCCAGATATTGAGCTTCAATACCTAACTTGGCAATGCAGTGAAAAGTGATGGAGGTATCCATCAACTTAGACCTCTTTTGTGCTCTCGTCGCTGGATCTTCCTCACAAAAGTCTTTCATCATAATAGGCAGGGGCATAGTTTGTCCTCTAACAGTAATAATACGAGGCAAATATTTATCAGTGACCATGTTGTTCTGATCAGCAATTACTATTTCAGTTTTATCCATATCTTCACACCAACGAATATTTCCTTGTTCGCGCCCAGAAAAACATCCTCTTAGAAAAGATATAAACAAAACAGTAAAATATTGAAGATGATCTTTGTTCTTGTCTAAATATCTGGGAGCATATTGAGGGTTGAACATTACTTCTTACCTAAGTACACATCATCTTCAAATTGTTTCTTGATTTTAGGAAATAATGATCCCATTGCTAAAGCTGTGATAAACGGGGTGGCATATCTTATTGTATTTAATGCGGTTTTTCCTCTTGGAGTCTTGGCGTCAATTTTTTTTAGTTGTTGGGTAATAACTTTTGAAGCGACGCCTGCCCCTCCCATACCTATGATGTAAGGAATGGCACGTTTGGCTCTTTCTCCATATGATACTTCCTCTTTAGCTTTTTCTTCGGCGGTTTTAATAAGTGTATCTGTAAACAGATAAAGATTCATAAATGAAGAATACAACAAAGGAAGACAGGAACAAACAATTATACAAGTCCATCTGGTTTTCTCCCTTCATAATTAGGTTTTGGCTTGTATTCAAATGTGGTGGGATTTACTCGATTGCGCCAATCAAATATATCATCAACCTTCTTAATGTCGTCGAGGACAGGTACTTCGTATTCAATATCTCCTCTCAATATTTCTTTAACCTGACACTCTTGGTGTAAATCGTAACTAAGACGACGAGTTACCTGTACTTGGGTGACTCTCCATCTATGATTCTCAGGATCTACTATCATATCTCCAGTATTTAGTGGCGGAAAAGCAATCAATCTACAGGTTGTCATATTTATACTATGAGTAATTGCTGGAGTTAATTGGGTAGATCGAGCATTTGGATCGAATTGTATATAGCATGCCGTCGGAGAATTAAAACCTCCAAGATAAAGTGTTCCATAACAAGTCTTACAGTTGGATATTTGTCCGCGCATTTGTTGAGGCTGTACACAAATACAGATTTGTCCAAATGTTTTTCTAGGAAATACGTAACAACGTCTACCAATAAAATTACGAAACAACATATCCTCTTGACGAATAACTTCCATAGCAATCAAATCGGGCTCAGGTAACTGAGCTGTAGGACCAACCATAATGGCTTCGTTGGTCCTTATATCTGTTACTTTTAATTTGTAATATATATTACGATTCTTATGGTCTTCAAGATTGAGAGAATCTCTATATTGAAAGATATTGAAGAAAGGGCCTGCTACTTTGTCATAAGGACCGTTGTATGCTTCGCTTTTAAAAAGTTCCATAGAAAAAGCATAAATATCGTCTTCTTTTGAGATGTCCTCAATTTCCCAAAAAATGGTTACTGAATCTAGTTCAAACGATCTTGCATAGAATTTAGTAAATACTACCATTTCATAATGTGCGCCAATTTACTCATTGTCTGAGCGAGCGAGGGATCAAATGTAGACTTTGCCATGCTTCCTCTCTGTGGAGCTAGTTGAGGAATGGTGCTTCTTGAGGGGCGATAGCCAGCCATAGGATCTTGTTTCTGAGGCATTACAGGACTTGCTACTGGACCTTCTCTAAAAGAGACACCAGGAAGATTCGTCTGTGGTTTATTAGAAGCTACCTGTGTTGGATTAAAACTAGTCTGAGAAGGTAATGAGGAGGCTGTTGTATTATAGTTAGTTGAACCTTTACCAACAGGAAGTGTTCTTGCAGCTTGTGTGTTAGCAACGGGCCTCATTTTAGCAGCAGCTTGTTGAGTGGCTCCCATATTTACAGACGTTGGGGGCTTTAGAGCCAATTGGCTCGCTCTATTTTGCTTCATGACATTAACTGCGCCAGAAGCAACATCCTTACCTAATAATGGTTTGGCCCTATTTACTGTTGAACGAAGTAACTGCTTTCCTCCGAGTGCTCCTAACGCTCCGCCGGCTACAGCAGAAAATACAGGGGCATCAGCACCAGTTAGTTCATTACTAGCTAATCCAGCACCAGCTCCTAGAACCGCACTAGCTGCACGAGGATTTTTGGCAATCGTACCTCCGGCTCGTTGGAGCATTGGAGATAACATTCCAGCAGTCTTGATATTTCGGACTCTAAACTTGCTGTGTTCCTTTCCAAACCTGCTCGCGGACTCAGCTAGATCAAGTGACTTCTGCAAAGTGCCACGACCTTGCCCCATCAATGTACCTAGACCACCTAATACCGCAGCTCCTGCTAGACCACTTTTCCACTTATCTTTTTTCTTATTAGTGCTACCCGCATATCCAGCCAAGCCTCCTAAAGCCGCACCTCCTAGACCTAAGGCAGCTCTTGACGCCTGCTTAGCTAGTACTTGTGCTCCATCTGCCATCGTCGCCATTACAGGCAAATGTGCCCTATCTAATGGTAAATACTTCTGTCCTTTGGGAGGTGTCTTAGTATTTCTGGCAATGTTCATCATATCTGTAAGAGTGTCCATCTGTTTAATCCCTTTAGAAAATGCACCGTGAACAGCTCCTCCACCGGCTCCTAGTAAAGTGTTTTGCACCATTTTACTTATATTAGGATGGTACTCTTGACCTTCTCCAACGTCTCTATAATCCATCCCTGCTGACATAGCTGCACCAGCACCACCACCAATTAGTGAATCACGTACTACAGGATCTTTCAAAAAACTTGATACCGAAGAAGTATTAGGCTTCATAGAGCCGAGTAGTGAAGGAATGCTAGATGGATGCATTTTAGAGATTCCTCTTCCAGCGAGCCCTCCCATAACAGCGCCAGGAAGTGCCCCAGCAAGACCTGTAATAAGCGCGTTACTTCCAGGAGAAATATTTAACCCCGTACCTTGTACATAGTCCGGTACTTTTCCCTCATTATACAGTTTCTGTTGGATATATCCTTCTTCCGCTAGAGGAACTCCGAAAGCGGCTCCTCCAATTAATGCTCCTTTACCTACTGGACTTTTTAGAGCATTTCCGACAGAAGACCCCATACCACGCATTTTTCCTAGAAGATCTGAAAATCCGGCTAACTTACTAATATGTCCTCTTACATTAGATTTAATTTCTCCTCCAACACCTCCCATAGCTGCTCCTAATAGAGCACGTTTACCAATTCTACTCATATTAGTCGCCGGCTGTCCTGTCATATCGTACTGTGAAGGCATGGCTAGTTCAGAGCCTCCACCCATTAAACCCCCAACAATAGCATTTTCAGTTGCCTTGGGATGCGCCTTAACAAACTTAATAGCATTCTCTTTGAAATTGGCCTGCTTTTCTTGATGAGCGGCAGAAATAAGAGATAATTTACTGTAAGTATCTCCCTCCTTCTCCTCGGCAAGTTTCTCCTCTATTTTTTGTGAAAGTAGATTCTTACTCTCCAAATAAAACTCCAATGCTTCTTTATTCATGGTAGTAATGCCACGTAAACGCAAAAGTACGTACCACTTGTCGCATCATGATCTAATGCAACAATATCTTCTTTGGCTACGCCTAAAGCATTTAGTGCCGCCAGTAATTCAGGGAGACCCTGATGTGAAATTGCTCTGTATCCCATTTTTAGATCCTTTTTTAATTATTACGGTTCGTGATGAAAAAGAGAATTAGTAAATCATAGAAATCCATCCAATATTGTTGACAATAATGTACTCACTGGAAAGTGATACTCCCCAAGAATCTTCAATATTCTTCATGACTTTCCACTTCAACTTATCCGTCTCGAATTTATTAGAAAAGTGCGCTAACCAAGCTTGAGTACGCTGGTCTTTATCTGCGGCAACAGATAAACCACCATCATTGAATGGGAGAGAGTTTCTACTCTCAAGTAATCCCTTACTTTCTAGTAATTTAACAATTGTTCCATATATTAAAAGATATAGAGGAGGAGGTGTTAAGAAGTCGAATTTACCGACGGGAGGAGGTGTGTGATTGAAGTCTGAAATACAAAGGTCAATAGCTAACATAATATCCTCATCTGAACTTTCTTCTCCAGCAATGAGTCTATTAAGTACGCCTTTATCACGCATAAATCTACGAACTTTATTTATAAGTTCGCTTAGAGGTACTGCTCTTTGAGCATATGGCTCAACATTAACTGGTGTATCCATAAAAAGAATATACAACAGTTATTTACTTCTTCTTTTTCTTTTCTTCTTTAATTTCCTCTACCTTCTTTTCTTCGGGCAGCGAAATTACGGGTTCTACAATTTGGGGAGTTTGTAGAGAAGTTTTCCAATCTACGTACCAAGGAGGAAGTGTAAGTACTACACAAGGAGCTTTTGGAGTCATTTCAGTTACTTCTACACTTTGTCCAGGTTTAATGGTACCTCCTCTATATTTAACATCTACAGAAATAAACTTTGGATGATCGCTAATGTTAAATACTTTCATTACTTCCTCTTCTTTGTCTTCTTAAAGACATCTTCAGCGGTAACTTCTACAGGTGTTTCTACTTCAACCTGTTCAATAACTTCAGGAACCATTTCTACTACTTCCTTAATAGGCTCCGCTACCTTCTTAACTTTCTCCACAACTTCTTTAATAATATTCACAGGAGCTTCTACAACAGGTTCTACGAAGTCAACAATACGGTGCTTCTTCAGATCCTTTAGAAAGGCTTCCAGCCTTGTATACGTAGAAATAGAAATGGACATTGACTCATTTAGCTTTAATTGAATCTCTCCAATATATGGTTCAAATGGAAGTGTGTGGGATGTAGGTGAGTAAGAAGGAGAGTGGTAGAAAGCACCAACGCCAGATTCATTACAAATGTTTTTAATCTTTACCATGTTT
>Ga0075163_10014268_pt1 | contig 10259 bp, 9 predicted proteins | sample JI1023141ADNA_FD_71478 | JGI IMG/M metagenome (GOLD analysis project Ga0075163, IMG submission 71478) | Wastewater effluent complex algal communities from Wisconsin, to seasonally profile nutrient transformation and Carbon sequestration -... | ecosystem: Engineered > WWTP > Effluent > Algae... | reverse complement strand
GCCCGTGTTGTCGAGCGCGCCTTCGGCATAGTGGCCGGTCGGAGCATAGAAGCCATAGCTCCAGGCGATGTCGTAGTGGTCGCCGGTCCAGCCGAGCCACACGGGCTGCACATAGATGTCGCTGATGTCCATTCGAGTATCCTTGACGTCGAACTCGAAGTCCTGATGCAGGCTCAGGTCGCCGGTGAAGTCCTTGGTGATCGTTTTCGAGTTCGTCGTCGTGGAGGTGAGGGAAGTGCTGCCGCTCGTCAGTTGCACCGTCTTGCCACGAGGAGTCGTGGAGGAGAGCGTGCCGGTAACCGCCGCGCTGCCGGTGAGGTTGGCGATCGCATTGAGCGTGAGCTGGCCGTTCACGGTCGCATTGAAGTCCGCGGTGCCTTTGATGTGTGCGTCGATGCTCATGTCCAAGATGGGCACGGCCACGAATGCCGCCAGCCGTGCGCCCAGCACCTTCGTATCGCTCACCCAGATGAAGGTGGGCGAGATGCCGGTCAGGCGCATGTCGAGATCTTCGATCCGCGCAGTCACCTGAGTCTCCGCATGCAATTTCGCCGTCGCCTGCGCATTGATGGAAAGGGAAGCTCCCATCGAGGTGGTGCTCTCCAGCGTGGCTCCGAGGTCCAGATTACTGCCCTGGAAATTCAGCGTGATGCCGGAACTGCGATTCTTGGCGAGGTCGAAGCTCGCCGAGCCGCTGATCGTGCGAGAGAGATCGATCGAATGCCCGAGAGTCAGTTCGCCCGGGACATTCCCGCTGCTGTTGCGGAACTCATCGCTGAGATAAGTGAAGTCAATCTGCGAGTAGTAGAAGCCCGGCGCTGGCGGCACAAAGAAATCCCGCGTGCCGAAGATGCCCGGCTGGTAGTGATTGAGCTGGCCTGCATTCGCCGTGGAGAGCACGGCGCAGAGTCCGGCGAGAAGAAAGGAGGATGAGCGGGTTTTCATGGATGGTTGGTTGGAGGGGAATTATGCGGATTGCGATTCCACAAGGGCGGGTTTTGTCAGGAGTCAATTTCAGCCTGGGCACGGGGAACGGTGAAGCCGACGGCAATGGCAAATGCCAGCAGAGCTGGAACGGAACGGGTGCGGGATGGAGGTGTCTTCATGAATTTTCGAATGAGTGAGTTTGTATGGGGGGCCTGCCTATTTGTGCTCCACCGGCGGCTGCGCACTCTTCGCCTTGAAGGGTCCATCATCGGTTAGAATCACGCCATTCTGTTCAACATATTCGTCCCACAGCGCGAGGAGCGCCTTGCGTTTCGCCGGCTCTTTCTTGGCGAGGTCACGCGTCTCGCCCGGATCGGTCTTGAGGTTGAAAAGCTCCCACGCGCCGGTGCCGCCGGCGGTCTTGAGGATGTAGCAGAGTTTCCAGTCACCCTGGCGCACCATGCGATTACCGAAGAGTTCCTCGCCGATCCAGTCCTTATCCGTGCGCACCGCCTCGGCGCTGCCCGCCATCAGCGGGGTGAGTGACTTGCCGCGCAGGGGCGCGAGTTTCTTATCGGTCTCGGACGGATGCTTCGCTCCGGCGAGTTCGAGGAACGTGGGCATGAGATCGGTCACGTGCATGACGGCGTGCTTGATCGCACCGGCGTTTTTCACACCAGCACCCGCGATGACCATGGGCGAGCGGATGCCGCCCTCGGCGGTCCAGGCTTTGTAGAAGCGGAATGGGGTTGAGCCGACCTGCGCCCAGGCGGCGCCGTAGTCCGTGACAGAGCCTCTGCGACCCATTTGTTCGATGCTGGTGTCGAATTTATCGAGATACCATTTTTTGGCTTCCGCGCTGAAGACCGTTTCGACCAGTGTGCCGAGTTCCACGGGTTCCGCACCGTTGTCGGAGAGGAAAACCACCAGGGTGTTCTCATACTGACCCGTTTGCTTGAGATGATCCACCAAGCGCCCGATGTGATGATCCATGTTGGCCAGCATGGCGGCATAGACTTCCATGCGGCGTGCGGAGAGTTTTTTCTGCTCGGGCGTGAGCGTGTCCCATGCGGGGACGCTGGGCACGCGCGGGGAGAGCGCCGCATCTTTGCTGACGATGCCGAGTTCCTTCATGCGCGCGAGCCGCTCTTCACGGATGACATCGTAGCCCTTGTCATAGACACCTTTGTATTTGTCCAACCAGTCATCGGGCGCGGCTAAGGGCGAATGGACGGCCTGGAAGCTGAGGTAGGCGAAGAACGGTTTGCCGTCCGCCTTGTGCTCCTCGTTGCTCTTGATGATGAAATCCGTGTAGGCCTGCGAGGAAAAGTGGTCGTCGGGCAGTTTTTCGAGCGGCTTGCCATTGAGCGTGAAGTTCAGGTGCGGGTGAGCGGGATTGGGATAGGTCATGTCACTCCAGTTGCTGCCGCCACCTTGCAGCAGGGTGAAGTCGCGCTCAAAGCCCATCGCCGCAGGCCATTGAGAAGGGTCGTAGCCCATGTGCGATTTTCCGGCCCAGTAGGTGTGATAGCCCGCCTCGCGCAGCACCTTCGCCACCGGCACGACGCGGTCGTTCAGATAACCTTCGTAGCCGGGTTTCCCCTTCTGCTTCGGCCCGGCGAGTTCATCCATGTTGCCAAAGCCCGCGACATGATGATCGCAGCCACTGAGCAACATCGAGCGGGTGGGCGAGCAGGTGGGGGCGACGTAGAAATTCGTCGCTCGGATGCCGCTCTTGGCGAGTGCGTCGAGGTTCGGCGTCTTGATCTCGCCGCCGAAGCAGGTGATGTCCGAGTAGCCCATGTCGTCGGCGATGATGAGCAGGATATTGGGTTTGGTGTCTGCCGCCGATGCTGCTCCGGCAAACAGAAGGCCCAGCGAGGCAACGAGTGTCTTGCGGGTGTTCGTATTCATGGCGTGAGCTGATGGTGGCTTCTCTTGTCGGGTAGGCATTGCGTTTTCATGCATCTATTTTGCTTAATGATAGTCTCCCGCAGAAGCGTCCGGTGGCGCAAGTGAGGTGTTCGGGAGAGTTTGCACCCGCTTCCTAGCGATGCCATCGGGAGATGTCTATTCTAAAACGTATCCAGAAAACGCACCGGGCACGCTTGATTTCAAACACCCGCTGTCATAGCCTCAATTCGTGAACACATCAGGTTCCTCCATCGTGACCGTGAGTGGACTCGACCCCGAGATGCTCATCGCGGCGATTCGTGGTGCATACATCGAGCCTTGTCTGCTCGGCACGCAGCCCACTCCCAGCCGCATCGCCCGGCTGATGTGTCCGCGCGTCTGCCTTGACTTCGTCACCCTCGGTCCGTCCTTGCACCTCAATGGAGAAATGGCGCACTCGTGCTACACGCTCGTCTTCGTGCTCGCCTCTTCGACCAAGGCCCGCTCGTTCAACTTCGCCTCCGAATATACCGACGGCTACATGGGCTTCTATCCGCCCGGTAGCGTGGCCGATGCGGTCACGCCGGAGGACTACGCCAACGCCACGCTCACCGTGCCCATCGCCGACTTTCACACCGCACTCGCGCTCCACTTCCCCGAGGCTCCCGAAAAGGTGCTCCGGTCCGGTGCCGGGATGCGCATCGGCGGGGTCGAGCAAACCCGCTTACGCGGACTCCTCGCCCGCCTGGAGGACTCGATGTGGCATTCGCCGGAATTGTTCGCCGAATCGCCTATTCGCCGCCAGATAGAGGGCGAACTGCTCGCTGCCTTCCTCGCCGCCATGCGCAGCGGCTGCGCCGACCTCGTCCCGCCGCCCACGAATCGCGCAGGTGGCCGCCTGCGCCGTCTGCGGGAGGCGCGTGACTTTCTCGCCGCCCACACCCACGAACCCGTCTATCTCGACGATCTCTGCACCACCCTCGGCCTTACCCGGCGCGGCGTGGAAAATCTCTTCCAAGACCTGCTAGGCATCAGCCCGCTCGCCTACCTGCGCCACCAGCGCCTGCACGGTGCCCGCAGCGCCCTGCTGGAAGCGGCACCTGCCGCCGGAGCCGTGAAGTTCGCCGCGCTCAAATGGGGTTTCCTCCATCAAGGCCGCTTCGCCCGCGACTACTACGCCCTCTTCGGCGAAAAGCCGAGCGCGACGCTCGGAAAAGGTGAAGTGCGGTGAAGCATGATCACGCGCATCGCGATGATTTTGTGCGGGAGATGATAGTGGCCCATAGGCCAACAATCGGGCCGCCCACTCCGACCGTTTGCGCGATTGACGAGTGCATCCTTTCACATGCGCGATCGCAGGCGGCACCCAGCTTTCAGAGCGCAAACCCGAAGCGCAGCCCGGCTATCATGAGCCAGTCGGCGTTGCCTCCGATGCCATCGCCGAAGGCGAACCGGAGATCAGGCGTGATGTGCAACGTCCGGCCTGCACGGCATCGGCAGAAGAGTTCGATCACCCCAGCAGTTGCTGACAAGAGCTCATCGCTGCGGGTCCTTAATCAGACGGGAAACATCGAAGCCGAGGTTCCTCGCCTTGGCGACGAGCGCCATGTACCGCGCTTCAGGAATCGTTGCCGTGCGGGCCAGCAACCACAGATACTTCCGGTCCGGCGTGCCGACGATGGCTTCCTGATAATCTTCATCGACATGAAGCACCCAGTAATTGCCCTCTTTCGGCACGAGAATCAGCGGCCCAAACCATGTGCTGAAGCGCACCGCGAGCTTCGTGTTCTGCGGGGGATTCAGCACCTTCGCATAGCCGCGGATGTCATGCTGCGATCCATCGGGGCGGATCGCGATGTTATGCACGGACACCGTGCCATCCGCGTTGCTGCCATACTCGGCGATCGCGGCCTCGTCCGCCTTTTGAAACGGCATAGGCAGGCGTGCCAGCTCATGCCAGCGACCGATGTATCGCTTCAAGTCCACCTTCGCCGCCGTGGGCAGCGTCGCTGCGGGCCGCAGGCTCGATGCACATGAAATTAGGCAGAAACCGAGCGTGGCAGCGATCAGACGGGAGAGCAGGAGGAAGCGGGCAGTCATCATGGCCTACACGCTACTGCACCTCATGAGTCACGCCATGGGCTTCTGATCGGCTGGCGATGCAGCAGCCGCTTTTACCAGCATCCTCGCCGAGCCCACGCCCCATTGCTGAAGCACGGCAGCGACCTCGGTGAGACGCACGTTCAGCCCGCGCACCAGCGCCTGCGGGACCATCTGCACATTGCCACTGACTGCACTCGGAGAGCCGGGGATGAAAACGACCAGCCGGTCTCCCGGCGGTTCACCGGGGGCGATGTTTCGCGGCCAATTCCAAGGTCTGAAATCTCTGATCGACGCCTTCGTCAGCATCACCGCCGCACAAGTCGATGGCGTGACGACGGTTAACCCCGGCGATCCCGCAGCTGTGAGCGTCTCAATCATTGCAAACACACTGCGTTTCACCTTCGCCATTCCACGCGGGAACGACGGCACGCAGGGCGGCGCGGGCGCCACAGGCCCGCAGGGACCGCCCTTTGCGCAGGCGATTGTGGATGCGGTGAACACGCTGCTGCCGGGGACGGATGCCACGGTGAGCGTGAGTTTTGATGGCACGAACGTCCACTTCACCTACGGCATCCCACGCGGCAACGACGGTATCCAAGGCCCGCCCGGCGAGGTGACGGCAGCGCAGCTCGCCGCCGCGATCATCGGCACGAGCAACAACACGAACTCCGTGTCCACGATGGACACCCCTTTCACCAATGATCCGCCGACGCTGGCCGACATCGAACTGGTGCGCACGAAGTACAATGAACTGGTGCTGGCGGCGCGGAGGTGAGTCCGCTGTAGGTCAGTGACCCGGTCATCCCGCCTCATGGAGGCGGGAGCGTCATGCGTCGTCCACGGGCACCAACAGCACTGGGCACGTCATGCGCTTGAGCACATCATTGGCCACGCTGCCGACGAACAATTGGTACAGCAATCCATGCCGATGAGATCCCATGATCACGAGGTCGGCACCGATGCTCTTGATCTCGTCCATCACCGCGTCCGCAGTGCCCTCCGTCAACTGCCGAGCAGAGGCGCGGATGCCGAACTTGGACAGCGAGTCCTGCAATTCCTGGAGCCGAGCACGATCCGCCGCCACGATCTCGGGAGCGGCGGCCTCCAGCACGGTGGGAGACGCAATGCCCATATCCATGACCACCGGTTGTGGCGGCACTACATGCAGCAGGGTCACCTCACTGCTGAAGGCGGTGGCCATTCGGTGGACGTGTTTCAACACTTTGAAGGCGTCTTCCGAGAGATCGACGAGTGCTACGATGCTTTTCATATGTGGTGAGGATTGAGGTTGGGATTCATGATGCCACATCCACAGACAGATGCAGTTCCATCCAACAATGATGCCCGCCCGTCAGCCCGCAAGGGCGGGAACCACTCTTTGCTTGCGCCGTCCCCTCCCGAATCTGCCCCGCCCGTGCGACCGTCGAGGCACAAAAGAGGGCACCCTTTTGGGGTGCCCTCCACATTCTTGGTGATCTCCCAGCCTAAGCCGGAATCGCTTCTACCAGCGGCCACCGCCGCCGCCACCACCACCGCCGCCGCCTTTGCCACCGCGACCGCCACGACCACCGCCGCCCCCGCCACCGCCACCGTAGGCAGGGCGTTCTTCACGCGGGCGAGCTTCGTTGACAGTCAGAGGGCGGCCATTCCATGGCTTGCCGTCCAATTGCTTGATGGCGTTGTCCATGCCTTCCTTCGTGTTCATCGTCACGAAAGCAAAGCCACGAGGGCGATTGGTTTCGCGATCCATGACCACGGCGACTTCATTGACTGGGCCGTGCTCGCTGAAAAGGTCGCGGATTTCCGCTTCAGTGGCTTCAAACGTGAGATTACCCACATACATCTTGGTATTCATATTTTGTGATTTCTTGCAGATACCGGTCTCTTCCTTGCAGACTGGTCCCGAGAGTCGGGTTTAAAAATCACCACTGAATACTGAGATCCACCTGATGAACTGCCATGCCTATAATTCTTCAGGGGTCTAGCTCGAACCTTGCCCCCATCGGGGCGTTTGGGTCCAATAGCAAACACTATCCTTCCGCCGACATGACCGTTTAACCGACCTTCGCCTTCCCTTTCCATCTCACGTTCAACCCGGTCAGGGCGAAGGCAGGCCTGAAAGTAAAGGGCCGAAGTTCGGTCACGGCACGAGCGGGACGTGTTCAGTTTAGGGCTTCCAGCAACAGTCCGACATGCTCCTCGGGCTTCACTTTCTCGAACACGGCCGCGATCTTGCCTCTGCCGTCGATGACAAACGTCGAGCGCTCGACGCCCATGTATTTGCGGCCATACAAGCTTTTCTCCACCCACACGCCATAGGCCTCGGCGATCTTCTTGTCTTCATCGGCGATTAGAGGGAACGGCAGCTCGTGTTTCTTGATGAATTTCTCGTGCGTCCTCACCGCGTCAGGGCTGATGCCGAAAACCCGTGCCACCTTCTTCAGAGCAGCCCACGAGTCGCGGATGCCGCAGGCTTGCTTGGTGCAACCGGGTGTGTCGTCCTTGGGATAGAAATAGAGGACGACCGGGCCGCCCTTGAGCTCGCTGAGGGTGATCGTGGCTCCCGGCTCGTAATCGCCACCGACGACGGGTGCGGTGAAGTCGGGTGCTGCTGACTTGATGGCGGGCTTGGGCATGGTGAGAGGGTGGATGGAAAATGGTCGATCCTTGATGGTGTGGAGGTTTCGCGTCCTTTCAAGAGATGGGTGGCTACCTCGCGACTCGTCACAATCCACAATCCACGATCCACGATCCACGATCCACGATCCACCATCTGCCATCTGCCATCTGCCATCTGCCATCTGCCATCTGCCATCTGCCATCTGCCATCTGCCATCTGCCATCTGCCACCCACCACCCAGACGTTCGGTTTGCAATGCCGGATCAGGCGACTAAAGAACACCTCCTGTGACCACCGCCACGCAGATCACCCTCTTCCGTATCTTCCTGATCCCGGTCTTCATCGGGCTGGCGATCTATTACGGCCAGAGCGTCGTGGCGGGCGCGCCGGACGAGTCGCTGCGGTGGTGGGCCATTACGGTGTTTGCCGTCGCATCGATCAGCGATGCGGTGGATGGTTACATCGCGCGGCACTTCAATCAGCGCAGCCGCCTCGGACAGATTCTCGATCCACTGGCGGACAAGGCGCTGATGTTCTCCGCGCTCATCACTCTGAGCTTTGCGCACTGGGAGCCGCACTTTCCGCTTTGGTTTCCCCTCGTCGTGATCTTCCGCGATCTCGCCGTCGTGTGCGGCTGGGCTTTGGTGGAGTACACCACCGGCAAGTGCGACATCAAGGCGCACTGGACAGGCAAGACCGCCACGTTTTTCCTGCTGGCATCCATTCTGTGGCTGATGCTCGACATCCGCATTCCCCCTCTCCTCTGGCCCACCGCCATCGCTGCCGTGCTCGCGTCCATCTCGGGTGTCATCTATCTCGTCGAGTCGGTTCAATGCATCCAGCGCCATCACGACGGCGGCACAAAACCGTAGTTCCAATCTTTTTATCATGCACAAAACCGTCGCCATCGTCGGCCGTCCCAATGTCGGCAAATCAGCTCTCTTCAACCGGCTCGCCGGGATGAATATCTCCATCGTGCATGACATGCCAGGCGTCACACGGGACCGCATCGTGGCCGAGTGCAGGCGCGGACCTCAGGTGTTCGAGATCATGGACACCGGCGGCATCGGTGCCAACACGGATGACGTGCTTACCGATCAAGTGCAGGTCGAAGCAGCCATCGCTCTCGAAGTGGCGGACCTGCTGCTTTTCGTGGTTGATGTCATGGACGGCATCACCACCATCGACCAAGCGCTCGCCGCTGAACTGCGCAAGACGAGCAAGCCCGTCATCCTCGTGTGCAACAAAGCCGACTCGCCAAAGCGGAAGACGCGCACGCCAGAATTCACGCGCCTCGGATTCCCGGATCAGGTCGAGGTCAGCGCCGCCCACGGCCTCGGCATCACTGAACTCGTCGATGTCATCTCCGAGCGGTTGGATTTGTCTGCGGAAGCCGCCGAGTCGGAATCTGAATCCACGGTGGCCAACACGCAGAAGCCGCTCAAGATCGCCATCGTCGGACGGCCAAACGCAGGCAAATCCTCGCTCGTCAATCAAGTGCTCGGCAAGACGCGCTCCATTGTGAGCGACCTGCCAGGCACCACTCGCGACTCACTGGACATCCGCTGCACCGTGAACGGCCACGACTACATCCTCATCGACACCGCAGGCATCCGAAAGCAGGCCAAGATCGACGAGCCGGTGGAAATCTTCTCCATCAACCAAGCCATCAAGAGCATCAAGCGCGCCGACATTTGCCTCCTGATGATCGACTGTGCCGAGGGCGCCAAGATGCAGGACCGCAAGATCGCCCAGATCATTTTGGAAGAACAAAAACCCTGCATCATTGTGCTGAACAAGTACGACCTCTTCCATCCGCGAGTGAGCAAAACCGCGCGCATCGAGGAGCTGAACGAGACCATGTCGCGCGAGTTCTTCTTCCTCAGCTATGCGCCACTCGTCGCCGTGTCTGCCAAGCACGGCCAGCAGATCGACAAGCTCTTCAAGACCGTCGAGCGCGTCCGTCGAGGAGCCAACACGCGCATCAGCACCGGCGCCCTGAACCGCATCCTCGCGCGCGCCATCGCAAACTCGCCCACCTCGATGGGCAACTCACCCATCGCCTTCAAGCTGCTCTACGCCACGCAGGTCAATCGTTCCGAGAACGTCGCCGTCCCAGTGCCGCACTTTGTCCTCTTTGCCAATCGCGCGACAAAGATGCAGGACAGCTACCTGCGGCATCTGGAGAAAGTCATCCGCGAAGAATGGCCCGCCGAAGGCATCCCCTTCCGCATGAGCGTCCGTGGCAAAGAAGCCAAGGCGCTGCACCGAAAGGGCGGCAGCGGCACCTCGGCTGGTGGACGTAGCAGCGCGCGACAGACCAAGAAGAAAACTGGACCCGATCTGGACGAGGGCTGAGCGATTCCATGCGCGTTTTCGTGCTTGTCCTTCCCCACCCTTTTCGCTACGACTTGCGCTCGTCATTTCGAATCTCAAATCAACCACCTCAAATCTCACCGCCATGCCACTTGTCGAAACCAACGGAATCAAGATGAACTATGAAGAACGCGGCAGCGGAGATCCGCTGATCTGCATCATGGGCGTCACTGCGCCCGGCGGAGTTTGGGACGCGCACGCGCAGGCTTGGGAGAAACACTTCCGCTGCATTCTCGGCGACAATCGCGGCGTCGGCCTCACCGACAAGCCCGAAGGCCCCTACACCACCGCGATGATGGCGGACGATTACGCCGGCCTCATGGACAAGCTCGGCATCAAG
>Ga0075163_10014267_pt1 | contig 10259 bp, 9 predicted proteins | sample JI1023141ADNA_FD_71478 | JGI IMG/M metagenome (GOLD analysis project Ga0075163, IMG submission 71478) | Wastewater effluent complex algal communities from Wisconsin, to seasonally profile nutrient transformation and Carbon sequestration -... | ecosystem: Engineered > WWTP > Effluent > Algae... | reverse complement strand
ATGTTAACCTGGATCTTGGGTGTTAACAGTATTCGCGAAGTGGTTTCTTTTCCGCGAGTACCTGGCTATCTTAGACCTTAAAATCTTTCCTGGTAAAAATTGATGCTAACATTCTTTGTGTACTTTGTAATTAAAACCAAGAATGCCAGACCTAGCTTCTTTAACAAGCGAATGTTATAAAAAACTCATTGGGAAAGACAAATACGATTTACTCACATCTGTTAAAGATGTACAAGACATCTACAATCCCCAAAGTACTTCTAATTTATTAAAGGAACGATTACCATTATTACATGCGCAATTACATCCAACTCTTAATAATCTCCTAAAAATTAAAGATATTACTATCGGTAGTAACCAAAATTTATTTTGGATTTGTTCTCATCCAAAATGCGATTGTAAAGAACACCATATTTTTACTTCAACGGTGTATCATAGGGCAGTCAGACATCAAGGCTGTCCTTATTGTGCAAAATTTGGTCAAAAGGTTTGTAAATGTCAATGCTTCCCTAATAAGTATCCAGAACTATTTAAAGAATACGATCAAACTAAGAATGTAAGTATAGATCCTTATACACTTAGATGTAACGCAGATAAAGTTAAATTAGATTGGATCTGTAAGAAAACAACTTGTAGCTGTGGTCAACACGAATGGTCAGCACATTTAAATAACCGAATAGGTAATAACAGAGGTTGTCCATATTGTTGTAATCAGAAAATATGTCCATGTAATTCTCTTGCAACGTTACACCCCTCTATCGCGGCAGAATTTATGGTTGCTAAAAACGAAATTGATCCAATTGTTATAAGTCCTAATTCTGGTAAATCTTATTATTGGAAATGTCCTACATGCCAAGACGAATGGGAAGCTAGTCCGGATGATCGTGTTGGTCGTGGAAAAGTCTGCAGGGCTTGTAATCAGGAATCCAGTAATGAATCAAAATGTAGAGAGGTGCTGAAAAAGCACAATATAGAGTTTATCGCTCAACAGAGATTTCCTGAATGCAAAGACAAAAAAACCTTGCCATTTGATTTCTATATAACCAAGCTAAATCTGGTTATCGAAAATGATGGGAAGCAACATTTTAGTCCGTCATGGCCTTTTAATTTTGAGCAAATCAGAATACATGATAAAATCAAAAATGAATATTGCCGAAGTAAAGGTGTTCATCTACTTAGAATAGCATATACCCAATATCGAAACATGGAAACTATAATAACAAACTTTATCAAAGAGGTAGAACAATCTCAGAAGCCTCTAATCAAGTTCGTAGGACCACAGTATGATAAAATAGAAAACTTTCCTTTACCTAAAAAGATTAATATAGTCTTAAAACAAAAACCATAAGAACAAATCTTATTTACTTTGGCGCCGTCGCATATTCGAGCGTAAATGAAGCCAATGGATGATTAGGATCCGATAGTACACTAGGCTTTTGAATGTTATGATTCTTATTACGATCATATACGATCATGGGACTCTGTGCTTCGTTCGCAGAAATACCCATTACATCCATTACAGCTAAGATATACTTTTTTAAGGCATCTTTGTTCTTAATAAGACTAGGAGTACGGTTAGTTACTATGGATTTGTTGTAATGTTTATGAGCATCGGCTGGTAGAAAGCTAATTAGTGCCTTACATATATCCTCTTTTTCTATGTCAATTACCCTAAGGTTTTTTATTTTTAAAGTTTCTAAATGTGCGTAATAATTATTTCTAATTACGAGAAAATCGTATATAATTTTGGGTGTCATAGTTAAATATTCGTAGTGAATTCCCACACTAATTAACCAATTTGCGAAATTTCGTGTAGGCAAAATATAATACGAATTTGGATATATTTTCATAGTAAAATCAATATTGAAAGGGTTTGCCATACTATCATATATGTAACAACGTGCTCTATTTTGAATACGAGAGACTCTCCCAGTTAAGAACCAGTGTTTCATGTACCTTCCTCCATGTACACTCGTAAGCAGATTCTTACGTAAGAAAAGATGTATACTTCTAGTGGCACACTTCCCAAATCCAATTGAAAAGATCTTATTATCAGTCATTTGGTCTATATAATCTTAAAATTTATTATTTCAAGATTAGATTTCTTGCGATATTTAAATGTTTTCATTATTATAATCCTAATATAGTCTTGTGTCTAGTTTTATCATATGCTTTATTAACAAATTCCTTCTTTTTTACTTCTTCTAGGATCTTTTCATATAATTCTTTGTAGTTTTTATTTGATGAGAGGTTACGATCAACTAACTTAAAGCTCTCAACATCAAAGAGAGATGTAAAAATAGCTGGCCAATCTAAGATAGCTTCATATTTAAGCAACAAGAAATCCACCTTCTGTCCTGATTTAAAGAAGTACTTAGCATCCTTTAAACTATGAGACAATTCATCATAAAGATCGAAACCTAAGTTAAGATTCTTTACGAGGTCAGAAGGAAAATCATCAAGCTTAGAAAAAATTTTATTTGAAAAGTCAATCTTTTTTATAATATCCTCAGAATTATCCATTTTTTTGGCAGATTCATTATGAACCTGAAAATACATCGAAACTAACCTATTAATTAAATTACGACATACCGTAATAACTAAAAACTTCTTAACTTCTTTACTTTCCTTGCCTTTTGCTAAGGCTACACCTTCCTTATCTTTTGCTAAGGCTGCACCTTCCTTATCTTTTGCTGCTTTTTCCTTACCTTTTTCGTTAACTTGTTTCTTCGTTTTTTTGTCAGTATGATTGATCTGTACTATATGATTGAGACCTGTAGTAAGAATAAACTCATCATAATGCCTATCACTCTTAATACTAGTTCGTTTTTCTTTTGTAGCTTCTGCTATACTCTCTGCTAGAGTGTTACTGGCTATCTTTCCATAATGGGATATGAAGATCTTTTTATAATCTTTTAGCTTATTTTTTGGTTTTAGATTATCCATTCTATTATTATATAAGATAATCTACAATCTCAAAAAGCCCAAAAATCTTTTACATCTTTCAATTAGTAAAACTATTTATAAGGTTAGGGTAAATTAAAAAATGATTAGCTTGAGAGTTTCATCTTATTCTTAGAAGACAAAAGTTAAGAGTGTAAATGTCAAAGAAGCTAGTTTGGTCAAGAGAAGAAGGCAAATTTGTTGCTCTTGACAATCTCGTTGTACCAACAAAATCTACCTCGAATACTGGATATAATACCAGATCTAATACTAGACTAACTGACTCTAGAACTGATGGAAAAAGAGATGAAAAAAAAGACGAAAAAAGAGATGAAAAAAAAGACAAAAGAAGAGAGAAACTAACAAATGATAGCGACACAAAGGAGAGTCAGAATGACGCAGCTTTTTCTGTGATCGACCAGGGACTTGAACCCGATGATCTTGATAATTTAATCGACAATCTTAGAGCTGAAGAGCTTAGACAGGCAACTGAGATAACACAACAGCAAGAGGATGAAGAAATGACAGTGAGTGATTTGATAGATAGCTTAAGAGCTAAGGAATTAAGTCATGTCTTAAATTCAGGAGACTCAAAAATGAGTCACGTGAAAAGTAACAATCAGAGCAAAGATAAGGAAATGAGCAATAGACATGGTCAAATACGGAATGAAAAAAGAGAACGGGATGAGAAACCTATCTATGATAACAGATCAAGATTTGAAAATGAGTTTAGTGATGGATTTGATGATATACCCAACATACCAGATGGGTTTTTTGACGTATTTTCGGATACTCCAGGCACTATTCTAAGTAAACAAGCATCACAACCTCCAAAACAGAAAATACAAATACAAATATTACCACAAAAGACTAATAGAATAGATGCAAGGACAGAAAGACAATTCATTAAAAGAAGCTATCATGACCAATATCTTTTAGAACGTGCTTGGTATCTCCTTGGTCAGAAAGTGTTGACCGAGGAGATAGTTATAAACCCAGATTTATTAGAAAATCCTAATATTTTAGTTCCCCGAAGACTTCCTCCTACACTTGAAGTTTCTCCAACAACTGAGTCCAACTGTGATTCTAGCTCTGGTGCTACTAGTTCTAACCATAGTTCTGACTGTAGCTCACCTTCTAATATGCTAAAAAGCGAGTTAGACCCAATAGTGTTAAAAGTACAAAACCTTGATTTAGTCGAAAGTAGAGCTGCATCCGTCTCTCCGGTTTTTGACTCATTAGAGGATGATAAGAAAGAAGGTGAAACAACATTACAAGGCACAGAACTCCTAGAACAACCAGAACAATCAGAACCAGAACAACCAGAACCAGAAAAACCAGAACCACAAAAACCAGAACCAGAAAAACCAGAACCTGAAAACCCAGAAGAAGTGCTAAAAACAGAAGAAGCACAAAAAGGAGACGTACAAAAAGTAGAAGAAGAGCAAAAAGGGGAAGAAGAAGGAAAATCAGAAGAACTGATGCAGGATGATACAGACGTATCTGAACCCTTAAATCAGAATGTGACGATCTATAAACTTAATGATAATAGCTACATATTCCCAATGAGCAAAGAAGGTATACCAGGTTCTTTCTGGGGTGCTGGTCAGAATGAAGATTTCTCTAGGCCTATTGAAGCCATTGAATTATTTAGATTACCACATTGGTCTGAGAATGAATATTCTTATAAATTGGTATTTAGTAGAGAGACTTTTCTACTGAGTACCTTAATGACTGAAGACGGACCACGAGTCTTAGAAGAAATAATACCATGTGGTGTCGAAGTACTTGCTGCCGACCTTTTCCGAGTTCAACTTTAAAGATCATTCATCTGATAGGGCTCTTGCAAAATACCTAGATCCGACCTTTTCCGAGTTCAACTTTCAAGATCATCTGATAAGGCTCTTTCAAAATACCTAGTTCTACCATGTGGTGTCGAAGTACTTGCTGCCAACCTTTTCCGAGCTTTAAAGATCATCGTCTAGCTGTTTAACTGGAAACATGGTAAGAACTGGTAGAGCTCTTTCAAAAGGTCTAGATTCATCATCTACAGGATTAATGCTACTTCCATTTTTTGAAGACCAGGAAATAGTCATTTTAGTTCTAAGATTAGTGCACATGCTCTTTTCGAACTGTTGTTTAACTGTTAGATTTTCTCTACGTAGCCATTGTAGTACTTCAGCAATTAGAATGTTGAATTCGGCATCAGACGGTTTATCACAGCTAACTTTAGAAGTAGGAATAATTGCTACACTTGAAATATCATAATCAATTGATCCTTTACCATTTATAAGGCTTTCTTTCAAAATGGTTTTTTCGAGGTCCTTCAAGATCACATCTAAATGTGTACTCATAAGTTCCTGTCTGTTTTTCTTATATGTTTCTACATTTTGACTGGCTCTTTGAAACAGATTTGGTGAACCAGTCTGAAAACTTGGGCTCAAAAATTGTATTGACATGTAACCTATTATTATGGCCTATATCTTTTATTATACTTTTGCGAATTAAGACAGCCGTAACTATTTATTTAAAAATGAACAAACTTAAGTAATTTAGTTTTATTCGTAACTTGTACCATTTATATGACTGATGCGCCAAAAGAGCCAGAAGAACTAGATGCGCCAAAAGAGCCAAAAGAACTAGATGCGCCAGAAGAGCCAAAAGAACCAGAAGAACTAGATGCGCCAGAAGAACTAGATGTGCCAGAAGAGCTATATGTGCCAGAAAAGCTAGGTTACCGTCCACTTACTTTAGAAATGGTTCGCCACCACTTCAAGAAATATGGTATGTCTAAGCCTATTCGATATATGTCAGATCAGGTACTAGAAGATGGTGGCAAGATAATTTTTTCTGACTTGTACCGTCATGCCGATGATATTGGAGAACTTGAGGGACAATTTTTCCCTGACGGCTCTCTATATTGTGATCAGGTTAGGAAGGACAATTGGCTGATAAAGGATCAATCCCTGCCAATTCTTGGAGATAAAGTCACATTCTTCTTGGGTGGTAACGATAAATTTGAGTATGAGGATGAAATAATGGAAAACACACTCATCGAGGTGCTTCCTTGTGGACAAATCACTCAGCCCAATGATTGTTTCTACTTCGTCAAAGCCAAAGACTGGGATAACCTTATTCCAGTCTAGATTTATCCTTCGACCTCTGTTTTAATCTTACTTTGGGTATTTTTGCGATTTCTTGTCTCGTTTGTATGCTTTAAAAATTTTCAACCCACTCAAACCACTGACTTATCTAGTCTTAATTAGAATGGATACATTTTTTGCTGACTCTGGCAAGAAGTATTTGATTTGTATTTCAATGTTAAGAAGTAAATTGTCTAAATCCCTTTCATAAAGAACAGCATCATTGCTTACCTGTTCAGCCTCGGTCTTCTTTTTTTCGTAATAGGCGTCTACAACTTGCTTAGCACTCCTGACAAGCTCTTCTCGATATTCTTTCCATAATGGTAACCACCAAAACCATTCAGAATATGCTTTCGCCATTTCATAGATCGCTATTTTATCTCTAAGATATTGATCTGATTCTGAAAGGTCCTTGAAACTAGGTACGACAGGCGTCTTGCGTGATTCTTTATTTTGAATATAGCTTTTTAAGTCAATAAAAGAACACATGTAGTAGTTCGTCCATCCAAAATACACATCACTTGTAGTTGAAAATTCTTGTATAAGTTCTGGTAAGTCATAATCGATATTGCTATTATACACTACTTTATCAGACATTGTACGCGAGTTGCGAGAGAATATCCTAGCCACACATAAATTGTCTTTGTCTGGGTCCTCTTCTTTCTCTATGTAAGTATCTTGTAAGGATGTCATGGATGAAGATCTCTGTGAAATCTTACCTAAAACATTGCTAGAATTAGTAAAAGGACCAAAATATAAGGCTGTATCCAATTGGGAAGACGATATTTTGGACATAGGTACACTGCGCGCAGTAATTAATCTGGTCATCATTTGACTAGCAGGGAGATTGTAAATGTGCTTTCTTGTAGCCGTCTCCTTCAAGTCCTTGTTGAAGGATGGATTAGGTTCAGATAAAAATAGTTTCTCTTCGTTATTGATGTAGAGAATGGTATATGTAATCATTCCTACTTTATATGACTTTATAACTAGCTTAATAGTACAATAACTTGTTATTCAATCGTTATTCAATTTTTTAGTGTTCGGAAATAGCGTTATGATATTATGTGCAAAAAATGATATTTTTACTAGACTGTTGATATCTATAACAACAAAAAAAACAACTCAATACTACCCAATGTCCCAAGTACAAACTCAGCAGATGCGCATTGACGCTTTCGCCGCTCGTTGGCATGCTCATGCGGTCCCACCCATTCACATCAAGGTCCTTTCAAGCTCGGAGATCAAAGTGCTGGCTGTCTGTGAACCGATTTTTACTTGCAATTGCCCATGGCGTCGTTGCAAGAGCCCCAGCGGTGCAATCAGCAATTTTCAATCACATAATCAATACTGCTTTCGACACTATTGAACTGCTGCCACCTCCTTCCCCTCCCTTGCTCTTCCCGCCCTTTTCCGCACCCACCCAAAAAACTACTTTGTACCACTTTGTACCACTTTGTACCTCTTCCAAGTGGTACAAAGTAAGTAGGGGAAACCTTTAAGACCAAGATCATGAAAACACTTCAGCATTCAAAATAGTCAGACCCGGCATCGTGTCCGAAGTGGCTGGATCGTCACTCCGTTGAGCTTTAAGTGCGTGCTTTTGCTTGCTCGGCTTGTAAAACCATATGGTTAAATCGGTAGCCGTTAAGTTTGGTAATAGCATTAGCTACAGATTCTTTTTTATAAAAAATAATAAAAGCAAACCCACGAGAGGCTCGGGTGTTATGATCGCGAATAATGTTTATTCGCGATACATGTCCCAATTCTAAACTTCTTAGTAGTTCATATAGGTCATCCTCATTAATTTCGTCGCTAAGATTATTGAGTCTTAGCTTATATTCGTGTTCATCGGAGCTATTTTGATTGTGGCTTGAGTTTCCTTGTCGTGCTCCTGGGGGTTTATATTTACCTTCTTGCGATCTGTTGTTTACAAGTTTTCCCTGTTTTCCTTCTTCCTCTTCTCCTTGCGAATCCTTAAAATTTGGATTTTCAGATGTTTTCTCTACAATTTTGCTAGTACAAGCTCTAGTCCAATGGGGACCACCACAGTTGCGACAGGTAATTCTACCGTCTTGAGCATTTTGATCTAAAAGCTTTTTAGCTGTATCAGGAGTTTCTTGTTTAGAACTTTGAGATGGTTGCATGTTTTGGATATTGGCTTTATTTTGTCTAACACCATGTGCTACAGGAGTAATGTATATTTCTTCATCTAACATGGTCACATTAGAGTCTGCAACATCATTGGCGGCAAGACCGAATTTATTTTGACGCATTCGCTGTTGTCTTTCATACACTGTTCGAGGAATAGAGACAGTAGTCTTAGTTATCTTAATATATTCGGTTCTCTTGACTTTCTTGCCTTCAGCATTTGTATGGAATGAAATCCTAATATCATAATCGATATCAGGGTTATCTTGGTCTTCCTGTGGTTGCCTTTCAATAAATTCTTGAAAATCGCTCCATAGAACACGCGTCGGATCGTCAACTGATTTATTCAAGTTCATCGCTACTGCCTTAGATACCAATATCCCCTCAAATTCTTCCTCTGATAAGGAGGAAGGAAACAAGAATTTCTTTATTAAATATCAAATTTTTTATATGTTTACAATAAAATGGCAAATTTTACGATAAATGGCTGATTTTTCGACGTTAGGACGAGTAAAAAGTTTTTTGAAACCCTTACTTTAAATTACATCTATCCAAGAACCGACGTATTAGTCCTTTACGTTTTATAACCTCTTCAGGACGTAAGCGATTCTTATCTACCAGTTCTCTTGGAATGATCAGCTCTTTTTCTGATTTAGGATTAGTAGCATTGTAAATGCTATAGAAGCGACCGTCCTTACAACGGCAAATAGGGCAACTAGGTGGTATCATGCATTTAGCACAGGAAACGCAGGTAGATATGTGCCCACATGGAATAAAACAAGTCATAGGAACTGATTCCAAGCATATTACACATTCATTCTCTGTATTATTTGTATTTTTATTTGATATTAATTGATTTGCTTTATCTTTACATTTTAGTTTGCACTTACGTTTAACCATTTCTATTTGATCTTCAAGATGATTAACCGTAGCAGATAAACTTTTTATAGTCTCCCCCATGGAAGATATTAAAGATACTTTGAGATTTAACTCATATTTGTCTTTCACCGACTGTTCCCTCAATTGTCTCAATAACATATCCTTTCCATCACACTCCTTTTTCCATTCTTCATCATGCAGTTTACCAAGATAAACTACATATAGGAAAGATCCTATCATAATCGCTGCAACTGTCTCCCAGGAGAATATAAAGTATAAAAAGTAATTAAGCATAGTTAAGCCAAACTAAAAGGTAAATTAATTAAATAAATTAGAGATCAATTATTTTTAATTTTTAATTATCCTAAGCACACATCAAATAATCTTCTAGGAATTGACTAGTGAACCTATTATGTGGATCATACTTCTTTTTCATATCAATGTATAGTTCATAATTGGGATAAGCTTTTCGAAATTGGTCGAGTCTAGCAAACGGTAAATAAGGTAGGTAGTAAGATCCTTTTATCTGGGGTCCGAGAACAATATCCAAAACTTCCTGAGTCCATAAGCTGGTAGTATGTAAAGAATAGGGATTGTTTAGCAAATTATAATAAATAACAATAGCCAATCTATCTGAGGGTGCGTAATTAAGTATTGGGTTTCCAGAAGTTATGTCGTTCCTTTCTATTTCTTTTGTATGAAAAGAACGAACATATCTCAAAGAAATATTTAGTAGATTGACATTGTAAGCCTGAGTAATTCTATTGAATTCTTTCATGAAGAGATCTATAGCAGTCTTATTAATGGGTATGAAATATTCCTGTAAGGCAGTAGTTGTGGGAAAGCGTAACAATGATCGATGTTTATTAGTATCATAACTTAATTCCCAGTTTCTCCAAATAGTATCTTTTTGTTGTTCCTGTGAATCTTGGACTAGTAAATGCACGTTATTGATAGGAGAAGATAATGTATTTGTATTTATGGAAGCATTGGAATCTAAGACAGGTTCCAAATACGCCCGACAATATTTCAATATCTTACTCCTTCTTAAAAACTGCTCTAATAACATGGGTATCCAATAATATTCTTGAAAGGGTTGTAAACGTTGCTTGCTGTTGATAATATCATCGGTTTCAATGTCAGTCA
>Ga0075163_10014265_pt1 | contig 10259 bp, 7 predicted proteins | sample JI1023141ADNA_FD_71478 | JGI IMG/M metagenome (GOLD analysis project Ga0075163, IMG submission 71478) | Wastewater effluent complex algal communities from Wisconsin, to seasonally profile nutrient transformation and Carbon sequestration -... | ecosystem: Engineered > WWTP > Effluent > Algae... | reverse complement strand
ATTTGGTGAAACAAAATGAAAAGATTTGAATGTTTTTGAAAGAATAAATGTAATAAATTATTTTTAGGAAATGAAATTTGAAAGGGGGTGAAAGGAAATGAATGTTGCGTGATAATTTTATGGTGAGGCGTGCTAATTAGACGCAAGGAACTACTTAAAATCTCTTCTTGTTATCTGTTACAACTATTACTAAAACCAATTTTCTATATTACTGCTCTTTCTTTTACCACCCCTGCTTAACAAATTTTTTATGTGTGATCACTTTTCCATCATCTGTTTCTAAAATATAAACACCTTCAGCTAGTGTTTTGACATCAATTTTCATAACACCATTATCTGAATTGCTGGTAACCGATGAATAAATTATTTCACCAATCATGTTTACAATTCTTAACTGTATTTTTTTCATAGAAGAATGTAGCACAACATTTAATTCGCTGCCAACAGGATTTGGATACAACATTAAATTTCTTGATGGGTCAACCATGTCAACCATTACCGGTAAGATTACACTTGTTAATTCTATATTTGTATGAACCGGTCGGTTAAAATCAAAATAAATAGCAGCTAAATTTAATATGGTATCACCAACTGCCAACGTACTTTTTGGTTTTATTCTAAATTTCACAAAGCCATGGCTTTCCGGTTCATTGATATTACTATCAGGAAGTAATATGTTCTGAAATTTAAATTCTAAATTATTTTCCCAGTCTTTGTATTGCATGTTCACCGGATCTGAGCTTGCAATAAATTCTAAAGTTGACATATCCAATTTAGCTGCATCGATTGAATCTAGTACTGTTACATTAAATGCTGTATCAGTTCCTGTATTCTGGAAATATATTGTGTATTCAAGATATGGTGGATTAACAAGATCCCATACAGAAATAATGTGCTGATCCACTATTACTTTATTCGGATCAAAACTTCCTCTAACCACAATGTCACAACTAGAAGTATTGCATGCAGGATTAGCATCGCCCTGCAATGGTTCTATAGCTGCTCCCGAAGTCATAACACTACCTAAAGCTATTGTCTGATCTACGTTAACTGTAACAGTAATATTTCCTGTTTGAAAAGGTGACAATGAACCTAAATTCCATACAACAGAATCTGATGTAACTGACGATGCAACCGTAGATGATGATACATAAGTTAGTCCGCTGTCTGGATAAAAAATAACAGTTGGAGAAATAGTTGTTGTGCCGATGTTTTCATAACTAATCATATATGAAGCATCAAAGCCGGGACGAAATGTCTGAAGTGGTGTGATAGTTAAACAAAGATCATTAAATATACCGGCGGGCTGATAAGCAAAATCTTTTGCAGTATCGGTGAGATGAACATTTGCAAATGTTACATTATGAATTGCAGGAACAGGTGAATAATAATTTACTGACGGAGGGACGACAGAAAAACTGCCGGCATTCAGTACTTGAAGAAGATAGTTTCCAAATTGATCAGAGTAAGTTGTTCTCCCTGTTTGTGTTTCACTTAAACGTTGATTTGAAATGATATGATCGCCTGTATCATAGACACCATTGTTATTCAGATCAACATAAAGTTTTCCGGTAATGCTGTTATAAGTATCTGTCAACTTCACCACCCAATAGTCAAACCATCCTACGCAATCTTCTGTTTTATCTCCTGAAATATTTGCAGATGAATATCCACCGAGAATATAACCATCATCAGTTTGTTGTAATTCTTGCATCCACTCTTCACCATTTGCCCATATCGTATTCTGCCATTGATCAACTCCATTCTTGTCGACTTTCACCACAAAATAGTCGCGGTAATTACTATACTCAGTTTTGTCGCCCGATATAGGTGAAGAAGACATTCCTCCCATAACAAAACCACTATCTGATGTTTGTTGAATAGAGTTTAAACATTCTTCATCATTACCTCCTATCGTATTCTGCCACTCAATATTTCCCATTGAATCCGTTTTTACGATCCAGTAATCTGAATTACCATGACAGCCTTCTGTTTTATCTCCGGAAATTCCCGATTTTGATAATCCACCCAAAATGTATCCACCATCAAAAGTCTGAGACAAATTATACAGATCTTCAACATACGAGCCACCAATAGAATTTTGCCATTGAATATTTCCAGACGAATCTAGTTTCAAAATCCAGTAGTCCCAATTGCCATTAGAGCTATCTGTTTTATCGCCTGAAATATCTGAATCGGATCTTCCTCCAAGAATATAGCCACCGTCTCTTGTAGGGTGAATGTCAGCATGGTATTCATCACCGCTACCACCGATCGTATTTTCCCAGATCACATTTCCAACTTCATCTAATCGGATGATCCAGAAATCTAACCCACCCATACTATTTTCGCTCTTATCTGCAGATTGAGGGGAAGACGACGTTCCTGATACAATGTAATTCCCATCAACAGTTTGTTCAATGTTTTGCAAGTAGTCAAGACCTGGGCCGCCTAAAGTGTTTTGCCACTGAATGTTGAACAAAGAATCAGTCTTAATGATCCAGTTATCTGTACTCCCCATACTATTTTCAGTTTTCTCTCCTGAAATATCAGAATCAGATTCACCTCCTAAAATATATCCACCATCACTTGTCTGTCTGACCCTACATAGTTTATCCGTATCGGCTCCGCCTAAGGTTTTTTGATTTGTAATATTTCCGGAAGAATCGATCTTCACAACCCAGAAATCAGCCGTCCCTCTACTGTTTTCTGTTTTATCGCCGCCACTATCGGAAACAGATCTTCCACCCAAGATATATCCTCCATCGTTGGTTTGCTGTAATGAATAAAGAAAGTCACTCATTGTACCACCGATCGTATTCTGCCATTCAATTGCAGGCGGAATTTGTTGTCCATAAGTTTTGAAACCGATCAGAAAAAATAGGAAGAGTAGAATTTTTTTCATAGGATAAATTTTGGGTTAGATTAGAGACTTAATTTCCAAATGGTAATTTTACACAAAGTATCATTTTACCCAATACGTAAAACAATAGTTTGATATATATTAAAGAATCTACTGTGAATGAGTGGAAAGTTGTTGTGAAACAACTATAGAGCCTTACTTCGTGAAAATTCCAGCTCGGTGATTTCTATGCGAAAGTCAAGTCTTTTTTGAAATATTTTCTTTGTTCCCCTCTCCGCGGAAATCATTTCAAGGTTTGGCACTTGTCACAGTGGCGAATTTAAATATTCCTTAAGCGGCTTCCAGTAATAATCTTTCCAGCCACTTGATAACGCTTTAACTTTGTGTTCAGGAACACCTGTTTGCATGAATGTCAATTTCGTTTTGTTGCCAATTTGTTCTAAAAGAAAAGTGCAAGTAGAAAAATGGTCATCCGGCCAACCATCTTCTGCAAAATGCCATGCTTGAACAATTTTTTCGTTTTTCACTAATTCAATATTGTAGCCATGACAATATCCGTCATAGACACTAAATTTTCCGTTTACCTTCTTATCAATTTTTGCATTTGCACCTGTAAATGCAGCATGTTTTTTAGCGTCCATCAAAGCTTCATAAACATCTTGTGCTTTGGCCGTAAAAGTGGCGGTTTGTTTAATGTTCTTTGTTTTCATAAATCATTTATTGAATGTTATATGAATAATTTTAGGAAAGTTAAATACCCCCTGCTCGGCGGAATGTTAAGCGGATTTACCGACACACCTTAAATTTCGTAACCCATCAAGCGTCATTCCGTCCGCACTAACACTGATTGATTCGAGCATTACTAATTCCCGAGCAGCTGATTATTTGATATTTTTATTTTTCAAAAATTACTCTTTCACAATTTTCCCCGAATAATTCTCCAAGCGATAAACATAAACCCCTGTCGGCAAATCGGAAATATCAATTAATTGTTGATCGTGAATAACCGAATTGACGACAACTCTTCCTGTAATATCAATCAATGTAAATTCAGTAGATGGAATAGCAGACGGCAATTCAATCAGAATTTGTTTTGGGAATGCGGTTACATTTATTCCTGATGTATTAATTTCATCTTGACCAAGACAAACAACATAGTTCACAGAAATTGTATCGCTATTGATGCATCCATTTGTATCGGTTACGTAAACGAAAAAAGTATCGCTCATCGGACTTTGCGAATTTACTTCAATCGTCTGACTCACATCGCCTGTATTCCAGAGATATTGATTGAAATTTCCTGCATCGAGAACCACCGTATCGTTTAAACAAATCGTTGTATCTGCACCAAGTGAGACAACAGGCTGAGAAAAAAGGTTTACGTTTGTTTGATAAGAATATTGACAACCATTAGTGTCAATTAAAAATAAATTATAATTTCCTGAAGTAGCTGCAACAATTGTGTCGTTATAAATACGAAAAATATTTGGTGCTGTCCAATAGATATTATAATTGAGAGGGATCGTATCCATTGTCAGTTGAAATGAATTGTTTTCGCAAGGAAGGCCAAAGGAAATAATATTTAGCGGAACAGATAAATCCGGATAACCAAATAATTTCAATGTATCGCTTGCAGTTCTACCCATCGCATCTGTAACTACCAATCGATAAGTTAATGTTGTGTCAAAATTTGTAATGGTTGGATAGAGAACAGTCGAATCCGATAAATAATTTCCCGGTGTCCAGTCATACTGATAAGGAGGAACACCGCCTTCAACAGTGATAGCAAAAGGCACAAATGAATTACTACACGTTGTGTCGATATGATTGATCAGTACTAGAATCGAATCGGAATCCACATTATAATAATAACAATCGGAATAAAATTCATTGCAATGATATCTATACGTGTAAGCGTGAATTAGGTCATCAGATGTATTATAATCATAGGTAGTGTGAATTTCCGTGGAACAACCCAATCCGGTTGAGCGAGAATAGTAGTCAACAATGTTCCCTAAAACATTGTAAGCATGAGTTTCTCTCCATCTGAAAAGCCAACTTCCAAAATTATAATACTCTAAAAGATTGTCGATTATATGTCCGGAAGAATCATTTATAATCGTATATCTGAGCGATGTGTCGCTGCAAGATGTATCCGGACAGTTGGATATCATTTCAAAAGTTGTATTCCCCGTATAGCTATATTCATGTGTTTCATATGGTATCCAGCTTGCACCAATTGAATTACGATAATTTGTATATTTAATAAGGCTGTCATTCGAGTCATATACATAAACGTAATATACAGAATCTAAACTAGTAGTATTTCCCAGTTCCATTTTTGATAGAATTTTGTCGGATGCAGAATATGTATATGTAGTAATCAAAGAATCATCCGGTGTGCTATAATAATTTATTTTACGATATTCGATATTACGATCCAGTGAATCATATGACCACGTAAGTAAAGTATATGGCGAAAAATTTTGACTTAATCCATATTGCTCTTCACTTTCTGATATGAGATTATTATTCGAATCATATTGCTTTATGGTTCTTAAATTCGAGTCGAGAGGAAATGTGGTTCCATAAAATCGAAGTTTCATAATCAAATTCCCGGAAACATCGTACACATAATTATATCGATAATAATTAGTGCCATTGAAATTCACTTGTGTTTGCAACATGGTGTCGATCAGTCCGGAAACATTATAACCATAGTCAGTTCGTGTGACCAAATGGAAAGTAGTATCAACTTGATCCCACGATTGGTATTCAAAAAGATAGGTTTCGTTTTGCACTAATTTACCTGATGAATCAAATCGATTTATTTCCTTATCGATTGTTCTGTAATCCGGAAAACCAAATTCTCCATTGTAACAGATTTTCACAGTTGTTGAATCTGCAGAGGAAATAGTTGAATAAATTATGGCGAATAAAAATATTATAAGTTGTTTCATCTTTCGAAGGTATAAAAAGAAGGTTAATTTACAGCATACCAACTAAAATGTCTGAACCGTGATTTAGCTGATTTGTTGATTAATCTGTTTTTGGAGTTTAGATCCAAAAAAACGCTCCTCCGCTAAATCCCTGTTCAGGCTTTTTCGTTGATATGGGATAGTTGGAAATACTTTTACCTTTCAAAGTAAACTTGAAGAATTTTAAGTAGTTTTAGTCTATAAATGTTGTTCTGAAAATTATACATTTTGCTAATTAAATTCATGAAAAGGTACTTAATTCTTTGTTTTATACTAATTACGCATTTTGCCCATTCGCAAATTGCGCCACCATTTCCGGATAGCTCTGCAAGCTGGGTAATTTCAGAATTTGCCGGTCCTCCACCCAATTTGTGGTCATTCAATTACAGATATTTTTGCAATGGAGATACTTCTATAAATGGGGTGCCTTATAAAATGTTGAAACATTCGATGAATCTTGACCCGACGGATACTACGAGTTCAACTGTCGTCGGATATTATAGAATAGATGGTCAAAAAGTTTTCTATTTGCAGGATTCATCATACATGAACAGTAGTTCTGGTATATACAATTCTACTTTTTTTAATACCGGCCAGGAAATTTTATTATATGATTTTGGAATACAAATTGGCGACACTTTTTCACTAAGTGATACAACCTACTTCTTTGGTCAAGCAAATATAGTCTTGACACAAATAGATACAGTTCAAATATCAACTGAACCAGTGAGAAGATTTATTTTTACTCCCGAAAATTTGTCAAATTGCTTCTCTACCCAATATTATTATTGGTACGAAGGCATAGGTAGTATCTATGGCTTTTTTCCAAATTTCTTTTGCTTCGAAAACGGAATAACTTTCGACTGCTTTCATGAAAATAGTACCGACTATGTTTTTTATCTGCAACCCGGCGACGATTGTATGAATATTACATTGGGTGAAGATAATTTGTCGAAAGTTAATCCTATCAGTATATATCCAAATCCATCTAATGGATTAATCAACATTAAATCTGATTTCTATGATAACGATGCAATGGTTACTGATCTAACAGGCAAATGGATCTCTTCTCTTTCAATTTCCATTGGAAATAATTTTGTAAACATTCAACATCTCTCACCAGGCTTGTATTTTTTGAAAACCAAAATAGGGGTTGAGAAAATTTTAATCTCTTATTGAAAACTTAATCGAGCGTTTCATGTTAAGATGCGAAGTGAGGCTGCTCGGCGGAACTTTTAATTTATCTTTAATAACCCCGCTCGGCGGAATGTTAAGCGGATTTCCCGACACACTTTCAATTATGTAACCCATCAAGCGTAATTCCGTCCGCACTAACATTCACCTCAGAAGTCGTTACTAATTCCCGGACGGAATGACGCTTGATGGCACGACTAATTTCAGAATGTAAAGCTAATTTCCGCTTAACATTCCGCCGAGCAGGGGGCGATATATGATAAGATATAAGTTTGTTATCTGGCAACAACAACTCTTTTCGTAATCCACACATCTGAATATTGAAAACAACAAACATATACTCCCGGTGAAAGTGAATTCGAAAATTCTATTCGTTCTAATGTCCGGAATGGTTTTAAATTAAAAACTGGCCTTCCATTCAGATCAGAAATAATGATCAGATCGGGAATCGTGGTGTATGTAAAATCAAAAACAAAATCACTAATTGCCGGATTGGGATAAATTGTGATATTGTGATACGTTGTGTTCTCCTGCACGCCTTCAACATCCGGACAATTATCATATGCAAAAGCTGTGAAGTCTGTGATTGGAAATGGGACATCGTTCTGCACGCCGTCACTGTCAACAACGAATGCTACTGAATCCAGGAGTAGTGAAATTGGTGTTGACGGATAAATTCCTTGTGCGATCAAACATATTGAAGAATGCAGACTATCATCCAAAACCAGACATGAACCTGAAAATCCATGTGCTATGTGAGCAGTACCATTATTGAATGTAGTAATGTAATAATCAATAGGCAATCCCCAGATGCTCGTGAACGATGATAGAATCTGACCTGTAGAATCGAGCTCAGATAATAAATCACTGTTACAAGACAATAAGAAACTATTTTCATTTTTCTTTTGAAAACCCATAACAAAATTTTGCAGCATTGCCTGTCCATCGCTAACATTATATCGATTCGACCACAACACATTTCCATCCCAATCTGTTTTCAAAACTATTCTGCTAGTGTTTTCACTCATACAGCACATTAAACCGGCACCCGATAAACATATATCAGACATTGATGCATGAATGCCGACTGTGTCGTTGTAAACACGGTTCCAGAGTAGATCCCCGGAAGGAGTAATTTTTATTATTACGGCCTTAATCAGAAAACTTGCGAAGCGGTCTTCCATTCCTCCACATAAATAAAAGTTATGATCCGGTCCTTCCACGATTCCGGTAAGTTTGTTTTCATAGTTTGCACCGTAATAATTTTTCTTCCATAATAATGTACCATCGTATGCCACCTTCATCACAAACATTTGCGTGAGTGGTGCAGGACCTAAGCCTTGTACGCCAATGATCATCAATGATGAATCAGCAGTTTCAATGATCTTCGAAGGATAAGCATAATTCGTCAATGAGACCGCAGACGTCCATACTGTATCGCCAAGTTCATTAATCTTTATAATCGTCATATCATAGGAAGGAATATGGTTTCCCACTAAAACATAACAAGAGTCATTTGTCCGACACATTCTTGTATTGCGGATATTCCCGCCTTTACCCCAGACAGAATTGCCCGTTCGGTCAACTTTAATCCATGCATCATCACCACATGCAATGAATCCGCTGTCAGATGAATTTACCACACTAATCAATGAAATATATGGTGACTGGAATTGTTTTGAAAATATTGTTTGGGCTTTGCTTCCAAAAGTCAGAAGTACAAATATGAAAAGAAGTAGTTTTAATTTCATGGGATTTGGATAAAGAGTGGAGTTATCAATGAGAGTAGTAATAAATTTAAATATACTCAAATTTTATTACTAAAACTATTTTCTGCCATTTTCGATTAATTATATAAACCGTAATGACGCTAAAATGTAATTATATTGAAACATTTTTTAATACGTTGTCAGTGGTGCCCGATCGGTGGAATCTTTCGCGTCAATACTTCCGCACTCCGCTCGGTGGAATGTTAAGCGAAAATTAGTACTATTTCAATCATGCATCCCATCAAGCGTCATTCCATCCGCACTAACACTCTACTTGCCATTTATCACCATTTTCCATTTTTCAGTCTCCGCATACTCCTTAATCAGCTCATTTCTTTCCACAAGAAATTTACTCAAATATTTTGTAAGCACAAATTTGTCAAATGCTTGCCCAATAAAACCAAATGGAGACTGAAACCTAAAAACATCTTTCATAATTACCTTTCCGTCACTTTGCTCAAAATAATGATCGTGAACAATGAACTTAAATATGCCTTTCACTTGCTCGTCTCTAAAATGAAAAGGCCGTTCAAATGCCGCAATTTTAGATGTCAATTTTTGTCTAATGCCAAAATGAGTTGCTTGCCAGGTAACTTGCTCATCAAGATTTATTAAACCACTCGTCCGTCCGCTTATCGCTTTTTCGTTTGTTCCGGAAGTTGATATTGTATGAAAGTCAATGCTTCTTGCTAGGTCAAAACATGTTTCTATGTTGCTGTGGATTTCTATGGTTAGTTCAATGGTGGGCATTGTGGTGAATGTTGTTTGTTTTGGAATATTTGTTATCACAAGGCCATTGATAATGATTAAGCTTGCTGCAAGGCACGTGGCACTCTTGAATCAAATATATAACTTTCATTTCCCAGTAGCAAGCCGTTGAAAGCGGAAATTAGTTTTCAAACTTCCAAAACTTAGATGTTTCATTATCAGAATTCATAAGTAACGTGTCATCTTTAAAGCTAACCTTGCAACTGATCGTATAGTCTGGATATTGAATTGTTAAAGTATCATTATTCAATGTATATTTAAAAGATTCCAAAGCATCTACATAAAATATTGAATCGTTATCAATTCGAAAGGTTGCATTTTCTGAATTACTATAAGTCCAAATGCCGATAATTTTATTTTTCAATTCTGTATTTCTATCCCCGTTTAATATCTTCCGAATTTCATTTATATAATCCGGATTGTCAGTCATTCCATTATGTTCTTGACCTTCCAGAGTTATTAATTTATCGGTCGTTTTAAACTCCTTTTCCAGTTTTAATGATGAGCCATAATAAATCACTTCGTCTTGGTTGCCATGAAAGACTACAATTGGCATCGTGCAATCTTTAATATACTCGTTTGTCTTAAATTTATATTTTAGTATAAATGCCGGAATTATCGGATATGAATGTCTCATCAAATCTGTCAGACTATAATAAGGAGCCTGAAGAATTAGCAATTTAGGTT
>Ga0075163_10014264_pt1 | contig 10259 bp, 9 predicted proteins | sample JI1023141ADNA_FD_71478 | JGI IMG/M metagenome (GOLD analysis project Ga0075163, IMG submission 71478) | Wastewater effluent complex algal communities from Wisconsin, to seasonally profile nutrient transformation and Carbon sequestration -... | ecosystem: Engineered > WWTP > Effluent > Algae... | reverse complement strand
GCAGCGTTCACCTATGTGCTTGTTCACCAGGATCAGGGCAACGCGGAAAAGGGCAAGGCCATTGCCCAGTTTCTGTGGTGGGCGGTTCACGATGGCCAGGCGCTCGCTGCGCCGCTCGACTACGCGCCGCTGCCCAAGCCGATTGTCAGCAAGGTGGAAGCAGCGCTGAAGACCATCAAAGCGCAGGGTAAGGCGGCCCTTGGCGACAAGTAAGCACAGCAGCGGCGATCGGCTGTACGCCATCGCGCTCTATCTGTTCGGCGGCGCGGTGCTGCTGCTGCTGGGCCTGATCGTCGGCTCGACGGTGAAGCTGACCATTCCGGCCCTGCGGCAGCTGGGTGTGTCTGAGTTCCTGCTGGGTCAGGACTGGAATCCGGTCAACGACTCGTTTGGCGCCCTGCCGTTTCTCTACGGCACGCTGGTCACCTCGCTGCTCGCGATTGCCATTGCGGTTCCGGTGGGGGTTGGCCTGGCCCTGTTTCTGACCGAGATGGTGCCCGCTTCGCTGCGGCGGTTCATCTCGTTCTGGGTCGAGCTGCTGGCCGCGATTCCCAGCGTGGTCTACGGCCTGTGGGGCCTCATCGTGCTGGTGCCGCTTCTGCGCAGCCACATCGAACCGGCGCTGGGCCGCACCTTGGGATTCCTGCCGCTGTTTCGCGGTCCGCCGATTGGGCTCGGATTCCTGGCGGCCGGGATGGTCCTTTCCGTGATGATCCTGCCCACCGTGACCATGGTGACGATCGAGGTTCTGCGCACCGTTCCCGAGACGCTGCGCGAAGGCGCGCTGGCCTTGGGTGCAACGCGCTGGGAGGCGATTCGCCTGACCGTCCTGCCGTTTGCCAGCCGCGGCATCATCGGAGCCATCATCCTGGGTCTGGCCCGGGCGCTCGGTGAGACCATGGCAGTGACCATGGTCATCGGCAACCAGCCCGAGATCCACGCTTCGCTGTTTGCTCCCGGGTATTCGCTGCCATCCGTGATCGCCAACGAGTTCGCCGAAGCGACGGGAGACATCCACATCGGTGCGCTGGCCGCGCTGGCCCTGGTGCTGTTCGGCGTGACCTTCTTGCTGAGCGCAGCTGCGCGGCTGCTGGTGCTGCTGTCCACCCGGCAGCGGAAGATCGCAGCATGATCGAGCCAAGCCTGACCACATCGATCAACCTGAACCGCTCGCTCTGGACGGCGCCTGGCTCTTTTCGCCGCCGTCAGCTTGCGAACCACCTGATGACGGGACTCTGCGGCCTCATGGTGCTGCTGGCACTGCTGCCGCTGTCATCGGTGCTGTGGCTGGTGTTTTCACGCGGGCTGCCAGCGCTGTCGCTGAGCTTCTTCACGCAGCTGCCAGCACCGGTCGGCGAGGTCGGCGGTGGCATCGGCAACGCACTGGTCGGCACGCTGTACATGGTCGGTTTTGCTTCGCTTTTCGGCATTCCCATCGGCATCGGCGCCGGGATCTTCCTGGCCGAGCGCGGCGAGGGCCCTTATGGCCGCACCGTGCGCCTGATGGCCGAGGTGCTGGCCGGCGTGCCCAGCATCGTCACCGGTGTGGTCGCGTATGGGCTGGTGGTGGTGACGATGCGGCGCTTCTCGGCCTTTGCCGGCGCGTGCGCGCTGGCCATCTTGATGATTCCAACGCTGGCCCGCTCGACGGAAGAGATGATCCGCCTGGTGCCGCAGGGTCTGCGCGAGGCCTCGCTTGCGCTGGGCGTGCCGGCCTGGAAGACCAGCCTGTTTGTGATCCTCCGAACCGCGATGAGCGGCGTGGTCAATGCGGCGCTGCTGGCCATTGCCCGCGCGGCCGGCGAGACGGCGCCGCTGCTGTTTACCGCGCTGAACAATCAGTACTGGAACTTTCGCCCCGATCAGCCCACCGCTTCGGTCACGGTGCAGATCTACAACTATGCGATCTCGCCCTACGAAGACTGGCACCAGAAGGCCTGGGGCGCGGCGCTCTGTCTGCTGCTGCTGGTGGGCGGCCTGAGCGTGCTGGCGCGACTGCTACCGAGAAAAAGGACATGACCGCGGGACCCAAGCTCGAGGTGCGCAACCTGAATGCCTGGTTCGGCAAGACCCAGGCGCTGAAGAACATTGGTCTGGGCGTGCGCGCGAACTCAGTGCTGGCGATCATTGGCCCTTCGGGCTGCGGCAAGTCGACGTTTGTGCGCTGCCTGAACCGCATGCACGAGCTGACTCCCGGCGCGCGCTCCGAAGGTGTGGTGCTGCTGGATGGCCACGATATCTACTCGGGCGTGGATCCGGTGTCGCTGCGGCGCCGCGTCGGCATGGTGTTTCAGCGGCCAAATGTCTTTCCCACCTTGAGCATCCGCGACAACGTGCTGGCCGGACTGCGCCTGAACCGGGTCAAGGCCGACTATGACGCAGTGGTGGAAAAGATGCTCAAGCAGACCGCCCTGTGGGACGAGGTCAAGGATCGGCTGCGCTCCAGCGCGGTCAGCCTGTCGGGCGGTCAGCAGCAGCGGCTGTGCATCGCCCGCGCGCTGGCGGTCGCCCCCGAGGTCCTGCTGATGGATGAGCCGGCGTCGGCGCTCGACCCCATCGCCACCGCCAAGATCGAAGAGCTGATCGATGAGCTGAAGGCGCAGTACACGATCATCATCGTTACCCACAACATGCAGCAGGCGATTCGGGTTTCGGATGACACTGCTTTTTTCTACATGGGCGAGCTCATCGAGCACGGCACCACCAAGAACATCTTCACCAATCCCACCCGGAAGCAGACCGAGGACTATGTCACCGGAAGGTTTGGCTGAGGTGAGCTGTGCAGAATAAAAACCACACCAGCAAGCGCTTCGACAGGGAGCTCAAAGCGCTGCGAGATGGGCTGCTGGCCATGGGCGAGCGCGCGGAGCAGCAGATTGCCCGCGCCATCGATGCGGTGCTGCGCGGCGATGCATCGCTCGCGGATCAGGTGATCGCAGCCGATGCGCAGATCGATCAGGACGAGCTCGGCCTGGACGAGCTTGCATTTTTTCTGCTGGCCCAGAGGCAGCCGGTCGCCTCGGATCTGCGGCTGGTCATGCTGGCGCTGAAGATCGTCACGGATCTCGAGCGCATCGGCGATCTGGCTGTGAACGTCGCCAAGCGCGGGCGCGAGCTCACGCAGTTTCAGATTCCGCAGCCGCTGCTGGAGCACCTCGCGCGGCTCGCGGCAGCGGTGCGCAAGGCGCTGCGCAGCGCGCTGGAGGCGTTTGCCGGAGCCGATGCCGAGCGGGCCGAGCAGGTGATCTCCGGCGACAGGGAGATCGACACGCTCAATCTGGACGTCATTGCCCACATCCTTTCGCTGGGCGCCAGCAGCGGTCACGAGGTCGCGCGCTCCATCGGACTGTCGTCGGTGTCGCGCTACCTGGAGCGCATCGGCGACCACGCCACCAACATCGCCGAGATGGTCATCTACTATGTTCGCGGTCGCGACATCCGCCATCACCGCGCCCGCCCGCGCCCCGGCCCCCGCTCCGCTCCATGATATGGTCGCGGTTGAGCCGGACGCGGCCCACATGTGTTCCGTGCGAGGCAGGAGATAAGATAAAATCGTCTTCCGCGCTGCCCATACTGCGATAACGTTTGAGCGCAGTGGCAGACAGGAAATAGGATGAGACGCTTTATCAAGATCCTGCACGAAGTGGGCACCGTGGGCATGATGGGAGCAATCGCCGCGAGCCTGATCCTGCTGGTGAGCGCACGCGGGACCACGCCGGCCGAATACGCAGCGATTCGCCATGGCATCGACCACCTGGCCCGGTGGCTGCTGCTGCCGTCGCTGACGCTGACGCTGTTCAGCGGGCTGCTGGCCATCGCGATCCATCATCCATTCCAAGACGCAGGGTGGGTGTGGATCAAGGCGCTGCTGGGCGTGTCGGTGCTGGAGGGCACGCTCGGCGGAATCGTGGGTCCGGCCCGCGAAGCAGCCGCAGTGGCGACCAAGATCGCCGCGGGAACGGCGGATGCAGCCCAGCTGGCGCCGATCCTGCGTCATGAGTGGGGCGTGCTCTGGGTGATGCTGGTGCTCTCCCTGGTGAACATCGTGCTCGCTGTGTGGCGCCCCAAGCTGCTGCGCAGGCAGAAGCCGCACGCAAGCCCGGCGCAGTAGCATCAGGGCTCGATGGCCACTGCGTCGCACGCCTCGACCGCGGGCGTGGGCGCAGCGCGACGGCCGGTGAGCGTGGACCCCGTGCTGGCAGCGATGACCAGCGCCACCGCCAGCCACTGCGCAGGCGAGAGGACCTCACCAAGGAAGATCCGCCCTGCGAGCGCCGCCACGGCAGGCTCAAGGCTCATGAGGATGCCGAAGGTGCGCGCGGGGAGCGCGTTCAGGGCGCTCATCTCCAGCGTGTACGGGATGGCGCTGGAGAGCAGCGCGACGCCCAGCCCGGCAAGGACGCGGCCGGCGGTGAGCTGCGCAAAGCCTCCCGTGGCGATGGAGATGGGCAGCACCGCGATGGCGGCGAACAGCATTCCCGTCGCCACCGCTGCACCGCCGGGGACCAGCCGCGAGACGCGGCCGCCGATGAGGATGTACGCCCCCCAGAATGCCCCCGCGCCCAGCGCCAGCAGCGCGCCCACGGGATCCACACTTCCGCCCTTCCACGGCGCGATCAGCGCGATCCCGATGGCCGCGAGCACCGCCCAGGCCAGGTCGATCCCACGGCGCGATCCGAAGACGGCGATCCCCAGCGGCCCCACAAACTCCAGCGTGACCGCCAGGCCGAGCGGAATGCGCGAGAGCGCCAGGTAGAAGACGAGGTTCATCCCGCCCAGCACCACCCCATATGGCACGATCGCGCGCCACTGTGCGGCCGTCAGCTTGTGCAGCGGCGGACGAAAGGCGATGAGCAGCACCAGCGCGGAGAGGCCGATGCGCAGCCCCACCGTTCCCGTCGGTCCCAGCACGGCAAAAAGATGCTTGGCCAGCGCTGCGCCTCCCTGCACGCTGACGATGGCGCCGAGGAGCGCGGGCAGCGGCGGAATGGATGCGAGGCGCGGCTGAGCTTGCATCCGATGGGGATAACCCGTCTGGCTACGCTGGATCAAGCAAGTCCGCGTCCTGCGCCCAGGATGAGCCAGCGCGAAGTCAGCACGGCTCGCGCAGACGCAAAGACGGACGCAGTTGACAGCGCCGGGAGAGCATGGATCTCTAAGATGATGCGGCGTCGGAACGTGACCGTGTTCCTGTTGGCAGGCTTGCTGGAGGCAACGGAGGCGCCTGCGCAAGCGCCGCCAGCGCCGGGCGCCGCACCCAAGACGGCAGCGCCAATCCAGAACGAAAAGCCGCGCGTCAACCTGCTGCTGACAGAGCCGCGCGCGATCTACCGCGACAGCCCGACCGTGCCGGGCGACTGGAGCGGCGTCCGGCGCGAGATCGAGTCGCGCTTTCACCCGACGCGACCGATGATTACCGAGGACGCCAAGCCGCAGGTGCTGGGCCGGCAGCTGACCCAGGCGCCGCTGCCGGCGGGCGGAGCGCCCGGCCAGGTCTACGCTCCCGACGACAACGTTGAGGTCCAGGAGCAGACCGAGGCGCTCCAGCGAGCCTACGAGCGCCCCGCGACCTCGCGCACCGCTGAGATCACGGCGTCCACCGATGCCCAGGGACGCATTCTTTCCATGCACGTCAGCAGCAGCTCGGGCAGCGCTCAATTTGACGAGGCGGCACTGCTCGCGGTGCGCGAAGCGCTGGCCGACCGCCAGCCCGATGATGAGCGCCGCGCCGTGGTAACCCGCTGGCGGCTGCGGGCGGCATACGCTGTGACCCTGCCGCTGGCCATGGCGCCGGCCGTGCCCCGCTCCTCCACCGGCCGCGTGCCCACGCGCGGCATTCCCATCCTGAGCCCATTTTGGGGCACCTTCGACGAGAGCAGCGGCACCGGCCAGGCCAAGCACGCCTTTTCGGACAAGATCGAGACCGAGATCAAGCTGCTGTCGATTACGCCCAGCCCTTCCGAGTGAGCTGCCGATGCTGATCAGCAGGCTGTGCTGACTTTACGTCAGTCGGCGATCTGCACCAGCAGCAACACATAGTCGTCGCGGAGCGCGGTTCCGGCGTAGTGGAACTTGCGGCCGTACGCGGCCTGGGCCTTCACCCGATCGCGGAATATGTAGCCGGTGAGGCCGGCGGTCACGGCGTGGAAGCGCTGCCGCTCTTCCGTCGGTACGTCGAACCACTCGTAGCGCGCCTCCAGCTCCAGATAGGGGCGCAGCAGCATCAGCGCGGCCTGCGCCCAGAGGCCCTGGCGATCCGCGCGCAGCAACGGCGGCATCGAGGGGTCTTCAAACGGCGTGCTGCGGGCGTACAGGTACTCGACCACGAGGCCGAACGGGCCATATTTGAACGGGATGTCCCCGCCGAGGGCGAAGCCCAGCGGCACGTCGCCGCGCGGCGCCCAGTCGAGCAGAATCGATAGGTTGAAGGCGATGCGCGGGCGCCAGCGCCAGTAGGGATCGTCGCCCACCGTGGAGATCGAGCGGCCCACCGGACCCAGCGGCTCCAGCGCGCCGCGCGCCGTGGCGAGGATGCTGCTCTGCGGATACTCCACGAAGGTGCGGGCGCTCTCGTACAGACCGACGATGATGTGCGCGGGTCCCCAGTTGTTGTCCACGGTCAGGCCCAGGCGGCGGTCCGGCGCCAGGGAGTTGCTCAGGAAGGGACGAACCGGCAGGGCCAGCGCCTGCTCGGGATCGTCGTGGCCAAAGGAGAATGCGACCTTGCGGATGCCGCCGTAGATGGTCATCCAGCTCCACAGGGGATAGCCCACCTCGGCGGCCAGGATGCGGCCATAGGGCGCAGCGTCCGCGTGCGCGGCCTCGTCGACATCATAGGGCGCGTAGGCCAGGTGATAGCGCAGCTCGCCCCGACGCAGCGATATGCGCCCGCACAGCGCCACCCGCGCCGTGCCCGGTGACAGCGCCGCGCCCGCGTCGCCGGGATCGCCGCGGCGTAGCGCCAGATCTGCTCCAAGGTAGGGAAAGAAGCGAGCGCTGAGCAGCGCAGACACCGAGACGCGCCCGACCACCGGCTGACCGTCTTCCCATGAGTACAGGCCGCCATCGCCTGCGCACAGCGGCTCGGCGTGGGCCGGGCCCGCGAGCAGCGCAGCGACAAAAAGGACCAAGAAACGACGCGCGCTCACCATGGCGAACCAAAGTTCAAGACCAGAACCACCGGAGAGCCGCCCGTCGCTGCGGTCGCGCCCAGACAGTCGCGCTGCTGGCGCAGCAGCGGCACGGCGATGCCCACTCCGAACTGGTTCGGGGAGAGCCCGAACCACTCGCCGATGAGGTTGATGGTGTAGCCCACATCTGCGGCCGGACTCTTCTGATCGATGGCGTAGGACTGGCAGGCCGAGGTGAGGCCAGCCTCGGCGAAGAACGCGCCGCTGATGCCGCGCAGGTAGTAGGTGGACATGGCGTTGACGTTGAGCGAGCGGGTAAAGACGTGGCGATATTCGGCGCGGCCAAAGAGGCTGATCCGCCCGAGCAGGTCGCTCTGCGCAAAGCCGCGCAAGGCCGAAGGTCCGCCCGCGCTGACCAGCTGCTGCGCGGTCGCAATGTTGCCAAAGGCGATGCCGCCGCTGACCAGCAGCGCCAGGCCGTGGCCGTCGGCCAGCGGAACGATGGACTCCCACGAGGCAGTGGCGTTGCCGCGGCTGAACACCTGCGCATTGTCCAGGATCGTGAGCGTGTAGCTGAGACCCAGGTTGAGGGTGCGCGCGCGCAGCGGCTCCCAAATGTAGAGGCGGTCGTCCCAGCCCAGGTTGACGCTGAAGGTGAAGGCCTGACCGGGGATGTTCTCGACGCCGGTCTGCCCCAGGCTGGGCACTCGCGCCGCCTGTAGACCCGCGCTCAGGCTCCATGCCAGCCGCGCAGGTGTGACCTTGGGCCCGAACCAGCGCGTGTACTGTCCCGACACCGCAAAGGTGTTGAGCTGATTGTGCAGCACGCCCAGGCGCAGCGAGTTGCGCAGATCGCGCACGCGCGACAGGTTCATATCGACGCCAAGGTTGACGTTGCCGGCGCCGAACGCAGCCTCGATGTTGCCGAGCAGCGCCTTCCAGCGCGATGGCAGGCGCTCGCCGAACTTCAGATCTTCGCGGCTGCCCGGAAGGTCCTCGACCAGGCGTCCGCGAGGGTCAAGCAGGATCAGGCGGATCGGGTGGGCGCTGGAAAAAAGATAGCGGTGCTCGATGCCGTGACCATCCCAGATCTGCGACTGCGTCTGCCCCTTGGCGTCGCGCACCTGCACTTCCACCGGCTCGACCAGCGTCTGCAATCCCAGCTTCTCCACGACCAGATCCACCTGGTAGCGCTCTCCTTGACGGCTGCGCTGAAGGTCGCGGATGCGGTAGTCCACCTTGGGATAGGCGCCGATCCACTGCGCGAAAAACCATGCCAGCGAGCCGCCGTATACCGCCTCGGCAGCCTCGCGCACCGGCGTGCCCGCGAGCTGCTTGCGCACGATCTGCTCCACCGCTTTTTCGCCGAGCAGGTCGAGCAGCTTGGCGTAGATCGTCAGCCCGCGCGGCCAGTCGTTGCTGAACTGCGTGAGGTTGTCGCGCAGCGGATCGGGATCGGAGAGGCTGTAAAAGTACGTGGTGGCGAACGGCACCTGCGGGGCATAGAGGATCTTGTCGGCCTCGGGCAGGAAGCCGACCTTGGAGACATCCTTGCCGACGCTGCCCTTGTTGTCGCGGCGCGCGAAGCGCTCGGCCAGGAAGCTCGCTGCAACATCCGGCGCCCAGCCCTCGTCCTGCGGGCGCTCGCCGCTGGCCAGCAGACGCTCGGCGTAGTCGTTGAACAGGGCGCGGGCCAGCGCATCCTCCTGCGCAGCCAGGAGCGAGCCCAGCGGAAACAGATCGAAGATGCGGTCCGAGACCAGCACAGCCCCTGGCAGCGCCTGCGCCACCTCGGTGCGCAGGGCGCCCTCGAACAGGTGGATGACCTGGCCCGGAGGCAGCGGCAGGCCCAGATCCGCCAGCAGATCGATCGCGTTTTTGGCTGTGGCCAGCACGCGGCCAGGACGATCCGCGGGCCAGTACGGCACGATGAAGCCCTTGGGAGTTCGCACCGGATGCGGTCCGTAGACGTGGTAGAGAACGCGCACGCCGCGGTGTGTCAGGGACTCGGTGCGGTAGGATGGACGCCGCACCGCGACCGTCAGCGCGCGCGCGCCCTTGATCTCAGCGCGATGCGCTTCGCCGGCAGCGAGCGTGACCAGCTCGCCCTGGACCACGACATCGCTGCGCTCGGCTGCGCTCAGCTCCAGCGCGAAGTCGGCCCGAGCAGGTGGAGCGCTCAGGTCAAAGCCGGCAGGACCCAGCAGCGGCAGCATGGGATAAAAGCCGCCGCCGAAGACGCAGCCGTGGCGGAAGCAGCCGAAGGCGCCATAGCGGTCTGGCAGGTGGACGCGGTACTCGATGTCGATCTCGGCCTTCGCGCCCGGCGGCAGGGCCTCTGCGAGCGCCACCCGCAGCACGGTGCCGGGGCCGGCCTGCGGGTGGTCCTGCGGGGTGACGGCGACCTGCTTGCCATCGACGCGGGCGACATCCACCGTGAGGCTGGCGGGGTTGAAGCGGTAGGGATAGATCCAGTAGCGGTTGTAGTCGTTGAGCGCGGCGGGTCGAACCGCGAAGCGCTCCGGGTAGCGCCATAAAAGGACGTGGGTCAGTGCGCTGGAGCTGTCTTTGGTGAAGGCGATGCGCGCCTGGCCGCTCAGGCTGCGCCGCTCCACGTCCACGCGCACGGCGAGCTCGTAGCGGGGACGCGCGAGTGCGGTGGTGCAGATGCTCAGGCCGAGCAGCGCCAGCAGCAGCGCGGCAGCACGGCGCCGACACTGCGACTGTCCGCCCCGCGAAGCGCGCAGCTGCATCAGCAAGACTCGATGACCTCCGGCACACAAGCTCCAAGAATGTCCAGTCAGGCAACGTAAAGCCACTGCCGCTCAACGTCCAGCGCATAGCGATTTATTGCGCGCAGCCAGGGCGCTCCCTAGGCGCGACAGCGCGGCGTCCTCAGCCGCGAGCCCGCTGTCTGCACGCGCTCGCCGCAGCTTTGATCGCACGTTCCCATCACGCCAGCACACCGGGATCAAGCTCTGCGCACGGGGTGCCTTGGGGGCGCCATTAGCGGGCTCAAAAACGACCTCGAAGCCGCTGGGACCAGTAGCTTGGATCAGCAACCGCTGGCGCGACGGAGCTGCCAGATCAATCATCCGCTGGCTCCAGCACGGATGTGCGCAAGCGCCG
>Ga0075163_10014263_pt1 | contig 10260 bp, 7 predicted proteins | sample JI1023141ADNA_FD_71478 | JGI IMG/M metagenome (GOLD analysis project Ga0075163, IMG submission 71478) | Wastewater effluent complex algal communities from Wisconsin, to seasonally profile nutrient transformation and Carbon sequestration -... | ecosystem: Engineered > WWTP > Effluent > Algae... | reverse complement strand
TTCTTCGGCATCGCTTGGCTCGTGATCCGCGCCTGGCGCGGCCTCGTCGCCGTAGTCGGGCCGGTGATGCGCAAGCTCAGCGATCTCGCGATGAAGCCGTATGCGCGCGCGGAAACCACCTACCTCAAGCTGCTTCCCGGTGCCTTGTTGCGACCGAAGCGCGTGCTGATCGCGGCCGCGGTGGCGTTCGGGCTGACCCTGCTCGCGGTGCCGATGCTCGGCGCGGACCTGATCCCGCAGCTGGCGCAGGATCGCTTCGACATGACGGTGAAACTGCCGCCGGGCACGCCGCTCGCCGAAACCGATGCGCTGGTGCGTTCGCTGCAGGAACAACACGCGAAGGACGACGGCATCCGCGCGCTATACGCGGTCAGCGGCACAGGCACGCGGCTCGACGCGAATCCGACCGAGAGCGGCGAGAACATCGGCAAGCTGACCGTGATCATGGCCGACGGCGGCAGCAAGAAGATCGAGGCGCGCGAAACCGACTCCCTGCGCAAGAGCATGCAGGGCCACTCCGGCGCGCAGGTCGATTTCAGCCGCCCGCAATTGTTCAGCCTGTCCACGCCGCTGGAAATCGAACTGAGCGGCGAGGATCTTCCGACCATCGAACGCGCGGGCCAGAAGCTGGTGCAGATGCTGCGCGCGAACCCGCACTACGCCGACGTGAAATCCTCGGTGGAGCAGGGCTTCCCGGAGATCCAGATCCGCTTCGACCAGCAGCGCGCCGGCGCGCTCGGCTTGACCACGCGCCAGATCGCCGACGTGGTGGTGAACAAGGTCGCCGGCGACGTCGCCACGCGCTACAGCTTCCGCGACCGCAAGATCGACGTGCTGGTGCGCGCGCAGGCCGACCAGCGTTCGTCGGTGGAGGACATCAAGCGCCTGATCGTGAATCCCGGCGGCGGCAACCCGGTCACGCTCGATTCCGTCGCCGACGTCGTGCAGACCACCGGTCCGAGCGAAATCCATCGCGCCGACCAGGTGCGCGTGGCGCTGGTGTCGTCGAACCTGCGCGGCATCGACCTCGGCACCGCGGTGCGCGAAGTGAACGAGATGGTGAAGCGCGATCCGCTCGGCGCCGACGTACGCCTGCACATCGGCGGGCAGGGCGAGGAGTTGGGCGAATCGGTGCGCTCGCTGCTGTTCGCGTTCGGCCTCGCGGTGTTCCTCGTCTACCTGGTGATGGCATCGCAGTTCGAATCGCTGCTGCATCCGTTCGTGATCCTGTTCACCATCCCGCTGGCCATGGTCGGCGCGGTGCTGGCGCTGCTGCTCACGCGATCGCCGGTGTCGGCGGTGGTGTTCATCGGCCTGATCCTGCTGGTCGGCCTGGTGGTGAAGAACGCAATCATCCTGATCGACAAGGTCAACCAGTTGCGCGAGCACGGCGTGCACAAGCGCGAGGCGCTGGTCGAAGGCGCGCGTTCGCGGTTGCGCCCGATCATGATGACGACGCTGTGCACGCTGTTCGGCTTCCTGCCGCTGGCGTTGGCCTTCGGCGAGGGCGCGGAAGTGCGTTCGCCGATGGCGATCACGGTGATCGGCGGCCTGCTGGTGTCGACGCTGCTGACGCTGGTGGTGATCCCGGTGGTGTACGACCTGCTCGACCGCAAGCCCGACGAGTACTACGCCGAACGCGGTCGCCGTGCGCGCCACGACGCCGAGGAACTGGCCGCGGGCCTGCGCCACGAGGGCGATGGGCTGGGACACGGGGACGTGGCGTGAGCACGGGATCGCAGTCCCGCGCGTCGCTGGATCCGGCGACGGTCAACGTGCGCGTGAAGCTGGCGCTGCTGTGGGCGGCGACCATGTTCTGCTATGTCTACGGCGATTATTTCGAGCTGTACGTCCCCGGCAAGCTGCAGGAAATGATCGGCGGGCAACTGGCGTTCGGTCCGGCGACGCAGGGCGCGCTGGTCGGCACGTCGATCCTCCTGATCGTGCCGGCGCTGATGGTCGTGCTCTCGGCAATGCTGTCGCCGCGTGTCTGTCGCGCGGTCAATATCGCGCTCGGCGTGTTCTATGCGCTGGTCATGGCGGTGGCGATGCAGGGCGCCTGGTACTTCTACAAGCTGTTCGGCGTGGTGGAAATCGTGCTGACCCTGTCCATCGCGTGGCAGGCATGGCGATGGCCGAGGCGCGCCGAGGTGCAGGGCCCATGAGCATGCAGGAACTCCTCCATCGGAACCGGGACAAGGCTGCGCGGGTCGCCGGCCTGCTGTATCTGATCGTCGTCGTCGCCGGGATGTTCAGCCTTGCCTACGTGCCTTCGCAGCTGGGGCTTTCCGGCGATGCCGCGGCCACGCTGGGCAAGCTCGAAGCAGGCGAGTCGCTGCTGCGGCTCGGCATCGCGGCGAGCATCGTCTGCTACATCTCGTTCCTGCTGCTCCCGCTCGCGCTGTACAGGCTGCTCGGTGAAACGGGCAGGGTGCCGGCGGTGCTGATGGTGGCATTCGCCGCGGCAAGCGTCCCGCTCTCGTTCGCGAACCTGCTCAACAGGCTCGATACGCTTTCGCTCATGGAATCGCCCGGCTTGCTGCAAGCCCTCGATTCCTCGCAACGCAGCGCCCAAGCGATGCTGTCGCTCGAGGCCTACGGCAACGGGATTCTGCTCTCGGAGATCTTCTGGGGCCTGTGGCTGCTGCCTTTCGGGTATCTCGTGCTCAAGTCGGGTTTCCTGCCGCGGTTGCTCGGAGTGCTGCTGCTGGCCGGCGGCTTCGGCTACCTGGCCGACGTCTTCGGCAACCTGCTGGTTCCGGGGTACCCATCATCTCCGCTGGCGGGCCTTGTGCGGCTGCCTGCTGCGGTAGGCGAGATTGGCAGTGGTCTCTGGCTGCTCGTCATGGGGGCTCGCCCGATGTTCGGCGGCCGCCGAGTGGACGCAGCGGAGGCTTCCTCGAACGGATACGCGGATAACCGGAAGGGCAGGCCTGCGCCATGAGCATCGCCGAATTCAGCATCAAGCGCCCGGTCACGACGATCATGTTCTTCGTGTCGCTGTTCGTGATCGGCCTGATCGCGGCGATCAGGCTGCCGCTGGAAGCCTTCCCCGAGGTCTCGCCGCCCTTCATCTTCGTGTCGCTGCCCTACGCCGGCTCGACCCCGGAGGAAGTGGAACGCACGGTGCTGCGCCCGGCCGAGGAAGCGCTGGCGACCATGAGCGGGATCAAGCGCATGGACTCCAACGCCACGTCCAGCGGCGCGCAGGTGTTCATGCAGTTCTCCGACTGGAGCCGCGACGTCGCCATCGCCGCGTCGGAGGCGCGCGAACGGCTCGACGCGATCCGCGACGAACTGCCCGACGACCTCAAGCGCTACCAGGTGCTGAAGTTTTCGACCACGGACCAGCCGGTGCTGCGCGTGCGCCTCGCCAGCAAGCAGGACCTGACCAGCCAGTACGACATGATCGACCGCGAGTTCAAGCGGCGGCTGGAGCGCATCCCCGGCGTGGCGCGCGTGGAGGTGTCGGGCGCACCGCAGAACGAGGTCGAGATCGCGGTGCTGCCCGATCGCCTGACCGCGCACGGCATCAGCCTCAACGACCTGAGCACGCGCCTGCAGACGGTGAACTTCTCGGTGTCGGCCGGCGAGATCGACGATGGCGGACAACGCCTGCGCGTGCAGCCGGTGGGCGAAATCACCGACTTGCAGCAACTTCGCGATCTCGTCATCGCCAAGGACGGCACGCGCCTGGGCGACATCGCCGACGTGCGGCTCAAGCCCGGCGAAACCGACGCCGACCGCCGCCTCGACGGCGAACGCGCGGTCGGCCTCGACATCTTCAAGGAACGCAACGCCAACCTGGTGCAGGTGTCGCGCGATGCGCTGGCGGAGGTGAATGCGATCCGCGCGCAGCCGGACCTGTCCGACCTGCAGGTCAAGATCATCCAGGACCTGGGCGACAACGTGACCAGTTCGCTGACCGAGCTCGCCGAGGCCGGCGGCATCGGCCTGCTGCTGTCGATCACGGTGCTGTATTTCTTCCTGCGCCACTGGCCGTCGACGCTGATGGTGACGCTGGCCATCCCGATCTGCTTCGTGATGACGCTGGGTTTCATGTATTTCGCCGGCGTGACCCTCAACATCCTGTCGATGATGGGCCTGCTGCTCGCGGTCGGCATGCTGGTCGACAACGCGGTGGTCGTGGTCGAAAGCATCTACCAGGAACGCGAGCGGATGCCCGGCCAGCCGCGGCTGGCCTCGATCCTCGGCACCCGCCACGTCGCCATCGCGCTGACCGCGGGCACGCTGTGCCACTGCATCGTGTTCGTGCCCAATCTGTTCGGCGAACGCAACTTCCTCAGCATCTACCTCGCCCAGATCGCGATCACGATCTCGGTCTCGCTGCTGGCTTCGTGGCTGGTCGCGGTCAGCCTGATCCCGATGATCTCGGCGCGGTTGAAGACGCCGCCGGCGGTGCGCAACGAACGCGGCCTGATCCCGCGCCTGCAGAAGCGGTATGCCGGCCTACTGCGCTGGACGCTGGAACACCGCGGCTGGAGCGTGGCCGGCATCGTGCTGATCATCGCGATCAGCATCGTGCCGATGGTGCTGACCAAGAAGAACATGTTCGGCGGCGACGAGGGCGGCGAAACCAACATCTACTACCAGTGGAAGGGCAGCTACACCAAGGAGCAGATGTCGGCGGAAATCCTCCGCGTCGAGGATTTCGTCAACGCCAACCGCAAGCGCTTCCACGTCACCCAGGTCTATTCGTGGTGGAGCGAGCAGGGGGACGCCGGCACGCGCCTGACCTTCGATACCAAGAAGGCCGGAGAAACCAAGCCGCTGATCGAGGCGATCCGCAAGGAACTGCCGAAGTCCGCGCGCGCCGACATCGGCATCGGCAACGACGGCGGCGGGCCCGGGAACGGGCAGCCGGGGCAGAACGTGCAGGTGCAACTGGTCGGCGATTCCACCCAGGTGCTGCAGTCGATCGGCGAGGACGTGGTGCCGATCCTCGCGCACCGCAAGGAACTGCGCGACGTGCGCGTCGACGCCGGCGACCAGAACACCGAGCTCAACGTGCACGTCGATCGCGAGCGCGCGGCGGCGTTCGGCTTCAGCGCGCAGCAGGTGGCGGAGTTCGTCGGCCTCGCCCTGCGCGGCGCGCCGTTGCGCGAGTTCCGCCGCGGCGACAACGAGGTGCCGGTATGGGTGCGCTTCGCCGGCGCGCAAAACTACCGGGTCGAGGACCTGTCCGGCTTCACGGTGCGTTCGCCCGACGGCCGCAGCGTGCCGCTGTTGGCGATGGTCGAGGTGCAGGTGAAACCGGCCGCGACCCAGATCCAGCGCAGCAACCGCCAGACCACGCTCACCATCAAGGCCAACCTCGCGCCCAAGGTGACGATGCCCGAGGCGCAGAAGGCGATGGAAACGGCGCTCAAGGGCGTGGCCTTCCCCGACGGCTACGGCTACAGCTTCGACGGCGGCGGCTTCCAGGACGACCAGGACGCGATGAAGCAGATGAACTTCAACCTGCTGATCGCGCTGGTGATGATCTACGTGGTGATGGCCGCGGTGTTCGAATCGTTGCTGTTCCCGTCGGCGATCATGTCCGGCGTGCTGTTCTCGGTGTTCGGCGTGTTCTGGCTGTTCTGGATCACCGGCACCGAGTTCAACATCATGGCCTTCATCGGCATCCTGGTGCTGATGGGCGTGGTGGTGAACAACGGCATCGTGATGATCGAGCACATCAACAACCTGCGCCGTCGCGGGCTGTCGCGCACCGATGCGCTGGTGGAAGGCAGCCGTGAACGCCTGCGCCCGATCCTGATGACGATGGGAACGGCCATCCTGGCGATGGTGCCGATCGCGATGACCACGACCCAGATCGGTGGCGACGGTCCGCCGTATTACCCGATGGCGCGCGCCATCGCGGGCGGGCTGGCGTTCTCGACCGTGGTCAGCCTGCTGTTCCTGCCGACGATCTACGCGTTGCTCGACGACCTGCGCAACGGTACCCGCAAGCTGGTCGCCCGCGCGAAGCTGCGTCGCGGCCAGCCGTTGCAGCCCGCGGCGGTCGCGGGGATCAGTGTGGAGTGATGCTCCGGCTTTCCCTCTCCCCGCGTGCGGGGAGAGGGTGCCGAAGGCGGGTGAGGGGCAGGGTGATCGGAACGAAAAAAGCGGGCGAAAGCCCGCTTTTTCTTTTCGTGGTCTGCCGACGCTAAAGAATTAGGTCGCATGGCCAATTGGCATGCCCATACTTACGAAAAGGCCAAAAAGAAAGACGACTACAAAGATGATGAAGAATAAAAGCGTGGTGTCAGATAGTTTAGACAAATAACCATCGTTTAGTGATTTGTGCTCTCGAGTCACTAGGAACTTAAATGTTTCCCAGCCGCCACCAATAGTGCGATGCATGATCGGTGTTGGTTTTCCCATTGCCTCAAATTTCCTCGGGTGAACAGACTCTAGTCGATTCAACAGCATCTTGATAAGAAAAAACCCGAGAACGATCATCCCGAAAATCAAAAAAAGAGCACAACGGGCAGTGATTGAGCGCCCATGAATTTCCTCAACGGGATAGTGGTGATTACACTCGGAACCAGAGTCGATGAATTCATCCTGCTCTCGACCTGAAAACCTAGTCAAGGCAGCCTCTCATCCGCATAACTCGCGCCATCCATGGCGCTCGCCCTTCGGGCCAGCTTCGCTGTTCGCGGGCGCTCCTGCGCCCGCTGTCGGCACCTTCTCCCCGTTGCCACGGGGAGAAGGAAAGAACATCAATGCATCAACTTGCCGAGGATGCGCAATCCCGCGAGCCACTCGCCGGCGATGGTGCCGAAGTTGGTGAGCATGAACACCAGCACCACGCGCGTCACCCGGTTGCGATACCAGCCGCCCAACGTCTGCGCGTCGTCGCGAAGCGCGAGGAAATCGCCGTAAGCCGGCTTGCGCATGCGCACCTCGACCAGCGCGCTGAACAGGCCCGAGGGCATGCCCGGGCGGAACGGCTTGAACGGCGCCGCGATGGTGCCGGCGAGCAGGCTGAGCGGATTCGAGCCGGCGAGTAGCGCGCCCACTGCGGTCATGCCCATCGTCCACAGCACCCATTGCTTGAGCACGTCCGTGCCGAGCGCGAAGCCGCCGTGCCAGAACCCCCAGCCGATGCCGCACAGGATCAGCGTCGTGAACACGATGGTGAACCAGGGGATGCGCCGCTTCTTCGCCACGAAATCGAGTTCCGCGCACAACGCGTCCGGGTCGCGCGTATCCTCGCGCAGGTAGCGGGCGAGCCCTTGCAGGTGGCCGGCGCCGACCACGGCGAGCACCGTCTTCGCACTGCCTGAAGTCGCGCGCAGTTTCGCGGCCATGTACTGGTCGCGTTCGTCGATCAGGCGCGAATACAGCTCCGGGCTATCCTTTGCGAATTCGCCGAAGCTCGATTCGAGCATGTCGCCCTGCTTCAGCTTCTCGATCTCGTCCTCGCCCACGTCCTCGCTGACGAACAGGCTGGTCACGAGACCCGCGCCCAGCTTCGCGCGCGCCCACCATCCGAGATTGGCGGAAACGCGGCGGAAGGTGGTGCCGACGTCGCGGTCGATCAGGTGCAGCGGCAGGTCGCGCGCCTGCGCTTCCATCGCCGCGGCTTTCAATTCCGCGCCGGGCTCGATGCCCAACTGTTCCGCGAGCCGGCGCTGGTAGGCGGCGAGCCCGAGGTTGGCGGCGAACAGCGCGACCTTGCCGTCGCGGATCACCTTCACGAGGTCGAGTTTCGCCAGCGCTTCCGGGTCGGTCAGCGACTGCAGGCGCTGCGCGTCGAGCTCGACCGCGATCGCGTCGAAACGCCCCGCGTCGATCGCAGCGCGCACCGCGTCCAGGCTCGCCTTCGACACGTGTGCGGTGCCGAGCAGGGTGTAGCGCACGCCATCGCGTTCGACTTCGACGTGCGGTTGCGTGGTCCAGTCGGCGGTGGCCGCCTCGCTGTCGTCAGTCACGGTAGCGTTTCAGCAAATCTTGGTAAGCATCGATGCGGCGATCGCGCAGGAACGGCCAGATCCGGCGGACGTGTTCGCTGCGCTGCATGTCGACTTCGGCGAGGAGGATCGTCGGATCGGTGCCGGCCTCGGCGATGAATTCACCCTGTGGGCCGAGCACGTGCGAATTCCCCCAGAAATCGATGCCGGAGGCGTCCATCGGCGATTGCTCATGCCCGACGCGATTGCAGCTCAACACCGGCAATCCGTTCGCGACCGCGTGCCCGCGATGCGACAGCACCCAGGCATCGCGTTGCCGGTTCTTCTCGTCCTGCGCGTCGTCCGGATCCCAGCCGATCGCGGTGGGATACAGCAGCAGTTCCGCGCCGGCCAGCGCCATCAATCGCGCGCCTTCCGGATACCACTGATCCCAGCACACCAGCACGCCGAGGCGACCGACGCTGGTGTCGATCGGATTGAAGCCGAGGTCGCCGGGGGTGAAGTAGAACTTCTCGTAGAAGCCCGGGTCATCGGGAATGTGCATCTTGCGGTACCTGCCGGCGATCGAGCCATCGGCGTCGAACACTACCGCGGTGTTGTGGTACAGGCCGGTCGCGCGCTTCTCGAACAGCGAACTCACCAGCACGACGCCGTGTTGTTTCGCGAGCTTGCCGAGGCGCTCGGTGCTCGGCCCGGGAATCGGTTCGGCCAGGTCGAATTCGTCCACCGATTCGTGCTGGCAGAAGTAGGCGCCGTTGTGCAGTTCCTGCAGCAGCACCAGCTTGGCGCCGGACTTCGCGGCTTCGGCGACACGGGTTTCGATCACGGCGAGATTCGCCGCGGCGTCGCCGTGGTTGCGTTCCTGGACGAGGGCGACGGGCAGGGTCTTGGTCTTCATTCGGGCATTGTATGGGCACGGCATGCCGTGCCCCTGCGGGTCAGACCAGCCCTCGTGGCAATTGCATGGTCAGGCAATGCAGGCTGCCGTTCTGCCAGATCAGCGGGCGGCAGGGGATCTGCACGATTTCGCGCTCGGGGAACGCATCCGCCAATACCGCCGCGGCGGCATCGTCGGCAGCGTCGCCGTAGGCCGGCATCAATACCGCGCCGTTGACGATCAGGAAATTCGCGTAGCTCGCGGCGAGGCGGCGCCTGCCGTCGAGGATCGGCCGCGCCCACGGCAGCGGGAACAGCGTGTATGGACGCCCGTCCTGCGTGCGCAAAGCGGCGATTTCCCCGCCCATCGCCTTGAGTTCCGCGTAGTGCGAATCGGCTTCGTCGTCGCAGGCCTGGAACACGATGGCGTCGTTCGGCGCAAAGCGGGCGAGGGTGTCGACGTGCGCGTCGGTGTCGTCGCCCTCGAGGTAGCCGTGGTCCAGCCACAGCACGCGATCCTGGTGCAGCCAGCCGGCGAGCTTCTCGGTGAGTTCCTCGCGCGATGCCTGCGGATGGCGTTCGTGCAGGCATTGCCAGGTGGTCAATAGCGTGCCCGCGCCATCGGTGTCGATGGCGCCGCCTTCCAGCGCGAAATCGATCGACGTGCGCCGCGCGTCGCGGAACAATCCGCCGGCATCGAGGCGTTCGACCAGGCGGTCGTCGTCGCCGGCCTCGAACTTGCCGCCCCAGCCGGTGAAGCGGAAATCGAGCAGGCGGAACGCGCTGCCTTCGATCAGGGTGATCGGCCCGCTGTCCCGCAGCCAGGTGTCGTCGTAGGGCGCGGTGGCGAAACGCACGCGATCCATGTCGACGCGGTTCGAGCGCAGGCGGATCTCCGCGTAGGTCTCGACATCGTCGTCGGCCACGCAGATCACGACGTTCTGGAAACGCGTGATCGCGGCGACCAGCGCGATATAAGTTTCCTCGACGCCGGCCAGGCGTTCGGCCCAGTCGGTACCGGCGTGCGGCCACGCGACGAGGACCGCGGACTGGGGCTCCCACTCCGCGGGGAAATGCAGGGGAGGAGTCATCAGCGGATCGGAGGCTTGGGTCCGGTCTCGTTCGCGCTGGCCCGGATGGCGACGGCGTCGATCACCTTGTCGTGTTCGAAATAGACGACGAAACCGGGATAGGTCCAGCGATTGATCGTCGGCCATGCGCGCTTCTGCCCGCCGCGCGGGTCGAGGCGGTCGCTGGGCGCGCCGAAGCGGGCCTGCACCTGGGACATGCTCATGCCGCGCGCGGGCATGGCGGCGTGGTTTTCCTGCTGCACGCGTTCGACCAGCAGGGTTTCCGCGGCGGCCGGCGCCGAGGCGAGGAGGACTGCGAACAGGGCGGTGCCGAAACGAAGGGTCATGGCGAACTCCAGGCGTTGGGCGGGGGATGCGGGAGTGTAAGGCTA
>Ga0075163_10014262_pt1 | contig 10261 bp, 4 predicted proteins | sample JI1023141ADNA_FD_71478 | JGI IMG/M metagenome (GOLD analysis project Ga0075163, IMG submission 71478) | Wastewater effluent complex algal communities from Wisconsin, to seasonally profile nutrient transformation and Carbon sequestration -... | ecosystem: Engineered > WWTP > Effluent > Algae... | reverse complement strand
GCGCGCATGTGACCGTGGAAGATATTCAGGCGTTGGCCGCGCCCACGCTGCGTCACCGCATTCTCCTCAACTACCGCGCCGAAGCCGAAGGCGTGCGCGTCGAGGATGTGATCAAGCGTCTCGTCGCGGGGATCAAGCCGCCGGTCAGCGCCTAAGACTCATGGCCGTCGCCCAAACCGCCGCTTCGCTGCCGTCCGCGAAGTTTATCGACGCGCAGGCGTTGATGAGCATCCGCAGTCTCGAACTGCGGGCGCGTGCGGTCGTGGAAGGGTTTTGGAGCGGCATGCACCGCAGTCCCTATCACGGATTCTCGGTCGAGTTTACCGAGTATCGGCAATACACGCCGGGCGACGATCCGCGTTACCTGGACTGGCGGGTAGTGGCGCGCAGCGACCGCTACTTCATCAAAAAATACGAGGACGAGACCAATCTCCGCTGCCACCTGCTCGTCGACCAAAGTCGCTCGATGAACTACGGCTCGCGCGGGCACACGAAAGCCGCCTACGCCGCGACATTGGCCGCGACGTTGGCGTATTTTCTCCACATGCAGGGCGACGCGACGGGGCTGATGACCTTTGACGAAAAGGTGCGCGAGTATCTGCCCGCGCGGCATCGGGCGGGGCACCTCCGCCAACTCATGCACGCGCTAGAGCGTCCGGCGGAGGGACTGACGACGGATTTGTCCGCGCCGTTGGAGCGCATCTCCGCACTCATTCGTCGCCGCGCTTTGGTGGCGTTGGTTTCCGATTTTCTCGCGCCGATCGATCAGCTCGAACGCAAGCTCGTCGCGCTCGGCGCGTGCGGTCACGAAGTCAGCGTGTTTCAAGTGCTCGACCCGGCGGAGCGGACGCTGGGGCTGGAGCAACCGGCGGTGTTTGAAGACGCCGAGACGGGGCGCACGCTCTACCTCGATCCCGCGAGCGCGCGAGCGGCCTACGTGAAGAAATTGGACGAGCACTGCGAGGCACTGCGCGCGATGTGTCGAAAGCTCGGGATCAGTTATCATTTGCTGCCGACCGATCAGCCGCTGGAGACGGCGCTGTTCGGATTTTTGCAGGATCGCATGAAACGCGGACGGCAATTCCGTCCGGCGTTTCGCGGATCGAACGCGGGGGGCGCCGCATGAATTTTCTCACGCCGCTCTTCCTGATCGGCGGGCTCGCGATCGCGGGTCCGATCATTTTTCACCTGATCAAACGCACGACGCGGGAGCGCACGTTGTTCAGTTCGCTGATGTTTTTGGTGCCCACGCCGCCGCGGCTTTCGAAGCGCAGCCGGCTGGAGCATTGGCTGCTCATGCTCCTGCGCTGCCTCGCGCTCGGCCTGCTCGCGCTGGGTTTTTCGCGGCCGTTTTTGAAACAGACGCCGCTCGACGATCCGACGGCGGTGCCGCCGAAGCGCATCGTCGTGCTTGTCGATGTGAGCGCGAGCATGCGGCGCGCGGGCGTGTGGCAGGCGGCGAAAGAGCGCGTCGAAGCGACGCTCGGGAAAATCTCGGCTGTCGATCAAGTGGCGATCTACACGTTCGACCGCGCCGCGACGCCGCTGGTGGGCTTCGACGAATGGAACCGCACGGGCGCGTCGGACCGCCTGCCCCTGGTCAAAGCGCGCTTTGCGAATGTCACGCCGGGCTGGGCCGGCACGCAGTTGGGCACGGCATTGATCACCGCGGCGGAAGCGCTGGCGGAGAACGACGGCAAACAACTCCCGGGGCCGCGCGAAGTGGTTTTGGTGAGCGACCTCCAGGCGGGGAGCCGGCTGGATGCGTTGCAGGCTTACGAGTGGCCGAAGGGTGTCGGCCTCGTGCTCGAGGCCGTGAAGGGGCGCGGTGTGACAAATGCGGGCCTGCAATTTGTGGCGGACAACGCTGAAGTGAGTCGGGCGGCGGAGACGGCGCTGCGGGTGCGCGTGACGAATTCGACGGACGCGCAACGCGAGCAGTTCAAGATTGGCTGGTCGCGGCCGGAGGCCAACGGCGAGATCGTCGGGGCGGCGATCAACGCCTATGTCCCGCCGGGCCAGAGCCGCATCATCGCGGTGCCGATCGAGAAGAATGCGACGGGATTCGATCGCATCGTGCTGAAGGGCGACGACGACGATTTCGACAACACGGTCTACGTGATTCCGCCCGCGCAGCAGAAACTGAATGTGCTGTGGCTCGGCAGTGAGGCGGCGGACCATACGAAGCAGCCGCTGTTCTTTTTGCGTCGCGCACTTTCGGACACGCCGCGACTCTCGATGAGTGTGGTGGCGCGCGCGCCGTCGGCGCCGCTCATGCCCGACGAGGTGAAAGCGGCGAGTATGATTTTCGTGAGCGAGGGGTTGCCGGAGTCGTCGGTCGCGGCGCTCCGCGGCGAAATCATGGCGGGCAAGTCGGTGGCGGTGGTGGTGAAATCGTCGCAGGCGGCGGGCACGCTCGCGGGGCTGTTGGGCCGCAGCATCGGCGACGTAAGAGTGGAAGAGATCAAGCCGGCGAACTACGCGATGCTGGCCGAGATCGATTTTAAGCATCCGCTGTTCGCTCCGTTTGCCGATCCGCGCTTCAGCGATTTTACCAAGATCCACGTGTGGAAATACCGGAAGCTCGATGCGTCGGCGTGGCCGGATGCGCGCGTGGTGGCTCGACTCGACAGCGGCGATCCGGCGATCGTCGAAGTGCCGCTCGGCAAAGGACGCGTCGTGGTGCTCGCCACCGGCTGGCAACCGGATGACAGCCAGCTCGCGGTTTCCTCGAAGTTTGTGCCGCTGCTTTGGTCGCTGATGGAACTGGGCGGAGGCATCTCGACGGCGCCGGCGCAGTGGCTCGTAGGCGACAAGGCGCCGCTCCCGGAAGGCGCGACCGACAAAGAGATCGCGTTTACGCAGCCCGGCATGATCGAGGTGAAAGTCGGTGAACGCGCGGTCCGGTTTGCGGTGAACCTCGACGCAAACGAAAGCCGCACGGCGCCGTTGGGCGTGGACGAATTGGAGAAGCTCGGCGTGCCGGTCAGCCAGCCCGCCGTGAAGGCGACGCCGACGGGCGAAAGCAAAGTGGTGTTGCAAGGCATCGAGGCGGAGAGCCGCCAGAAACTCTGGCGGTGGTTTATCGCGGCGACGCTCGCCGTGTTGTTAGTGGAGTCGGCACTCGCCGGCTGGACGGCGCGCAAAGAAAATTCAACGCAGACGGAGACCGCGACATGAACAACGATTTCCTCAAAATTAAACTGCGGCGGTTGATCCGCCGTCACCAGTGGCTCGGACTGTGGCGCAAGCTGGCGGCGTGGTGGCTGTTGGCTGCGTTGGCGGGGCTGGCCCTCGTGTGGGTGCAGCGCGAGACCGGCTGGGTGTCGCCGTTTGCGTTTCCAGTGTTCGCGGCCGTGGCGGCGGCGGTGGCGGCGGGCATCGTGATCAAACATTTTGAAACGGCACCGGATTTCCGGTGGGCCGCGCAGAAAATCGAGACGGCACATCCGGAGTTGAAAGGGCTGCTGCTGACGGCGGTGCAGCAGAATCTCGCGCCGGGCGCGGAGCCGGGCTATCTGCAACACCGGGTGTTGCAGGAGGCGACGGCGCGGAGCCAAGAGCAGGATTGGCGGCGAGTGATTCCGACGTCACGGGTCGTCATGACGCAAGTCGTGCACGTGGCGGCGGTGTTGTGCTTCGCCTACGCCCTGGCAAACATCCGCGTCGTGGGGCCGGTGCAAAAGGCCGACCCGGTGTGGCTCGGCGCCGACGGCATCGCGGTTACGCCCGGTGACGCGAGCATCGAGCGAGGCGAGAGCTTGGTGGTGCTTGCGCGTTTTGGTCGCGCATTGCCGCCGACGGTGACGATGGTCGTCAGCGAGCCCAACGTGGCGGCGCGCACGATTCCGCTGGTGAAGAGCCTCGCCGATCCGGTGTTCGGCGGCAGCGTGCCGGAAGTCTCCGCGGATTTTACCTATCATCTCGCGTATCGCGGTGAGAAGACGCGCGAGTTCAAAGTGTCGGTGTTCGAACACCCGCGCCTCGTGCGGGCCGATGCGGACCTCACGTTTCCCGACTACACGAAACTGCCGCCGAAACGCGTCGAGGAGACGCGGCGCGTGAGTGCGGTCGAGGGCACGAAGTTGGACTATTCGCTTTCGCTCAACAAACCCGTGGCCTCGGCCCAGCTCGTCGCGCGCGATGCGAAAAAGACCGTCGTGTCGCTCACGGTGACGCCGGGCAAAGCCGTGGCGACGCTGCCGGCGTTTGTCCTGGCGAAGTCGGCGACGTATGATCTGAAGCTCGTCGATGCAGACGGGCGCGCGAACAAGAACACCTCGTCGTTCGTGATCGATGTGCAACCGAATCGTCCGCCTGAGATGCGGCTGGCGTTGCCGCGCGGCGACGTGCGGCCGTCGGCGTTGGAGGAGATCGCGTTTGAAGGCACGGTGTTTGACGATTTCGGATCACCGGCCTACGGCATCGCCTACGAGCTTTCGGGTGCGGAGAAGAAATACATCGAGCTCGGCAAGGGCACGGGTGCGAAGGAGAAGAAACCGTTTTCGTTTATGCTGAAGCTGGAAGACATCGGCGCGAAGCCCGACGATCTCGTTTCGTGGCACGCGTGGGCGGACGACATCGGTCCCGACGGGCAGGTGCGCCGGACGAGCAGCGATTTGTTTTTCGGCGAAGTGCGGCCCTTCGATGAGATTTTCCGCGAGAGCCAAGGCATGGATTCCGAAGAGCAGGACGGAAAGCAGAAGCAGGGCGGCAACCAAGCCCGCAAGCTCGTTGATCTCCAGAAGCAGATCATCAACGCGACTTGGCGTCTCCAACGCGAAGGCACGACGCCGAAATACGCGGCCGATGTGAAGGTCGTGATCGAGTCGCAACAGCAGGCACTCGCGCAGGCCGAGGAAGCAATGGAAGAAGCGCGCTCGCCCCGCGCGCAAGCAGCGTTTGCGACCGCGACGGCCGAAATGAAAAAGGCGATCGACGCGCTCAAGAAGGCCGCGACTTCGCCCGCGCCGCTCGCGCAGGCGTTGCCGGCCGAGCAGGCGGCGTATCAGGCATTGCTGAAATTGCAGTCCCGCGAGACGAATATCACCAAGTCCGGGAAAGGCGGCGGCGGGGGCGGCGGCCAACAAAATCAACGGCAGATCGACCAGTTGGACCTCACGCAGGCCGAGAACCGCTACGAGACGCAGCGTCAGGCGAAGGCGCCGCAAAACGCCGAGCGCAAAGAGCAATTGCAGGTGATGAACCGCCTGCAAGAGTTGGCCCGCCGGCAGCAGGATTTGAATGAGCGCTTGAAGGAGCTGCAGGCTTCTTTGCAGGAGGCGAAGACCGAAAAGGAGCGCGAGGAACTCAAGCGCCGGCTCAAACGTTTGCAGGAAGAACAGCAGCAGATGCTCGCCGATGTGGACGAGATGCGGCAGCGCATGGACCGGCCGGAAAATCAGTCGCGCATGGCCGACGAGAAGCAGCAGTTGGACAAGACCCGGGACGACATTCAGAAGGCGGCGGACGCGGCTGAGAAAGGCTCTGTCGCCCAAGCGCTCGCTTCCGGGACGCGCGCTCAACGCCAGCTCCAGGAACTCCGTGAGGAGATGCGCAAACAGAACTCCAGTCAGTTTGCTGAGGACATGCGGGACATGCGGCAGGAGGCGCGCGATCTCGCCCGCGATCAGGAGAAGATCAGCCAGCAATTGGAGAACCTCGGCGGCAAACAGCAGCGGAAGTCGCTCGCCGACACGACTGACCGGAAGGGACTCCTCGAGCAGATGGAGCAGCAGAAGGAACGGATGACCAAATTTACCGAGCGCGCCCAGCAAGTATCTGAGCAGGCGGAAAATACCGAGCCGCTGCTTTCGCGGCAGCTCTACGACAGTGTGCGCAAGCTCAGCCAGGAAGACGCGAATGCCGTGAAGGAGCAGAAACAGGAGTTGCTCCGCGAAGGCATGCTCTCGCGCGAGATGCTCGATCGCTTGAACAAGAATGCGGAGCGCGAAGGCGGCGGCAAAACGCTGGATCTTGCGAAGGACATGTTGAACGAAGGTTTTATGCCGCAGGCCGGGCAGGCCGGCCGGCGCGCGCGTGTGGCGACCGATGAACTCCGGCGCGGTGTCGAACGCGCGGCGGACAGCGTGCTCGGCGACGACGCGGAGCAGCTCAAGCTCGCCCAATCCGAACTCGACAAGCTTACCGACGAACTCACGCGCGAAATCGCGGAGGCGCAGGGTCAGGAGCAAAAAGGTGCCGCTCAGCCCGGCGGCAAAGCCGGTGAGCGCGGTCAACGCCAAGCGGGAATGCAGCCGGGGCGCGAACCCGGTCAACCGGGGCAGTCCGGTGAACCCGGCCAAGAGCCCGGCGCGGAAGGGCAACAGCCCGGCCAGCAACCGGGCCAGCAACCCGGCCAAGAGGGGCGCTCGGTCGCGAGCAACGGGCAGCCCGGACAACAGCCGGGGCAGGGTCAGCAACCGGGACAAGGCCAACAACCCGGCCAAGGGCAGCAGCCCGGGCAGGGACAATCGCCGGGGCAGGCTGGCGGCGCGGGTGGCCAAGGCGGTCAGCAGGCCAATGCAAGTGAAAATCCGAATTCACCCGACGCGGCGCCCGGTCAGGGCGGGCGCGGTCAACCCGGGCAGCAGCGGCAAGGTAGTCGCTTGGCGGGTGGCGGACGCAACGATCAGCGCGGCGGTGGCGAGCGCGGCGGGCTCGACCTGAACGACATTCTCAACGGCGGTGCCAACGACGGCGGCGACGAGCGCATCGGGCGCGGTGGAGACATGGGCGGCATGTATCGCGGCGGACCGTTTGTCGGAAATAATTTTGCTCCGTGGAACGAACGGCTGCGCGAAGTGGAGCAGTTGCTCGACTCGCCGGATCTGCGGAATGCGGTCGCGACGGCGCGCGAGCGGGCACGCTTGCTCCGCCGCGATATGCAGCAGGACCGCAAGAAGCCGGATTGGGCGGTGGTGCAGCTCCAGATTTTGAAACCGCTCGTGGAAGTGCGCGCGCGGGTCGCGGAAGAACTTTCCCGACGCGACTCGCGCGAGTCGTTGGCCCCGATCGACCGCGATCCGGTGCCGACGCGTTTCGCGGAATCCGTGCGGCGGTATTATGAGGAACTGGGCAAGGACAAGCCGGAGACTCCGTTGAAATGATGCCACTGGCTGAACTTACCTTCTCCGGCTGGAACTGGCTGGTGCCCGCCCTCGCGTTTGTCGGCGTGGCGGCGGCCGTGTTGGCGTGGAGCTACCGGGCGGCGGCGGCGCAACCGCTCCGTGGCGTGTGCCTCGCGCTGAAGGTCACGGGCATCATCGCGCTGGCGCTGTGCCTGCTGGAGCCGCTCTGGCTTGGCCAACGCGCGCGGCCCGGTGCAAATTTATTCGCGGTCGTCGCGGACAACAGTGCGGGTTTGCAGATTCACGATCGCGGTGAGGCGAAGAGCCGTGGCGAGGCGCTGCGCGCGCTGGTCGACCCGAGCGTCGCGGGTTGGCAGAGCGCGTTGGCGGAGACCTTCGAGCTGCGGCGCTATGTGTTCGATGCGCGGTTGCAGGCCACCAACGATTTTCGCGAGCTGACCTTCGACGGGCGCTCGACGGCGCTCGGCTCGGCGATGCGCACGCTCACGGAGCGTTTTCAGGGACGGCCGCTCGCGGGTGTTTTGCTCCTCACCGACGGCAACGCGACCGATCTGCCGGGCGGAGTGCTGCCGGATACGAAGGGACTGCCGCCGATTTACCCGGTCGTGATCGGCAAACGCGAAGCGGTGCGCGACATCTCGGTGCAGCAAGTCCACGTGAGCCAGAGCGCCTTCGAGGATGCGCCGGTGGCGGTGCAGGCGGACGTGGCGTCGGCGGGTTATCGCGGCCAATCGGTGGTCGCGCGGCTGGTGGACCGCGCCGGCAAGACGGTGCAGGAGCAAACGGGTGAAGCCCGCGGCGACGGCGAAGCGGTGGCCTTTCGTTTTCAACTGAAGCCGGAGCAACCGGGCCTCTCGTTTTATCAAGTGCGTGTCGGGACGCGGGACGAAATTTCAGCAGCCGCTTCGGAGCCTGTGGCGCCGGCGGCGGCCGCAACGGGGGCACCAGCGGGTGCGGCGAACGTGCCAGCTGCTGCGGGTCCGAAGACCGAAGAGGCGACGCTCGCTAATAATACGCGCGTGATCGCGGTCGACCGCGGGCAGGGGCCGTTCCGGATTTTGTATGTGTCGGGTCGGGCGAACTGGGAGTTCAAGTTTCTCAATCGCGCGTTACAGGAGGACACGCAGGTGCAGCTCGTCGGGCTCATTCGCATGGCGAAGCGCGAGCCGAAATTTGATTTTCGCGGACGCTCGGGCGAGACCAGCAATCCGCTCTTCCGCGGTTTCGGCAGCCAGGCGCCCGAGGAAGTGCAGGGTTACGATCAGCCGGTGCTCGTGCGGCTGAACACGCGCGACGAGATGGAACTGCGGGCGGGGTTTCCGCGGACGCCCGAGGATTTGTTCGGCTATCACGCGGTGATCCTCGACGATCTGGAAGCGGAGTTTTTTGCGCCGGAGCAGGCGATGCTGTTGCAAAAATTCGTGTCCGAGCGCGGCGGCGGGTTTCTGATGCTCGGCGGTATGGAGAGTTTTCAGGAGGGCAACTATGTGCGCACGCCGATCGGCGACATGCTGCCAGTTTACCTCGACCGCGAAGCGTCGGCGGCCACGCCGGGCGGTCCGGTGCAGCTCGATCTGGCGAAAGAAGGCTGGCTCCAAGCGTGGGCGCGCCTCCGCGACAACGAGGGCGACGAACGCTCGCGGCTCGATGGGATGCCGCCCTTCGATGTCCTGAATCGTGTGCGCGCGCTCAAGCCCGGCGCGAGTGTCATCGCCACGGTGCGGGACGAGAAAGGCGAACAGATGCCGGCGCTGGCCGTGCAACGTTTCGGTCGCGGACGCACGGCAGCGCTGACCATCGGCGATCTTTGGAAATGGGGCATGAAGGACGCCGCGTCGCGTCTGGATATGGAAAAAGCGTGGCGCCAACTCGCACGGTGGCTCGTCGCGGATGTGCCGAATCGCGTGGATTGCACTGTCGAACCGATGGTGGCCGATGCGAACGGCGCGATGCGCGTGCAGGTGCGGGTGCGCGACGAGAAATTTCAACCGGTCGACGACGCGGCGGTCACCATCGAGGTGCAACCGGTGGTGTTTGGCGCGGCGACGGGACCTGCGCCCGCCGCGATCCGGCTGGAAGCCGAGCCCACGCTCAGTGAGCCCGGCCTCTATCAGGCGATGTATGTGCCGCGGCAAACCGGCGGCTATCAAGTCACAGCGACGGTGAAGAACCCGGCCGGCGGCGATCTCGGTAAGGCCACGGCGGGTTGGAGCACGGACCTGGCGGCCGAAGAGTTTCGGTCACTCGCGCCGAATGTGGCGCTGCTGGAAGAACTCGCGCGCAAGACGGGTGGGGAAGTGATTGCCGCGGCTGATCTGGAAAAATTTGCAAAGCGGCTTCCGCAGATGCGCGCGCCGGTGATGGAGACGTGGTCGTATCCGGCCTGGCACACGCCGCTGATGTTCGCGTTTGCGCTGGGCTGTTTGTTGACGGAATGGGGCCTGCGCCGCTGGAAAGGCATGCCATGAAGATATGTGCCCTTTTTGGAATTTTGCTTTTCGCGGCGACGCGGTTGTTGGCGGGCGAGCGCGCGACGGTCGTCGTGGTGGTCGGTGCGCCCGGTGAAGACGAGTATGCGACCGTGTTCACGCAGCAGATCGAGGCCTGGAAAAAAGTAACGACGCAGGCCGGGGCGAAGCCGATTGTGATCGGAGCCGAACCGGCGGGGACGGCGACTGACCGCGATCAATTGAAACAACAACTCGACGCCGAGCCGAAGGATGGGGCAGGGGAGGTGTGGCTTGTGCTGATCGGCCACGGCACGTTCGACGGCAAAGAAGCGAAGTTCAATTTGCGCGGGCTGGATCTCACGGCGACCGATCTCGCGGAGTGGTTGAAGCCGTTTAAGCGTCCGCTCGCGCTCGTGGCGACGGCATCGGCGAGTGCGCCGTTCCTCGTGAAACTCGCAGCGCCGGGCCGGGTGGTCGTCAGCGCGACGCGCAGCGGCAACGAGCAAAACTACGCGCGCTTCGGTAAGTATTTCGCGGAGGCGATTGCGGATGCGAAGAGCGACCTCGACAAGGACGGGCAGGTGTCGCTGCTCGAGGCGTTTCTCAGCGGGTCGCAGCGGACGGCGGAGTTTTACAAAACGGAGGGCCGGCTCGCCACGGAGCATGCGTTGCTCGACGACAACGGCGACGGACTTGGGACGCCGGCGGATTGGTTTCGCG
>Ga0075163_10014261_pt1 | contig 10261 bp, 10 predicted proteins | sample JI1023141ADNA_FD_71478 | JGI IMG/M metagenome (GOLD analysis project Ga0075163, IMG submission 71478) | Wastewater effluent complex algal communities from Wisconsin, to seasonally profile nutrient transformation and Carbon sequestration -... | ecosystem: Engineered > WWTP > Effluent > Algae... | reverse complement strand
CGCGAATGGCTGTCCGAAGCCGTCGGGATCCTCCGCCTCCAGCTTCCCCTGCAGCCCTGTCGTCAGCGCATGCAGCGTCTCCGGCGCCAGCTGTTTCTCGCGCAACATGTGGGCAAGCGCTTCATAGGCGACGCCATCGCGCAGCACCGGATCGGGATCGTTCAGGCACTCGACAATGTTGATCGCGAACGCCTGCCGCTCGCTGGCGTCCGGCAGCTCGAACCCCGCCTCCTTCAGCGCCAGCACGCTGGCCCGGTCATACCCCTTGGGCGGACACAGCGGCGAGACGATCTCGACTTCCGAAATCGGCCCCATCGGCTCGGGCTTGGGCTCCTCTTTCGGGTTGCATGCCGCCAGCATCAGAATGATCGGAAGAACAGATGCGCATTTCATGTCGCGATCCTGCGTCGCGTCGCCCGCGCCAGCAAGCGGAACCCTGACTGGCGCCAGCCGCACAATCGGCTAGAAGCGTCCCCGCATGTCCGATCTGGCCCAGTTCTTTGCAAACAACCCGTGGTCGGCGCATCTGCTCGCCTTCATCGGGCCATTCGTACAGGAGGATGTCGCCATCCTCACTGCGGCGACGTCGGCCGCCACTGGCGGCGACCACATGATCCTGTTCAGCACCTGGGTCGGCGTCATCGTCAGCGATGGCTGGAAATACTGGGCCGGCCGCCTTGCTCACCGCATCCCCTGGGCCGCCAAAATCGCAGCAAAACCCAGCGTCGCCGCCGCCAGCGAGCAGGTCCACAAGCGCCTGGGCATCGCCCTGATCGTGGCCCGCTTTGTCCCCGGCACCCGCATCCCGCTCAACGTCGCCTGCGGCCTTTTCCGCGTGCCGTTCGTCAAATTCCTGCCGCTGATCGCCCTGTCGGCCGCCCTCTATATCGGCATCGCCTACGGACTGTTCGTGGCTCTGGGGGCGATCGTCGGCGAACAGGTCCGCGCCGCCATCCCCTTTGTTGTCGTGCCGGTAGTAATTGTTCTGGTCGCCATCGCCCTCTGGCGCGGCTCCCGCCGCAAGCCCGGCGCCCCGTCCGCCCCCTGACACGGGGCCGCCACACACAAAGGCTTGACCGCCCCCCGGCATTGCCCGACTACCGCCCGGATCGTAAGCTCAACCCAATGCCGCGACGTCAGCGGCGACTTGGACACGCCGGAGGCCCCTATGCGTCGCGCCGTCATTCTCGCCCTTGGAACTGCGCTGGGAGCCGTCCTCTGCGCCCCGGCCATCGCCCAGACCGCCCAGGCGACAAAGATTTCCGCCCCGGCGGCCCCCGCCGCCAGCGCCGCCTACGTCGCGCCGCGCACAGCCTTCGGCCAGCCTGATCTGATGGGCTTCTGGAGCAACTCCTCGCTCACCCCGCTCACCCGCCCCGCCAAGCTGAAAGACCAGAAAGCTTACTCCGAAGCCGAAGTGAAAGCGCTCGAAGACGCCGTTGAGCTCGAAGTCGTGGAAGGCCAGGCGCCGACCGATCCGAACTCCGGCGCCGAAGCCCGCCAGAAAGCCACCAACGAGCGTCCCGAATTCGCGGCGGCCGGCGGCGCGGTCGGCGGTTACAACCGCTTCTGGCTCGACCCCGGCAGCCACGTGATGCGCGTCAACGGCGAACCGCGCACCTCGCTCCTCACCACGCCCAACGGTCAGTTCCCGGCCCGCAAGCCGCAGACGGCCGCGGCGCCTGCCGCGTCGCGCCCGTCGTCGGCGGCGATGGATTATGAATCACGCGGCCAGGGCGATCGCTGCATCATCGGCTTTGGCCGCAATGGCGGCCCGCCGATGTTCGCCAACGGCTTTTACAACAACAACTACCAGATCGTGCAGACGCCCGAGCACGTGCTGATCGAAGTCGAGATGAACCACGACACGCGTATCGTGCGTCTCAACGCCAAGCACACCACCAGCACCATCCGCCCCTATTTCGGCGACTCCATCGGCTGGTGGGAAGGCGACACGCTGGTTGTCGAAACCATCAACCTGCCGCGCAGCCAGGCCTTCATGGGCTCGTGGGAAAACCTGAAAGTCACCGAGCGCTTCAAGCGCGTTGCGGCTGACCGCCTCTACTACAGCTTCTCGGTCGAAGACCCGTCGATGTGGGATGCGGCCTGGGGCGGCGAATACGAATTCCACCCGCTGGACGGCCACATCTTCGAATACGCCTGCCACGAGGGCAACTACGCCCTCCCGGGCATCCTCGCCGGCAACAAGTTCGACGAAGAAGCCAAGGAAGCCAAAGAGGCCGCCGAAGCGAAAGCCAAGGCCCCGAAGGGCAAATCGAAGAACTAGTCTTCGCTTCCAGCGATGATCCACATCTCACGCCGTCCGGACCCCGGGCGGCGTGAGTTCGTTTTGGGGTGATGCTACCCGCCAGCGCTACGTCACCCCGCCTGCAGCACGCCTGCGGGATCGCGGCCGCATGCGCGTTTGCTTGCGCGCGCGCAAAACCGTGCTCTACTTCGCGGGCAGAAGCCGACAACAGGCTGCCCACAAAAGCTGCGGGGAAACACCATGAAGCCCATGAAACTGCTTGGCGCAGTCTTTGCGCTCGTGCTCGCAGGCGCCGCCTGCTCCACCACGCCCACTGCGCCGCCAAATTCGAAGAACGTGCTCGACAGCTATGTCGCTCGGCCCGACCCCAGCTTTGCGTGGAAAGTCGAAAACACCTTCACCGGCCCCGGCTATCATGGCGTAGTGATTGATCTCACCTCGCAGACCTGGCTCACCACGGCGGTGATGGATCGCCCGGTGTGGAAACACTGGCTTACCCTGACGATCCCGGATGCGGTGAACAGCGACAAAGGCTTCCTCTTCATCGGCGGCGGCTCGACGAAAAGTGCGATGCCCAAAGGCCCCAGCGCCACCATGGCGAGCATGGCGGTCGACACCAGCTCCATCGTCGCCGAACTCGGCCAGGTCCCGAACCAGCCGATCCATTTCCCGGACAGTCCGAATGTCGACCGCACCGAGGACGACATCATCGCCTATCTGCAGGCGCACTATGACGACAAGGCAAACCCCGAAGCGCTCGTCCGCCTGCCGATGGTGAAAAGCGGCACAGCGGCGATGACCGCCGTGCAGCAATTCATGGCCAGCGAAGCCGGCGGCAAGCACAAGATCGACGGCTTCGTCGTCTCCGGCGGATCAAAGCGCGGCTGGACCAGCTGGCTCGTCGGTCTTACCGATGACCGCGTCATCGGCATGATCCCGATCGTCATCAACGTGCTCGATGTGAACGCCACCACGCGCCACCACTGGGAAGCGATGGGCTATTTCTCGCCAGCGCTCGGCGACTACATCAATCACAAGCTGATCCCCGACCAGATCGGCAAGCCGATGATGGATCGCGTCAACGCCATCGAGGATCCGCTGAACTATCGCGGCCGTCCGCGCATGAAGATACCGAAGTTCATCATCAATGCGGTGGGCGATGAATACTTCCCGCCCGACAACACCAAATTCTCCTACCACCTGCTGCCTGCCCAGAAGCAGCTGCGCATGCTGCCCAATTCGAAACACTCGACGGCCGGCACCGACATCAACCAGAGCATGACTGCGTGGTATGGCGCGCTGATCAAGGGCGTGCCGATCCCCGAATACAGCTGGACGGTGCGTGGCGATGGCGCACTGGTGGTCAGCCCCGGCGCCAAGCCCTCGGAAGTCCGCCTCTGGCAGGGCACCAACCCCAAGGCGCGCGACTTCCGCGTCGACTCCATCGGCAATGCCTTCACCTCGGAAGTGATCCAGCCAGCGGCGGATGGCACCTACATCGCCAACGTCGCCCGGCCGGCGGCCGGCTTCACCGCCTACTTCGTGGAAATGACCTACCCGAGCGGCGCGAAATATCCGTTCAAGTTCACCACCGAAGTCTATGTGAAGCCCGATATACTGCCCTACCGCTGGGAGGATGCCCGCGCCATCACAGCGCCGGATGGAAAGTAGACGCGTTTCACGCTAAGGCGCGGGGATGACATACGCCCCGCCCCTTGCCGCCGCCGCCCAGGATGAAACCCGCGAGCTTCGCCCGAAGTTCGACGAACACGGCCTCATCGCCGCCATCGCACAGGACGCCGACACCGGCGACGTCCTCATGCTGGCGTGGATGAACGCCGAGGCGCTGGAACAGACGCTTGCCTCTGGCCGCGCCGTCTACTGGTCGCGCTCGCGCAACAAACTCTGGCGCAAGGGCGATGAGTCCGGCCACGAACAGCACATTGTCGATATCCGCGTCGATTGCGACCAGGACGCCGTGCTTCTGAAAGTCCGCCAGACCGGCGGCGCCTGCCACACCGGCCGCCGCTCCTGCTTCTACCGCATCGCCACCGGCGCTGCGCTCACCGAGGGCTGACATGCAGCGCACGGCACACGCTCTCGCGACCATAGCCGCCCTCGCCCTTGCCGCCTGCACCACGCCCAGCTTCTCGTCGGACATCGCCTCGGGCCCGACACCATGGACGCACACGAAGTTTGACGACGCGGATGACGATTTCACATTCGCCATCGTTTCCGATCTGGAGTCCGGCTATCGCCCCGGCGTGTTCGACGTCGCCATCGCTGAACTGAAACTGCTGCGCCCCGCCTTCATCCTTACCGTCGGCGACATGATCGACGGCGGAACGGAGGATGTCCCTGATCTTCAACGGCAGTGGACCGCCTTCGACACGCTGCTCGAAGGATCACCCGCACCCTTCTTCCATGTCGCCGGCAACCACGACATGACCAACACCACCCAGCGAGCCGTCTGGGAACAGCGCTATGGCGCGCGCTACTATCATTTCATCTACAAGGACACGCTCTTCCTCGCCCTCGACACCGAGGACTATCCGCAAGCAAAGATGAAGCAGATCTACGAGATGCGCGCCGACTTCCTGAAAGCACGGAAGACAGATCCTGCCGCCGCCGCAAAACTTCCCTACGCCAGCCTCGCGGAATCCCGCACGGGCGAAATCAGCGATGCCCAAAGCACTTATTTTGAGACCGTCATCGCGGCCAACAAATCAAAGGTCCGCTGGGTCGTCGTGTTGATGCACAAGCCGGTCTACACCCGCACCGATGACCTGGGACTCGGCCGCATCGAGCGAGCACTCAAGGATACGCCGCACACGATCCTCAATGGCCACCTGCATCGCTACAGCTACGCAGAGAAATCAGGCACGGACTACATCATGCTGGGAACAACGGGCGGTGAGCGGGACTTCAACGGCGCTCGCGGCGCGCTAGATCATGTCATGATGGTCCACATGGGTGCGGATGGCCCGTCCATCGCCAACCTTCGTCTCGATGGCGTGCTGGACAAGACGCTGGCGATTCCGGCCAATGGCGCTGCGCTTTGCCTCGACCATGGCGGCCCCAAATGCCCGCCAGCCCGATAGCTCGAATTCATACGGTGACTTTCCAATGAAACGCACCCTGCTCGCCGCCGCCCTGTTGCTCTCCGCCTGCGCCACGGCGCAAACGCCAACACAGCCCGTCGCGGTCGATCCCGCCGCCGCCGGCTGGAATGCCTCCGCCCTCGCCGAGGTCGTGGCCTATGTCGCGGACAAGAAGACCACCGGCTTCCTGATCATCCAGGACCGCAAGGTGATCTACGAACACAACTGGCCGCTCGGCCCCGGCAGCGAAACCTTCGCCTCCACCTTCGTGCATGGCGCAGCCCCCGGCGGCGCACTGCTGGAGGATGTCGCCTCGCAACAGAAAAGCTTCGTCGCCATGCTGGCCGCCATCGCCATCGACAAGGGCCTGCTCGATTTCTCGAAACCGGTCACAGCCTATCTTGGGCCCGGCTGGTCGAAGGCCAGCCCCGAACAGGAAGCCGCCATCACCGTGCGCAACCTCATGGAGATGAACTCGGGCCTCACCGAACGCCTCGCCTACGAAGCCGCACCGGATACGAAATTCTTCTACAATACGCCCGCTTATGCTGTGATGAAGCCGGTCCTCGAAGCCGCGTCTAAGCAATCGCTGGATGCGATCACGCACGACTGGCTCACCGAACCCGCCGGCATGGCCGACAGTGGCTGGCGCAAACGCCCCGGCGCGATGGCGGATGTCGGCAATCCCACCGGCCTCGTCACCACGCCGCGCGACACGGCAATCTTCGGCCAGCTGGTGATGGATGGCGGCGTCGCAACTTCCGGCAAGCGCATCGTCTCGAAAATGCAGATCGATGCGATGTTCGCCCCCGCCAAAACCAATCCCGCCTATGGCCGCCTGTGGTGGCTGAACGGCGGCGCGTGGTCGGCAGCCCCCGGCCCCAACGCTCCACGCACCGAAGGCGCCCTCATCCCCGGCGCACCGTCCGATCTCGTCGCCGCGCAGGGCGCACAGGACCGCAAACTCTATATCGTGCCGAGCCGCAAACTCATCGTCGTCCGCATGGGTCAGGCCGTGCCCGACAGGGCGTTCAACGAAAAGCTGTGGGTGCTGCTGCTGAAGGCTGCTCCGAAGTAAACGCAAAAGACCCGGGCGATTGCTCGCCCGGGTCTTGAGATCAGCAGCGCAGGTCAGAGCTGGGCCGCCGTTCTGCCTTGTCGATCAGTTCGTCGGCTTGGTCACATCGTCAGCCGGCGATTTGTCGAGCGCCTTGATCGCCAGAAGGTGCTTGTCCACTTCCGGCGCGAGTTTCGCGGCGAATGCCTGAAGCGCTGCGTCCTTGCCGTCATTGGCGTAGTTCTTTGTCAGATCGAGCGCAGCGTTGTGCGCGGCGGTCTGCTGGTCGATGTAGAGATCGTCGAAGTCCTGGTCCTTCGCGGCGCGCAGGTCTTCCAGTTTCTTCAGGTGATCCTCGTCCAGCGCCGTCGGCGTGGTGACGCCGGCAGCGGTCGCGAGCGGCGCGAGTTCAGCCGAGCTGGCCGTGTGCATATCGACCATCATCTTCGCGAAGTCCGTCACCGGCTTCACCTTCGACCGCTCGATGGCGATCTTGGCGGATTCGATTTCGAACATGTCGCTGATCGCAGCTTTCTCAACGAAGGTCGTCACGCCGGATTCCGGCATCGCAGTCGCCGGCGCTTCAGGAGCGGCGGTTTCAGCGATCGGGGTCGATTCAGCAGCGGGGTTTTTCTCGCCGCAGGCCGCAAGGCCCAGCACGAGAGTCGAGGCGGCAAACAGCGCCGGAATGAAAGTGCGGGTCAAATTCTTCTCCCAGATTGCAAGGGCGCGATGACACAGGCCATTGCGCAAGCCCCAACCCAACGTGTGGTCACGCCAACCCGTTCCGGCGCCGGACTGCAGGTTGCCAAAAAGAGAGACATGAACCCCGGATGCCCCTGTGCCATGGGCAAATAGTCGCCCCGGCCATCTTCAATTCAGCGGCAAAGGCATGCTAACGCAGGTGCAATGAAGCGCGCCGAGACCGCGCACCCCCTGCAGGAGCCTGTCCACGTGAAAAGCCAAGCCATCGTCGCCTACGGCCAACCCCTGCAGGAAGTGACCTCTGAAATCCCCATGCCCACCGGCACGGAAGTGATCGTGAAGATCACCCATTCCGGCGTCTGCCACTCCGACGTCCACCTGCAGGACGGCCATGTCGACCTCGGCGATGGCGACAAGATCGACTGGACGCGCGGCCGCACCCTGCCCCACACGCTTGGCCATGAAATCGAGGGTACGCTCTCGGCGGTCGGCCCCGATGCACAGGCGCTGCTGGACGGCCGCGCGGTTGGTCAGCGCTTCGTCGTCTTCCCGTGGATCGGCTGCGGCGAGTGCTCGGTCTGCAAGCGCGACCAGGAACACATCTGCTCCAAGCCTCGCCAGATCGGCATCCAGGTCGCCGGCGGTTATTCCGAATACGTGAAAGTGCCCCACCCGAAATACCTGCTCGACGCCACTGGCGTGCCCGAAGGCCTCGCCGCCACCTACATGTGCTCGGGCATCACGGCGTTCTCCGCGCTCAAGAAGGTCCGCAATATCGGTGAGGGTGACTCGATCCTCATCGTCGGCCTCGGCGGCGTCGGCATGATGGGCCTGCAGTTCGCCAGGGCGATGTTCCCGCAGGCCAGGATCATCGGCTGCGACATCGACCAGTCGAAACTCGACGCCGCGCTGAAGGCCGGCGCACACGCCGTCTACAACTCGAAGGACGCTGCGACGTTGAAACAGCTGAAGGCCGACACGGATGGCGGCGCAGCCGCCGCTGTGGACTTCGTCGGCGCCACTCCCTCGCTCAACTACGCCAACGGCGCCATCCGCCGTGGCGGCGAGATCGTGGTGGTCGGCCTCTTCGGCGGCAAGTTCCAGACGCCGATCCCCGCCTTCCCCAGCCGCCCGTTCTCGATCGTCGGCTCCTACACCGGCCCGCTGGGCGAAACGCGCGAGATGATGGCGCTGGTGAAAACAGGCAAGATCGCGCCAATCCCGGTGGAAATGCGCCCGCTCGACCAGGCCGACGCCACGCTGAACCAGCTGCGCGAAGGCAAGATCGTTGGCCGCGTGGTGCTGAACCCGTAGGTTCCTAGTCCGGCTTGTGATGGATCGGCCGCACGTCCCTGCGCTGACTGAAGTGCAGGTATTCGCCGTCGAACCCGGCAATGCGGTGCAATTTTGCGACGTCCAGCAGCGCCAGCTTACGCGTGCGGTACTCTACCGCGCCGAGCATCGCGAGCCGTTTGAACGTGCGCACGATGTGGATGACGCTGATCCCCAGGATGTCCGCGAAATCCTCCTGGATCAGCGGCAGCGACAGCACCTCGCCATCATGCCGGTCGATCAACTGCAGCCGCGCCACGATCTCGCAGAGAATATGCGCCAGCCGTTCCGTCGCATCGCGACGTCCCAGCGAGACAATCCGCTCGGCGAGCAGCGACTCTTCATGGGCCGTCGACCACACCAGCGCTTCGGCGAGCCCGGGGTGCAGGTGCATCAGACTTCGGAAACTGTCGATCTGCAGGCGCGAGACGGCAGCTTGCGTCTTGGCCGTCAGGTCGAAATCGGAGGTCTCGAACATCAGCGAGGAGAAGCACAGAAAATCTCCCGGCAACGCAATGCCGACGATCTGCCGGCCGCCGCCGGGCAGATGGCGCGATCGCAGCATCCAGCCCTCGTCCACAATGTAGATGTTGGTCAGTGGATCGCCCGCATGGATCAGCGACTCGCCCGGCGCCAGCAGCACCTGCTCACGCGTCAACGCATCAAGATCGCCCTGCAGCGTATCGCCAACCGGGAAGAAGCCGTTGAGCTTGCGGATCAGGTCGGGCGTCGACATGCCGCGCGTCCCCTCGCCAGATGCGCCGGAGCGCTCACAGGTGCGCGCTGGCGCGCACGGCGTTCGCGCCCTTCATCAACTGCTGGATGACCCTGGCCGCAGCCCGATGATCGTCCTGGGTCAGGTGTTCGGGGCGCGCATCAAGATGGCTGTCGATGGCGGACTGCAGCGTGCCCTGCACCTCGTCGGCGGAGACAATACCCTTGTCGATGAGCAGCAGGATAATGGCTTCCGCAATGCTTAGGCCTGCCAGTCCCACGGCTTCGGGAACGCGCTCATAGGCGTCGTCTTTTTTCACAGCGGCCCTCCGTCATCCTCGAAGGGTATGAACGAAGTTCCATATCCGGGGTTCCCGCCCCCGGATCCTGTTTCGATTAACTCAGGATGCGGCCTTAAAAGGCTCAGCCGGCGACAGCAGCGGACGGCCGTCCATCAGCGTGGCCAGCTTGCCGTTCAACTCGGCCTGGTCCAGCGGCTTGGAGACGTAGTCAGACATGCCGAGCGCCAGATAGCGCTCGCGGTCACCGCTCATCGCATCGGCGGTCAGCGCGATCACGGGGATGTCGCGCCATTGTTCCTGGCTCGCCCGGATCTTCTTGATCGCTTCCTTGCCGTCCATCACCGGCATGTGAACGTCCAGCAGCACGATATCGAATGCCTCGTCGTGCAGCCGGTCCAGCGCCTCCTGCCCGTTCACGGCCTCGACGAATTTCGGCGCCAGTTGCGCCGTGAACAGCTTCACGACCTGGCGGTTCACCGCGTTGTCGTCGACCAGCAGTATCTTCAACCCGCGCAGGTTGCGCAGCTGCGTTTCGCTGGCGCGCACCACGCGCGGCTCGGCCACAATGGCAGGCGTCGGCGCGGCGTCCATCACGGCTTCCGCCACGAAGGTCAGCGTAAAGGTCGATCCCTTTCCGAGTTCGCTTTCCACCGTCACGTCTCCGCCCATCAGGCGCGCCAGCTGGCGCGTGATGGCGAGGCCAAGGCCGGTCCCGCCAAAGCGGCGCGAAATCGAGGCGTCGGCCTGCGTGAAGATCGTGAACAGCTTGTTCCGGGTCGCC
>Ga0075163_10014259_pt1 | contig 10262 bp, 6 predicted proteins | sample JI1023141ADNA_FD_71478 | JGI IMG/M metagenome (GOLD analysis project Ga0075163, IMG submission 71478) | Wastewater effluent complex algal communities from Wisconsin, to seasonally profile nutrient transformation and Carbon sequestration -... | ecosystem: Engineered > WWTP > Effluent > Algae... | reverse complement strand
GCTAAGTTATCAGCACAGTTACCACGCCGGAAATTTCGCCGATGTGGTTAAACACCTAACGCTTTCCTTAATCATAAATTATTTAACACAAAAAGATAAGCCTTTATTTTATCTTGACACCCATGCGGGTCGTGGTCAATATGATTTGAAACAAACACAAGCTCAAAAAACCAAAGAGTATTTATCAGGCATTGTACCTTTACTCGCTGAGAAGGCTTCACTGCCTGAGGTGTTTTCAGCCTATATCGACACAATAACGGCCTTTAATCCTGATAATAAGCTCAGCGTTTATCCGGGCTCTGTCATGATTGCACGCCACTTATTAAGAAACATTGACAGGCTCATGGCTTGTGAGCTTCACCCAACTGAATTTCAAGTTTTAAAAACTTGCCGTAAAATGGGCAAAAAACTCACTTTTCAAGAAATCGATGGCATTCAAGCCCTAAAATCGGCACTGCCTCCGCTTGAAAAACGCGGTCTTGTTATGATTGATCCGTCTTACGAGCTAAAAGAAGAATACTATACTATCCCTAAAGCCCTAGAAGAGGCGATTAAACGTTTTGAAACCGGCGTCTACTGCCTTTGGTATCCTATTATTGATAAGTTTCACCACATTAAACTACAAGGCCATATGGAAGCCCTCAAAGCCCCCAATAAACTACACCTCGTTTACCATCATGAACCTATCAACCATCAAAAAATGACAGGGACAGGACTTTGGATTATTAACCCACCTTTTGTCTTAAAACAACAACTAGAACAAGCCATGCCGATTATCTGTGAGCGCTTAAATCCCGGGATTGCATCGTATGAGATATCACTGTAAACTGATTTCCCTTTAAAATCTTAGTGGAAATGCCTTTGCGGATATTGATTGGATGGTTATTATCTTGTCTTTTATTAAGCCAAGTGCATGCTGAAAGCATCTGGGATGCAATTCGGGATGAGTTTAAATTAAATCACGAACTCAGTCAGCCCGAAGTTCAAACAGAGCTTCGTTGGTTACTGGCGCACCCTGGTTTTGTCCATAAAGTAACAACACAATCTAAACCCTATATTTATCATATTCTCACTGAAATCAAAAAACGCAATCTACCCGGTGAAATGGCCCTACTTCCCATGATTGAAAGTGCTTACGACCCTTTTGCCTACTCAGGTGCGGGGGCTGCGGGCCTTTGGCAGTTAATGCCAGCGACTGGCAATAACTTAGGCTTAAAACAAGATTGGTGGAAAGACTCAAGACGTAGCATTGGAGACTCTACCAATGCAGCGCTGAATTATCTAACAAGGCTTAATCGATTTTTTGCAGGCAATTGGCTATTAACCATTGCAGCCTATGATGCTGGTGAAGGGACTATTGCCAAAACCATAAAACTCTCTGGCCAAGGAAGGTCTATTAATTTTTGGCGCTTGCCTGTTCCAAATGAGACCAAAGGCTATGTCCCAAGGCTATTAGCATTGGCTGAAATCATTGGCAATCCTCGCATTTATCATATTAGCTTACCCGATATCCCCTTTGAACCCTATTTTGAAGAAGTCGATGTTGGCAGCCAAATTGATTTATCCTCTGCTGCCAAACTAGCCGGCATTCCTTATAAAGATTTAATTAAATTAAACCCAGGCTTTAATCGCTGGGCCACAGCGCCTTATAAGCCCTTTAAGCTTTTGATTCCAACTGATAAAGTTGAAGATTTTAGTAAAAACTTAAAATTAGTCCCAGACGAAAAGCGCGTGAGTTTTATGCGCTATCACGTCAGAAACAATGATAGCCTCTCAGGTATCGCACAAAAATATCATACAACGACAAACTTAATTAAAGAACTCAACCAAATGCCCACAAATGCAGTTAAGAAGGGGCAAGTGGTGATGATCCCGTCTCCCAAAAACACGCCCATTTCGGTTCAAGCAACCAATCATATCAAGCGTGAAAATCATTTTAATCCGGGTAATGTCCATAAAATATTACATATCGTTCAAAAACAAGATACGACAAATAGCATTGCCAAACGTTATGGCGTAACGCCTGGGCAATTATATCAATGGAATAACTTAAAACCAGGCGTGGCGCTCAAAGCAAACCAACAACTCTTCATTTATAAAGCTGTGATAATCCCTAAACGCTACACTGTTCAAAAAGGAGATACGCTAGGTGGCATTGCACAAAAACACCATACCTCCGTCAGACAAATTTTAGTTTTAAATCCACAAATCAAAAGAAGCTTAATTAAGCCTGGACAAACGATTAACGTGTAGGTTGGGCCTTGGCCCAACAATAATGGCGGGTGTTGGGCCAAGGCCCAACCTACACGATTAACTGCTTTCTCAAAAATCTTGCAGGTGATATTGCTTGAATTTGTTCTCTTGGCAAGACACTTGGCTGTTGATGAATAAGGCTTGTCAACCAATATGAAGCCAGTGGTAGTGTGGTAAGACCTCTTGAGCCAAATCCTGCGCAAACATATAAGCCCTTTAATGCAGGCATCGCCGCTGCCACCCATGCCTTTGAATTATATTTAAATGCCTCAAATTGCTTCATAAAAGCCTCACTATCAGGCACAGGGCCGACTAATGGCAAATAATCAGGGGTTGCAGCGCGCACACCGCCCCAGTTGCCTGTGAGCGTTAATGCGTCAATCGGTATATTGAATTGCGCGGCGATTTTGGCCATATTTTGTTTATCATCTTCAATACTGGATTGAAAGGATGTTTTTTTTAAATGGTAGGTCGCGCCTATACCATGAATTCCTTCTTTGGCGGGTAATATATGCCCCTCACCGCACACTGGTATTTTAAGTGATGCTGTATAAGATGACGCCTTAACAAAGCTCATTTGACCGACTGTCGCTGTGACTGGAAAATGGACGGTTTCTTTGAAATTTCCTAATTCATGACCTGTCGTTAACACAACATAAGGGGCTTGAACATCACCTATATCCCACAGACCGTTCTCAAATTTTAGGGCATCAACACAGACATTCGGCATAAAATGAATATTTGTAGACGCGATGAGTCGCTCACATAATAATTGGCTATTTACCGTCATAGACTGGTGCATGATTATGCCTGATGTTTTAGCCTTAAGCCCTAATAACGTTGAAGCTGTCGTTTCATCAACCCATGCGCCAATTTCAGGATAAGTCAAAAGCCACTCTTTAAGATGAGCTTGGGATTTTATTTCTCGCTCATTATGCGCAAGCATCAATAGCGGCGTAAAATCACCCACCCCCAAGGCTTGATAAAAATTTAGGGCATATAAATAGGATGACAGCATAAAGTCTGTCATGGGCGCTTTAAAGGCCGAGAGTTTTGGAAATAAAACGGTGTAAGGGTTGCCTGAGGCTTGGGCTGCCACGCGATTTTCTTTGTCTAATAAATATACCTCGTAGCCTAACGATGCTAATTGATAGGCCATCATGCAGCCGCTTAGGCCTGCGCCTAAAACTATCACACGGTTATTACCCGCTTGGGCTTCTTGAACGTAGGTTGGGCCTTGGCCCAACATTGCCTTTTGTTGGGCCAAGGCCCAACCTACAAAAGCCCATGGACTCGGAATTTTTTGATTAGGAAGCCCCACAGATGATTTAAACTTCGCAACAGTCATATCACGCTTTCGCCCATAACCTTGACGCTTCTCAACCTCAAACCCTGCTGCGGTTAATCCCTGTTTAACCATCGTTGCCGCTGAAAATGTCGCGACTGTTGTTTTAGGTGTTGATAAATAGGCCATAATATTAAACAATCCTTGCTGCCAAACTTCAGGATTTTTTGAAGGGGCAAAGCCATCTAAAAACCAGGCATCAATTTTTGTTAAGCAGGTCTCATGATTTAATAATGCCGTGGGTGCGCTTAGCAATGATTTATAGCTCTCTTTAGCATCCCCTAACATCAATATCAAATTGACTTTGTGATTATCAAAATGCAGTGCATGCATGCCAGGTGTAAGTATGGGGTAAGTCTCTAATAAGGCGTTAGCTTCATCAATAAGCTCTGGAAACAACTGTAAGACTTGCGCTAAATCAGTATGTGTTAACGGATGAAGCTCAGCTGAATAGTAAAAAAGTTGGGCCAAAGGTGAGGCGTGTTTTTTCCATAAGGCCCACGTTAATAAAAAATTTAAACCGGTACCAAAACCCGTTTCTGCAATAACAAAATGATTATCTTTTAAAGCGCTAAAACGTACTGCTAAATCATTCCCTTCTAAAAAAACATGTTGAGACTCTAACACCCCATTTTCTCGACAAAAATACACATCTTCAAATAAAGGGGAGTAAGGTACCCCGTCAACCCATGTAAGCTTGACGGGACATATTGGTATAAAGCGGTGTCCCAAACGAATTCCTCAAAGGTTTTAGGCCGTCGCTAATTCTTGCTCTGATTTGGTATCAGAGGCGTCATCTTGCGTGAAGCGCCTTAATTTGGGAATCATTATAGCTAAAACGAGCGATGCTGCAATTGCAATGATACCCAATTGTAAAAACACATGGGCATAACCTGGATTGGTATCAGCTGGCAATAAAGATGTCGTACCTGCCAACATCCAATTAGAGCTATAAGTTGACAATGTTGCACCAACACCGGTCGTCATCATCCACATCCCCATCATCAAACCTTGAAGACGGGTTGGGGCAAGCGCACCTACCATCGCATAACCAATTGGAGAGATTAATAATTCACCCATGCTTTGTAATACATAGGATAAAACAATCCATTGGGGAGCCACATATCCATAAACATCCGCGCGCTCAATACCCAAAGGCAATGTCACAAACGCCATACCAATCAGTAATAATGCCAAGGTGAATTGCGTCGGAATATTAATATCATACCCACGAGCTCGTAGACGATTAAACACAAAGCTCATCAATGGCCCACCAATTACGATACAAATCGTATTAATGTTTTGAAACCATTGTGGGGCAATTGTCACGCCCATCCATTCTCTATTTACATTATTAGAGATAAATTGCGTTAAGCCCATTGGACAAATCTGATATAACATCCAAAATACCGTGCTCACACACATCAAAATACCAAAAGCATAGATTTTGTCTTTGGCTTTTTTGGAGGGTTCGCGAATCGCTAACCACAAGGCGACGCCTAGCATCACAGCACCCAAAACAAGCACCAGTTTATTGGCCACTTCAGCAAAATGAATCATTTGGCTTAAAATAAATGGCAAACCTATCACTAATGACAAGCCAATGGCGATTGATCTTTTCTTAGCATTACCGGTTAAGGTTGATAAGACGGTATTAGAATCTTTTAATGCGCCCCAGAAATACAAGCACAAAAAGATAGCCATTAAATTACCGATAGACGAGAGCAAAAACAATTGATGATATTCGTGAGACAATTGAAAATAGCCACTTAAGCTAAATCCCACAAAAAAACCAATGTTCATGCCGGCATAATTCCATAAAAACGCCGTTTCTCTTCTTGTATCTTGGGGTTTAAAACGCTGTGTGAGCATGCAGTTAATGCAAGTCACATTTAAACCAGAACCGGTTAAGAAAAACCCTAATCCTAAATACAATAAAGACTCATTTAAACGAGACAACAAAACACAACCAATGACTTGGGCAAGCATACCGATGGCAAATAATGCACGATTTGAAATAAATCGTCCGCCAATATAGCCCCCTAACAAATGTAAGGCATAATTAAAAGCGACAAACACCCCTGTAATGCTATTAGCCAGAGATGGACTAAAGTTTAATTCACTAGTCATGAACAAGACTAAAGTAGAATATAAAACACTAAAACTTAGCGTCGAAAATATCTGTACAAAAAACAGAGAAACAATTCCTTTAGGTAAAGCTTTTAGTGCAAATCTGACATCTAAACGCGACATAAAGAACCCCTCCATAATTTCCTTTAGTAGAGTAGACCTTCAGCGGACTGAATTTGAAGATACTTCGAGTGAAGTAAAAAAATTGCGTAAAATATAAATCAATAAAAACAAGGTAAACCTGTAATTAAGACTAAATTTTTTTGCAAAAGGCCGAGTTTCAATATGCCATGACGAAATTTTAGTGTCTATATCTCAAGTGAAATATATTTATTTGAAAAACATCAATTGTCTTATTGACAATGGGAGAAGCCTTTTGGGATCTGGTGTGTGGATCCCTCACCCCCAACCCCTCTCCCACAAGTGGGCGAGGGGAGCGCTTACCGGCCTCTTAAAACCTCAACTGCCGCTGCAACCGTCTTCTCAATATCGCTATCCGTATGTGCACTTGATACAAAGCCTGCTTCATACATTGATGGCGCTAGATATACACCTTTTTTAAGCATGCCATGATAAAAGGTTTTAAATAATGCTTCATCAGATGCCGCCACATCTTGATAATTTTTAACGCAATCTAGGGTGTTAAAACAAAAACCAAACATGCCCCCTAATGCCGACGTACATATTGGGACACCCAAGTGCTTAACACTTTCCTCAAGGAAACTCATGAATTTTGCGGTTTTTTCAGATAATGCTTCATAAAAACCTGGTTTTTCTATTTCTTTTAATGTTGCAAGGCCCGCGGCCATCGCTAACGGATTACCCGATAATGTACCCGCTTGATAGACTTGGCCACTTGGCGCTAAGTGAGACATGATATCTCGTCGCCCGCCCAGTGCACCGACTGGCATGCCACCGCCGATAATTTTACCTAAGGTCGTTAAATCAGGCTTAATGCCATACACGGCCTGTGCGCCACCTAAAGCGACACGAAACCCCGTCATCACTTCATCAAAAATTAACACAGCCCCATGTGCTGTACATAAATTTCTAAGTCCTGTTAAAAATTCAAGTGTCGGCATCACCATACCCATATTACCTGCAACAGGCTCAAGAATAACAGCCGCAATATCACCCTCAAAATGAGAAAATAACGTTTGGACTTCAGCTAAATCATTAAAATTTGCAGTTAAGGTGTGTTCTGTGATGCTATCAGGAATACCAGGAGACGCTGGGATGCCAAGCGTTAATAATCCAGAACCTGCTTTTACTAATAAACTATCACTATGACCATGATAACAACCATTAAACTTGATAATTTTATTGCGTGACGTGTAACCCCGCGCCAAGCGAATCGCAGTCATGGTCGCCTCGGTGCCTGAGTTGACCATACGAACTTGCTCAATTGATGGCATTAATTGCGTGACTTTTTCAGCCAATAACACTTCCCACTCAGTGGGCGCGCCAAAGCTCATCCCATGATGTAAGACACTCTCAGTCGCTTCAATGACAGATGGGTGGCAATGTCCAAGAATCAAAGGCCCCCACGAACCCACATAGTCGATATATTTATGGCCATCAACATCATAAAGATAAGCCCCTTCTCCCCGTTTAAAAAAGATAGGATTGCCTCCCACGCCTTTAAACGCTCTCACAGGAGAATTTACCCCACCCGGTATCACTTGCTTTGCTTTTTCAAATAACGCATCAGAAGAGTACATCTAGAAACCTCAACAAAAAACTTGCAGCGATTTTACACCGTCTCAGGACATCTGTCATCTTCGCTATAGGTTTAAAAACGGTAACGCAAACGCAAACGAGCACGTTCACGAGAATGAATGTGCTTCGCACATGTCAAATTATCTAAACAGAAAGGTTTAAATATTAAATCGTGCGCTCACGCACTCATTCCCGTGAACGTGCTCGTTTGCGTTTGCGTAACCGTCTTTTATCAAACAACAAACCACAAAACGCATATTGGTAATGAAAAATACATCTGAAACAGCGCTTGATTTTCCTGTTCTTTTACAAGCTATTCACAGACTTATCCACAGATTTTGTGGATAAGTAACCTTATTCACATGACATAAAATATCTATATTAATCATATAGTTAAAAACATTATCCTGTATTTTCAATGAATTACAAACCCACTCGGCTTAATTTTATCCACAACAAGGTCAAACAAAAGCCTTGAGGAAAATGTCAATACAATTTAAACTATTTTTTTATTTATTTATGTCTAATATGTTTATTCATGGTTTACATTTCGTTACATATTACTTAAGTTGGGTCAGTTGTGTTTATTTTGCCATGAAACAACAGCCCTGGTTGGGGCCATTACTCACCGTAGTATGTTTATTCATCCAAATTATCGCGCAAATCACTACCCACAAACCTTGGAAAAGCGCTTTCATCTTCGCCCTATTTTTGATGAGTATCGGCACGATACTTGATACGATTTGGCTACACGCACACTTTATTACCTTTAATGCCAATCCATTTGCTCCCTTTTTAAGCCCACCCTGGATGATGGCTTTATGGTTGAGTTTTGGTTTTTATTTAATCGTCAGTGGTGAAAAATGGCTCAAACACTTACTGTGGTTGGGTCTGTTAACGCTGATTAGTGTCCCTTGGGGCTATTGGCTAGGTGTGATTGCAGGTGTCATCACGCTGCACTCATCCTATTGGTTTTATTTGATATTAGGGCTAACGTGGATGATAACCCTGCCATTAATTTGCTATTTGCGTCAGTGTAGGTTGGGCCTTGGCCCAACATAGGCGGTGGTGTTGGGCCAAGGCCCAACCTACATATTTATATCTGTAATGGCTCTGAATTCACTAACAACTGATCTTCCCGTTGCAATATGCGACTAAACGCTAACCTTTCTTCGAAAGATAGGCTTGAAATAACAAGATTATCGCGAGTTTTATCCAATGCGGCATCCATCAATGTATTAAACAACGCATATATCTTAGCAAGATTCTCAGCACACCATTGCTCTCTCGTGCTTCTTGGCCAATTAAAAAAACCATATAGTCTATAAGATACGCCATTGACAAGCTTATGCTCTGGCGAAAGCGGTAGTGTTGTAAATAATTGATAAGCGCTGATAAGCTGTTTTAACAACTCATGTCTAGCGGTCTCTGCCTCAGCTGGCAATGCTACATTTCTAAAATACCACTCCAATTGTTGACACTGACTCACGGCTACTTTAATGGGCCCAATATAAGCTTGAGGTAGTGTTGTCTTTTCAAGCGTATCAACCGTTAGCGCTTCTAACTCTTGAGGCGGTATTGTCCAATATAACTTAACACCCTCACCCCAATCTCGATAACTCACAACTGCACCATTTGAACGGGTATGTGTTCTAAAAGGGCCAGTACTATGCAAGTAAACATTTTCCATAGGGCCGCTTAATCTCGGCACAGTAGGATGCACCCCTTTTTGGGTTAATCTATCTATTTGCTTGGGTGTCAAAAGACCTGTTAATAGGTTTATGATTTGAGATTTGCATGTTAATGATTGATTAAGTGCAGGCCCCCCTAACCCCCAAGTTAATTTAAACTCAAAAGGTTTTAATCGAGGCGGTACGCCTCGGGCTTTAGCCAATTCAAGCTCTTTGTGATAGATGGCTTGTGAGTGCTTTTCATAGGGATAAACCCGAAATTTTTTCTCTTTATAACGTTCTAGGTTCAATAAAGCGACGCACTCCATAATCGCTTCTTCTTGTTTCAAAATCATCAAATCACAACGAGATTTAAGATTGTTGAAGTTTTCTGGGGTTAATTCAAAAGTAACACCATGAAGCCCCTTACCTGCATCCAAACGCCTCATGGGTTCATGACATAACATGCCATGATTATCAGTAAGGTCGACATCTAAACTTAATTGCATTTTAAGTTTTCGTTTCCAGGAGTCTGGCGCGGTTGTGGGTAAACCATAAAAACCAACGACATCAACAACCTCAGTAGCATCAGCCCCCTCTTCTTTAATCGATAAAACTATACAGGCATGCCCAAAAAAATTGGCATCAACGTCTTCATCCATGTAACAAAACGTGACGAAATATTTCATATAACCATCCTTGGTTAATATTAAACATTACGCTGTGGCGCGATTTTTTACCTTCTCTAAAGCCACGGCTAATCGTGTCACAGTCCTTTCTTTACCAATCAACTCAAGCGTGATATCAATCGCAGGCGAACTCCCTGTTCCGGTCACTGCCACCCTCAACGGTTGGCCTACTTTTCCCATACCAACATCAAATGCAAGACATACAGACTCAATACATTCATGAATAGCAGCTGCATGCCAATCTTTAAGTGCCACCAACTTATCATATAATGCCGTTAAAGGCTCAAGTACCACTGGGCGCAAATGTTTTTTAACCGCGTCCTCATCATAACTTATCTCATCTTGATAAAAATATAAACTCTGTTCACACATTTCTTCAAGCGTTTTTGAGCGTTCTGCCAAAACTGACACAATTGCTTCTAATGATGGACCAAAACTTGTATCAATACCTTTTAA
>Ga0075163_10014258_pt1 | contig 10263 bp, 7 predicted proteins | sample JI1023141ADNA_FD_71478 | JGI IMG/M metagenome (GOLD analysis project Ga0075163, IMG submission 71478) | Wastewater effluent complex algal communities from Wisconsin, to seasonally profile nutrient transformation and Carbon sequestration -... | ecosystem: Engineered > WWTP > Effluent > Algae... | reverse complement strand
CCGGTCCACGTTCTTGTCCAGCACGGTCACCCGCGCGCCCAGGCCCACGGCCATCTGCAGGGCATGGGTGCCCACGACACCGGCGCCCAGGATGGCCACATGCCCCGCCGGCACACCGGGCACCCCGCCGAGCAGCACGCCCATGCCGCCCTTGGATTTTTCCAGGTGTGCCGCACCGGCCTGCACGGCCATGCGCCCGGCCACTTCGCTCATGGGCGCCAGCAGCGGCAGGCCCCCGTTGGCGCTGGTCACCGTTTCGTAGGCGATGCAGATGGCGCCCGAGGCCACCAGCGCGGCGGTCTGCTGCGGGTCCGGGGCCAGGTGCAGGTAGGTGTAGAGGATCTGGCCCGGGCGCAGCATGGCGCATTCGGAGGCTTGCGGCTCCTTGACCTTCACGACCATGTCGGACTGCGCGAACACCGTGGCGGCGTCGGGTGCCAGGCTGGCGCCGGCGGCCTGGTACTGGGCATCGGTCAAGCCGATGGCGGCGCCCGCGCCGGACTGCACCAGCACGCTGTGGCCATGCGCCACCAGCTCGCGCACGCTGGCCGGCGTGAGCCCGACACGGTATTCATGGTTCTTGATTTCCTGGGGCAGACCGATGCGCATGGGGACTCCTGGTGGGGTGGTGGGGTGCCGCGCAGTGTGTGCGAAGTCGCCGCCTTTGAACAGTTTGATTAAACTGTTTCCAGGTTCATTAGCCAACCTGATGCAAGAATGCCCGCTTTCGACCCCCACGCCCTGGAGTGCCTGGCTGCCATCGTCGAGGAGGGCGGCTTTGAGCGGGCGGCGGTCCGGCTCTCGATCACGCAATCGGCGGTGTCGCAGCGCCTGCGCGCGCTGGAAGCCCAGGCGGGCACGGTACTGCTCGTGCGCAGCCGGCCGTTGCGGGCCACGGCCGCAGGCCGGCTGCTGCTGCGCCACGCCATGCAGCTGCGCCTGCTGCGCGCCGACCTGGACCATGACCTGCACGGTCTGGCACCCGGTGCGTCGTCCGCCCGCGAACAGGAGCGGATGTCCATCGCCGTCAACGCCGACAGCATCGCCACCTGGGTCTTGCCCGCCCTGACGCCACTGGTGGCGGGCGGGCTGCCGCTGGAGATCATCGCGGACGACCAGGATTTCACCCACGAGTGGCTGCGCGAGGGGCAGGTGCTGGGCTGCGTCACCGCCTTGCCGCAGGCGCTGCGCGGCTGCAAGGTGGTGCCGCTCGGGGTGATGCCCTATGTCGTGGTGGCCAGCCCCGCCTATGCGGCAGCGCACGCGCCCCAGGGGCTGACAGCCCACAACGCGCGCACGATGGCCTTCATCGCGTTCAACCGCAAGGACGAGTTGCAGGCCCGCTTCGTGCGCCAGGCTTGCCGGCTGCAGCGCGTGGTGGTCAACCAGCGCTTTGTGCCGAGTTCAGAGGGCCAGGTGCGGGCGGCACTGGCCGGCTGGGGCGCCAGCGTGGTGCCTGAACTCCAGGTGCGCCCGCTGCTCGCCAGCGGCCAGCTGGTCAACCTGGCGCCGACAACCGTGCTGCCGGTCGGGCTGTACTGGCACTGCTGGAACCTGGACTCCGGCGTGCTCGACGCCCTGACCCGCGCGCTGACCGAGGCCGCCGCGCAGGCGCTGGCGCCGGGCTGATGCTCAGCGGTTGCTGGGGAAGCTGAACACCGCGCCCTCGCGCACACCGGCCGAGGGCCAGCGTTGCGTGATGGTCTTGCGCTTGGTGTAGAAGCGCACGGCGTCCGGGCCGTAGGCCGACAGGTCGCCGAACAGCGAACGTTTCCAGCCGCCGAAGGAGTGGTAGGCGACCGGCACGGGCAGCGGCACATTGATGCCGACCATGCCGACGAGGATGTTGTCGCTGAAATACCGCGCCGCTTCGCCGTCGCGGGTGAAGATGCAGGTGCCGTTGCCGTATTCATGGCGGTCGATCAGCTCCATCGCCTCCTGCAGCGTCTTGACGCGCACGATGCCCAGCACCGGCCCGAAGATTTCGTCCTGGTAGATGGTCATGCCCGGCTTGACGTTGTCGAACAGGCAGGGGCCGATGAAATAGCCGTTCTCGTGGCCGGCGGGCACCTGCACGTTGCGGCCGTCGATCAGCAGCGTGGCGCCTTCCTCGACGCCCTTGGCCACATAACCGCGCACCTTCTCGCAGTGGGGCTTGGTGACCAGCGGGCCCATGTCGTTGGTGGCGTCGGTGCCGGGGCCGACCTTCATCTTGGCGATCTCGGTCTTGAGGCCGGCGATCATGGCATCGGCCGTGGCATCGCCCACCGCGACGATCAGCGGAACGGCCATGCAGCGCTCGCCGCAGGAGCCGTAGGCGGCGCCCATCATGGCGCTCACCGCATTCGGCACGTCGGCATCGGGCATCACCACGGCATGGTTCTTCGCGCCACCCAGCGCCTGAACACGCTTGCCGTGCGCGGTGCCGGTGGCATACACGTATTCGGCGATGGGGGTGGAGCCGACAAAACTCACCGCCTGGATGCGCTTGTCCATCAGCAGCGCATCGACCGCTTCCTTGTCGCCGTTGACCACGTTGAGCACGCCCGGTGGCAGGCCGGCCTCCAGCGCCAGCTGGGCCACCAGCAATGCGCTGGACGGGTCGCGCTCCGAGGGCTTGAGCACGAAGGTGTTGCCGCAGACCACGGCCATGGGCCACATCCACAGCGGCACCATGACCGGGAAGTTGAACGGCGTGATGCCGGCCGTGACGCCCAGCGCCTGGAACTCGCTCCACGAGTCGATCGACGGGCCGACATTGCGGCTGTGCTCGCCCTTGAGCAGCTCCGGGCCGTAGCTGGCGAATTCGACGTTCTCGATGCCGCGCTGCAGTTCACCCTGCGCATCGCCCACGACCTTGCCGTGTTCGGCGGTCAGCAGGGCGCAGATCTGGTCGGCGTTTTCTTCCAGCAGCTGCTTGAGCTTGCCCATGACACGGGCGCGCTTGAGCGGTGGCGTGGCGCGCCAGGCCGGGTAGGCGGCCTGGGCCGAGGCGATCGCCTGTTCGATGGTGGCGGCATCGGCCAGCAGCACGCGTTTTTCGGCGCGGCCGGTGGCGGGGTTGAACACCTCCTGGGAGCGGCTGCCGCCGGCGACGAGCTTGCCGTCGATCAGGTGGCCGATCGTGGGCAGGGTGGTGGCGGTGCCTGCCGCAGGGAGAAAGGGATCTTGGTACATGGTCGTCAGGGTGGGCGGTGAAGGGGCAATCAGGCCTGTTCGCGCAGGGCGTCGCCCAGTGCGTTGATCAGGCTGTCGATCTCGGATTTCTCGATGATGAAGGGCGGTGCGAGCTGGATGGTGTCGCCGCCGTAGCGCACGTAAAAGCCCTTGTCGAGGCACTTCATCGCGATCTCGTAGGGGCGGCGGGCCGGTTCGCCCGGCATGGCATCGATAGTGAAGCCGGCGGCCAGGCCGTAGTTGCGGATGTCGGTCACGTGCTTGCTGCCCTTGAGGCTGTGCACAGCCTGTTCGAAGTAGGGCGCGATCGACTTGACGCGGTTGATCATGTCGTCCTTGACCAGCACATCCAGCGCTGCGATGCCGGCTGCGCAGGCCACCGGGTGGGCCGAGTAGGTGTAGCCGTGCGCGAATTCCAGCATGTAGTCCGGGCCGCCGGCCTGCATGAAGGTGTCGTAGATCTCCTTGGTGGCCACCACGGCGCCCAGCGGCTGGGTGCCGTTGGTGATCTGCTTGGCGGCGTTCAGGATGTCGGGCGTCACGCCGAAGGCTTCTGCCCCGGTGTAGGCACCGGCGCGGCCGAAACCGGTGATGACCTCGTCGAAGATCAGCAGGATGTTGTTGGCGGTGCAGATCTCGCGCAGGCGCTTGAGGTAACCGACCGGGGGGATCACCACGCCAGCCGAGCCCGAGAAAGGCTCCACGATCACGGCCGCGATGTTCGACGCGTCATGCAGCGCGATCAGCCGCAGCAGGTCGTCGGCCAGTTCGGCGCCTTTTTCCGGCATGCCGCGCGAGAACGCATTGCTGGCCAGCTGGGTGTGCGGCAGGTGGTCGGCCTCGATGGCCTGGCCGAAGGCCTTGCGGTTGGCCACGATGCCGCCCACCGAGATGCCGCCGAAGTTCACGCCGTGGTAGCCCTTCTCGCGGCCTATGAAGCGTGTCTTGCTGGCCTGGCCCTTGGTGCGCCAGTAGGCGCGCGCCATCTTGAGCGAGGTGTCGGCGCATTCGGAGCCCGAACCGGTGAAGAACACGTAGTCGAGGCCGGCGGGAGTGAGCTCCTTGATCTTGTTGGCCAGCTCGAACGAGAGCGGGTGGCCGTACTGGAAGCCCGGCGAATAGTCGAGCTTGGCAATCTGCTTGCTGACGGCTTCGGTGATCTCCGGCCGGCCATGGCCCAGGCCGCAGCACCACAGGCCGGAGAGGCCGTCCAGGATGCGCCGGCCATCGGCCATCGTGTAGTAGGCGCCCTGGGCGCTGACCATCATCCGCGGGTTGGCCTTGAAGTTGCGGTTGCCGGTGTAGGGCATCCAGTGCGCTTCCAGCCAGGCGGCGTCGGTGCGGATTTCCGGGGCGGGCTGCAGGTGCTGGGCATCGTTGAGGTTCATGGGCGGGGCTCCGTCAGGTTGCGGGGTTCAGGGCGAAAGGCGCATTGTGGCGCCCTCTGTTACTCTTAGGAATGGTGGATTGTCACTATTCAGTTGCTGATTTATGCAAGTAAAAGGCCGCCCCTCCCTGGGCCAGCTCGGCGACATGGACCTGCGCCTGCTGCGGGTGTTCAAGACCGTGGTGGACTGCGGCGGCATGGCCGCGGCCGAGCTGGAGCTCAACATCGGCACCTCCACGGTCAGCCGGCATGTCAAGGACCTGGAAGTCCGCCTGGGCCTGACGCTGTGCCGGCGCGGGCGTGCCGGTTTCTCACTCACCGCCGAGGGCGAGCAGATCTATGCCGAAACCCTGCGCCTGCTGGCCGCCACCGATGGATTCCGCTCCAGCGTCGACGAGATCCACCGGCGCATGGGCGGCCAGCTCACCGTGGCGGTGTTCGACAAGACGGCCAGCAACCCGGCGGCCCGCATCGGACAGGCGATCGCCCTGTTCTGCGAGCGCGCCCCGGAGGTCGAGCTGCATGTCCATGTGGCGCCGATCAACGCGATCGAACGCGGCGTGATCGACGGCCAGTTCCAGGTGGGCGTGATCCCCGGCCACCGGCGCTCGGCCAGCCTCACCTACGACGTATTGTTCGACGAGACCATGTATCTGTATGGCGGCACCCGCCACCCCCTGTTCGACGCGCCCGTGGGCGACCTCGGCTGGGAGGGCCTGGCCCAGCAGCAGTTCGCCGGCCTGGGCTACCACTCGCCCAACATGGACCTCAGCCAGCAGATGCGCCTGCCGCGCAAGGCCACCGGTTTCGACCAGGAGGCGATCGCGCACCTGATCCTGTCGGGCAAGTTCCTCGGGTTCCTGCCTGACCACTATGCGGCCGGTTTCGTGGCGCAGGGCCAGATGCGGGCGCTCAATCCGGCGGTGTTGCGCTACACCTGCAGCTTTCTGGGGATCTTGCGGCGCTCACCGGAGCCGGCCCGGGCGACCCGCCTGTTCCAGTCCTGTCTGGTCGACGTGCATCCGACGCCCCAACTCGGGGCCTGACCTACGGGAAAGTCCGGGCGTGATTTCGCCGCCGTCGGCGTATGCTGGTGCGCCATGGCACAGTCATATTTCTGTGACACACTGAAAAACACACGACAGCCTTGGCTTGCACGAGTCTTGCTTGGGCGGTGTTGATCGGATCGCCACGGTACCGGCCGGCCCGGGAATTCACTTTGTTGGAAAAAGGAGTGCTTGTCATGTTCAAACCCACCGTCCGAGGCCTGATTCTGGGCGTCGCGGCATTGGCTGCGTCGGCGTTGCTGGCTGTGCCGGCGTTCGCGCAAAAGACCCGGCTGACCGTCTACACCGCCCTGGAGAGTGACCAGGTCGGCCCGTACAAGCAGGCCTTCGAGGCCGCCAACCCCGATGTCGAGATCGCCTGGGTACGCGACTCCACCGGCGTCATCACGGCACGCGTGCTGGCTGAAAAGGACAACCCCCGCGCCGACGTGATCTGGGGCCTGGGTGCATCCAGCGTGGCCTTGTTCGATTCGATGGGCCTGCTGCAGGCCTACAGCCCCAAGGGCGTGGACCAGATCAAGCCGGTGTTCCGCAGCTCGGCCAACCCGCCCGCCTGGACCGGCATGGACGCCTGGCTGGCGGTCATGTGCTACAACACCGTGGAAGGCCCCAAGAAGAACCTTCCCAAGCCCGCCTCCTGGGCCGACCTGGGCAACCCGGTCTACAAGGATTCCATCGTGATGCCCAACCCGGCCTCGTCGGGTACCGGCTACCAGGCGGTCTATGCCTGGATCCAGATCATGGGTGAGAAGGCCGCGTGGGAGTTCATGGACAAGCTCCACAACAACATCGCGGTCTACACCCATTCGGGTTCCGCGCCCTGCGTGCAGGCGGCCAAGGGCGAGCGTGCGATCGGCATCGGTTTCGACATGCGCGGCGCCAAGGAGAAGACGGCCGGCGCGCCGATCGACATCATCCTGGCCAAGGAAGGCGCTCCCTGGGACATGGAGGCCACGGCCATCATGAAGGGCACCAAGAACCTCGCCGCGGCCCAGAAGCTGGCCGACTTTGCCGTGAGCAAGGGCGCCTACGAGCTCTACGGCAAGTACTACGCGATCGTCGGTTACCCGGGCATGAATCCGGCACCGCCGAACTACCCGCCGAGCGCGGATTCCGCCATGGTCAAGATCGACCTGTCCAAGATGGGCGCCGACCGGGCCCGCATCCTGGCCGAGTGGACCAAGCGCTACGACGGCAAGTCGGCACCGAAATAAACTACTTTCCTTCTTTTTTCGGAGCGGATGGCGTGTGACGGTGGCCCCCTGTGGCCCCGTCCGCGCGTTTTGACATGCCAGAACAACAACACAAGGCGGACGCACCGCCCTACCTGCGCATCGAGCGGCTCAAGAAGCAGTTCGGCAACTTTTCCGCCTTGAAGGACATCTCGCTGGACATCTTCCCCGGCGAGTTTGTCTGTTTCCTCGGGCCCTCCGGCTGCGGCAAGACCACGCTGCTGCGGGCCATTGCGGGCCTGGACATCCAGACCTCCGGCCGGATCTTCCAGGCCGAGCGCGAAATCTCCAACCTGCCCGCCTCGCAGCGCGACTTCGGCATCGTGTTCCAGAGTTATGCGCTGTTCCCGAACCTGACGGTCGCCGCGAATGTCGGCTACGGGCTGGTCAGCCGGCGCCTGCCCCGGGTCGAGATCAACACCCGGGTCGAGGAGTTGCTCAAGCTCGTGGGTCTGCCGGATTCCGGCCCCAAGTACCCGGCGCAGCTGTCCGGCGGCATGCAGCAGCGCGTGGCGCTGGCACGCGCGCTGGCGCTGTCCCCCGGTCTGTTGCTGCTCGACGAACCGCTCAGCGCGCTGGATGCGCGGGTGCGCGCCTACCTGCGCATCGAGATCCGGCGCCTGCACGAACGCCTCGGCGTGACCACCATCATGGTGACCCACGACCAGGAAGAGGCGCTGACCATGGCCGACCGCATCGTGGTCATGAACAACGGCGTGATCGAGCAGGTGGGCACCCCCGTGGAGGTCTACCGCCAGCCCGCCAGCGCGTTCGTGGCCGACTTCGTGGGCACGACCAACTTCCTGCCCGCGATCGTGGTGCGGCCGGGGTGCGTGCGATTCGGTGCCATCGACCTTGCCTGCGACTTCGACATCCAGCCTGGCCCCGGCCAGAACGTCACGCTGGCCATCCGGCCCGAGGACGTGGTGGTGCGCAACGTGCAGCCGACCATGCCCAACTGCCTGCGCGTGCGCGTCGCCGACATCGAGTTTCTCGGCGCCTTCTGTCGGGTCGACCTGGCGGTGGAAGGGGATGCCGGCAAGCCCGCGCTGGTGGCTGATTTCTCGATCAACGTGGTGCGCGACCTGTCCATCACCGAAGGCATGGATCTGCTGATCGCCCTGCCGCCCGAGCGCATCCGGGTGTTCCCGGGCGCGCCCCAGCAGCCGTGAGCAGCGCAGGTGTTTCCGCGCCAGCGGCTGGCGCAGCGACGCGCCGGCGTCTGGACCGCGACGACATCCTGATGCGCGCGGGCATCGGCCTGCTGATCGTCTGGTTGCTCGTCACGCTGATCCTGCCGCTGTGGTGGCTGCTGTCCAAGAGCTTCCAGAACCAGAACGGTGAATACATCGGGCTGGCCAACTACATCCAGTACTTCTCGACGCCGGCGCTTTTCGCGTCGGTCTGGAACAGCCTGTTCATCGCGCTGCTGACCACCGCCATCGTGCTGCCGCTGGCCTTCACCTATGCGTTCGCGCTGCAGCGCAGTTGCATGCGCTGGAAGGGCCTGTTTCAGGCGCTGGCGCTGATTCCGATCCTGGCCCCGTCGCTGCTGCCCGCGATCTCGCTCATCTACCTGTTCGGCAACCAGGGCTTTCTCAAGGACTGGCTGTTCGGTGCCTCGATCTACGGCCCCATCGGCATCGTGATCTCGCAGGTCTTCTACTGCTTCCCGCATGCGCTCATGATCCTGATCGCCGCGCTGTCGATGGCGGATTCGCGCCTGTACGAGGCGGCCGACGCGCTGGGCGCGTCCAAGACACGCATGTTCTTCACCGTGACCCTGCCGGGCGCGAAGTACGGCGTCATCAGCGCCGGCTTCGTGGTCTTCACCCTGGTCATCACCGACTTCGGCATCGCCAAGGTGATCGGCGGGCGCTTCAATGTCCTGGCCACGGACATCTTCAAGCAGGTCATCGGCCAGCAGAACTTCGAGATGGGGGCGGTGGTGGGTTTCGTGCTGCTGATTCCGGCTGTGGCGGCCTTCGTCGCCGACCGCATCCTGCAGCGCCGGCAGGTGGCGCTGCTGTCCGCACGCGCGGTGCCGCTGGTGCCCAAGCCAGACTCCCGCCGCGACTGGGGCCTGTTCCTTTTCTGCACCGTGGTGGGCGGGCTGATCTTCGGCCTGCTCGCCATGTCGGCGTGGGCCTCGCTGGTGACGCGCTGGCCCTACAACCTGGCGCTCACGCTCAACAACTACGCGTTTGGCGAGTTCGACAGCAACGGCTGGTCGGCCTACTGGAACTCGCTGGAGCTCGCCGCCTGGACGGCGGTCATCGGCACGGTCGTGATCTTCATCGGTGCCTACCTGCTCGAGAAGACCCGTGCCTTTGCCTTCGGTCGCACTCTGGCCCAGTTCATGGCCATGCTGCCGATGGCCGTGCCCGGGCTGGTGCTCGGTCTTGCCTACATCTTCTTCTTCAACGCCAAGGGCAATCCCTTCGGCTTCATCTATGCCACGATGGCCATCCTGGTCATCAATTCGGTCACGCACTTCTACACCGTGAGCCACCTGACGGCCACGACGGCGCTCAAGCAGCTCGATGCCGAGTTCGAGGCGGTGTCGGCTTCGCTCAAGGTGTCGCTGTTTCGCACCATGGCGCGGGTCACGGTGCCGGTCTGTCTGCCGGCCGTGTTGGACATCAGCATCTACCTGTTCGTGAATGCGATGACCACCGTGTCGGCCGTGATCTTCCTGTATTCCACCGATACCAAGCTGGCTTCGGTCTCCATCATCAACATGGACGAATCCGGTTTCACGGCCGCCGCCGCCGCCATGGCCATCACCATCGTGGCCACGTCGGCCGGCGTCAAGGTCCTGCATCTGCTGCTGACCCGACGCCTGGACCGTATCACCCAGGCCTGGCGCCGACGCTGAAAGCGCTGCCCCGCGGCGGCCCGGATCAGACGCCGCGCCGTGCGCGCATCGCCCGGCCGACCTGGTCCAGGCGGGTGGTGTCCAGCACGCTGGCGGCCATGGGCAACAGCTCCGCGTCTTCCCGGGTGATATGCCGGGCGTAGGTCTCCACGAACTCCGTAACCTCTGCTGCCCGCAGGTCGGCGCGACGACCCTGGCCGATGGTGTGCAGTACCTGACGCAGTGCCTGCCAGAGCCCTTCGAGCCGACGGTGGTCCGCGCACAAATCATCCGTGAGCCGGCGCACGGCGGCCGCCTCCGGCTCCAGGCAGGCGCCCAGCAGCGCCGGGAACAGGTCCTGTTCCTCGTCCTCATGGTGGTGTCGCGCAGCGGTGTCGAAGTAGCGCACCACCGCCGCGGCGGCTTCCTGGGCAGCGCGGTCGGCACCGTGCGTGGCCAGATGCGGCACCAGCCGCTGCAAGGTCTCGCATTGGGACTGCACGCGCAGGTGGCAGGCAGCCAGCATTTCCAGCGGCACTTCGA
>Ga0075163_10014256_pt1 | contig 10263 bp, 10 predicted proteins | sample JI1023141ADNA_FD_71478 | JGI IMG/M metagenome (GOLD analysis project Ga0075163, IMG submission 71478) | Wastewater effluent complex algal communities from Wisconsin, to seasonally profile nutrient transformation and Carbon sequestration -... | ecosystem: Engineered > WWTP > Effluent > Algae... | reverse complement strand
ATCATTTCATCGCTGCTGAACATAAACGGCCTTATATAAAGGGAATGGTCTTCTTTTGCAGGAATCCAGCTGCTGTCTAATTTGATCAGTTTACGCATGCCTTCCATAAAAATCTCCTCGGGAACCTGTGGCATCTGCATCCGCTCTGCAGATTTATTAAATCGCCTGAAATTATCCTGTGGCCTGAACATAAAGGCTTCCCCGTCTTTATTCTTGTAGGCTTTTATGCCTTCAAAAATTGACTGCCCGTAATGGATTGCGGCCAGTGATGGGGCCATTAATAAAGGCTGGTAAGGTTTTATTTCTACTGATTTCCATTCTCCATCCTCATAATCCACTTCAAGCATGTGATCGGTAAAATATTTTCCAAACGGAATATTTTCCAGGTTAATATCGTTCAGTTTGCTTCGTTCAGCTTTGGTAATAATAAAATCGGCAGCAGCAATCATAATCATTAATTTTACAGCAAAGAAACGAAAAAAAAAGCGGGCAAACGAACGATTTATGAGTTTAGACAATATTCAATTACCATCGTTTTTGGTACAGGAATTATATAAGAAATCCCTTATTGAATCTGAGAATAATCAATTAAGCACTGATTCATTAAAAACCAGTGATTTTTCATTTTTGGGAAAGAACCAAAAAAAAATCCTGATCATAGTATCGGAAGAAAATGCAGTGTATTTACCAGATGAAAACCTGGAATTACTCATTGGAATGTTGAATGCCTGTAAATTATCACTGAACGATGTAGCCCTGATCAATTATGACAGGAATAAGCAAATGGAATATGAATCATTACAGGTTAAATTCAATCCCCATATAATTATTTTCTTTGGAACAGAACCTTCCACGCTTTCTTTTCCACTTCAGTTTCCGGAATACCAGCTTCAATCCTATAACAAACAAACATACCTCAGTGCTCCATCACTAACATTATTATCTGAACAGATCCCTGAAAAAAAGAAGTTGTGGGCGTGTTTACAAAAATTATTTTTAGCTTAATTATACTAATAACATTTATGCGATCCATTGTCTTTGCAACAAACAACCAACATAAAGTAAGTGAAATAAGGGCTGTGTTAAAAGATACTTTCCAGATCATCAGTTTGAAAGAAGCAGGTATTTACATCGATATACCGGAGCCACATGAAACACTGGAAGAAAATGCCCGTGAAAAATCAAATACCATTTATAAAATTACAGGCAAGGATTGCTTTAGTGAAGATACCGGCCTGGAAGTTGCGTCATTGAATAATGAACCGGGTGTTAAAAGTGCAAGGTATGCCGGTGATGACAATGATTTTAAAAAGAATACCGAAAAACTATTGCAAAACCTGCAACAGTCTGCAAACAGGCAGGCACAGTTCAGAACTGTTATTTCGCTGATGCTTGATGGAAAAGAATATTCTTTTGAAGGGATATGCAAAGGATCGATCACAGAAAATCCTTCCGGCACTAACGGTTTCGGTTACGATCCGGTATTTATTCCCGAAGGAAGTACGAAAACTTTTGCCGAAATGAGCATGGAAGAAAAGAATCAATATAGTCATCGAAAAAAAGCAACAACAAAATTCGCATCATTCTTAAATAATTATGATGGCAAGAATTAAACTTTCTATTCCTGAAAAAAAAATCAGCACTGTTTTCATACCCGTAAGGATAACAGATATCAATTATGGCAACCACCTTGGCAATGATGCTTTGGTATCGCTGGTTCATGAAGCCAGGATGCAGTGGCTGAAACAACATCAGTATTCTGAACTCAATATTGAAGGAACAAGCCTGATCATGAGCGACCTGGCAGTGGAATACATCCGGGAAGCATTTTATGGCGATATACTGGAAATAAATATTGCTGCAGGTGAAATATCCAGGGTTGGCTTTGAAATATATTACCTGCTTGAGACCAACAGGAACGGGGAACAAATTACTATAGCGAAAGCAAAAACTGGTATGGTTTGCTATGATTATGCGGCTAAAAAAGTTGTTGCGGTACCTGATAGGTTGAAGGAGATACTTGTTTGAGGTTTGAAGTTCGAAGTTTGAAGTTTGAGGTTGTTTTAAAAGGAAAGTGTATTCATAAACATCAAACTTCAAACCTCAAACCATATCTTCCAGTTCTCCTCTGCCTGCAACACAAGCATTTCATATCCATTTTTAATAGTGGCGCCTTGTTGTTTTCCTCTTGATAAGAATTTTGTAACTGTAGGTTTGTAGATAAGATCGAATAGCAGGTGAGCTGCATGTAAATAATGGTAAGGTATTTCCGGTTCTTCCTTTTCATGCGGAAACATGCCAACCGGAGTACAATTAATGATCAGTGTATATTCCTGTATGATTTTCTCATTCAGTGATTCATAATTAATCATTCCGTTTGAAGGCTGCCTGTTTCGGGTAACAACCAGGTATTCTATTTCAAGTTTTTGTAAAACATATTGCACTGCTTTGGATGCACCACCCGAACCCAACACGAGTGCTTTTGTATGATGAATTTTCAACAAAGGTTTTAAAGACATTTCAAAACCGATGTGATCTGTATTATAACCGGTAAGCTTACCCGAAGAAATACTAATACAATTCACAGCACCTATGAGCGCTGCATCTTTGTCAATAATATCCAGGAAAGGAATAACAGATTCTTTATAAGGGATGGTAACTGCAAGCCCTTTCAGTGCTGTTTCATTTTTTAACAACAGGCCGAAATCCCCTATATCGCGGAGTTCAAAAAGTTCAAAACGGCAATCCGTTAATTGTTCCCGGTCAAATTTTTCAGTAAAGTATTGCTTTGAAAAAGAATGCCCGAGCGGATAACCGATCAAACCAAATAATTTCATCAGGCTGTTTCTTTATCCAGGTAAAGATTAAAAGTATCCCCTCTTAAACCAATACGCATTGCTTCCAGTGGTATCACTTCTCCGGGAGCTATATTTCCAAGATTTACATTGCAACCGATCAGTTCCAAAAAGTATAATTGCTGGGCTTTCTGGGGTGCTTCCCATATTATTTTTTCTTCAGGTATCTGTGTGAGTATTTCCTGTACCAATCCTTCCCTTACTTCGCCACTTCCCCTGTAAATACCAACATTACCGGCTTCCCTCGCTTCTGCTATTACATAAGTTGACCCTGCATTCAGTTCAGCCCGCATGAGTTCTATCCACTTGTACGGAGGAATAATATGCGCTGCGTCTTTACTGCCCACTTCACTCAATACCACTCCGTGCTTGGTGAGTTTCTCAATGTATCCGCATTTTTCTGCATGAGGAATGGTAATGGAACCATCGCTCACTTCCATATAACTTACGCCGAATTCTTTACAAACATTGATATAATCTTCAAACTGGTTCCGGATAAGAAAAGCTTCAAATAAAGTTCCTCCAAAATATATAGCCATATCATGAGAACGGTAAACTTCCAGTTTCTCTTTAAGATTTGGCGTTACATAAGCTGTTCCAAAACCGAGTTTCACAATATCTACATGAGGCTGGCATGCACTCATGAAATTTTTTGCTTCTTCTACGCTAAGGCCTTTGTCCATAACCATGGTTATTCCATGGTCACGCGGCTTAATATTTCTGGGGGGGATCTGGCTCAGGTTAAAATTCATGCTGTATAGATTATTTAAACAGCAAAGATATTTAAAGCATATTAAACGGAAGCACAAAAAACCATTTGCAGTTATTTGGATTTTTTCTTTTTATACCTGGCGATGACCTCTATAACCTGTTGCTGTTGTAAAATAGAAGGATTGATCTCAATCAATTGTTTGATAAGCCTTGGGTTTACAGACATCCCGTTTTCCAGATAAATCATAGCATCCTTGGTTTTACCAATGGCCAGCAGGAAAATACTTTTGTAAAATATAAACACCGGCTTTGAATCCATTTGTTCTATTGCAAAAGATGCATATTCAAGACCTTCTTCATACAAACCTCCTTTATACAGGCATTTAAGCAGTTCTATCCATCCTGCGGCATTTTTAGGCCGCACCCTTACTACGTTTCCAAAATAGGTGATCGCTTCGTCCACAATATTCATTTCCATATAACAACGGCCCATTGCCAGGTTATAATCCGGTTGCATACGATGTATCTTTAATGCAACTTCCAGTATTTTAACAGCATTGTTCCAGTTGCTTTCATTCATGTAGGTACATGCTATTTTATAATGCATCTGGCTGTCTTCCGGATTCAGGTGGCTTGCTTTTTTATAATTGAACCTGGCCTGGGCATAATTTTCAAGTTTATCGTGGCAATGCCCGATAGCTTCATAGATCACAGATTCCGGCATGGCTAGTTCCAGCACTTTTTCCAGCACTTCAATGGCTTCCCTGTATTTACGCAATTTCATGTATGCGTCACCCATATTACGATAGGCGAAATCAAATTTCTCATCTATGGCCACTGCATACTGGTATGCATCAATACTTTTTTCATACAGTTTCAAACCCTGGTAAGCAGCGCCAAGGTTAAACCAGGCCAGTTCGTTGAAAGGATATTCTTCCAGTATCTGCTGGTGCAACTTGATACTTTCTTCGTTCCTTCCGGTAAAATCTGTCCAGAAACAAATCTTATACAATGCTTCTTCATTGCATGGATCTATATGTAATATCAGTTTGAGGCAATCAAACACTTTTTCAAAATTCTCATAATCATCGTACACATCTGCCAGTTCAAACAGCAGGTCAAGCTTTTCATCACCTTCAAATATACCAATCGCTTCTTCCAGCACAGAGGCAGCTTTTTCCTGCTGGTCAAGTGCAAGGAATGCATCTGTTTTAAGTATATACAACGAAGTATCAGTACTGTCAAATAACTCTGCCTGGTCCAATATTGTAAGGGCATCTTTGTATTTACGAAGGGAGATGAGCAGATCTGCCTTTTTTATCAGGAGTGCGCCGGAATAGGGGTATTGATCAATGGCCAGATTGGCAGCTTCAAGGGCTTCCTTAAATTGTTCCTTTTCGTCAAAATAATCAACTATACGCTCAAAGCCATCTTCTTCAATAAAAGAATGACTTTTCCCGTTCTTTAAATTGCTGTATTGCTGCAATAATTCTTTAAGTTCTTCCCGGTCTTGGCGGTATGGGTATTTGCTCATGGGCTTATCGGTTATTGTAAATTAATCAATATTTGATCAAAAACAAGAATATTTTCGAAAAAATGCTAAAATCAAGGCCTTATTTAACTTTTAAAAAAATGTTTGATGAACGGTAGTAAATAATGGATTAATATTAATATATTTGTTTTAATTAAAATTTACAAATGACTAACATAACCAGAAAAATACTACTATTGAGTATTCTCACAGGTGCCATGTTTGTGTCATTTGCTGACAGAGGCGCCGGTAAGAAATCAAAAAACAAGGTTGTCCTGAATATTAATACCAATAACAATTCTCTCAGAAATTCTATTTCCTTTAATTTAAAAGGTGGTCTGAAATATAAAGGGAGTTTGTTAACAAATACCCAACAACAAAACAATTCATTGATATCCAAAGAAATTGTCACTTATCAAAAAGGAAACAGTATTTATATAATTCCTTATAAACAAAAAATCATTGTCCCTGAAATAAAGCAGGGATATACCGGGCTTAAACTCATCATCAAAACATATTAAAAAATCCGCTACATGCGGATTTTTTTTATGCCTCAACTATAATTTATTTTATCCTTTTTTCAATTGCTGGCTTTCATCATAAGTCATAACCCTGAAACCTGATTTAGGAATATCAAATTTATTTGCAGGGATATTTTCATAATTAATGCCTGATAAAGTATAAGTAAATTTCAACTTCCCGGATTCCCATTCATATTGAACCGGTATACCGGGCAATTGTGCGAAAGAATTATTGTAATCTTTATTGGCCAGTTTTACATCAGACATAAAATAAACAACAAAGTCTTTTCCTTCATCTGTTTTAGCTGTTGCTTTCTTACAAGCATAACCACCTATCCTGATTTCTGTATTATCTATATTGAATTTCATATTCCGGAAATACTGATTTTTTTGCATCCAGTTTTCCCTGGTTAATTTAATCATTAATTTCTGCCCGCTGTATTCTTTTAATATAACACCGTTACCTGTTTTAGCATCAAACAGGTTAGATTCTTTTCCCAATGTATTTACCATATCACTCCTGCTTTCCGATTTTGTGATATAAAGGTTTAGTGTAGCTCCATCAAGGGGTTTTGAAATAGCATTTTTATCATTCAGTGATACGATGGAAATTTTATAACTGATCGTTGCATCATTTACTTCTTTTTGTGCAAATGAATTACTTAAAAAAACAGATCCTGTTATTATTGCGAGGAAGATAATTTTCAACTTGTTCATTTTTAATTTGTGTATTTATTTATTAAAGGTAATATAAACACGTGCCAAAAATGAATGATTTATCATACAAAAAAAGCCTGCACTTGAAATGTGCAGGCTTTTATAAAACATTAACGATTTATTTTATTTCTTGTTGGTTTTAGACTTCATTTCCTGTAATTTTTTCTGGCTTTCCTGCATGGCCGCCATACGTTCCTGCAGTTTGGATTTCTTAACCGGCTTCTTCATATTTTCCTTTATCTGAACCAGTATTTTATCATGATCAATAATATATTTCTGAATAACTATTTGTAGTATCAATGTTATGGTATTGGAAACAGTATAATACCAGGTTAATGCCGCCGGAAGCTTATTAAAAACGCCAAGCAACAACACCGGGAATATATATGGCATATATTTCATGAGCGGGTTACTGTTATCCTGCATGGTACTCATACTGTAAACAGATATGATCAAACTGGTAATTACGGCTGTTAAAGTGAATAAACTAACATGGTCTCCATAAAATGGAATGTCAAAAGGCAGGTTGGCAATTGAATCATATGCAGCAAGGTCTTTTGCCCATAAAAAATTCTTTCCCCTAAGGTCAATATTAGACTGGAAGAAATAATACAATGACATGAATATTGGTATCTGCAACAATGCTGGTAAACAGCCACCCAGTGGATTTACACCAGCCGAACGCCATAGTTTCATCTGTTCCATGCCGAACGCCTGCTGATCGTCCTTAAACTTGGCTTTAAGGGCATCAACTTCAGGTTTCAATACTTTCATTTTTGCCCCGCTCAGGTAGCTTTTATATAATATAGGAGAAGTGATGAGCCTGATCAACAATGTGAGCAATAAGATAACTATACCCATGCTGGCTACATATTTCTGAAGGAAATCGAAAACAGGAAGCAGGAAATAGCGGTTTATGTATTTTACAAATGCGAAAACACCGCTGCCATAAGGAACCATTTCCTCCATGCTGTTGTTATATTTTTTCAGGATATTGTAATCACTGGGACCATAATAGAATTGTAATGGAACCATATCTGTTCCGGAGGCTGCCAATTTTATTTTTGCATTTGCAACAGACCTTGCAATGTAGTGGCCTGATGTGTCTTTAGGAACTGTCCAGTTTATTCCGGCACTGGAAAATTTATTTTTTGCCAGTAATGCCGTTGCAAAGAACTGTTGTTTTACACTTAACCAGTCAACAGGTTTAGAGAATTCCATTTCATCACCTGTTCCAATATATTCAAAATCGTAACTGCCATTTTTTAAATAGCATATATGCGTTTGGGTTTGTTCATAAGCAAAATCTTTTTCAACCTGCTCGGTTTCTGTTTGCCACAAAAGACCCATGGTGTTTTGTGAAAATAACCTGTCTGCACCCTTTAAGCTGATATTGAGATCAACCAGGTAATCATCCGGTCTGATTATGTATTGATGCGTTATCTCCCTGCCTGTTGAATCAGCGGCAGTAAATGAAACCGTTTTGCTTTTATCTGAATTATCTGTAATTACTGCAGGAGAGAAAATAATATTTTCTGTTTCTGCCGTACGGTTTGCTTCTGCGTTTACCCGGTATGAAAGTTTATTGTAATTACCGGTTTGTAATACAACAGGTTCGCCGGTTAGTTTTTTATATTTTTTAAGTTCAACGCGTGAAGGTTGTGCACCTTTACTGGAAAAAGTTATTTTTAATACTTCATTTTCAACAGTTGTTAACTGGGCTTGTAACTGGTTATTATTGAATGCGGCCGGTTGTGCTAATATGCGCTGAGAATCTGCCAGCACAATATCCTTTTTAACGGCAACGGAATCTACTTTAGGTTTGGTTGCGGCGATAGAATCACCGATCCTTTTTTGTTCACCTTCATAAGCCAGTCTGCTTTTGCTGTTTATTACAAACATAGCAATCAGTAACGCTCCTATCAGCACAAACCCAATCACCGTATTTCTGTCCATTCCCATATCATATATTTTTGGATGGCAAAGGTAATCAGTTTAATATCACTAAAAACATGAATTACACGAATTAAGCGAATTACACGGATTATAGTGAATGGAATAATACCATGATGCATTAAAAAGCCCTTTCATAAGAAAGGGCTTTAATTATGTTGTAAAATGTTGCTTATTTTTTGGCAGCAGGTGCAGCAGGCGCAGCGGCTTTGGCAGCAGGTGCAGCAGCTTTAGCAGCAGGGGCGGCAGCTTTAGGAGCAGCGGCTTCTTCCTGTTTCAACTGACGTGTCATTGTTACAGATGCAATAGGAATTTTTGGTGAATTTAATACTTCCATATTGGTAGCAACTACATCCTGAACCCTTAAATTTTCATTAAGTGCAAGGTTGTTGATATCAACTTCAATAAACTCCTTAAGATATTTTGGAAGCGTTTTAACTTTTATAGATTTCATTTTGGTTACCAGTTTACCACCTGCTTTAACACCGGCAGGAGTTCCTACATATTTCAGTGGAAGGTTGGCTATCACTTTTTTATCCTCAACCAGTTCTAAAAAATCAACATGTGTAAGTGCATCTGTTACTTTATTGAACTGGATGTCTTTTAAAATGCAGCGATAAGAATTTCCGTCAACAGTTACATCTGCGAGCATAAATTCAGGTGTGTAAACGATCCCTTTAAAAGAAGATGCTGGCGCAGAAAAATTGATCTCTGTTTTACCACCGTAAATTACACCTGGCACAAGTTGCTGAGAGCGAAGTTGGCGGGTGGCTTTTTTTCCGCTTTCGGTCCTCAGTTGACCTTCGATTGTAATTGATTTCATTGTTTTTTATTTTTTAAATGAGGCGCAAAGGTAGGGAAATTGTTCGATGTTTCATGTTTGAAATTTGATGTTACAGATTTATTTATTTAACTTGCTAAGTAACTGATTATCAAACTTCAAACTTCAAACTTCAAACTTCAAACTTCAAACTTCAAACTTCAAACCTCAAACTTCAAACCTCAAACTTCAAACCTCAAACCCTATTTACCATTTTTCACCCTTCCCCTGATAAACAAACTGTTGATACTCTTGTTTTCGTAAGCGTTGCGGATGGCCACAGCAAATAATTCATCAGTAGAAACTACTTTAATTTTATTACAGCCCGGTTTTACGGGAATTGTATCACAAACAACCAATTCTTCCAACACGCTGTTTTCAATGTTTTTATAAGCGTTTCCGCTTAAAACGGGGTGTGTACACAATGCTCTTACGCTTCTTGCGCCTTTTTCTTTCATCAGAGCGGCACTTTTAGCCAGGGTTCCTCCAGTATCGCAGATGTCATCTATCAAAATAACATCCCTGTCTGAAACATCACCTATCAATACCATGCTGGCAATTTCATTGGCCCTTTTGCGGTGCTTATCACAGATAACCATTTCACATTCAAAATAGGTGGCTATTTCCCTGATCCTGTTTGCACTTCCTACATCCGGTGCTGCAAATGTGAGATTATCCAGGCGGAGGCTTTCAATATAAGGGATGAATATAGCGGAAGAATCCAGGTGATCTACAGGTATATCAAAATAACCCTGTATTTGCGGGGCGTGAAGATCCATGGTAACAACCCTGTCTGCCCCGGCAGCAACCAGCATATTAGCCACCAGTTTTGAGCCTATCGCAACCCGGGGCCTGTCTTTTCTGTCTTGCCTTGCATATCCATAATAAGGAATCACAGCAATAACTTTATAAGCAGAGGCCCTTTTTGCTGCATCAATCATCAACAACAATTCCATCAGGTTATTGGTTGGTGAGAATGTGCTTTGTATCAGAAAAACGAATCTACCCCTGATACTTTCCTTAAACTCAACCCCAATTTCTCCATCGCTGAAAGTCTGGATATTGACTTTCCCCAGGGGTTCACCAAATTTTTTTGCGATTTTTTCTGCCAGGTATTGAGAACCGGTTCCGGAAAATAATTTTGCATTGGATTCC
>Ga0075163_10014255_pt1 | contig 10263 bp, 7 predicted proteins | sample JI1023141ADNA_FD_71478 | JGI IMG/M metagenome (GOLD analysis project Ga0075163, IMG submission 71478) | Wastewater effluent complex algal communities from Wisconsin, to seasonally profile nutrient transformation and Carbon sequestration -... | ecosystem: Engineered > WWTP > Effluent > Algae... | reverse complement strand
TGCCGTCGTCGAAGACCGCCCACGCCTTGACGCCGAACCCGTTCGTGCCCGCGGCGTGGACGTCGTCGGCCCACGTGCCGCACTGCGCGCGCGCGACGTCCGCGGTGGCGACGAGACCCACGGCGGCCAAGGTCAGGATGACGGCGAGACGTGCGAGCGAAGCGAGGCGAGCGTTCATGGGAAGGTCTTTCCGGATCGAGAGGAAGTCCCCGTTCCTAGGTCCCGACCTCGGAATCGTTGCACGAGGATCGCGACTCGCGGAAGGCCCGATCCCGTCGGCCCACCACGATCGCTCGCCCGATCCGACGCACGGGGGCTCGCGCCAGGGCCTCGGATCCGCCGAAACACCCTCCCGGGTCGCTCCTGGCGCGTGGAACGGGTCCGCGGACCGCGCCGACAGCCGAAAGGGCACCGGAACCTCGCCGCCGCCGACTGGTTCGTATCCTGGCGGAACCTCCATGGAGACCTTCGACGAAGACTCGGGCGTGCAGCTGATGCTCGCCTACCAACGCGGCGACGAAGGGGCCTTCGACCGCATCGTCGAGACCTACTCGCCCCAGGTGTACGCCCTGCTGACCCGGTTCCTGGGTCCGCGCCACGGGCGCGAGGACATGGTCCAAGAGGTCTTCCTGCGCGTCATCCGGGCGCGCGAGCGCTACGAGCCGACGGCGCGCTTCTCCACCTGGCTCTACCGCATCGTCTTCAACTTGTCGGTCAACGAGACGCAGCGCGCGGGCGGCAAGGAGCTGCGCCTGTCCGATTCGAACACCGGCAGCGAAGGTCGCACGGACGACCTGATGTCGGATTGGCGCGACGACCGCGTCGAGGATCCGTCGCAGCGGATGATCCAGAACGACGTGGTACACGCGGTGCGCGCGGCGATCGCGCGCCTGCCCGAGCAACAGCGCATGGCGCTGGTCCTCGCCAAGTACCACGAACTGCCCTACGCCGAGATCGCGACCGTGCTCGGCTCCAGCGAGAAGGCCGTCAAGTCTCTCGTGCACCGCGCGCGAGAGAACCTGCGCGAGGTCCTCGCGCCCTACCTGCAGGGAGAGACGACGTGAACGCCGCCTGCAGTTCGTTCCGTTCGCTCCTGGAGCAGAAGCTCGCCGGTCGTCCGGACCCGAGTTCGTTGCGTTCGTTGGCCTGGCACGAGCACCTGCTCGGCTGCGGCGCGTGCCGCACCTTGCTCGAGGACGAAGAGGCGCTCGAGGGACTCCTGGCCACGTTGCCGGATCCGCGCTTGCCGCCGGAGATCCGTCGTCGCGTGCTGGTCGCGTTGGCGCGCTCGCGCAACGAAGAGGACGCGCTCGACCGCTTGTTGGACCTCGATCACGACACGCTCGCGCCCACGGGACTCGCGCGCGGCGTGCTCGACGGTCTCGCGGCCCGGCGCGCGGAGATCGCCGCGGGTCGCGACGAGGATCCGTTGGAACACCTGTTGGTCGCGGGCGACACCGTCGACGTGCCGTCGGGCTTGGCCGGTTCGGTCCTGGCGAGCTTGGAGCACGCGCGTCGCGCGGGTGCGGAGCGGATCGACGCGGCGGGCGAACTCGTCGGCGCGCAGGGCGAATTCGCCGGCGCGCAGGGCGAATTCGCCGGCGCGCAGGGCAAACTCGTCGGCGCACAGGGCGAACGCGAACTCGATCGACTGCTCGACCGCGCCGGCGCGGTGGCGGTGCCCGGCGCGCTGTCGACGCGCGTGCTCGACGCGTTGCGGCACCAACGCACGCTGCCTCGCGCGATTCCCGTCGCGCCGACGCGTCGCACCACTCGCGTGCGCACCGTGTGGGTCTACGCCGCGGCCGCGGGACTCGTCGCGACGTTGGCCGTGTGGGCCGTGTGGCCGCGACAGCCCGCTCCGACGCCCGACGTGGCCGTCGAAGACGCGACGTCGCGCCCGGTCGAGGACGGAACGTCCACGAACCGCGCGAACGGAGTCGACGGGCGCACGGCGTCGGTCGACGATCCGTCGCGGCGCGTGCCCGCGACGAACGGAACGTCGACGACGACCCCGCCCCGAGATGTCGCGGGCGCCGGTGCGCCCGGTGACGTCGAGGTCGCGCGCGCGCCCGACGCGCAGATGCTCGCGGCGATGGACGTGCTGGAGAACTGGGACTACCTGATGCAGAACGACGTCGACGTGTTGCTGTCGACGATCGAGCCGGCCGACGAGGCGCTGCTCGACTACCAGGAAGGCGGCTAGGAGCACGTCATGAAGCGTCTCCTCCACCTCGTCGTGCTGTTCGTCGCCGCCACGGTGCTCGTCGCCGGTGCGTGGGCGCTGCACCGCCAGGATCCCGAATCCCCGACGCTCGCGTCCGCGCGCGCGCGTTGGGAACGCCTGTCGCCCGACGAGAAGGAACAGATGCGCGAGCGCTACGAGCGCTACCGTGCGCTGAGCGAGGACGAACGCCGCGCGCTGGCGGATCGCGCGCGCCGCATGCGCGAGGACCGCGAGGAACTCCACCAACGCCTGCCCGCCGAGGCGCGCGAGAAGCTCTCGAAGTTGCCGCCCGAGAAGCGTCGCGAGGTCATGCACGAGCTGTTCGAGAACGAAGCCCGCGAAAAGGGCGCGCGCATCCGCGAGAAGATGCCCGAGTCGTGGATCGAACGTCTCGAGAAGGCGCCGCCGGAGGAGCGCGCCCGGTTCTTGAACGAGTTCCAGAAGAAGGCTCGTCAACGCGTGTCCTACATGGCGCTCGACAAGATCGGCGCCAAGCTCGAGCTGCCCAAGGAAGAGATCGAACGCCTCAAGGCGTTGCCGCTCGAGGAGCGTTCGCAGGCGATCCTCGACCTGCGCAAGCGCCTCTCCACGCGCGACGCGGCCCAATTCGGCCTGCCCGAGGGCATCACACAGGATCAGTGGGACCAGTGGCAGGCGCTGCCGCCCGAGCAGTTCTTCGAGACCATGCAGCGCTACCGCTGCGAACAGGAATCGCGCAACGGCCGTCGCGAGCCCACCGAAGCCGAGAAGGCCGCGCAGCGAGACCAAGCGCGGCTGTGGATGGCCTTGGGCGAGGCTCTGCGTCCGCGGCCCGAGGACGTGATCCAGTCGTTGGATCTGCCCTCGACCGAACGTCGCAAGCAAGCCGCCGTGCGCCGTCGCGACCGCGTGCTCGGCGTACTGGTCGATCACCAACTCGTCTCGGTCGAACGCCTCGACGAGCTGCGCGTGATGCCCGAGCGCGAGTTCATGGAGGCGATGAAGGACGTCCTTCCGCCGCCGATGCCGCGCTGGTTCCACGGTCGACACGACAGTGACGACGCGCTCTCGCGTCGTGGACGTGACAGTGACGATGCGCGCCCGCGTCGCGGATCCGACGGCGAGGGACGCGGACGCCACGAGAAGGGCGAGCGCGGCACGGAACCGTGTCCGACTCCCGGCGCGGAAGGCGACACGCGACCGCCGCGCAAGCCGAACGAGCCCGTCAAGCGCGAAGGCGACGCGCGCCCGCACCGCGGCAGCGGCGTCTGAGCGTTCGCGACGTCGCGGAACACACGCGACCTCGGACGAGTCTCTCGGCTCGACGATACGGCGCGGACGTCGAGACCACGAGGACTCCACGGTCGCCCCCGCGCGGTCCGGGACCGTCCGACCGCTACACTCCGCGGCCCATGTCCGCGCTCGACTCCGCCACCTTGCCCGATGCCATTCCGGTGATCGGTGCCGGCGCGTTGATGCGCTCGAGCGAACGCATGGTCGTGGACATGCGCAGCCCGGTCGAGTTCGCCGAGGACCACGTGCCCGGCGCGGTGAACGTGCCGCTGTTCGACGACGTGCAGCGCGCGTTGGTCGGCACGCTGTACCAGACCGTGTCGCCCGACGCCGCGTTCGAGGCCGGACGCGAGATGGTGCGCGAGAGCGTGGTCGAGCTCGTCGGTGCGATCGCGCGGCACACGGGCTGGACGCCGCCGCGGGACGACCTGCGCGAGCGCGTCGTCGCGATGACGTCGCGTGGCTACGAGCGCACGTCGGCGACCTTGATGGCGCTGCGCACGTTGCCGCCGCCGCCCGATCCGGTCGTCGTGCACTGTTGGCGCGGTGGACTGCGATCGCGCAGCGTCCTCGCGCTCGTGCGCGCGTTGGGCCTCGAACGCGCGACGCTCCTGGACGGCGGCTACAAGGGCTACCGAGCGTGGGTGCGCGACGAAGTCGAACAGGCGACGTTCCCACGCTTCGTCGTGTTGCACGGACTCACGGGCGTGGGCAAGACGCTCGTCTTGCGCGAGATCGAGCGCTTGCGACCGCGGTCGACGATCGACTTGGAGGCGTTGGCGGGCCACCGCAGCTCGTTGTTGGGCATGGTCGGTCTCGCGCCGTGCACGCAGAAGATGTTCGAGAGTCGACTGTGCGCGCGCGTGGCCCAGGGTTTCGCCGACTTCGGCGGACGGAGTCCGCTCGCGATCGTGGAAGGCGAGAGCCGCAAGGTCGGCGACGTGATCCTGCCGCCCGTGCTGTGGCGTGCGCTCGAGACCGGCACCAGCCTCTCTCTCGAGACGACCGTCGATCGACGCGTGCAGGTCTTGTGCGAGGACTACTTGGCCGACGCGGATCACCGCACCGAGCTGCGCCGAAGACTGCCGCACGTCGAGGAGCGTCTCGTGCGTGCGAGCGACGCCGAGAGCCTCGTCTCCATGTTGGACACGGGACGCACGGACGAGCTCGTGCGGTTGTTGCTCGAGCGCTACTACGATCCGCTCTACCGCCACGCGGTGAAGGGCAAGGTTCACGCTGGTCGCGTCGACGCCGGAGATCCGGCGCGTGCGGCCCGCGAAATCCTGGCGTGGTGCGACGCGCACGGCGCGGCGTGACTCCGGAGAGCTCCGCGGGCGTCGCGTCGCCCGCCGCCGGACTCGCGGCGCGTACTTTCCGGCGACGTGGAGGGAATTTTGCTCGATACGGACCGCGCCGCGTGACGACGAGGTGTCACCGACTCTCCCCGACGGTTGCCGCTTCGCGGAACCGGCCGTAGGGTAGTCGCGCCGATTCCACGGAGCGCCTCGTCTGATCCGCGACCTCACCATCCTCGTCCCGGCCTACAACGAGTCGCGGCGTATCGAGAGCTCGCTCGAGAAGATCCTGGCCTTCGGTCCGGGCAAGTTCGAGCGCTTCGAGGTGCTCGTGGTCGACGACGGCAGCACCGACGGCATGTCGGAGCAGATCGCGAAGCGCTTCGGCGACCGCGTGCGTGTCGTGCGTCAGCCCGAACGGCGCGGCAAGGGCGCGGCCATCCGACGCGGCGTCCTCGAGACGCGCACGGAGTGGTTGCTGTTCGTCGACGCCGACTTGTCGATCCCGATCGAGGAGATCCGCCTGCTCGAGCCGCGGTCGGGCGAAGCGCCCGTCGTGATCGGCAGCAAGCGCGCTCCCGGCAGCGACGTGAAGTACCCCAAGGCCCGTCGCTTCCTGGGCGGCATCGGACAGAGCTTGATCTCGTTGTTCGTCGTGAGCGGATTCCACGACACGCAATGCGGCTTCAAGCTGTTCCGCACGGACGTCGCGCGCGAGCTGTTCGCGGCGCAGAAGATCGACGGCTTCGGCTTCGACTTCGAGGTCTTGTTCCTCGCGCGTCGACTCGGTCACCGCGTGATCGAAGTGCCGATCCGCTGCGAGCACCAGATCGGCGGCACGGTGCGTTTGAGCACGTACGTCACGGTGCTGCGCGAGATCGGTTCGATCCTGTGGAACCGCGTGCGCGGCGTGTACCCGCGCCGCTGACGACCCGCCGGGAAGCAGCTCGACCGCGTCGCGACGATCACGACGATCACGGCGGCCGCAGCGGCCGCAGCGGCCGCGATGATCACGGCGCGCGCGAGCCGATCGTCTCCGTCTCGCGCGCTTCCTCGAGCCCCGCGCGCAGCGCCGCGCGCTCCGATTCGGGCCGCGACGCGACGAACGCGTCCGCCAGGTCCGGTCGGAACGGGAACGTGTGGTGCGCGCGCCATCCGCAACCGCGCAACCACGCCGCGCGCCAGCGCTCGGGCACTTCCTGCGCGACGGCCTCGTTCAACCGCCGTTCGAGGAAGTACGGGAAGAGCGGCGTGCGCCCCAAGGCCTCGGCCAGCGGCTCGCGCGCGTCCTCGGGCATCGTCTCGAGTCGCGCGAACGCCGCGGGCACGTCGTGGATCCAACCGGGATGCATGACGCGACCCAGCCCCCGCAACGCGTAACGCGCGTCGGCGCCGAATCGGCCGCGCACGTACTCCACGGCGGCCTCGGGCGTGTCCTTCCAGTGATCGAACAGCGACTGCGTCAGCGCGGGCAGCAAGCGGCGCGGATCCTCGTGGTACGCGCCCAACACGCGCACCGAATCCTCGCGATCGCCGCCGACGTGCTCGTGCATCTTGTCGAAGTACTCGGCGAACACGTAGCCCTTGGTGCGCGCCAGGATCGCGAGGTTCTCGAGCGGCGCGCTCGGTCGACCCGCGGCGCACGAACCCCACAGGTCGCGCGCTCCGTTCAGGACCGCGACACCCGCCACGAGCACGGCGAGACCGCGAGCCCACGCACCGCCGCGATCCCACAGGATCGACACGCCGTGCGCCGCGAAGATCGTCGCCGCCAACCAGAACGGAACGAGGCGCAAGAGGAAGAACCACGCGGCCTTGGAATCCGGATCGTAGGCCAGGGCGAAGCCGCTGATCGCGTACGCCAACGCGTACAACGCCAACGTCGCGCCCACCAACGCGTGCGCTCGTCGAGCACACGCCACGGCGCCCCACACGATCGCCACCGCGAAGAGCGCCGCGTGCACGATCACCCACGGATCGCGCGCGCGCAGGATCGGCCCGGGGATGCCGCCCAACGCCGAGAAGAACGCGCCCCAACCCGTGGTCGCTTCGTGTCCGCCCACGACCACGGCTTCCTTGCCGATCAGCGAGAGCATGATCCACAGCGGCAAGGCACCGACCACGAATCCACCCAAGGCCCACGTGGTCTCGCGACCGAACACGCGGCCACGACGACGGAGGACGATCCACAGCGCCGCGGCCGCCAACGCGGGCAAGATCGTGAGCGAGAAGTAGAGTCCGAATCCGCCCGCGAGACCCAACGCGACAGCGTCGCTCGACTTGCCCGTGTCGCGTCGCGTGAGGCGCAGCGTGAAGTGCAGCACGAGCAGCGTGAAGATCTGGGCTTCGAAGTGCGTGCCCAGGCTCAGGAGCGAGAAGCGCACGAAGTTCGTGGGCGCGAGCACGAACAGTGTCGCCGCGATCCACGCCGCGCGACGGCTCGTGCGGTCGCGGTCCTCTTCGTCGTCGTGACCCAGGTGCTCGCGCGCGAACACCACGACCACGAGCATCAACACCGCCGCCAGGAGGATGGCCGCGACCTTGTTCGCCAGGACGCTGGGCCCCATCACGAGGAACAACAGCGCCTTGAGGTGCGTGACCGCGAAGCCGCCGCCCTCGTGGTAACCGTACGCGAGCCGATGGTGCTCGATCGGCAGGCCGTCGATCATGGCCTTGGCCGCGGCGCCCTTCACGAACTCCTCGCCGTAGCCGAAGACGTCGCCGATCGACGCGACGACCGCCAGCCGGGCGAGCACGAGCAACGCGAGCGCGATCCAGATCCAACGTCCGCGGCTCACGCGGAAACTCCGCTCGCGCCGGATCGTCCGACGCCCGCGAGGCGTCCTCGGCGCTCGCTCGTGCACGGGTATCGTCGAACGTCGGACATGGGGCGACGAATCCTACCTCGGTGCGCGACGCGACGTGAGGCACACGGCCCGACCCGGCGTTGACGAGGCCCGAGCGCACGGTCACGATGGCCGAGCCCGCGCGAACCCGCGCGCACCCCGACGCCCACCGCCGAGACGAATCCGTTGCACGAGAGGCAGACCGAATCGAGCGAACGGAGCGCGGGCGGCATCGGACCCGTCGCGAGCGGATTCCCGCTCGTGCCCGCGGTGGCAGCCGCCGCGTTGGGCTTCGCGTTCAGTTGGCTCGTCCTCACGTACGGTCAACCGCACGAGGACGCGTTCATCCTCTTCAAGTACGCGCGCAACTTGGCCGAGGGCCAGGGCATCGTCTATTACCCCGGCGGTCCGCACGCCGAGGGCGCGACCGATTTCCTGTGGATGCTCGCGTTGGCGGGCCTGCACAAGGCCGGCGTCGACGTCGCGATCGGCGCGGCGGCGCTGAACTCGCTCGGCGCGGCCGTGTTGGCGTTCGTCGTGGCGCGGTTCGTGCCCGTCTCGACGGCGCGACGCGACCACCACGGCGTCGCTCCGACTCGAACGACGCTCGGCGATCGAGCCGCGCACGCGTTGCGCTTCCTCCCGCTCGCGTTCCTGTTCCTGGGGCCGGCGCTGGCGGGCTACTGGGGTTTCAGCGCGACGGCCTACGCGTCGGTGTGCGTGTGGCTCTTCGCGACGACGCTGCGGTCCTGGATCGAGCGACGCGCGTCGATGGCGATCCCCGTGATGGCGCTCGTCCTGGCACTGTTCCGTCCCGACGGCGTGCTGTTCGGCGGCACCTTCGCGCTCTTGGGCGCGATCGTCGCCTGGCGCGCGGGCGAGTGGCGACCGTACGCGCGTCGTTGCGCGCTCGTCCTCGTGCCGGCGCTCGTCTACATGGCCTGGCGACGCGTGTACTTCAGTTTGCCGTTGCCGCTGCCGCTCTACGTGAAGGGCCACTTCGTCGGGCAATTCTCGTGGAAGGGCGCGTTCACGCGACCCGAGGAAGCCTTGGTCGGATTGGGCTCGAACGCGCGCTGGGCGTTGGCCTGGGACGGACCGCTGCCGCTCCTCTCGGGCACCGCGGTCCTGATCGCGTTCGCCGGTCGCGAAGCTCGACGGACGTTGGGCGCGTACGTGGCGTGTCTCGCTCCGGCCGTGGTGCTCCTCGCGGCGTTGATGGTGGCGTGGCAGTCGCAGAACATCGGAGCGCGCTTCCAGGCGCCGGCCTTGGCGCTCGTCTTCGCCGGGCTCTTCTACTGGGCCGGTCGGACGGTGGCCGCCGGTCGTCCGCTGGTCGCGCTCCTCGTGACGTTGGCCGCGGTGACACCGGGCGTGCACGGCAACGTGACGAACCCGCGCGCGCGCATCTGGAACATGCGGGGCTACGTCGACACGTTCGCGGTCGAGATGGGACACATCCTGCCGAGCGAACGGCGCATCGCGCTGACCGAGGCCGGTCGCCTGTCGTACTGGACCTCGGCGCGCGTCGAGGACCTCGTGGGCTTGAACACGGCGCGCACGGCCCTGCGGCCGGCCGACACGGCCTACCTCGAGGAGCTCGACCCGGACGTCGTCTTGTTCTACGCGGATCCGTTCGACCTGCGCGCCGCGTTGGACGTCGCGCCGGGCGACACGAGCCGGCCCATGATCCGCATCGACTGCGACACGCTCCAACGCGGATTGCGACCCGCGTGGCGCGACGAGTACGAGCACCCGGGCGGGCGCTACACGTCCTTCGTGACGCCCGAGCGCACGGCGGCGATGACCGCGATGCGGTTCTTGTGCTCGCGCGACGACTACGAGATCTGGACGGTCCTTCACGTGGGGAACTACAGCCACGTGTGGGCCTTCAAGAAGTCGCTGCCCGAGCTGCCCGGCCTCTTGGCGGCGCTGCGGATCGCGTTGGAGGACACGCGCCACCTCTCGTACCGCGAGGCGCTGGCCGAGCAGTGACCGCGGCGACGGACCGCCACTCGCAAGACCGCGCGTGCGTCCGCGACCCGGCCGCCCGGCCGCCGACTCTCCGCGTGGCGGCGACATGACCGTCGAACTCGGGCCCGTTCGACGCGGGCCCGACAAGCTCTCGCCCGTCGAGGACGGGGCGGCCGACGCGGGAGGGCGCGGGCGCCGCCGGACCGCGCGTCGCGAGCTCGGACCGGGCCGCGGGCGGCGAGGGATCGCAGGTTCGGGGTGGGGTCGGAACCGCCCTTCGTCTACAGTGTCGCGTTCAGGCGACACCCACCGGATTCGAGCGCAACCATGTGTGGATTCATCGGCATCTACGGTCCCGACGGCGTCGACGTCGCGGGTGAGATCTACGAAGGCCTGCTGGCCGTCCAGCACCGCGGACAAGACGCGGCCGGCATCATCACGTTCACGGATTCGTTCCACGTGAAGAAGGGACTCGGGCTCGTGCTCGAGATCTTCAACGAGCGCAACATGCCGCGCTTGCGCGGCAACTTGGGCGTCGGTCACGTGCGCTATCCGACCGTGGGCCGCGGCAGCAAGGACGACGCGCAACCGTTCCACTTGACGTTCCCCGTGGGCGTCGCGATGGCGCACAACGGCAACGTGACGAACT
>Ga0075163_10014254_pt1 | contig 10263 bp, 5 predicted proteins | sample JI1023141ADNA_FD_71478 | JGI IMG/M metagenome (GOLD analysis project Ga0075163, IMG submission 71478) | Wastewater effluent complex algal communities from Wisconsin, to seasonally profile nutrient transformation and Carbon sequestration -... | ecosystem: Engineered > WWTP > Effluent > Algae... | reverse complement strand
GCGCCGGTCGGCCGAGGCGCTCGTCGAGGCCGCGCAGGGCCTTGCGGATCGTCGCCGGCGTCGCGTAGGCCTTGCCGAGCTCGCCCGCGGCGTGCAGCGCGGCGAGGAACGACAGGACCACGAGCTCGCGGTCGCCGGTCAGGCCGCCGCTGCGGATCAGGAAGTCGGGCAGGGCGCCGCGCAGGGCGGCCCGAACCTCGTCGGCGGCGTCGCTGCGGTCCGCGCCGAGCAGCGAGCCCTCGGCCCGGACGCCGATCCAGCGCTGGAAGCGGGTCATCGCCACCGCGGGCGGTCCGTCGGACTCGGGCTGACCGACCGGCAGCGCGGCGTGGGCGGCGAGGATCGTCTGCGTCGGCGCGCGCAGCATGTCGGCCATGAAGTCGGCCCGCGGATCGCGGACGACCGGGCGGGCCTGCACGAGGGTCTCGTTGTCCTGCACGCCGCCGACGCACCAGGCCCGGACGCGCCCGGTCGCCGGCTCGCCCGGGGCGACGTAGAGGCTCCACCCCTGCGTCAGCGCCTGGCCGAGCCAGCTCGCCTCGCTGAAGCCTTCGGGTCGGGCGTGCACGAGGGCGGCGAGGGCGACGAGTTCCACGAAACGATGATACCAGCGGGGCGTGACGCGACCAGTCGGGCTCGTCGTAGACACGATGTGTCGCCGTCGCGGCGGCGTGGCGAGGTCGCTCGCGCCCGGCTCGCACCGCGCGCCTGGGGGCGAACACGGAGGCGCGTCGGCGACCGGTCCATGGTCGCGCGCCCGCGATCTTCGCTGGCACGATCGACGGCGCGATGTGAATGCGGCGAAAATTTGTAGCGATCTGAAAATGATGGTTCAGCTCGAGCGAGGTCGCGAGCGTCGGACATCCGGGTCGCAGGCTCGGAGCGTCCGGGGTGGTGGTCGGGTCGTGGTCCGGTGGTGGTCGGGGTGGCAGCGAGGCGATCCCCGACCGGGCCCGGCCAGCGGCGGGGCAGGGGGGCGACCCGCAGAAACGACGGCCCGGGCCGTCGAAGCGGCGCCCGGGGCCGGCGAAAACCCGCGAAAACGCGGTCGTACGGGCAGACAGCGGGTCAGGACGGGGTTTCGTGTGAAAACGCGCGCGCGTGGCGAAGCATGCATTCGCCGCGCAAAGACTTGCCCGGGGGGGTTGCCGCGGGCCGGAGCTTGATCTCAGAATGTGCGCGCATGCGAGTTCCCACGGGACGACTTCGGATTGTCAGCACGCCCCAGGGCGAGGCTGCCGATGCGCACGAGGGTCCGCCGTCGCCGGGCCGTTACATCCGTGACCAGCGGCAGCGGCGCGGGATGAGCGTCGAGCAGCTGGCGATCGACACCAAGATCCCCCGCGCGAGCATCGACGCGCTCGAGGAGGACCGCTTCGCGGCGCTGCCCGGCCCGGTGTTCGTGAAGGGCTTCTTCCGCTGCTGCGCCCGGTCGCTCAGCCTCGACGCGGAGGTGGTGCTGGCGCTGCTCCATGAGCACGAGCGGGCCCAGCAGCAGCTCAAGTCCGGCGGCCGCCGCGAGCGGCAGACGCCGCAGCTGCTCGGCCGATCTGCCGCCAGCCTCCCGCCGTCGCGCGGCGAGGTGCCGCGGCCGGCCGCGCCGCGGACGACCCCGGCCGCGATGCACGCCGTGTCCGGCGATGGCGCCATCGCGGCGACCCCGCAGGGCTCGCTCTTCACCTTCGACAGCCTCACGCCGCTCCTCGCCCGCATGATGAGCGGCGCCTCCAATTCACGGCTCCTGATGTGGATCGCGGTCAGCCTGATGATCGCGGTCATCGTCGTGACGGCCTTCGTGATGGCCGGCGGCCACGGTCCGAGCCTGCCGCAGTCCTGAGCAGTCCTGCGCGCGGGCGCCGGATCCTGCGCGCGGCCTCCCCTTCGTCTCTCCTTTATTAAGGAGGGCGGGCCGGGCTGGCGCTATAGGACGGGTGGTTCCATGCGTCTCGCCCTCAACCCCGCCACCGACCTGGCCAAGCTCGTGCAGAGCGGCGACGTGCGCCGCCTGGCGCGGGCGCTCACCCGGTACGACGACGTCCAGGTCGCGGCGCAGCTCGACAACCTCGAGCCGGTCGAGCAGGACGCGGTGCTCCAGCACCTGCCGGGGGAGCGGCGCCCGAAGGTGCTCTCGTGCATGCGCTACGAGGTCGCGGCGCAGATCATCGGGCGGCTGGCGCCGGAGGAGGCGGCCGGCCTGCTCGACAACCTCGAGAGCGACGACGCGGCGGACATCCTCGGCCGCATCGACCAGGACAAGCTGCGCCAGATCCTCGCGCGCTTCGACGCGGCGGACGCCCACGCGCTCGAGGAGCTGCTCGCGTACCCGGAGCGCTCGGCGGGCGGCATCATGTCGCCGAGCTTCTTCTCGGTCCACCAGGACGTGACGATCGCCGAGGCGACCCGCCTGATCCAGACCGCCGAGGAGCTGCCCCAGCACGTCCAGTACCTCTATGTCGTCGACGAGCACGAGCGGCTGGTCGGCGTGATCGGCCTGCGCGACCTGGTGCTGAGCAAGCCCGACCAGCCGATCCACTCGGTGATGGCGACCGAGCTCGTCACCGTCACGGCCGACACCGACCAGGAGAAGGTCGCCGAGTGTGCCAGTCGCTACGACCTCGTGGCGATCCCGGTCGTCGACGAGCAGCGCCGGCTGGTCGGGATCGTCACCATCGACGACATCGTCGACGTGCTGCGCGAGGAGGCGACGGAGGACATCCTGCGCATGGCCGGCGCCGGGCACATGCTGTTCGACACGCGCGAGTTCGGCTCGAGCTTCCGCGCGCGCCTGCCGTGGCTCGGGGCCGCGGCGTTCGGCGGGCTGCTGGTGGCGATCTCGCTGCAGGGCTTCGAGGACGCGCTGCGCAGCGTGCCCGTGCTCGCGCTGTTCATGCCGGTGGTCGCGGGCATGGGCGGCAACGTCGGGACCCAGAGCTCGACGATCGTCGTGCGCGGGCTGGCGGTCGGCTACGTCGAGACCACGCGCATCGGCCGCCTGGTGCTCCGCGAGGTCACGCTGGGCGCGACGCTGGGCATGATCTACGGCACCGCGATCGCCCTGCTCGCGCCGGTGCTCGGGACGACCGGGAGCGATCCCCTCGGCCTCGGCCTGACGATCACCTTCGGGACGATGGGCAGCATGATGATCGCCGCGGCCGTCGGGACCTGCGTGCCGTTGGTCATGCACCGGCTTAGCATCGACCCGGCGATCGCCACCGGGCCGTTCGTGACGACCGCGGTCGACATCCTCGGCCTCCTCTTCTACTTCTGGCTGGCGACCGCGCTGCTGCCGGTCGCCGCGGGCTGACGCGATGCCGATCCACAGCGCCGCCGAGACCAGCCCCGCCGTGGTCCTGCGCACGCGCGCGCTCGGCGAGTCGGACCTGCTGGTCGTGCTGCTCACGCCCGAGCACGGCAAGCTCGAGACCGCGGCCCGCGGGGCCCGCAACTCGAAGCGGCGGTTCCCGGGCGGGCTGCCGTCGGGGCTGCGCGGGCTCGCCAGCGTCACGCGCGGGCGCGGCTCGCTGCCGCGGCTCGACCGCTTCGAGGCGACCGTCGATCACAGCCCGGTCGGCCGCGACCTCGACCGCTTCGCGTACGTCGCGTACCTGTGCGAGCTGACCGACGCGCTGGTGCTCGGGCGCCACCCGGACGCGCTGGTGTTCGCGGCGCTGTGCACGGCGCTCGAGGCGGTGATCGGCCACACCCCGCGGCCGGGCGAGCTGCGCCGCTACGAGCTGGCGCTGCTGCGCGGGCTCGGGCTGCTGCCGGCGCTCGAGGTGTGCTGCGCGTGCGGCGAGCCCGTGGAGGTCGGGCCGGCCGAGACGGTCGCGTTCGACGCGGAGCGGGGCGGGGTGCTGTGCCTGGCGCACGAGCGCGGCGCGCCGCGGCTGCCGGCCGAGGTGGTGACGGCGGCGCAGCGGCTGGCCCTGGGCGAGGATCCTTCGCTGCTGGAGGAGGCCCCGGCGCAGGTGCGGCGGGCGCTGCGAGATCTGACGCAGTCGGCCCTGCGGGCGCACCTGCGGCGGCCGCTGCAGTCGCTGGGGTTCTTCGCGGCGCTGGCACGACCGGCGCAGGCCGACCCCGCCCAGGCCGGCGAGGACGAGCCGCAGTGAGCGAGCGCGTGCGCGGGGGCGGGCGGTTGTGTTAGCTTCGCGCCGGATGTCGCGTCCGCGAGAGAGGGCCCCCGGCCGCATGCGAACGAGTTCCTTCGTGCAGCGCCCGGGGTTGCGCCTGGGATCGAGGATCGCCGCCGCGGGCGCGCTGGCCCTGCTGGTGTCGGGCCTGGTCGGCTGCCCCGATCGCAACCGCGGGATCTCGCCGGTCGGTCGCGGCCTCTACTTCCCGGCCGGGCTCGTGCTCGACCCGCGCGTGCCGACCGACAGCCTGGCCCGCTGGGGCTTCGCGCTCAACGCCAACAGCGACCTCGTGTTCAACGCCGGCACGGTCATCCCCGTCGACCTCGAGCGCTTCTTCAAGTCGTGGATGCGCGACCCGAAGGCGTGCTTCACCGAGGGCGTCGCCGAGGCGTGCCAGCCCGGGCAGCCGCCGGGCCTGGGCACGTCGGACAAGGGCCCGTGGACCGCGTGGCCGGTCGTCGGCGACGTCGGCGACGAGCTGACGGAGGCGGTGCCGTGCCGGCGCAACGCCCTCAAGCCGCAGGTGGTCGAGTGCGAGGACACCTACTTCCTCGAGGAGGACGGCGCGGTGCACATCGGCAACTTCGGGACCTCGCTGCGCGGGTGGACGCGCGACCCGGACGACCCGACCCGCGACGGGCGCCTGTTCGTGGCCGTGCGCGGCGACCCGAGCGTCACGATGATCTCGCTGAACGACAGCCTCGACGGCGTGCCGGAGCTGCGCTGCGGCGACGGCCCCGACTCGGGCATGTACGACGAGCGCCGCTGCGCGGGCGACGGCCTGCTCAAGTACCTGCGCAACGACCCGGACGGGGTGCGCATCGCCAGCGAGCCGGCCAATATCCTCGCGACCTCGGGCGACCCGCAGATCCTGGTGACGCACGCGACGAGCCCGTCGCTGACGCTGATCGACATGGACGGGCTGTACGAGCCGGCCGGCAAGGAGAAGGCGGGCGAGCCGGGCTGCAAGGGCGCGGGCTCCGACGTCGTGTGCAAGAACGGCGAGCCGACGGTCATCGGGGTGTCCTCGGTGTTCCAGCTCGGCAACGGCACGGTCGGCGGCGGCTGGGGCCTGGCGCGGCGGCCGTGCTTCCCGGGGACCGACAACGTCCCGGCGCTGACGATCACGCGCGACGCGAACGGCGACCCGGTCGAGTGCGGCCGCTCGCTGATCTACGCCGGCTTTCGCACCGCGTTGCTCGCGGTCCGGGTGTTCACCGCGGAGACCGAGCCGGTGACCGGCTACTTCGACCCCGACCACCTCGACGCGATCCGCCAGGGCATCGACGACGAGATCGCGGCGACCCAGGCGGCGCTGATGAAGGCCAGCGGCGCGGAGGAGGACCGACTCCGGGCCTACCTCGATCACCTGGTCCGCGACCGCAAGTACTGGGCCCAGATGGGCGAGTACGACAACCTCTATCAGCGCTGCCTCAGCACCGCGGACCTGACGGTCGACGAGTACAACGGCCTCGACCCGATCGACGTCAACACCAGCGGCGCGTTCCCCTGCGACCCGCGGGTGTTCGCCGCCGGCATCCTCGGGGCCCAGGCGTTCCTGGTCGGCACCGGCAGCACCAGCATCCTGCTCGGCGACCTCGCGTTCTCGCGCGACGGCAACCGCCTGTTCGCGGTCCAGACGACCCCGGGCGCGCTCGCGTACATCGACACGAGCCTCGACGGCCGCGGCCTGACGCGCGACGACGGGGCCGGCATCGTCGAGCTGTGCGCCCAGCCGACCGCGATGACCCTGTTCTCCGACGACGCCAACGAGTACGCGGCGATCACCTGCTACAAGCCGGCGGAGCTGTTCATCGTCGACCTCAGCGGCGTGCGCGTCGTCGCCAACATCGTGCTCGGCACCGGCCCGCACGCGATGACCGTCGACGAGGCCCGCCAGTACCTCTACGTCGCCAACAGCCTCGACAAGACGATCAGCTTCGTCGACATCAGCCGCCTGCGCCCGACCCGCTTCTCGGAGGTCGCGCGCCTCGGCTTGCAAGTGCCCTACCGAAACTGATGCCTCCCGTGCGTGTCCCCATCCAGCCCGCTCGCAGTCCCGGCCGCGCCCGCGGGGCGTCCGCGTCGTGTTTGTTCGTCCTGCTCGTCGGCTCCGTCCTCGGTGCTTGCAACAACCGCCAGAGCGTCGTCGTCCCCAACCGCGTCCTCGACCGTCCGACGGACATGGTGCTCGCCTGCGTCGTCCGCGACGAGGAGACCGACGTCATCACGCCGACCTCGCTCGAGGTGTGTGAGAACGCGACCTGCGACGAGACGCGCCTGATCGGCTTCATCGCCAACAGCGAGCGCGACGACGTCGCGATGTTCAGCAAGTGCGCGAACTCGGTGATCGACATGGACATCGCGGCGCCCGGCGCCCAGCTGATCGCCGCCGGCAAGGTGCCCTCGGCGATGACGATCAGCGTCGGCAGCCCCAACGCCTGCCACGCCATCTCGGCCAACCTCGGGAGCTGCGACCTCAGCCTGTTCGACGTGCCCGGCCTCGCCGCCTACGCCTTCGACGACGTGCCCGCCCAGGACCCGAGCACGCTGGTCACCACGCTCACGCCGACCCGCGGCGACGGCACGCCGCTCGGCGCCCGCCCGGGTCAGGTCCTCGCGGTCCCGCCCGAGCTCAGCAACAGCATCATGTTCGGCGACCCGGTCGACGGCACGTCCGGCGACGACGGCGGCGACGAGACCGGCGGCGACGAGACAGCCGCTGGCGACGGCCCGGTGCTCGGCTGCGACCCCGACCGCCCGGGCAGCGTGTACGTCACGTTCCCGTCGTGCCAGCTGATCGCCGAGGTCGACCTGCGGACCGCGCGGGTGCTGCAGAGCCGGCAGTTCGTCCGCGACGCGCTGGGCAACGTCGAGGTCGTCGACACCGGCGTGTCGCCGAGCTGCCCGATCGACTGCCCGGACCAGTTCGCCGACGACCCGGACGCGCTCGCCGCGGCCCCGCCGGGCGCCGTCGACGGCATGTACCCGTCGGCGATGGCCCTCATCTCGCCGCCCGACGACCCGGAGGACACCAACCGCTTCGACGCGGCCGATCGCGAGGTCGTCGACCACTCGCTGTACGTCGGCGGGCTCGGGGCCGACACGCTCTTCGAGCTGCGCTTCGACGGCCCGCGCTGGACCGACGACCCGCTCGAGCTCGATCTGCAGGACGCCAGCGGGATCCAGGCGATCCGCCCGACCCCGGCGATGTTCCTGCCGCTCGAGGGCTCGGACCTGTACCACCAGTTCCTCTACGTGATCGCCGGCGACGGCTCGACCCGCGTGGTCCGCCGCGAGTTCGACGCCAACCGCGTCGAGCTCGGCCGCGAGTGCGACACCCAGGTCGACCCGACGGCGGTGCTCGACCGCGTGTGTCACCCCGCCGAGTTCCCGGGCGAGGACCCGCCGGACCGCCGGCCGTTCGCGCGCGGCCCGGGCATCCGCGGCCCGCAGGGCGCGCTGATCACCGACTGGACGTTCCAGAAGACCGCGACCGCCGGCGAGGTCACCGACGAGACCGCGGCCGCGTCGTCGCCGTTCGGCAAGGCCGGCGTCACCGGGGTCGGCACGACCAGCTTCGGCAAGCTGGTGTTCGTCACCTTCGATCAGTTCTACACCAACACCAAGGGCGAGATCTCGCGCACCCCGACGGTCTCGAAGGGCATCGACCCGCTCGGCCTGCTCGACGCGACGATCCAGCCGCACATGCTCTGGCCGCAGCTCGACCCGACGCTGCCCACCGTCGACCCGACCGGCCTGCCGACGATGGCCGACGCCGAGCCCACGCGCCTGCTCTCGGGCGAGACCGTCGGCCCGGGCGCGGTCAAGGTGCTGGCGCCGGCGCTGCGCCGCATCGACCTCGCGTACGCCGACCTGACCATCGCGTGCAAGTACGCGCCCGACGACGGCAAGGACTCGACCACGGAAGACGCCGCCGACGACATCGCCTGCCAGGACGCGACCAAGGACAAGAACGCGACCTGCAGCGCCGACGGCGTGTGCCAGGTCGGCAGCAACGCGCTGCTGTTCCCCCACGTCGACAACGACGACAAGCTCGGCAGCCCCGACGCCGGCGAGACCGGCGGCACCGGGCTCTACAAGCAAGAGGTCGTCCGCGGGGTCGTCCGCGACTACAGCAGCTGGGCCTCGTACACCTGGGACCTGGCGTGGGAGGGCGAGATCCCGGGCACCGAGAGCCGCAACGGCCAGCTCGTGTGCGAAAAGCCGGGCTGGCAGGGCGGCACGTGCATCAGCACCGAGCCCGGCGACACCCGCATCGTCGACAGCAGCGCCCGCTTCTGCGACCAGGGCGTGCTCGGCGGCGACAAGCTGCTGCTGCTCGGCTGCGTCAACGACGGCGACTGCGGCATCGGCCAGTACTGCCTGATCGACCCGCGCACCCCGAACAACGGCACCGGCATCTGCGTGTCGCAGACCGCGTTCGCGCGCCAGGACGAGCTGCTGCAGATCTGCGAGGACCTGCTCTACGACCCGTGCGCCTCGCCCTCGCCGTTGCGCGAGTTCCTGGTCACCCGCGCGTTCCAGAGCGAGCTGTGGCTGCAGTCGATGGACCGCCCGGAGACCTCGTACCTGATGTACAGCGACGCGCCCGTGCTCGACCCGGACGCCCCTGGCGGCGAGGGCGTGACCGAGGCCGCGCTGTGCAGCGGCGAGTACATCAAGGAGGTCATCAACGCCGACGGCGTCGAGCCGACGACCTACCGCCACGAGTGCGTCGAGCGCTTCAGCTGCGCGACCGAGCAGCCGGAGACCGGCTGCGAGACCCACCGCGACTGCGTCCTCGGGGCCAAGGAGAAGCCCGAGCTCGCCGACTACCCGCTGTGCATCGACGGCCTGTGCCGCAGAATCTGCGACTTTGACCCGGACGACCCCGACAAGCAGCCGGAGGACTGCGTGCAGCGCCGCCTGCCCGGGCCGACCTGCCTGCGGGAGCTCGCGCACTACGCCGTGTACGCGCGCAACAGCTTCATCCTGTCCGGCAGCGGCGCGTACTCGTTCCTCAGCCAGAAGGTCAAGGCCGGGACCGACGGCGAGTGCTACGAGGACCCGCTGGTCTCCAACCTGCTCACCAGCCGGATCCGCGTCGGCGTCGACGAGGACGACACGCGCAACAACAGCGCGTGGCCGATCCCCTCGTGCCCGCCGGGGACGGAGCGCCCCGGTGCGGGGACGCCGAACCCCTGCTTCATCGACACCGAGCGGCCGACCTCGCTGACGGAGGACGCTCCGGCCGGCCTGTTCCACTACTTCCGCTACGGCGCGAGCGACAGCGAGGCCGGTCCGGTGCCCGCGCTGCGCTTCAGCAACCCGATGATGAGCGTGGTGCTCGACCTGACCTCGCTCAAGGACCTGATAAGCCCGGTCCCCGGGACCGAGGTGCAGTGGAGCGCGGACTTCCGCGACTTCAAGCGCTCACGCATCCCGCGGGCCTTCAGCGAGTCGTTCTTCACGTCGGGCGGCTACAAGCCCTACGACCTGCCGGTGGTCAACGCCAGCATCGCCCTGGTGGGTCCGACCCGGATCGTTAACGCGCCCGAGGCGGCGACCGTGTTCATCGTCGACACCAGCGGCGGCGGCGGGACCAGCGGCGTGCGCGGCCAGGTGATCCGGATCGGCCTCACCGGCGGGCAGAGCAACCCCGACGTTAAATTCCAAGTCCACTGACCGGAGATCGCCGCCGGTCGCGGGCGCCGTGCGGCCGGTCCGGGGCGGGGCGCGAGCTCGTCGGGTCCTTGGGGGGTGCAGGCATCTTGCGGTACCATTTTCCCGAGGTGCCGCAGTTCAAGATCAAATTCGGGGGACGCACCCTCGCCCTGCCCACCGGCTCCCACCTCGTGGGACGCATGAGCGATTGCTGGCTGACCCTCGATGACGACCTGACCTCTCGCTATCACGCGCGTCTCCACGTCACGGAGCGCGAGCTGGCGGCCGAGGACCTCGACAGCAGCAACGGCACCTACCTCAACGGCCAGAAGCTGCAGGGTCGGGTGAAGACTCCGCTCAACCATGGCGACAACCTGCGCATCGGTCGCGAGGTGATAGCGATCATCAGCGACGGCAGCCTCGCGCCGGTCGACGATCCGATGGACAGCCTGCGCAAGAC
>Ga0075163_10014253_pt1 | contig 10263 bp, 6 predicted proteins | sample JI1023141ADNA_FD_71478 | JGI IMG/M metagenome (GOLD analysis project Ga0075163, IMG submission 71478) | Wastewater effluent complex algal communities from Wisconsin, to seasonally profile nutrient transformation and Carbon sequestration -... | ecosystem: Engineered > WWTP > Effluent > Algae... | reverse complement strand
GACGGCGCCACCGGCACCACCATCCGCACCTACGACATGAAGGAAGCGGACATCCGGGGCACGCGCTTCCGCGACTCGAAGAAGGATCTGCTGAACAACGGCGACATCTTCTCGCTCACCCAGCCGGCGATGATGGGCGACATTCACCGGCGCTTCCTCGAGGCCGGCGCCGACATCGTCGAGACCAACACCTTCGGCGCCACCAGCATCACGCAGAGCGAGTTCTTCGTGGACGATCCGCGCGAGCACGGCGGCCGCAAGGACCCGGAGTTTTACCAGAAGATCATCGAGGACAAGTTCCTCAATGACCTCGCCTGGGAGATCAACGAGCAGTCGGCGCGGCAGTGCCGCGAGTGGGCCGATCGCGTGGGCTCCGCCGACGGCAAGCAACGCTTCGTGGCCGGCGCCATCGGGCCCCTCACGGTCTCGCTCTCCAACTCGCCGGATGCCGACGACGCGGGCTTCCGCGTGTGCACCTTCGATCAGGTGAAGGCCGCTTACATCCAGCAGATTCGCGCGCTCATCGCCGGCGGCTCCGACGTGCTCTTGGTGGAGACCATCTTCGACTCGCTCAACGCCAAGGCCGCCCTGGTGGCCATTCGCGAGGTGTTCGACAAGGACGGCATCGAGCTCCCGGTGATGATCTCGGCGGCGGTGGGCCGCGGCGGCGAGACCATGATCTCCGCGCAGACCGCGCCTGCCTTCTGGAACGCGGTCTCGCACGTGCATCCCATCTCGGTGGGCCTCAACTGCTCGCTCGGGCCCGATCTCATGTATCCGTTCTTGGCGGAGCTCTCGGAGACCGCGCAGGCGGCGATATCCTGTTATCCCAACGCCGGATTGCCCAACCCCCTGGCGCCCACCGGCTTCGATCTCGAGCCGCCGGACATGGGCCGTTACCTGGGCGAGTTCGCCACCGCCGGTCTCATCAACATCGCCGGCGGCTGCTGCGGCAACACGCCGGAGCACATCGCCGCCATCGCCAAGGCGGTGGAGCACCTGCCCCCGCGCGTAGTGCCGCAATTCCCCGCGGCCGCGCCCTCTGCGGAGGCGGTGCCCGAGGTGTCGACCAAGCCCGCTTCGCGTCCGCTCCGCCTCTCTGGCTCGCAGCCCTTCGTGCAGCAAGAGGGCGTGTACATGATCATCGGCGAGCGTACCAACGTCGCCGGCTCGCCCAAGTTCGCCAAGCTCATCAAAGAGGGCAAGTTCGAAGAAGCGGTGAGCGTGGCCCGGCAGCAGGTGGAGAACGGCGCCAACGTCATCGACATCTGTATGGACGAGGGCATGATCGACGGCGTCTCCGCCATGACGCGCTTTCTCCAGCTCCTCGGCTCCGAGCCGGAAGTGGCCAAAGTGCCCTTCATGGTCGACTCCTCCAAGTGGGAGGTCATCGAGGCCGGCCTCAAGTGCCTTCAGGGCAAGGGCATCGTGAACTCCATCTCCCTCAAGGAAGGGGAGGACAAGTTCCGGGAGAGCGCGCGCGCGGTGCTGAAGTACGGCGCTGCGGTGGTGGTCATGGCCTTCGACGAGCAGGGCCAGGCAGCGACCTACGAAGACAAGATTCGCATCTGCAAGCGCGCCTACGACATCCTGGTGAACGAGCTGGGCTTCCCTCCGGAAGACATCATCTTCGACCCCAACGTGCTCACCGTGGCCACCGGCATCGAAGAGCACAACAACTACGGCGTGGACTTCATCGAGGCCACCCGGTGGATCAAGGCCAACCTGCCGCACGCCAAGGTGAGCGGCGGCGTCTCCAACGTCTCCTTCAGCTTCCGCGGGAACAACCAGGTTCGCGAAGCCATGCACTCGGCCTTCCTGTATCACGCGATTCGCGCGGGCATGGATATGGGCATCGTCAACGCCGGCATGCTCGAGGTGTACGAGGAGATCGAGCCGGTGCTGCGCGAGCTGGTGGAGGACGTGCTCCTCAATCGCCGCCCGGACGCCACCGAGCGCCTGGTGGAGCACGGCGAGAAGCTCAAGCTCGCCAGCGCCGGCGCCGCCGGTGCCGCGGCCGAGAAGCGCGAAGAGGAGTGGCGCAAGGGCACCGTCGAGTCGCGCCTCTCGCACGCCCTGGTGAAGGGCATCGACGCCTACATCGATGGCGATACCCAGGAGGCCCTCACCAAGCTGGGACGACCGCTTCTGGTCATCGAAGGCCCGCTCATGGACGGCATGAGCGTGGTCGGCGATCTCTTCGGCTCCGGCAAGATGTTCCTGCCGCAGGTGGTGAAATCGGCCCGCGTCATGAAGAAGGCAGTGGCCTATCTCACGCCGTTCATGGAGGCCGAGAAAGTGGCCCAGGCGCAGGCGGGGCAGGCGGTGCGCACCCAGGGCAAGATCGTCCTCGCCACGGTGAAGGGCGACGTGCACGACATCGGCAAGAACATCGTCGGTGTGGTGCTCGCCTGCAACAACTACGAGGTCATCGACATGGGCGTCATGGTCCCGTGCGAGAAGATCCTCGAGCGCGCCAAGCAAGAAAAGGCCGATATCATCGGCCTCAGCGGCCTCATCACGCCGTCGCTCGACGAGATGGCCCACGTGGCCAAGGAGATGGAGCGTCAGGGCTTCAAGCTCCCGCTCCTGGTGGGCGGCGCCACCACCAGCCGCGCCCACACCGCGGTGAAGATCGCCCCGTTCTACAGCCAGCCGGTGATTCACGTGCTCGACGCCAGCCGCGCGGTGCCGGTCACCACCAGCCTGCTGAGCGACGACGGCAAAGATGCCTTCGTGGCCCAGCACCGGCTCGACTACGAGCAGCTGCGCCGCATTCACGCGGCGCCCAAGCACAAGCTGCTTTCGCTCTCGGCGGCGCGCGAGAACCGCACGCCCATCACCTGGCGGCAGGACGATATCGCGGTACCGACCCAGACCGGCGTGCACGTCATCGAGGACTTCCCGCTGGCCACGCTGCGCGAGTACATCGACTGGACTCCCTTCTTCCACACCTGGGAGCTCAAGGGCGTCTATCCGCGCATTCTCGACCACGAGAAGTACGGCGAGCAGGCGCGGCAGATCTTCGCCGAGGGCAATGCGCTCCTCGACCGCATCATCGCCGAGAAGCTCCTCACCGCTCGCGCGGTGTATGGCATCTTCCCGGCCAACGCGGTGGGCGACGACGTGGAGCTCTACACCGACGAGACGCGGGCCACCGTGCGCGAGACGTTCCGCTTCCTCCGCCAGCAGACCGAGCACGGAAAGGGCGAGCCCAACAAGTCGCTCTCCGACTTCGTGGCGCCGAAGAGCACCGGCCTCGCCGACCACCTGGGCGCCTTCGCGGTGACCACCGGCATCGGCCTCAAGGAGCTGTGCGACGGCTTCCGCGCCAAGCACGACGACTACAACGCCATCATGGCCGAGGCCCTCGCCGACCGTCTCGCCGAGGCCTTCGCCGAGTGCCTGCACCAGCGGGCGCGGCAGGAGTGGGGTTACGGCAAGACCGAAGACCTCACCAAGGCCGAGCTCATCGAAGAAAAGTACCGGGGCATTCGCCCGGCGGCCGGCTACCCGGCCTGCCCCGACCACACCGAGAAGGGCACCCTCTGGCGCCTCATGGACGTGGAGAAGAACACCGGCATGAAGATCACCGAGTCCTTCGCCATGTGGCCCGGCTCCAGCGTCAGCGGCCTCTACTTCGCCCACCCGGAAGCGCGGTACTTCACGCTGGGCAAGATCGACAAGGATCAGGCCGCCGATTACCAGGTACGAAAAGGCATGACCCTGGGCGAGGTCGAGCGCTGGCTCGGCCCCAACCTGCACTACGAGCCCTCGAACTGACCTACCTCGCACCCACCGTCGGATGCGCCTCGGCGAAGCTTCGCAGCCCGCGCAGCAGCGCTTCGGCGAAGCGACGACCGAACGCCGCACCTCCGCCCTTCCGGAAGTGAATCAGGTCATCGTCGGCGAGGCCGGCGTGGTGGAGCTTGTACATCGAGAGCCCATCGAAGCCCACAAGTCCCAGAACGCGACGCCGTTGGTCTGCGCCCCGCGCTCGGTGGTGTTGCGGTTCCTCCGCATGCGTGGGCGGCGAAAGCGAGGTCGGACCGAGAGGCTCGCGACTTCGCGACCAGCGAGCTACGATCCGACGGGTGTCGAGCCCTGACCGAAGTGGTGCGTGCCTCGGGGGGCGGTATCTTCTCGAGGCGCGCATCGGCGCCGGAGGAATGGGCGAGGTATACCGCGCGCGAGATCAGGCGCTCGGGCGCCTGGTCGCGGTCAAGGTACTCAATCAGGAGGACGAACCCTCGCTGCGCGAACGCCTCCGCCGCGAGGCCAGGATCCTCGGGAGCTTGGGAAGTCCCCACGTGGTCAGTGCCATCGATGTGGGCACCGACGATCGTGGCGCGCCGTTCTTCGTGATGGAGCTCCTGAAGGGGCGCCCGCTCGGTGCGATCCTCGAAGACGGTCCCCTCGAGCCACGACGTGCGGCGAAGCTGGCGATCCAGGTCCTCGAAGCTCTGACCGCGGCGCACGCCGCAGGCATCATTCACCGCGATCTGAAGCCGGACAACATCTTCATCGTGACTTCTCCCGCTCTGGGTGAGGTCGCCAAGGTCCTCGACTTTGGCATCGCGAAGCGCATCGTTGGTCACGGGGCGCTCACCGATGCCGGAGCGCTCATCGGCACGGTGCACTATATGTCCCCGGAGCAGGCCGTCGGTGGAGACGTCGACCCTCGCACCGACCTGTACTCCCTCGGGGTGTGCCTGTATCGGGCGTGCTCTGGCGCGTTCCCGCACGACGCCGAGAACGCGTTCGACTTGATCGAGTTGATCACCACCGCGCCCATCCAGAAGCTCCACGAGCGGGCTCCGGTGGATCGAGCCTTCTCCGAGATCGTCCATCGGGCGCTTTGGCGCGATCGCGACGGCCGCTTTGCCACCGCAGAGGCCATGTCGCGAGCGATCGCCACGTACCTATCGGGCGCAGCGGCCGTCGACCCGGTCGGCCTCGCGACCGAAGTCGTGGGCGACACCGTGTCCGACAATCGCGTAGCCCCTCCGGTAGCACCAGCTGCGCCGCCCGAGCGCACGAGCCGCGTCACCTTGATGGTGGCGGTGGCGGTGCTCTTCGCAGGCATCGGGTTCTTGAGCTGGGCGCTCCTGCGTGCGCGCAGCGGGCCCGATCGCACGGCAATACCGAGTGTTCCGAGCGTTCCGCCCACGGTGGAGCCGCTGGTCTCGTCCGCCGATAGGATGGTGACGAGCGCTGCGTCGGCGCTCACGCGTCAGCCTCCGAGGGGCCCCGCCGCCCAGGCGACGCCTTCGGCGCGCTCGACTTCGTCGTCATCGACCGCCTGTCCATCCACCGACCTCGTCTGCAACGGGCATTGCGTGCAGCAGGGGGTCGACAATTGTGGTTCTTGTGGGCACGCGTGCCGAGACGACGAGCAGTGTACCGGCGCCGCTGCGACCCGCTCCTGTCAGAGTTGTAGAGAGCTCGCGCGAGGCAGCATCTACGGGCAATGCGAGGGTCCACATTCGTGCTTCGATCTGGCGATCTCCCCGGTCCACTGCGGCGCGTGCGGCCACGCATGCCAATCCACCGAACGCTGCTTCCAGGGCACGTGCGTGCATGCCCCGAAGATCTACGAGGCTTGTTCCGCACAGACCTGCAGTAGTCCCCACACGAGCTGTCACGGCGGCCGCTGCGCCTGCGACGCGCCGTTTCAAGACTGCGGCGAAGGCGTTTGCCTGTACAGGTGCCTGCGGTGAAATCGAGCTGGAGATTCTCCTGCCGCACCGTGAAGGCGAGTGCGCTCAAGGCGCGACGATGCGGCCCGGGGCGGAATTGGTGCCCGCGTCGGTGTGGCAGCTGTTGCAGTCGCCTTCGCCGGCGGCGAGCGTACGGGTCATCGCGCGCGACTTGCCGGTGGCGGTGTTCTCGACGCGCACCGTGAAGGGCGCCACGAGGCGCGTGGTGAGCAGCGAGAAGTTGCCATTGTTGCCGGCGCTCACGGGAATCTTAACTTCGGCCTTGTTGGCGTCGGTGACGACCACCTGCAGCGGACCTTCCACGGTACCGACGCAGTCGTTCGGCTCGTGGCCGGTCGGGTATACCGTGCCGGCGAAGGCGAAGATGCGGTTCACCCGTTGCGCCTTGTGGCAGGTGTTGCACGCCTCGCCGGGCCGCATACTGTCGCCCTGGCGACCGGTGAAGGTCTTGCCGCTGGTGCAGGTGGAAGGGCCCGCGAAGGGATCGGGCTCGGTGCTGGCGTCGCCGCCTCCGCTGCTTCCGCCGCTGCTGGCTCCGCTGCTCCCGCCGCTGCTGCTGCTCGCGTTGCCCGACGCCCCGGTGTCGGGGGTCGTGGTGCCGCTGCAGGCAGCGACGACGATGGCAGTGGCGAGGGAGAGCAACGCGAAGTGAGGACGCATGGGCGCGTCTTAGGATGTCGCAGACGTCGGCGCAACTCGCGGACCACGGAAATTCTCGACGCGATCTGTTTCGAAATCTTAAGCCTGATTCGCAAGCGCTACCGGTACGCAGACTACCTGCCGCGCTCGTAGTCGTCGGCGGCGTGCTCCACCAGCGCGAGATCCCGCGACACGCGCTCGCTCTCGGCGACCAGCTCAGCTGTGAAGATGGTGAGGCCCCAGATGCCGTTCTCGCGGCGCCGGAACGAGTACCGCGTGCCGCGAGCGGTGACCACGGTGGCCCGCTCGCCGTTCACCTCCACCGTCGTGACGCCCGAGAGATCCTTGCGGAGCCGCGCCGTCCACCCGCGTCGGGCCGCGAGCATGGCGAAGACGTCGGCGCCGTCCGGCGCATCGGCGAAAGGGGCATACTCGGCGCGGAGCCGCTTCTTCTCTTCTTCGGGGTAGCTCTTGTCGATGCGCGCGAGGGCCTTCTTCCGTGCGTCGCGGATGGTGTAGCAAGCCCACTGGGCCTCGGTCTCGAGGTAGGGGAACGCCAGGTTCGGGTGCTCCTCGGAGACGTGCCGCGCCACGCGCATGTACGCGCCCTCCGGCGTGCGGTCCGAGGGGTAGGGGCGATACAACAGGGCCGCGGCCCCGCCCACCAGCACCACGCCGCCGCCGGCCACCAGCATCCTTCGGGTGATCTTCACGCGTTTTCCAGGAGGGCCGGGGGAACCGGGAAGCGCACCACGAAGCAGGCGCCCTTCTTCCGGTCCGACTCCAGTTGAACCTGACCCCGATGGGCGCGGGCGATCTCGGAGACGATGGCGAGGCCGAGGCCGGCGCCTTCTTCCGACGCGCGATCGGCCGCACCGCGGAAGAACGGCTCGAAGATGCGCGCGCGATCGGCCTCGGGAATGCCCGAACCTTCGTCGGCCACCGAGAGGCGGACCTCGTCGTCGAGGGTGCTGGCGGTGACGGTGACGTGGCTCCCGTCGGGCGAATGCCGGACGGCGTTCTCCACCAGGTTGCGCACCAGCCGCTCGAGATCGCGCGCGTGGCCTTCGATGAACGAACCGTCGCACGAGGTATCGATGACTACCACTCGGGGGGCCATGGCGTCTTTTACCGCAGATACCGCGCTCGCCACCACCTCGGAAAGGCGCACCGGCGCCAGCTTGGCCTCGTTGGCACCGATGCGGGCGAAGACCAGCAGCTCCTCCGCCAGCGACTTGAGCTGCTTGGTGGATTCGAGGGCGTGCTCGATGGCCTCCCGGTAGCCTGGGGCGTCGCGGGTTTTGCGCAGGGCAAGCGAGAGCTCCCCGTAGATGGCGGTCACCGGCGAGCGGAGCTCGTGGGCGGCGTGGGCCACGAAGCGCTCCTGCGAGTGCACCAGCTGCTCCAATCGGATGATCATCTCGTCCACGTCGCGTGTAAGCTGCACCATTTCCGGGTTCTTGGACTTGGTGGAGATGCGCGCCTTGAGGTCGCCGTTGGCCACGCGCCTCGCTACCGTCGCGATGGCTTCGTGGTCGCGGGTGAGGCCGCGCACCAGGAGCCGGGCCACCACCGCGCCGATGGCGATGGACGAGACGAGGGCCACCACCATGGTCTGGATCAAGAAGCGCGCGTCGTCGTCGAGCTGCGTGCGCGGCACCGCCAGGAGCAGCCGGTCTTCGTCGTGCTGCGGAAGGCGCGCGAAGACCGCACGCAGGTTCACCGAGCCACACGTGAGGTCGAAGGGGACGCCGCGCCGGTGGAGCACCGTGTCGAGCGGCGGCGGGCCGCAGGCGAAGCTGGGCGTCTGCGCCAGCACGTGGCCATCGGCGGCGTACACGGCCGCGTACTTCACCAGGCGGCTGCCGTCGTCGCCGGTGCTCACCGGGCTGCCGCCAATCTGCGTCTCGTTCCCGGCCACCACGATCTCGAGGGCCTCTTCTTGCGCCGCTTCGAACAGCGCCTCGTCGAGGTCACGAAGCTCCGAGCGGTGCACCACCACGAACACCGACGCGAAGGCGGTGCCCAGCGTCACCACGAGCAGCAGGGTGATGGCGAGGAAGAGGCGGGTGCGAAAGGTCATGCAGGCATGGCGGGGCGCAGGCGATAGCCGGAGCCGCGGACCGTTTCGATCATCCACGCGTAGTCGGAGAGCTTCTCGCGCAGGCGGCTGATGTGCACCTCGACCAGGTTGGAGCCCGGGTCGAAGGAGGTCTCCCACACGTGGGTGAGGAGCTCGGCGCGCGTGACCACCTTGTCGACCCGGTGCACCAGGTGGAGCAGTAGCGCGTACTCGCGGCTGGTGAGGTTCATGGTCGCGCCCTTGAGCAGCGCGCGGTGGCCCACCCGGTCGATCTCGAGATCGCCGCAGCGGAGCCGGGCGAAGCCGTGGGTGCGCCGGACGAGCGCCCGCACCCGGGCCATGAACTCCTCGATCTCGAAGGGCTTCACCATGTAGTCGTCGGCGCCGGAGTCGAGGCCGATGACCCGCTCCTTGGTCTCACCGCGGGCGGTGAGCATGAGAATCGGGGCGGTGACCCCGGCGGCGCGCACGTCGCGACACACGGTGAGACCATCGACCTCCGGGAGCATCCAGTCGAGGACGATGAGATCGTACACGCCGGTCTGCGCCTGTGACACGGCGTCGCCGCCGCTCTTGCACAGGTCCACCGCATAGCCCTCGTCGGAGAGCGCGCGCACCAGGAACCGACCCACCTTGGCATCATCTTCGACGACGAGAACTTTCACGAGACCTCTTCTACCGTTGAATTCTGCACTGGAGGATGCCCGAGCCGAGGGGGATGGTTGCGAGTCTCACCAACGCTTAATGCGTGCGTGAGACGCGGAGACCGCTTCTGCAAAGGCCTGCGGAGATCGTATTGCAGGGTCGTAATGATAGCATGACAACAGGTTAATGGGCGGCTCAGGCAAGGTTTGTCCGGAGGTGCCATGGTTACCTGAGTGTCCCGATCCCTCTCGTTTGGTCTCGCTGCCGCCCTCGCAACGGCTCTTGCTCTGGGAGCTCCTCCGGCCCACGCCGAGGAGCGCCTCACGTTGGCGCAGGCCGCGCAAAGGGCGCGCACCTCCGGCATCGACGTCCTCCTGGCGGAGACCAACGTGCGGGCCGCGGAGGGCGACGCGCGGGCGGGCCGGGCGCTTCCGAACCCCGCGGTGACGTTCTCGGTGGGGCGCGGTTTCGCATACGATCCGCCCGACAGCTCCAGCTCCCGCTGGCAATACACCGTGGGCCTCTCGGATCAGGCGCTCTTCATGGAGCTGCTCTCGGGCAAGCATGGGCTCAAGAGCGACATGGGCGCGTACGCGGTGGCGGCGGCCAAGGCCGACCGCAAGAACGCCGAGCGCCTGGTGGTGTTCGCCACCAAGGCCGCCTACGTCGACCTGGTGGGCGCGCAGAAGGGGCTGGCGGTATCGAAGGACGTCGCCGAGCTCCTGGGCAAGGTGGTGGAGCTCAATCGACTGCGCTACCCCAAGGTCATCGACGAGGGGGTGCTCGCCCGCGTCGAGGCCGAGAAGCTCGAAGCCGATCAGAACGTCGACCAGGCGGAGGCCAACCTCGAGTCGGCGCAGGCGGCGCTGGCGTTCGTGCTGGGCATGCGCGGGCACAACGCCCGGGTGGCGGTGGACGAAAAGGCCCTCGACTACGTGGTGCCTCCCTCGCTTGCCACTGCGACCCTCGACACCCTGGTGCAACAGGCGGTTTCGCAGCGGGCCGACGCGAAGCAAGCGGAGCTCTCGGCCAAGCGCGCCGACGCGTCGATGACGCTGGCCAAGCGGCAACGAGTCCCCGACGTATCGCTCTTTCTTCAGTACCAGCAGATGGGCACCGGCCAGAACGCCGTGCAGCCGCCCACCTTCGCGGTGGGCGTGGGGCTGCCGGTCCCGG
>Ga0075163_10014251_pt1 | contig 10264 bp, 7 predicted proteins | sample JI1023141ADNA_FD_71478 | JGI IMG/M metagenome (GOLD analysis project Ga0075163, IMG submission 71478) | Wastewater effluent complex algal communities from Wisconsin, to seasonally profile nutrient transformation and Carbon sequestration -... | ecosystem: Engineered > WWTP > Effluent > Algae... | reverse complement strand
GTCGCCGGCGTCCGCGGTGGCGAACAAGGTCACGGTCGAGGGGGGTGCGTGGACGCAGGTCTCGCGTCTGGGCATGCCGCTCGTCAACGAACTCGTGATCGGGATCAAGGACAAGGACCGTTTCAACGCCAGCGAACCGAAGGACGACGCGCAGTTCGCGGACTACGTGACGCACCCGACCCTGCCGGCGTTGCTCGAGATCCTGTTCGGCGGCGCGGGCGTGCAGGCGCCGACGCTGTTCCCGCGCACCGACCTCGTCAGCGTCTTCTTGACGGGTGTGCCGTCGCTCAACCAACCGATCGGCGTGCAAGGAGCCGAGATGTTGCGCTTGAACACGACCACGATGCCCACGCCCGCCGCGAACCAGAATCGACTGGGGGTGCTGGGCAGCGATTCGGCCGGCTTCCCGAACGGTCGACGTCCGGGCGACGACGTGGTCGACTCGGCGCTGAAGGTCGTGATGGGCGTCTTGCTCACGACGGGCGACGCTCCCTCGGGACAGTTGGCCTTCACGGACGGCGCGTTCGTCGATCAGACGTTCTTCGACTCGACCTTCCCGTACCTCAAGACGCCGTTGCCGGGCTCGCCCAGCCCGCGCTGAACACGAGGAGCACCACACCATGAATCGACTCCACACCTTGCCCGCGATCGTCGCGGGAGTGGTCGGCCTCCTCGTCACCGGATGCGGCGGCGGGGGCCGCCACGACGACTCGACCACGAACGGGACCACGTTCGTGCAGGGCCTCGTGACGAGCTCGTCCGACACGGCGGAACCCGTGTCGCTCGACGGCAAGACCTTCACCTTTTCCGAGGACCCGAACGCGTTCGACGCGCTGTTCCAGTAGATCCGAGTCGCGCGACCGGGGTGACGAGCCCCGGTCGCGCGCGTACGCTCGTACACTCGTCCCGAGAACGAACATGAACGTCCGCACCACGATCCTGGGCTTCGCCGCGCTGTGGCTGACGGCCGCGCTCGCCACCGCGCACGACTTCTGGATGGAGCCGTCGAACTACCGACCCAAGAAGAGCGAGCGCGTGTCGCTCGACCTCAAGGTGGGCGAGCACTTCGCCGGCGAATCGGTCGAGCGCAACGACCTGCGCATCGTGTCGTTCGTCGCGCGAGGTCCGGACGGCAAGGACACGAGCGTGGTCGGTGTCGACGGTCGCGCGCCGGCGGGTCTGTGGAGCGCGCGGGCCGACGGTCTGCACCAGATCGGTTACCGCAGCCACGCGACGGCGCTGGAGCTGGAGGCGGCCAAGTTCGAGGCCTACCTGACGGCCGAAGGCCTCGAGCACGTGATCGCGGCGCGGAAGAAGCGCGGCGAGAGCGCGAAGAAGGGGATCGAGATCTACTCGCGCTCGATCAAGACGATGCTCCTCGCGGGCGACGCGACGCCCGAGACGTCGAAGGGCTTCGACGCGCGGATGGGCTTGACGCTCGAGATCGTGCCCGAGGTGAATCCCTACGCGTTGAAGGTCGGCGACGAGCTGCCCGTGCACGTGTGGTTCCAGGACAAGCCGCTCGCGCGGGCGCTCGTGGGATGCACGGCGCTCGCGGACACGAAGGACGACGTCCGCTTGCGTACCGACGAGAACGGCCGCGTCGTGTTCCGCGTCGCCCATGGCGGACCGACGTTGCTGCGCGTGTGCTGGATGACGGAAGCGCCCAAGGACTCGCAGGCCGACTGGGAGAGCACGTGGAGTTCGCTGACGTTCGCGGTGCCCGTCGTGAGCACGCCGACGCCCGAGCCGGCTCCCAAGCCCGAACCCGCACCCACGCCGGCGCCGACACCGAAGTGAACGTGACGCTCAGTCGTCGTCGGCGTCGTCGACCGCCGCCGCGTCCTTCGTGAACTCGCGCAACACGGTCGTCGCGTAGCTGCCCTTCGGCAGTTGGAACGTGACGACGAGATCGGCTCCGTCGGCGCGGACCTCCAGCCCGAGGACCGGCACACGGCCGGCTCGGCGCGTGCCCTCCAGGCGCGCCCGCGCGAGCTGCGGCAACGTGACGTTCTCGGCCGCGAGCATCGACTCCTCGAGGGCGAGTTCCTCGCCGGTCGCGGCGCGCATGCTCGCGCCGAACAGGGGACCCGTGTGCGTGATCTCGCCGCGCGCGAAGCGCTCGTTCTCGGCCGCGAGGTCGACCACGTCGAACAACGCGCCGTTGGCGACCTTCTTGGCCACGTCGCCGGGGACGACGCACTCGAAATGGCCGCTCTCCATGCGTCGCGCGAGCCAGCGGTCGAAGAGCGACGACTGCCACGCGCACAAGTGCAGCTCGGCCAGCCATCCTCGGCGCGGCTTGTCGAGCAGAGCGCGACCACGCGCCGCGTTGGCGCCGTCGTCGCCGTAGCGTTGCGGTCCGAACGCGTTGGGCAAACCGCGCGACACGAGCTCGGCCGCGATGGCCCGCGCGCGCGACAGCGCGTCGGCGTGCACGTCGGCGACGCGCAAGGTGAAGCGGTTGCCGATCAAGTGCCCACGGCGCAGCTTGTTCACGTGTCGGCGCGCGCCGAGCACCTCGCCGCCCACCTCGGCCTCGATGCGGCGCGCGACGTCGGCCGGATCGACGCGCGGGATCGTCAACGAGAACGTCTGCGTCGCGACGGCGCGCTTGTCCTTCTGCCCCGCGTAACCCACGTCGCGCGGATCGACGCCGAACGCCTGGGCGAAGGCCACGACCAGCTCGCGCGTCGTGCGACCGGTGCGGCGGTGGCGCACGTAGATGTGTTCGCCTTCGCCGGTCGGTTCGTACAAGGGCACTTCCTCGACGACGAAGTCTTCGGGCGCGCGCTTCACGACGCCGCCCGTGCCGGGCAGGTCGCGCGTCAGGAGCGGCACGATCGGAGCGGTGGGGACGGTACTCATCGACGGAGGATCATCGAGTGTGAGTGAGCAACCAGTCGACGACGGCCGGCAGCTTCTCGCCCACGACGAGCGTGTGACCGAAACCCTTCACGAGTTGGTACTCGACGGGCAGTCCGGCGGCCTTCAGTCGTTGCGATCCCTGCTCGAGGCCCGACGCGTTCACGATCGGATCGAGCTCGCCCGCGACGACGAGCAACGGCGCGATCGACGTGGGGGGAGCTCCTTGAGCCCCGCCGGCGACGCACGCGACGGCCGCGATCGTGTCGGCGCGCGAGACGGCCAACGAGTAGGCCGCGCCGGCGCCCATCGAGTGCCCCAGGACGTAGATGCGCTTGGGATCGATCGCGTGGTCGTAGATCATGGCCCGCACGATCGCGTCGAACGTCTCGCCCGACAATCCCGTGAACCCGACGCGCGGCGTGACGCACACGAAGTCGCGGTCCGTGGCCAGGGCCTTGATGCGGCCCGCGCCGTAGCCGTCGAAGAACATGTTCTCGTCGCCACCGGCGCCGTGGAGCGCGACGACGAGAGGCCGCGGTCCCGCGCGCGGAGGCGGCGGCGCGAACACGCGCACGGGCACGTCCTTGTCCCCGACGCGCACGACGCGCCAGTGATCGTCGGCCGCCCGGCGGTAGGGGTCTTCGCCCGCCGCGAACCACTCCGTCTCGAACTCGACGCGAGCGGCGAGCTGATGTCGATCGAGGCGCAGGATCGCCGTGGATTCCGATGCCTCGGGTTCGTGGAGAAGACGCAGGCGAGCCCGCAAGCTGGCCAGGGCCTGCTCCATCGGCGGCCCGTCGGCCGTCAGTCGACTCACGGCGTCGTCGAGGTGTGCTCGTCTTGCGCGGAACCCCGGAGTCTCCAGGAACGTACCACCGAGCGGAACGAGCTCGTGGTGGACTCGCACGAACCAGCCCCACGAGGGATTCGTATCCGACGACCAAGCGTCGCATGCCGGTGCGCGGTCCCAGGCCCTCACGATGCGCGCCGTCTCATCGAGAGACAAACTGCGAATGGGAGCCCCGACGAAGTCGCCGAGTGGCCACGTGATCTCGTCGACCGGACGATCCGCCGGTTCGAGGAGCGCCGCGGTGTCCATCCACCACGAACGAAACACCAGTTCCGGCGGAGCGAGCCGGCTCTCGTCGGCGTTCGGCGCGCGCGTGCCCACCTGCAGCTGCAATCGTGGGTTGTCGCCATGAACTTCGGTCCACGCGAGGCGGAGCGTGGTCGCCTCCACGATCGTTGGAACTCGGCCCCGCACGGACTCGGTCAAGCCGTCGAGCTTCGCGATCGCCGCCGAGCCTTTTCCCATGAAGAAGTCGAGGGTCAGCGCATCGAACGCGCGATTGATCTCGGGCCAGCGCTCCGGTGCTGGCGGATGATCGTGCAGCGTGGTCTCGAACCGCACGTAGGCGCGCGCGAGGTCGGCGCGCATCGTGACCGTGGGCTTGGCCGCTTGCGCCGGGGACGTGGCCGTGGTCGGCGTGGTCTTCGGTGCCGGTGCGTCTTGCGCGACGAACGGCGCGAGCGCCGTGAGCAACGGAACGAGCATCATGGGGTCGCAGGATAGCGCGCCTCGGACCCGCGCGCCTTCCCGAGCAGCGCGCGCAGCCCATCGAACAGCTCCGGATCGCGGAACCGATAGCCCGTCGACGTCAACACACCCGGCTCGACGCGCGCCGAATCGAAGAAGAGCGGCCCGGCCATCTCGCCGAACAAGGCTTGCGCCGCGAGAATCGGCGTCGCGAGGAACGCCGGGCGATGCAGCGCGCGACCGAGCGTGCGCGTGAACTCGGCGTTCGTCACGAGGCGCGGCGCGACCACGTTCATCGCACCGACGATCGAAGGGTTGGCCAGCGCGTGGAGCACGGCGCCGACGGCGTCGTCGATCGACACCCACGGCATCCACTGCGCGCCCGAGCCGAAGCGTGCGCCGAGTCCGGCGCGAAACGGTGGCAACATCGACTTCAGGGCACCGCCGGCCGGCGTCAAGATCGGCGCGAAGCGTGCGTGCACGACGCGCACGCGCGCGGCTCGCGCGGCGTCGGCCGACGATTCCCACGCGCTGCACACGTCCGACAGGAAGCCCGAGCCGCGCGCGGAAGACTCGTTCAAGCTCTCGTCGCCGCGGTCACCGTAGATCCCGACCGCCGACGCGACGATCAACACGCGCGGTCGCGGCGTGCTCGCCGCAATCGCTTCACACAAGGCGCGCGTACCGTCGACGCGGCTCGACAGGATTCGCGCCTTCGACGTCGCGTTCCACCGCTGCGAGATCGTCTCGCCCGCGAGGTGCACGACGGCGTCGAGCCGCTCGAGACCCTTCTGCGCGTACGGTCGCTCGCGCGAGAGCGGCACGACCGTGTGTCCACCGGTGGTCAGGAACGCGCCGAGCTGCGTGCCCAGGAGTCCGCCGGCTCCCGTGATGCCGATCGTCATCGGCTCGAGTCGCGCGCGCGCGTGCGCGTCCAAGTCCGCGCGTGTCGTGCGGTGGCGCCACGCGAACATCGCGTCGAGCTTCGTCGCGATCGCGCGGCCCGCGACCAGCTCGCCGAGGGCGCCCAACGGCAACGCGTACTCGACGTCGTCGACGAGGCGCGAGCGCTCGCGACCGTCCGGAACGAATCGGTGCGTGTGCACCCAGCGCGCGAACGGGCCCTGTTGTTGGACGTCGACGAACTGGCAACCCTCGACGTGACCTTCGTGCACCGCGACCCAGCGCAGACGCAGCGGTCCGACGCGGATCACCTTGCGCGCGCCGTCGTCGATGCCGCCGGTGTCCTCGATCACCTCGGCGCGCTCCCACGGCGGCGTCAGTCGTCGGAACGCACCCGGCCGCGCGTGCCAGTGGTACAGCTCCTCCGCGGAGACGGGCATGGGGGACTCGCGGACGAAGCTCGTCACCGCGTCAACCTAGCGCCCGCAGCGTGCCGAGGCCGCCGTCGACGCCCCACGACTGCCCCGTGATCCAACCGTTCGCCGGGTCGAGGAGGAACGCCGCCACGGCCGCGACCTCGTCGGCTTCGCCGATGCGACCGAGCGCGTGCATCGCCACCGACGCCTCGAGGGCCTTGGAGTTGCCCGTGATGCGCGCGGCGAGCGGCGTGCGCACGAGACCCGGCGCGACGCAGTTCACGCGGATGCGTCGCGAGGCGTACGTCGCCGCCGCGGAACGAGCCAGACCTTCCACGCCGGCCTTCGCGGCCGCGATCGCTTCGTGGTTGGGCAATCCCACGTGCGCCGCGGCCGTGCCGAACAACACGATCGAGCCGCCGCTGTCGTTCATCGCCTTGGCGCCCGCGCGCACGACGGCGAAGGCGGTGGTCAAGTTCGTGGCGAGCGTCGCGTGCCACTCCGCGGCGCTGGTCGAGTGCGCGGGCTTCAACACGATCGAGCCGACGCAGTTCGCGATCCCGTCGAGGCGTCCGAGACGAGACGCGATCGACGCGACGAGCTCGTCGACGGCGCCGACGTCCGTCGCGTCGACGACTGCGACATCGACGACCGCGGCCTCCGCGCCGATCTCGCTCGCCACCGACTCGAGCTTCGCCGCGTCGCGACCCGCGATCACGACGTGCGCTCCCGATCGCGTGAGCCGCCGCGCCAGGCCTGAGCCGATGCCGCCCGAACCGCCCACGATCAGATGAACGGTCCCTTGGAGCGAGGACGGAGCGTCGTGTGTGTTCGTCATGCTCGGGTGTTCGCTCCGGCGTCGTTCGTGGATGCCAGGATCGTGCTCCCGCGTCGCGCCGAGGACTCAGAAGCGCCCCGACATCGAGTCCGCGTACCCGGTCAGCTCGCCGTAACCTTCGCCCGCGACGCTGCCCTCGACGCGCACGGGCCCTTCCCAGTACACGGTACCGGTCGAGAGGCGCGCATCGAGCTCGCAATCGGGCGTTTGCGTCCCGATCGTGACGTCGATGCCCGCGGAGGGGACCTTCAACGACCAGCGCGACGGGTAGACGGCCTTCGACCGCGGGCTCGTCCAGGTCGAGGTGGAGCGCAAGTCGAACTGCGACAACGTCAAGTGACGCGTCGTGCCGTCGCGCTCGATCAACGTCGCCGAGGAAGCCGTCGTCGGCGACCCGTCCGATTGGCGCAGGTGATAGAGCATCAGCTCGCGCCCGTCCGCCAAGCGCAGACCGAACCAGTTCCACCCGACGACGCCGGTGCCGAGTTGCGTGGATCCCCACTCGTGGTCGAACCACGATTCGCCCGTCACCGTGTAGGTCTTCCCCGCGAAGCCGATCGTGCCGGCGGTCGCGAGTCGCGTCCACGACACGTACGCCGACGCATTGCCGAGACCTTCGCCCTTGACCGAGATGCCCTCGGCGCCGTGTCTCACGAACGGCTTCTTGGGCGTCAACGTCAACGCGACGGACGTCTCCGCGTCGCGATCGACGGCGCGCGCGGTGAGCACGTCGTTCTCGCCGCGGCGCATCGACCAACCGTCCAGAACGACGTCCATGTCGAGCGCCGAGGACTCGGCCAGGCCGGGCACTTCGCGCCGCACCCGCTCGGCGGTCAAGAACCGGCCCGTATCGAGGTCGACGAGCGCCAAGTGACCCGCGAACACGTGCTTGGGCACGAGGCGTGTCTCGTTCTCGGCGCGCGGGGTCGCGTCGAGGCCGAGTCGGAACACGGTCAGCTGCCAACCGAAGCGCGCGCCGCCGTCCGTGCTGGTCGCGATGCCCGTCAAGTACCACCACTCGGTGCGGCAGTCGGCGTGGTTCCCGTGGTCGCGCGGGAACGAGGTCGCGAGCGGCGCGACGATGCGCGTCCACGCGTCGCGCGTCGGAGGTGCGACGAACGTCGAGGTGCCTTGGCTGTCGCTCGGTGTGGAACCCTGCGACTCGAGGGCCTGCGCGGCGCGGCGCGAGGGCGCGGACACGTTCGTGGACGTGCTCGCGGGCCTCGCGTTCGCGAGGGACACGACGATCGTCGTCGGGATCGCCACGGCCATCACGGCGAGGATCCTCACGATCGAAAGGTGACGTCGCATCGGGTTCATTCCTCTCTCAGGGCCTCGCGCAGTCGCCCCGCGGCCGCCGCTCGCGCCGGGATCAAGCCCGCGACGAGACACGCGAACGCCACGAAGACCGTCGTCGTCGCCAAGGCGCCCCACGGCGGCACGAAGTTCAGCGTCCAGCCGAACGACTGCAGGTTCACGACGCGAACCAGCACGTACCCGATGCCCAGGCCCGCGATCACGCCTCCGCCCGCGCCGAGCAGTCCCAGGAGGCCGGATTGGAAGCACACGAGCAGGCGTACCTGTCCGCCCGAGGCGCCGAGGCTCGCGAGCATCGCCAAGTCCGCGCGTCGTTCGGCGACCAACGCGAACAGCACCGTCAACACCGCGATCACGGCGACGAGTGCGCTGGCGGCCTGCAGCGCGCGCGTGATCGCGAACGTCTGGTCGAACACCGCGAGGACACTCGAACGCAGCTCGCGGTTGTTCAGGATCTCGACACGATAGTCCGAACCGAACCGCGCGAGGAGACGCTGCCGTGCTGGCTCGGGATCGGCACCCGCCGGCAAGTACACGTCGACGAAGTGCGGCGATTCCGTGGGGAAGTACGTCAGGAACTCGGCCTCGTCGACCATCACGAGGCCCTGGCTGTCGCCGTAGTCGCAATAGATGCCGCTGATGCGGCGCGAGATCTCGCGACCGGCGACCTCGATCGTGATCGTCTGCCCCTCGGTCCAGCCGAATCGGTGCGCCCCCGCTTCGCTGACGAGCACGCCGCCGCTCGCTCGCGCGCGCGCGATGGCGTCGCGACCATTCGACCCGTCGAGCATCGCCGTGCCGCCGCGCCGTTCCGACACGGCGAAGCGCACCGCCGCGAGGGCCACGCGTTGGCCCTGGTGGAACGCGGGAGCGGTGTAGTACGGATCGACCAGGGCTTCGGGCAGCGTCGCGGCGACGACGGGCACGATCGAAGGATCGAGTCGACCGACGGGCAGACCGGCTTTCGAGTGCGGCGGTCGCACGGCCAGGTCCGTGTGCAACGACTGATCGGTCCAATCGACGAGCGTCTCGCGGAACGAGATCACCATCGTCGCGATCGACATCGACAACGCGACGGCCAATCCCACGGCGCCCGCGGCCCACGCCGCGCGACGTCGACCGGCCGAGAGACCCGCGCCCGCCAATCGCAACGGCACGGGCAGTCGCCATCGGACGTTGGAGAGTCGACCGATCGCGTCGACGGCGGGGCCGAACGTGGCGAACAACGCCGCCAGGATCGCCAACGATCCGAGCAACGAGGGGATGGGCAATCCACCCCACGCCGGCAAGCGCACGAACAGGAGTCCCGCGCCCAGACACGCGGCCGTGACGCCCAAGGCGATCCGACGACCGTGCGACGACTGGAACTCGGGCGCTTCGCCGCGCAACGACTGGATGGGCGGCGTGCGCGCGCCTTCCAAGAGCGGCAGCACCGACGACACGAGTGCGGCCACCACGCCCAACGCGACGCCCAACGCGGCGTGGGGCCACGTGAACGGGATCGCCGCGGGTTCGGTGCCCGAGACGATCGTGGACGCGGTCGCGCGCATGCCCTCGGCCATGAATCGCGCGCTCCACACGCCCCACACCACGCCCACCGCTCCGCCCAGGAGTCCCAGGCACAGTCCCTCGAACAAGATGGCCCGCACGACCTGTCCACGCGACGCGCCCAACGCGTAGAGCAGCGCGATCGTGCGTCGACGTTGCACGACGGAGGTCGCCAACGTCGTCGCGACGAGGACGCTGCCCACGAGCAGCGAAATGCCCGAGACGGACGTCAGGTTGAACTCGAGGCTGCGAACCAAGCCCGCGTTCGACGCGGCGCGCTCACGTGGTTCGTCGACGCGACATCCGGTCGACGTCAACGAACGGGCGCGGGTACGCAGGTCCTCGAGCGCGACACCACGGCGCGGCGCGAGCTCGATCCGGTCCAGCTTGCCGCCGCCCGTCGCACGCTGCGCCAGCGCGACGTCGACGACGACGAGGCGGTCCAATGCGGCCGTGCCTGCGGGCGAAGGGAACGTGGCCAGGACCTTCAACGTCAGCGGGCGTCCGCTCACGTCGAGCTCGAAGGTCCCGCCGACGCGCACGTCCAGGTCGCGCGCCAACTCGGCCGATACGAACGCCCCGCGGCCTTCGACCAGCTCCAAGAACGCGTTCGCCGTCGGTGCTCCGTCGGACGTCGGCGCCTCGAACGGCTGGTCGGACTTGGGCCCGAACTCGCGCACGCGCGCGTCGACGAACGGATCGATGCCGAAGAAGCGCACCGAATCGCCCAACGCCGGGCTCAACGCGAGTTCCTCGACCACCGGCGCGATCCACGCGTCGTCCGCCAACGGCGCCAGACGGCCGAGCTCCGACTCGTCCACGCCGCCGGGGCGCGTG
>Ga0075163_10014250_pt1 | contig 10264 bp, 9 predicted proteins | sample JI1023141ADNA_FD_71478 | JGI IMG/M metagenome (GOLD analysis project Ga0075163, IMG submission 71478) | Wastewater effluent complex algal communities from Wisconsin, to seasonally profile nutrient transformation and Carbon sequestration -... | ecosystem: Engineered > WWTP > Effluent > Algae... | reverse complement strand
CCGTTATTACCATACCAGCCACCACCGGTTTCTTCACCCACCAAAGTGATACCGGGCTGGCCTTTTACAGTATTGCAAAATAAGGTAGAAGCAGAGAAAGTTGGACCATTCGTGAGTATATAAACATCTCCTTTAAATCCATTCACTTTTTTTGGGCTGTATAATTTCTTTTCCATGTGCCGTAAATGATATCTGCCGTCTGTGCTTTTCCTGGCAATGAAAAACAATTCAATATTATTGATGAATTTCCCTTTGATATATTTTGTGTATGGCCGGAGTGTTCCGGATCTTGCGTACAGGGAATCTGCTATTTTAAAAGGCTTGCGTGAAATATACCTGGTAAGCAATGTTGATAAGGCAACCCTTCCGCCACCATTGCTCCTGATGTCTATCACCAGGTTTTGAATTTGTTGTTTCTTTAGTTTCCGGAATGATCTTCTGAAAAATCCATCAAGCCTGCCCTTATTAAAAGTGTTTAGCGTCATCAGGGCAAATTTCCCGGAGCTGTCAATTTCAAGAGAACGGTATTGCAATATCTTTTTCTTATCGGGCATTTTGCGCCTTTCAATTTTGGCAAGGCTGTCTTTTCTTACAGAATCAACCGGTGCTACATATAAAGAGAGTGTATCTTCTTTTTCTTTTCCGGTACTGTCAATGTAAGTGATGTTGTATTTTTTACTGAGGCCATAAACATTCCGGTGGAAATAGGGAAAGTTAGAGCTTAGCCTGATATAGTTAATATTGTTCGCATAACCATCCTCAGGCAGGTAACTAAATATTTTTTCTATGATCTTCTTATTGGGTATCCCGTTGATGGAGGTGATCAGCGTTCCTCTTTTAAAAATACTGTCCTTACGGTTCAGGTTACCCGTAACAGCCATCGTATCATCCCATATTTTCATGTACAGCGGGAATGACGGGAACCTTTTGTTTTCACTCCATTTAGAATAAGATTTGCTCATGCCTACACTTGTATGGCCGCAATGTATCTTGTCTACCAGCGGTGCCAGCACCTGCCAGGCAAACTGGAGCTCATTCATACTGTCGGCTATAGCATCGTAGTATTTTGAAAAAAACCTATCCATACTGTCTTTGCTTGTATACCAGTAAAGAGACGGATGCTTATTTTCAAGGATGTTTTTTAAAATCATATAATCTTCCTGAAGAGCTTTGCGTGGTATTTTTTCGGAAGGGGAATAGATTTTGTTCACTGAACAGGAGATCAAGAAAAGAGAAAACAAAAAAACTAGCGGTACTGCGATTCTGTTCATACTACGAAATAAACAATATTCCGATGAAATTAAATAATAATTACGTTAATAAGATGAAAAAGTATATTCCCGGAAAACATGGTTTCCGCACCTGCATCCTGTACATCATTTTTTATTTGCTTTAATTACCAGCCCGGCTGGCCCTCATTAAGCATGTGTTGCTGCCTGTCTGTTGTTAAGGAAAAATATTTTTCCCCTTTCATCAGAACGTTCAGGGTTTGTATGAACTGTTGCATGATCTCTTGTAATTGCAGGTCTTTTTTCTCCATACTGGCAATCATTGCTTTTACAAGCTCATTTTCCAAATAGCGCAATGAGTCTTTTGTTGGAGTAAAAGCACCTTCTGTATGATTTGTCCTGAATTTTTCCTGCGGGTCAGATAACAATTGTTCTATAGAAACATTCAATGCGATGGAAATATCTTCCAGTTGCGATAAAGTAATATTGGTAATATCATTTTCAATATTACTTACCGATGCTTCAGATAATTTAAGCATGTTGGCCAGTTCTTTTTGTTTAATTTCTTTGATGTTCCTCCATTTGCGGATATTGGAACCAACCCTGAATTTGTAAGCCTGCGGCTGATTTTTTTTATTTAGCATAACGTATAGATTTAAGAACAAACTTACCCGCTGCTAAATATATTTCCATGTGTTTTTATACAGGAATCAGAAAGAAAAACGCAGGAATCTTCTGTTCTTTTCCACAGTAATTACGGTATTTGTCTTACCGGGTTTATTTTACTGTGAAAAGAATTTAAGGCTGGCCTGTATAAATTCAGGAGCCAATATGTGTGAAGAAATCATGCCGTCAGGCGAGGTGGTTCCAGCCCTGTGCAACCAGTTCGTGTTTATTACCTCCCCTTGTGATCAGTTTTTTTCCTTCCTGTGGTTCGGTTATATAACCAATGATGCTGATTCCGGGATTTGCTTTTATTTTTTCAAAATCTGATTGTGCCACCGTAAACAAAAGTTCATATTCTTCCCCACCACTGAGTGCACAGGCTGTAGGATCTATTTCTAATTTGTAGGCAAATTCTTTCATCTCATCATTAAAAGGAAGTTTGTCTTCATATATCACGCAGCCTGTATTGCTTTGTTTACAAATGTGAAGCATTTCACTGCTTAAACCATCGCTTACATCTATCATACTGGTTGGCATGATACCAGCTTCAGCAAAATATTCTACAATGTCTTTTCTTGCTTCGGGTTTAAGCAAACGGCCAACGATATACGCCTGCCCCTCCAGGTCGGGTTGAGCACCCGTTTCATTAAAAATCTTTTTTTCCCTTTCCAGTAAGGTAAGTCCAAGAAAAGCGCCACCCAGTTCACCGCTTACACATACAAGGTCATTAACTTTGGCGCCACTTCTCTTCACATAACTATCCGGCGCCACTTCCCCGATTGCTGTTATGCTGATAACAAATCCTTTTTGTGAAGTACTGGTGTCGCCACCTACCAGGTCAACGCCATATTTTTCACAGGCGGCATAAACTCCTTCATAAAAATCATCCAGTGCTTCCAGGCTGAACCGGTTACTAAATGCAATACTGATCACGATCTGTGTTGGAGTAGCATTCATGGCGTAAATATCACTCAGGTTTATAACAACCGATTTATAACCGAGATGCTTCAGTGGTGTATAAGAAAGGTCAAAATGGATACCTTCTATTAACAGGTCGGTAGAGATAACGGTTTGCCTGCCAAAATGATCTATTACAGCGCCGTCATCACCAACACTTAAAATGGTGGATGCATTTTTAATTTCCTGGTTTTTGGTAAGGTGATCTATCAAACCAAATTCGCCAAGCATTGCTATTTCTGTACGGGATGTGTCAGCCATTATTTCATTTTTAATTTCCAGATAAATTTTCCGTTCTCTTTAAAAAACCTCACCGAGCCGCCGTAACTATTGAGGTCAACTTTATTTGTTCTTTTATAATTATCAATATCTTTTTTATGCTGATAAAAGGAGAACAGCATATTATTGCTGTCAATAATTTTAAAATGAGTTTCCTGGTATGGGAAGTCATTAAACACTTCATAATATTTTATTCCCTTGCTCATGAAATCAGCTTTTGAAACCGGCCAGCCCATTTGCTCAATCCTGAAATCAACGATCCGGTCAAATATCAGCAGTGATGGTGTTTCCTGCAATATTTTCTTTTTACTCCTGGGTGTGTAAGTAACATAATTACATGCAGCAAAAGCAATAGAACATGCAAAAGCGAAGATGGCTATTTTATGAAGTTTCACTTTAAGTTAGTTAAAACCTGGGTTTAAAAACTACCGCCATTGATGACTGTTCTTAATTCATCATGTATTTTTCCGTTTGTGGCAAGCAGGTGAGGCTGGTATGGCGAGTAAGGGTTTCCTTTAAAATCTGTTACTTTCCCCCCGGCTTCTTCAACCATTAAAAATCCGGCGGCACTATCCCAGGCCTGCAGGTTATGTTCATAAAAACCATCAAACCGGCCTGCTGCAACCCAGCAAAGATCTATGGCTGCGCTGCCCAACCTGCGTACCGGCACGCCTCTTCGAACCAGTTTTTCAAAAACCTGTAATGGCCCGTTGGGTTCATCAAGATAAGTATAAGGAAAACCGGTAACCAGGCAGCTTTTTATCACTTCGCTTTTACTGCTCACCGTTATTTTTTTATCATTCAGAAATGCCCCCATGCCTTTTTGTGCAAAATAAAATTCATCCATGATCGGGTTAAATACACATCCTAAGAGCATTTCGCCTTGTTTTTCAAGTCCAATACTCACACAACAAAGCGGAATGCCGTTTGAAAAGTTAACAGTTCCGTCTATAGGGTCAATGATCCATTTAAATTCACTGTCTGTCCTCATCTCACCGGTTTCTTCACTTAAAATAAAATGGTCGGGGTATTCTTGCCTGATCACATCAATGATTGCTTTTTCAGCTGCATGGTCTGCCTCTGTTACGAGGTTGTTCATACCTTCTTTATTGGATATCTTGAATTCTCCGTTGAAAAAATGTTTTAATTGATTCGCTCCTGCTACCGCAGCTTTAATAAGTGTACTTTTTAACATGATGCAAAGATAATGAGATAACGAGATACAGGATACAGGATAAGGGATACAGGTTACAAATACAGGATACGTTTTAATGCCAGTTGATTTAAATACCTGTAAGTCTTATTTTGAGGTGTGCAGTGAAAATCCTTATTTCGTGAACAAATAATCAATTTTATTGAAGCTGTCTGTTATCATAGTAAACTATAATGTAAAATATTTTTTAGAACAATGCCTGTATTCGGTGATAAAAGCCAGTAAAAATGTTGATGCAGAAATTTTTGTTATTGATAACAATTCAACAGATGGCAGTAAAGATTACCTGGGTAGCTGTTTTCCTTCTGTACGGTTTATTTGGCATCAGTCGAATATGGGTTTTGGAAAAGCCAATAATTTTGTTTTAAAAGAAACAAGTGGCGACTATGTGTTGTTTTTAAATCCGGATACCATTATACCAGAAGACTGTTTTGAAAAATGTTTGTCTTTTTTTAAAACTACAGAAAACTGTGGGGCTCTCGGTGTCAGGATGTTTGATGGTTCAGGTAAATTTCTGAAAGAAAGCAAACGTTCTTTTCCTTCGCCATTAACTTCGTTTTTTAAACTGGCAGGTTTATCTGCACTCTTTCCGGTATCGAAATTGTTTGCAAGATATTATGCAGGTCACTTGCCAGCAGACAAAAACAACGAGGTAGATGTATTAGCCGGAGCTTTTATGATGCTTAGTAAAAATGCAATTGAAAAAGTAAAGGGCTTTGATGAAGATTATTTTATGTATGGCGAAGACATTGATCTTAGTTATCGCATCCAGCAATCGGGCTTAAAGAATTATTACTTTTCAGAAACAACCATCATCCATTTTAAAGGGGAAAGCACTCAAAAAGAATCATTTCATTATATAACGCAGTTTTATGATGCCATGAAAATGTTTGTGTCAAAACATTACAAAGAAAAAAAGGTCACATTTTATTCTATGAAAACCGCTATTGGCCTGAGCAGGTTAATGGCAACAGCTGTATTGTTTTTTAAAAGATCACTTCGCTTTACACCTGGTATAAACGCACCTGTTAATACTGCGGTAATGGCCGGCCAGCAGGATTTTGATAAGATCATTCACCTCATCCGGCATTCAGAAAAAGACATTATTATAAAAGGACGTATTGCTATTGATAAAAACGACACCGGAGTTTGTCTGGTACATAAGGATGATATGGCGGGCGCAATAAAAAAATACAATTTCAGTCAATTGATTTTTTGTGAAGGGGAAATCGATTTTAAAAAGATCATCACGATTGTTGGGCAATTGCAGGGGAAAATGAATTTTTTATTTCATGCAAAGAACAGTAAAAGTATTGTTGGAAGCAACAGTAAAAATAAAAGAGGATTTTTTATTGCAGAAGCATAATTTATTTCCTTACTTGTTGCAACCACTTATTTATTACAGCTTTTTGCATCCCTGCCTCAATTTCAGTTTGTTTAAAATTAAAAACCCCGGCAGATTCCATGGATTTTTCCAATGAAAAAGTTTCCTGTTTGCAGGTGAAAAATATTTTCTTTTCCATTAAATATGCTGCAAGGTATTCTTGTTCAGTCTGGCCCGGTGTTGGCACGAGTATTGCATTTTTCTGCAATGTAACCAGGTCCATTACTGTAGAATATCCGCACCTGGCAACAATATTTTCAGATTGCAATATCAATTCATTTAACCCGGATGCAGGCAGGTGATTGTATATAGTCAGCTGTTCATTACCGTTAGTTAATTGCATTACTGTTGCAGGTAAACCCCTCACCATGGCAATACTGCCTTTGAAGTTTTTAATTTGAGTAAGTAACAGTTTTTCAAAAATGCTTCTTTGTGGTTCGGGGCCAGATAAAAGTATCAGCAGGTCATATTTTTTTTCAGCAGAAAATTTTTTAAACCTTGATAAAATGCCCAGGTAACTTACCGGTATTTCCGGCAAATTCTTTGGATGTGAAAGACTGCCGGCAAGATTATTTGCACTTTCGAAATCAGGAATCCAGCATTCATTAAATTTATTAATGAAGTGGTAATTGATCTTTTGGACAAAAACATCAAGCCAGGGATTCCCTGTTTTTATTGCAAGCTGGTGAGAAATGAATACAGTCGGAATTCCCGGATGGCTCAATCCAAACCGGTTATCAGAAATCACGGCATCGATTTTATGCGATACCACAACTTTTTTTAACCAATTCTTTTCATGATTTATTGCAAAAATGATCTTTGGGATTTGAATCAGCATTTTAAGAAAAAACAACCCTTTATTCCTGCTGTACTTTACCCGGTAGCCTTTCAATGGTAAAATTACTGATTTTGGCTGCGCTTTTCCGAAAATTTTAACATTGTCACCTTCGCCTGCCAGGACCACTTCAAAACCCGCGTTTTGTAAATAGTTAATTATTGGAATACAGCGTGTAGCGTGTCCCAGGCCCCAATCGAGGGGCGCTACCAGTATACGGACTGCCGGTTGGATTTTGTTAATTTTTTCCTCAATCATGTAAACTGGGCAATAATAATTGGTGAAAATAGTTTAATTTGGTAACGTGAATATGATGCAAAAGATAAATAAATTATCAATACTACTTATAATCGGGGTTTGTTTGCTTGCAACAGGTTGCGCCTCTTCAAAAAAAGGACAATGTGGTTGCCCGAATAAGCAAGGCATGGTTGGTTACAGGTAGTAAGAAAATTGTTGGTGTTTATGAACAACGCAAACCGGGATTTACTGGTGTTACTCAAGCAGGATTTAATGACGCCTCAGGCTATTGAGCAAGAGGTGGCGTGGCTGCATGAATTACTCTTTATGGTAGAACGGTTAGATAATTTTGTAAAAGCACATGAATTGTTAGACCTAAATAAATACAAGATCAGCAATAAGCCTGTAGAAATAAAAAAAGTGATCCGCAAAAAAAGAGAACAGGCTTTCGTTTTCCTTAATAATAAAAACTGATCACTCAATTCAGTTTCACCAATGCTTCTTTTAATTTACCAAACATCGTTTCAATCTCTTCTTTTTTACAGCACCCAACACTGATCCTGTACCAGTTACTGTCTTTTCCGGCTCCGAATGCACTAAAAGGCACCAATGCAAGTTTTGCTTCGCTCAAAAGATAAGCTGTTACATCAGGTTGTTCTTTCAATATATTTCCTGCTGCAGTTTTTTTACCAACCAGGTTAATCTGTACCGTTAGGTATATGGCAGCCTGTGGAACAATAGCATCTACACTAAAACCTTCATTTTTTAATTGCTGAAAGCCTTCATAGATCTTTCTAAGCCTAAATTCAACTTCACTTTTAAAATAAGTAAGATAATCCTGAACTTGTGTATCATCACGCAGAAACCTGGCAACCGCATGTTGTTCTGCCATGGGAGCCCAGCTTCCAATATGGCTGTTGAGTGAACGCATTTTAACCATCAGTTCTTCTGGCCCCATCGACCAGCCAACCCTTACACCGGTTGCAGCAAAAGCCTTGCTTATGCCATCAATAAAAACAGTATAATCTTTCATTTTAGGCCTCAAAGCTACCGGGTTGTAATGGTTGGTATCGCCAAATGTGAGTGTCCAGTATATCTGGTCGTACATCAGGTACAATTTTTTTTCGCCATCTTTTCTTTGTTCATTTTCTGCAATAACAAGGTCACAGATAGCTTCCAGTTCTTCTTTATTAAAGGTGGTTCCGGTAGGATTCAACGGAGAACACAATGCCAGCAATGTTGCACCTTTTACATGCGGGGCTATTTGCGAAGCCGTTGGCATAAAATTATTTTCTTTGCTTGATTCAATAACAACGTGTTCACCTTCTGTAAAATGAATATAATGATTGTTGTTCCAGCTTGGTACCGGATAAATCACTTTATCACCCTTGTCAACAATAGTTCTGTAAACAGCATATATCAAAGGCCTTCCACCAGCTGAGATCAGAATTTCCTGCGGGCTGTAATGTACAGCCTGGTATTTTGCAATAAAATCTGAAACCGATTTTCTTAATTCCAGTTCGCCTTCGGCAGCCGGATAGGTTGTTTTACCCTCTTTATATGCCCGGATAATTTCTTCCTGTAAAAGACGGGGGATGGGGAATTGTGATGAATCAAAATCACCGATCGTATAATTATAAATGTGGTCGCCTAGCCTTATTTTCTCTTTGATAGCAGCACCCAGGCGAACGATTTCAGATGCTATAAGTGTTTCAGCAAGATTGCTGAGTTTGAGTTTACCCATTAGAAAACTATTAAAACTTGAAGGTTAAAAGCAAAAGTAATTGTTAGGGTTCATGATAACAAAGACTTGCCGAAATATTAATAATTATTGTTTCTTTGTCTAAATGGATGGTGTTTTTGCTGCATTATTGATTAATTTCCAAAAAAATATGACTTTTTTTAAACTTCAATCACTGCAATATGACGGGTGAATATTATATTTACTGAACCAAAACATTGGATTAAGCAAAATTGTATTATCAGATTACTGTAGCCGGCAGTTTATTTTTAAAATGCTTGGTTACCTTTGTGGTCATTTTACTAAACCAGGTTATTCATTTTCAATAATAAGTATAGGATACCAGATATGTTCAATTTAATTCTCTTTGGCCCTCCGGGCAGTGGAAAAGGTACGCAAAGCGAGCAGTTGATAGAGCGGTATGGATTAAAGCATATCAGCACGGGAGATTTGTTACGATCCGAAATTTCCCGGCAGACTGCTTTAGGGCTGGAAGCCATGAAATTTATGGATAAAGGCCAATTGGTTCCGGATGAAGTGGTGATTGGCATGATCAGTTCTGCTTTGGATGAGAACCCAGCAGCCAAAGGTTTTTTATTTGATGGATTCCCCCGTACTGCCGCACAGGCAGAGGCCTTGGATAAATTACTGGAACTGAAAAAAAGTTTCATCGCTGTTATGCTTGCATTGGATGTGAGTGAGGAAGAACTTGTAAAGCGCCTGGAAAAAAGAGGCGAAACAAGTGGTCGTTCTGATGACACCAACCACCAGGTAATCAAAGCAAGGATCGTGGAGTATCACAACAAGACAGCTCCTGTTGCAGATTATTATCAGAAATTTAATAAAGTTGTATTGATAAAAGGAGAAGGCTCTATCGATGAAATCTTTGAAAGCCTTTGTGCAGAAATTGACAAACGGCTTGCCGAAAGAGGGTAGAATGATTTTTATATTATTACGCTGATAATACTTCTGGCATAAGCATATAAGCCAGGAATGCATGATTTAATTTTCATCAAATTAAACTGGACAATAATACATCTGCAAATATTTTCTTTACCACACTATTAAATTTTTAAAAATAAAAAACCCCGAATACACGAATAATTTCATTCGTGTATTCGGGGCAAAAATGGCAAACCTGTATTGGTTTATTTTAAAATACCGTTTATTTCTTTACAATTATAATACTGTTTTTCTCAGTACCCTGTATCACTTCTACATTATATACCCCGGCATTAAATTCTTGTCCGAATTTATATTGCAGTTTTCCTTTGCCGGAAGTTTGATAGATCTTTCTTCCCAATACATCAGTAACGGTAACGAATACACTTTCTGTATTCCTATAACCGGATAGCATAAGTGTAAAATCTGTCTGGCTCGGGTTGGGAAATACCTGCACCTTCTGTTCATTTTTTTCCGGTACCAGGATGTTTTTGGCATTTGTACCAGTTGTTACGGCAAATGGCGGGACACAACCTGTTGGTCCAACTACGATTTCAGCCAATGTACCGATACAACCTTTAGAATCTTTCACATAACCCGGGTACGTTCCCGCGCCAAGGCCTGTGAATGTATTGCTTGACTGGTAAGTACTGCCATCCAGGCTGTATGTGTAAGGGCCAACTCCACCTGTACGTACCAGGTAGATCGTACCGTTGTTCAATGCACAACTGGTTGCATTTACAACAATTGAGGAAACAACGATCGTATTGGTGTTTATGGT
>Ga0075163_10014249_pt1 | contig 10264 bp, 6 predicted proteins | sample JI1023141ADNA_FD_71478 | JGI IMG/M metagenome (GOLD analysis project Ga0075163, IMG submission 71478) | Wastewater effluent complex algal communities from Wisconsin, to seasonally profile nutrient transformation and Carbon sequestration -... | ecosystem: Engineered > WWTP > Effluent > Algae... | reverse complement strand
CGGTGACGGGGTAGCCGAGTTCGATCTTCACATCGGCGGTGGCGCCGGCGCTCTGGGCAATCATCTCGGCGGTTCGCTTGAGGCGCTGGTGGATCTCGGTGCGCATCTGCGGGTCGAGGGTGCGCACGGTCCCGATCATCCAGGCGCTGTCGGGGATGATGTTCTCGCGCAGGCCGGAATGGAACGCGCCAACGGTGAGGATGGCTGGCGCCGTTGTGAGGTCGGACTGGCGGCTAATGATCGTCTGCAGGCCGAGGACGATCTGCGAGCCGACGACGATCGGGTCGATCCCGGCGGCCGGGTAGGCGCCGTGGGTCTGCTTGCCGTGGACGACGATGCGAAAGATGTCACCGGCGGCCGCGGTGGCGCCGCCGCGCCAGGAGACGCTGCCTAACGGCCCGGGACCGACGTGCAGCCCGAAGATGGCGTCGACCTTGGGATTCTCGAGGACGCCAGCCTCGATCATGGGTCCCGCCCCGCCCACCGGTGGCGCTTCCTCGGCGGGCTGGAAGATGAACTTCACCGTGCCCGGTACGGATGCCTTCATCCCGGCGAGAACCTCGGCGGTCCCCATGAGGATGGCGACGTGGTTGTCGTGTCCACAGGCGTGCATGACGCCCGTCTCCTGCCCATTGTAGACCGCGCGCACGGTGCTCTTGAACGGGAGGTCGACGAGTTCGGTGACCGGGAGGGCGTCCATGTCGGCGCGGAGCGCCACCACCGGCCCCGGCTTTCCGCCGCGCAGCACCCCCACGACTCCGTTCCCGCCAACGCCGGTCTGCACCTCGAGCCCCAGCGCCTTGAGGTGATCGGCGACGAGCTTGGCGGTCCGCACTTCCTGGAAGGAGAGTTCGGGGTGCTGGTGAATGTCCCGGCGCCACGCGACGACCTTGCTCTCGATCTCCCCGGCGTGGTTGTCGATCGCGGTATGGAGCGCCTGGAGGGCGGGCGTCTGGGCGCTGAGTGGTGTGGAGAGCGCAACGAACGGTGCGGCGAGGGCGATGGCGGTCCCCGCGATGGTGGTGGCGCACTGGGCGAGGCGAAGCGAACGGAGCATGCGGGACTCTCGGGTGGATGGACTGCTGGTCTCCCCGAAGAATGCCGAGTGATGGCGGTGCGCGCGAGCGGTGCAGCGCACGGCCTTGGGCACGGTGCGAGGCCGAGCGACACATGGCGGGCGGCCGGAACTTGGGCTATGCACTCTCCGTATCTCTGCGCAGTTCTCCCATCCCACACGCCGATGCTCGCATTTCTCGTCGTGGCCCAGCTTGCTGCGGCCGATTCCCTCTACCCGTCGGCTGCCGTTCGGGCGCTGGTCGAGGAGGCCTCGCGCATCAACCGACGCGTTCCGCCGACGTTGGCTGGGTACCGCGCGACGGCCGAGAGCGAGATCGCGATCGTGGCGCGCCGGAGCGAGGGGAACGAGGGGGCGGTCTCGATCGAGCAGACGCAGAACGAGGTGACGTGGGAGCGCACCGGGACGTTCGAACAGCGGGTCGTCGGCTATCGCGCGCAGTCGGTCGGGCTGCAGTTCTCGGCGCTCTCGTTTTTCCGGCAGGCGTGGACGGTGCCGGTGCTGTATGGCAACCGGCTGACGCTCCTGTTCGGGCGCGACACCAGCGTCGCCGGGCGCGCGCGTCGTCGCCAGGAGCAACGCCTGGTCGCGGTGCATCCGCTGGCCGAGGATCGCGACCGGGTGTACCGCTTCTCAGGCGGCGACACGCTCGTCACGCTCCGCGTGGACGGGCGAGAAATCCCGATCGTTCGCCTCGTGGCCGAACCGCGCGCCGACGCCCCGGATAACACGGTCGCCTTTCGCGGAGAGCTCGATCTCGACGTCTCCCGCCATGTGCTGGTGCGCATGCGAGGATACTTCGTGCGCAAGGCGCCGCCACCATCGCTCCTGGTCAAGGCGCTGTCGTTCGGCGGGTTCGAGGCGGTGGCGTTCGTCGAGCTGGAGAACGGGGAGATCGACGGAAAGTACTGGCTGCCGACCTACCAACGATTCGAAGCGCAGGCGGCGATGACCTCGGCCACCGAATCGCGTTCCATCTTCCGCATCATCAGTCGCTTTCGCGATCACCGTGTCACGGACCGCGTCGTGGACTCGCTCGTGGTCACCGAAGTCGACTCGATCAGCTCGCAGCCGTTCGCCCTCACCTTCGCGCCGCGTGACAGCCTCGCACGAGTCGGGGGGTGGCGGAGTGAGTTAGGGGCGACGACGAGCGCCGTTCACAGCGATGACTTCAACGACATCGGCCCCGACATCTGGCGCTCGACCGGCGTGCCGCGCTTTGGCTGGCGGGTGCAACGCGTGGCCGACGCGGTGCATGTGAACCGCATCGAGGGGCTCTACACCGGTTACGGCGCCGAGTGGCGACTTCGCGACGCCGTTCCAGGGCTCACGCTACGGGCCAACGCCGGATGGGCATGGAGCGAGTCGACGTTGCGGGGGCGTGCCGGCGCCGAGTGGAAGCGGGGACGCTCGACCTACATCGCGCGCGCCGGGCGCACGCTCGACATCACCAACGACTTCCGCAGCACGTTCGACAGCGGGAGCGTGATCGGGGCGGCGTTCGGCAGCGACAACTACGACTATGTCGCTCGTCGCGTGGCAGCGGCGGGGGTGTGGCGACGGTTCGGGAAGGGGCGCGCCGTCTTCCTGCGCCTCGAAACGGGGCCGGCCAGCGACCACATGGTGGAGCGCACGCTCTCGCAGGGGCTCTTTCGCCGCGACTCCGCCTTTCGCGAGAACCGCGGGGTGCGCGAGGGGACGTACTGGCGGCACTGGGCCTCGCTGGAGTGGAACCCGGACGTGAGCGCTGAGTTCGTGCGCACCGGGGTGGGGGCCTTCGCGAGCGCCGAGGTGGCGCAGGGGGAGTTGCGCTACACCCGGCTCGAAGGGCGCGTGATGGCGCGCCGCAATGCGGGCCCGTTGACCCTGGCCGCGCGCGGCGATGTGGGGACGCTGCTGGGGAGCGCGCCGCCACCGCAGCAGCTCTTCGAGCTGGGCAACAACCAGAACCTGGCCGGCTACGACTACAAGGAGTTTGCCGGCACCGATGCGGCGGTGGTGCGGGCGCTGGTGATGTACCGGCTTGGCGCGCTGCGAGCGCCCATTCGCGTCGGGCGCTGGTTCGTCCCGGCGCCGTCGCCGGCGCTGTCGGCGGGGGTGCAGAGCGGGTGGACGCAGGTGCGCGGCGAGGGTGGCGCGCTCGCGATGCGCGAGCTCGTGCGGGACACGCTCCCCGACTACCTCTCTATCGCATCCCCGGAGCCGCTGCGGTCTCGCGCGACCGACGGAGTGCGTACGTCGGTGACGCTGGGGATGCGCTTCTTTGGCGGCGCGGTGGGGGTGGGGATGGCGCGCGCGGTGGACCGGAAGGCGAGCTGGAAGCTGGTGTTCGAATTCGCGCAGATCCTCTGAGGGCGGAAGACGAGAAGACGCGCGGTGCGCCGGCGCGACTTGCTCGATGATGCGCGTGGCGCGAATGTCGTCACTCGTCGCGGCGCGTGCTCCACGCGCATTGCGCTCATCACTTCCACGCCAGGCCTCCCGCTCACGTGCGCATTCTCTCCCGCTTCCGTCTCTCGGTCGCCGCGCTTTTCCTGCTCGCCGCTGTGCCCCGAGTGGCGCATGCCACCTGGTCGGTCATCGCGGTCGATCGCGCCACGGGACGCATGGTCGTCTCGTCGGCGACGTGCGTGGCCCAGGCGGGCTTTGCGCGCTTTCCGGCCAAGGGGTTGATGGATGTGCAGGCGATCATCGCCCCGGGCTTTGGCGTCGCGGCGGCGCAGGCCGGGGTCGATCGCACGCGCGCCAACCAGGCGCTGATCTTCGGCCAGCTCAAGCAGGGGACGCATCCCTCGGCGATCCTCGCCATGCTCGTCACCGATACGCTCATCCAGACGCGCCAGTTCGGGATCGTCGACCTGCAGGGGCGCTTCAGTGGCTTCTCCGGGGCTAAGAACGGCGTCGCATCCAACAGCGTGCAGGGGCAGGTCCCGGGGACGCAGGTCTACTACTCCATCCAGGGGAACATCCTCGCCTCGTACGCCGTGGTGCAGAACGCGGTGGCGGCGTTCGAGCGCGAGAACGGGACGCTCGAGGATCGCGTGATGGCGGCGATGGAGGCGGCCGATGCGGCCGGGGGTGACAAGCGGTGCAGCTGCGCGACGCAGCCGGTGCCGAAGACGGTCGCGGCGTGCACCGCCCGCACAGCGCACGTGGCCTACCTCGTCTCGGCCGATTCGACGTCGACCAACGGGGCGTCGTACAATGACGGGAGCTACCGCATGTACCTCGACGTCACCGACGAGAACACGACGCCAGAGGAAAACCCGAATCCGGTGAAGACGTTGCGCCTGCGGTACGACGCGTGGAAGCGTTCGGCGCGGTAGAGACGGGCGGCGGATCGGGAGGCGGGACGACGCGTCGCGGCGAGGGCGCACCGTCCTCGCTCGTGTCGCGGATTCCGTCCGCATCGCTCATCCGCCTGAGGCGACGGCCTCCAGCGCTTCCCAGCGGGCCATCGCGGCGGCGGTCTCCTGCTCGATGGCGTCGAGTCGGGCGGTCGTGGCACTCACCGCGGGGCCGTCGCGCAGGAAGGCGGGATCCGAGAGCCGAGCGTATAACGCGTCCTTCTCCTGCTCCAGGGCGTCAATGCGCTCCGGCAGGGCCTCGAGTTCCTTCTGCTCCTTGAAGGAGAGCTTGCGCGGCTTGTCGGCGCGGCGGTTTGTGGCTGACGGAGCAACCGTGGGCGGTACGCCGGCTCTTGGCGTGGGCGTTGTCACGGGGGCCGGGCGCTGGCGCACCCAGTCGCTGTAGCCGCCGGCGTACTCGCCCACCCGTCCCTTCCCCTCCATCACCAGCGTGCTGGTGACGACGTGATCGAGGAAGTCGCGGTCGTGACTCACCACCAGCAGCGTCCCACTGAACTCGATCAGCAGGTCCTCGAGCAGGTCGAGCGTCTCGATGTCGAGATCGTTCGTCGGCTCGTCGAGGGCGAGGACGTTGAACGACCGCGTGAAGAGGCGCGCCAGCAGCAAGCGGTTGCGCTCCCCGCCCGACAAGGCGCGTACCGGGGTGCGGGCCCGATCGGGGGGAAAGAGGAAGTCCTGCAGGTAGCCGTGCACGTGCTGGCGCCCTGTCGTCAGCTGCACCCACTCGGCGCCGTCGGCGATGGAGTCGAAGACCGAGCGCTCCGGATCGAGCGTGTCGCGGAGCTGGTCGAAGTAGGCGACTTCGAGCCCGGTGCCGTGACGGACGGTCCCGCTGGCCGGCGGAAGTTCGCCTAACAAGAGGCGGAGCAGCGTCGTCTTCCCCGACCCGTTGGGGCCGATGAGCCCCACCCGGTCGCCGCGCATGATCGTCGTCGAGAGGTCGCGCACGATCGGCCGTTCGCCGTGGGCAAAGGAGACATCGCGCGCCTCGATCACCAGGCGTCCCGACCGCTCGGCCTCCTGCGCCGCCAGCCGCACCGTCCCCACCCGCTCGCGCCGCGCCTGGCGGTCGCGCCGCATCGCCTCCAGCGCACGGACCCGCCCCTCGTTGCGGGTCCGCCGGGCGCGGATACCGGTGCGAATCCACTTCTCCTCGATCGCCAGCTTGCGGTCGAACTCGTCCCACGCCTTCTGCTCGGAGTCGAGTGCGGCGTCCTTCCGCTGGAGATACGTGTCGTAGTCCGTCCCCCAATCGACGAGCTTCCCGCGGTCCAGCTCGAGGATGCGCGTCGCCAGCCGCCGCAGGAAGGCGCGGTCGTGGGTGACGAAGAGAAGGGTGATTCCTTGTTCGATGAGATAGCCCTCCATCCACTCGATCGCGTCGATGTCGAGGTGGTTGGTGGGTTCGTCGAGCAGGAGGACGTCGGGCTGCCTGACCAGGGCGCGGGCGAGCAGCGTCTGGCGCTTGCGCCCACCGCTCGCCTTCTCGAACTGCGCATCGGCCTCGAGCCCCAGGTGTTCGAGCACCGTCTCGACGCGCGTGTGCAGCCGCCAGCCGTTGGCGGAGTCGACGGCGTGATGCAGGCGGTCGAGCGTCTTGAGGTTGGCCTCCGAGGCGTCGACGCCAACCGTGAGCGACGCCTCGTGATACCGCGCGAGCAGTCGCCCGTCCTCACCCAACCCCTCGGCCACCACATCGTAGATCGTCCCGTGCACACCGTCGGGGATGTCCTGCTCCAGGCGGGCAACGGTCACCCCGCCCTGCCGCACGATCTCTCCTGTGTCGGGCAGCATCGTGCCATCGAGCAGCTTCATCAGCGTGCTCTTCCCCGCCCCGTTGCGCCCCACGAGCGAGACGCGCTCGCCGCGCTCGATGGAGAACGAGGCACCGTCGAGCACGGGGGGACCGCCGAAGGCGATGGAGACCGACTGAATGGAGAGGAGCGACACGCGTTGTGAGACGACGAGAAGACGGGGACACGCGAGCCTGGCGAACCCCCGTGAGCTGCTGGGTCCGGCCACGGGCCACGACGACGCGTGGAAGCTAGCCAGTCGACGGTTGCCGGCGGTGGCGGGGGTTGGTTGCTTTCATCGGCGGCGCCGCTCGACGCCTGCTGCCGACCCCGAACACCTTCGACTCGTGACTGCCTCCGCCTCCACACCCGGGAGCTCGACTGTTCCGCGGCTGACCACCCGCGCGCTCGACACCGATCCGTTCTATGCGGTCGCGATCTATGGCGAGGCCGTGGAAATGATGCGCGCCGGGCGCGAGGTGCAGCTCATGTGCGTCGGGGAGCCCGACTTCCCCACCCCGGAGCGGGTCGTGACCGCCGCGGTCGACGCGCTGCGCCGCGGCGAGACGCGCTACACGATCCCCGCCGGGATTCCCGAACTCCGCGCGGCGATCTCGCGCCACTACACCACGCGCTACGGCGTCAGCGTCCCGGCCGAGCGGATCCTGGTGACGGCGGGTGGGTCGGCGGCGCTGACGTTGGCATTCGGGGTGCTCGCCAATCCGGGTGACGAGTTCCTGATGGCCGATCCCGGGTATCCGTCGAACCGGGCGCTCCTCACCTTTTGCGGGGCCAAGGCACGCCATATCCCGGTGGGGGCGGCGGAGCGCTTTCAGCTGACGGCGGAGCTGGTCGATCGCCATTGGACGCCGAACACGCGTGGCGTGATGGCAGCCTCGCCGGCCAACCCCACCGGGACGACGATCCCCGACGAGGAACTGCGCGCGATCCACGACGTGGTGCGTGCGCGCGGCGGGACGCTCATCGTCGACGAGATCTACCACGGGCTCACCTACGACCACCATCCACAGACCGCGGCCGCGTTAGGCGACGACGTCTTCGTGGTCAACTCGTTCTCCAAGTACTACAGCATGACGGGGTGGCGCCTGGGGTGGATGGTGATCCCGGAGCCGTACTTCGATGCAACCGCACGCATGGCTCAGCACATGTACATCGCCGCCGCGGCGCCGTCGCAGTGGGCGGGGGTGGCGGCGATGGAGCCGGAGAGCACGGTCATCTACGAACAGCAGCGCGAGGAGCTGCACCGGCGCCGCGACTTCGTGGTGCCGGCCCTCGATGCGATGGGCATCGCCGTCCCCTGCAAGCCGGACGGGGCCTTCTACGTCTACGCGGACTGCAGCGGTGTCACGCACGACTCGTGGGCGTTTGCGCGCGGGCTGCTGCAGCAGACGGGGGTGGCGGTCACGCCGGGGAAGGACTTTGGCGAGCATCGCGCCCACGACTTCGTGCGCATCGCATACACGGCCCCGATTCCGCAGATGGAGGTGGCGTTGGGTCGGGTCGACGACTTCCTGAAGACGCTTCGGCGCTGAGCGACGCGCGCGGCGTGGTCGCACCACCGCGCGACCCGGATGGCTAGAACTCCCCGATGAAGCCGATCTCGGGCGTGAGGTGCTCCCCGAACCGCTCGACCACGGCCTGCTGCGCGTGGGCGATGAGCGCGCGCACGTCGGCGGCTGTGGCGCCCCCGAGGTTCACCATGATGTTGGCGTGGATGTGCGAGATCTGTGCGCCGCCGATGCGGAACCCCTTGAGCCCGCACTGATCCACCAGGCGTCCCGCTCCCACCCCCTCGATCTTCTGGAAGATCGACCCGGCGCTGGGATGGATGTCGAGCCACGGGTGCCGCGCCCCGCGCCAACTCAGGTTCTCCTGCAGGATGCGGTGCATCACGAACGGGTCGCCCGGCGTTAGGCGAAACGTGACCGCGAGCGCGACGTCGGTGGTGTGGTGCAGGCGCGAGGTGTCGTAGCCGAACTGCATGGCGGTTTGGTCGACGGTCACGCGCTCCCCGGCCGCGGTGAGCAGCTCCACCGCCTCGACCACTTCGGCGATGAACATGGTGCGCGCGCGTTCCGGCGCGGGCGACAGGAAGTGGAGGTTCTGCCAGACGGCGCCGCCCACGGTGCTGGGGATGCCGATATAGTGCTCGAGTCCCGAGAGTCCGCGGTCGATGGTGGCGAAGATCAGGTCCCGGATGGTCGCCCCGCTCTCGGCGCGCAGCCCGGTGTCGTCGACGAAGCGGTGTCCGCGCGCGGCGTTGCGAATCACGACGCCGCGAAAGCCCTTGTCGCCGACCAGGATGTTGGCGCCCAGCCCCAGCACGAAGTGGTTCGTCCCCGTCGCTCGCGCCAGGCGCACCGCCTCTGCCAGATCGTCGGCCGAGGTGGCATCGTACAGCACGTCGGCCGGACCGCCGATCTTGAACGTGGTGTATGGAGCAAGCGGCTCGTTGGCGCGCAGGCGTTCGGCCGCAAGTGTCCCGCGCGCGGCGTCCATGAACGCAGCGACGGTGGCAGGCGTTTGAGTCATAGTGCCTCGAAAGAAAGCCGCACGAGGAGATCCTCGCCAGCGGAACAGCAGGTCTCAGGAGTCTCATGCCTCGTCTTCTCGTCTTCCCGTCTTCGTTCACCCGGGCACTGGTCTGGGCCCTGATCGCCACGTCCTCGCTCGCGCCAGAGGCGCGAGGACAGCGCGCGAACCTGGAGAAGTTCATCCACCAGAAGGTGCTGGCCAACGGCATGCAGCTCATCGTGGCCGAGAACCACAGCGTCCCGCTGGCCACGGTGGAGATCAACGTGCGCAACGGCTCGTTCACGCAGCCGCCGGGCTATGAAGGGCTGGCGCACATGTACGAGCACATGTTCTTCAAGGCCAACGCGCAGTTGCCGCAGCCGGACGAGTTCATCGAGCGCGCGTCGGCGCTGGGGGCGGTGTTCAACGGGACCACGCAGGAAGAGCGCGTCAACTATTACATGACGCTCCCCAAGGACTCGCTCGAGGGGGCGATGCGCATCATCGCTGCCGCGTTGCGGGAGCCCAAGTTCCTGCGCGAGGAGCTGGAGCGCGAGCGGCAGGTGGTGCTGGGCGAGTACGACCGCAACGAGGCGTCGCCCTTCTTCGCGCTGCAGGAAGCGATCGGCAAGCGCGTCTATCCGGGACAGTGGAGCCGCAAGAACATCATCGGCGAGCGCACGGTGCTGCAGACGGTTGGTCCCGAGAAGATGCGCGAGATCCAGAAGAAGTACTACGTCCCCAACAACTCGGCGCTGCTGGTGGCGGGCGACGTCGATCCGCAACGCGTCTTTCAGCTGGCGGAGGCGGTCTTCGGTGACTGGAAGCGGGGCGACGATCCCTTCGTGAAGGACCCGATCCCGCCTATCCCCGCCCTGACGGCCAATGAAGCCGTGATCGTGGAGCAACCGGTGAACGCGGTGACGGTGATGATGGAGTGGCAGGGGCCGAGCGTGCGGCAGGATCCGACAGCGACGTATGCGGCGGACGTCTTCTCCGATGCGCTCAACCAGGCGGTGTCGGTGATGCAGCAGCGCCTGGTCGACACGGGGCTCTTCCAGTCGATCGGCGTGAACTACTACACGCTGGACCAGAAGGGGCCGATCTCGATCGTGGGACAGACGACGCCGGAGCGGCTGAAGGAGGCGGTGGTGGCGCTCGACCGCGAGATCGCCCGGTTCGCCGATCCGGGCTACATCACGCAGGAGCAGCTCGTGAACGTGAAGGCCGAGCGCGCGGTGAGCACGGCGTACGGCGAGGACCGTGCGAGCGGCTTCGCCCACACGTTAGGCTTCTGGTGGGCCGTCTCGGGGATCGACTACTACATGGGGTACATCGACGGCATGGCGAAGCAGACGTTGGGTGACCTGCAGGCGTACGCACGCAAGTACATCGTCGGCAAGCCGCGCGTCGTCGGGGTGCTGATCGACCCTGATGCGCGGAAGCGCATCGGGCTCAAGGAGAGCGACCTGCTGCCGAAGGTGGTGCAATGA
>Ga0075163_10014248_pt1 | contig 10264 bp, 4 predicted proteins | sample JI1023141ADNA_FD_71478 | JGI IMG/M metagenome (GOLD analysis project Ga0075163, IMG submission 71478) | Wastewater effluent complex algal communities from Wisconsin, to seasonally profile nutrient transformation and Carbon sequestration -... | ecosystem: Engineered > WWTP > Effluent > Algae... | reverse complement strand
TTCTTTCCAGTGCTTCCCATAAGCCACCGGTCTCGCCGTAATCTTCGGGGTCCATACTGCCTGTAGAACCGGGGAAGCGGCGGCCCGGGGCTTTGGAAAAATATTTTGCAGTTTTATCCACACTTGAATTTGTCTCAACCCATTCATTTGGTATTACACCCATCATCCAGTGGTGGCCATGAATCGAGGCATCGCTGTCGCAATAAAAATTATCGCTGAACGAGAATTGCTTTGCTGCTTTGTGATGGTTGGGGGCTACTTTCATTTTTATATTTTTTGCCCGCAAAGAATCTGGCAAAGTATATTCACAATCAACCCCAAACCTGGCTAGCGTACTGTCACCATTGGCGTTTTGCAGTTGCCCGAAAACTTCATCATAGGTTCTGTTTTCCTTGGTGATGTACACAATATATTTTATCGGGCTTTCTCTTAAGCCGGGTAAGGCAGGTAATGGATTGGCTGCATCGTCTTGTACAGTAACAGCTTCAAAAGTATTACTGATCGTTTGCCTGGTATAGGCTGCTAATTCCGCAGTGTTGGGCATGGTAATTTTCTGAAAACTGGCCAGCTGTATATCACCAATATAAGTACCCTGGGGTGGCGCAACAAAACCAGCTCCCCCGTTTGGCCCGGCACCCAATCCCCTGCAACTGATCACATATATTTCCTTTTCATCGGCACTTAATTTTACCCTTGCCGGCCCCCAACCTGTTGGAATTAATCCTTTGGTTGTTTTTGTTGCCACATCAATTACGGCTACTGCATTAAAACCCAGCAATGCCACATACAAAGTTTTTTCATCTTTGCTTAGCGTGATACCAAAGGGCAAAAGGCCTCTGAATTTATCAATACGTTTATCAACCTTAATAGGAATGTGCGCCAGTATTTTGTGATTTTTATAATCGATAACCGCAATATTATCGTTGGTTGCATTGGTTACATACGCATACTGCTTACCCACTGCGATGGAGTTAGGGCTTGCTCCGCCAACTACTTCCGCATCTTCCACCATGTCTCCTACCTGGTAACCGGTTTTAAATTTATCAACAACCCTGTTGGTTTTTAAATTGATACTAAACACACTCATGGCTTCCGGCGAATTAGGACTGCCAACACCCGGAATTATTTTTTCATCTATAACCGTTCCCTCAATAGATTCTTTGGTATTATTACCATACGGGTGGTGGTTTATCATCATGGAATTGTAGTTGGCTGAATCCATTCCCGTAATTAATGGATAAGCATACATACCAACATTGGCAACAAAAGCGGTTTGTTTATCGGCGCTGATGGCCAGGCCAAATGGCTGGCGGCCGGCCGGAATGGATGCCGTAATTTTTTTGCTAACCAGGTTATAACGCACCAACCGGAAATTACCCCTGTCCAATATCAGCAGTTCATTGCCGTTCAACAGCAGATCAGAAGTAAAGCTGTCATCAAAACTTATTCCATCCACAGTGCCGTTCAAAGAAACGGAATCAAGCCTTTGAAAACTTTCAATATCATAAACAATTACTGCGCCGTTATCGCCACCGCTTAAATACACTGTTTTAGAATCGGGTGCAAAAGCTACTCCCAAAAATGAACCATGTGTAAGTGGCGACTTAATAACCTGCGTTTGTAAAGAATCAGTTCCAAAACTATTACCCGAAACAGGCTCATGCGCAAGCGGCGAATTTATCTTTTGGTTGTAGCTCGGCACCCTGGTATGCTGCATAGAAGCCACATCAATGATTGTAAAAACGCCATTGTGCAGGGTTACCGCTTTTTTACCATTGGGAGAAACAGCCATACCAAACGGATCGTTGGTAATACGTATCAGTTTTCCGGCAGGTGTAAGTAAGCGACCGCTGGGCAAAACAGCTGTTCCATTTTCATTAATGGATGCAAACTGGTTGCGGCCCGGCACCTGTAAAACGGTTACCGGTTTTTGCTGCGCAAAACAAATGGCATGTGCCATCATCAATAAAAATAAAACTGCCTGCCTGCTCATAAATATTGTTTTAATGAACATAAGAAATACGACATATAAAACTACACATGTTCTGGTTAATATTGTCATTACACACAGTTACCCTGCTTTTTAAAAAATGAGACGGAACTCCATGAAGTTCCGTCTGCATTTGAATATCAGTTTCTGTTTATTTAATGATCCACATTTTTGCATTGATATCATCCTGTCCGCCAAACTGGCTTTGAATAGCACTGTTTACATTGGTTGTATTATTTGCTTTTTCTGCTGTTGGATACTGGAACCTTAATGCGATCCTGTTACTATTACCATTACCTGGTCCGGTATGAAATGCAGGCACACCCGTACGGCGCCAGTTGTAATAGGCTTCCCAGCCGCTGTTCTGATAAAAGGCCAGGTATTTTTGAGTTAGTATCTGGTTTAAACCTGCAGCAGTATTTCCTGCATAGGTAACTGATGGCTGGGCATAATACGTTGCCCAGTCGTAGTTGATGGTATAGGTATCGTAATCGCTGAGTGTACCACCGGCTCTTTGAAAATAAACACTGTTGTTACCATTTACAATTCCATAAAAACCAATACTTGCCTGTATCCCTCTTTTATACCAGTCTTCTGCATTACCGCTTACCCATCCACGATGTATGGCTTCAGCAATATTGAAACACATTTCGGAATAACCGATCTGGATGGTATTCTCTGCAGTAAACGTGCTGTAATACCTTTTACGGTTAATAAAAGAATACTTGCCCAGGCCGGCATTAACGCTCATGGTAGCAAGATCTTCACCACTGCCTGCACCGGCAAAAGCTGCAAAACTGGTGGGTGCTGCGCCGCCTGCTACCAAAGCTGCTGCGGGTTCTGCTACATAAAAAGTACGAGGGTCTTTTAACCCGGCCAGTGTGTTCAGGTAGGTAGACGTCATATTGTAACGTGCCACATCAAAACCAAAACTTTCAGGATTAGTAGGATATTTATTGTACTGCGCATTGTAAACATATTGCATGTCATCTGAGATAGAAGAAAACAAGGAGTACTTGCCGGCATTGGTTAATGTTTCAGCAAACTTTTGCTTGATATTCAGATCAGTGTCTGTTTCGTACCTGCTTAGCTGAATTAATACCCGCAGCTTAAAAGCATTAACAGCCTTACGCCATTTACTAAGGTCATTATTGTAATAAAAATCGCTCGACAATAAATAACCACCCTTGGTAATAATGGCACTCATATCGTTATTGGCTTCATCCAGCCAAACCAATATCTGTTTAAAAACATCCTTTTGTGAATCATACTTTGGAGCAATATTCTCAAGCGATTTTAATGATTCAGATACCGGGATATCACCGGTTTGCATGGTAAGGTTATAAAACATATAGGCCCTGAAAAATTTACCCAGCGCACTGTATGGGTTTGGAGCAGCTACCGCTTTTGCAGCTTCCTCTTCCATTTTGGTTACATTTTTTAACGTATTATAAGTGCCGTACGAAACACCCGACCAGCTGTACTGCTGATCGCCATAATAGGCATAGTTACATGCATAAAACTGGTTCCAGCGCTGCGTAGGACTGAAGGGCGACTGGTAAATATCAGAAAGTACACCGTTTAATATCAGGTTTGCGGGTACGCTGGTTGCCCGGTTGGGGTCGTTTTGCAGTGAATCGAAAGATTTTTTACAGGCAGTACTGCAAAGTATTGCAGCAACTGTGAGTATTGAAAGTATCTTTTTCATTTGATAAGTTTTATAATAATTAAAAAACAACATTTAGGTTAATACCATAACTCCTGGTGGTGGGAGTCTGGAGGTTGGTGCCAGACTGGCTGCCGGCATACTGATCAATATCCACATCCTTAAACCTTTTATCCTTCATAAAGTATAAGAGGTTACGGGCCACAAAAGAAACGCTGGCAGATTTAATGAATGTTCTGCCCAGTATCCTGCTTGGTACATTATAAGACAATACAACCTCTCTTAATTTAAGGTAGCTTTTGCTCATCATGTTTGGTTCAGGAATACTGTGTACACGGCTTACATAATCCTGCACATAGGTTTTGGTTGCATTGGCAGCAAACTGCAGCGCCGTATAATTAGTTATTAAACCGGTTACAGGGTCAAAAGTAATCGGTGTTCCGTTAGATACCTGTACCCCTTCGCCCAGGTAAGATTTAATACCTCTTGTATCATCGTATCTGGCTTCACCCAGGGCACCTTCAGTGGTTTCAATATGGCGGCCTCCCTGGAAAGTTTTCTTTCTTACATAATCTTCCATTACGCCACCAACACGGCCATCAAACTGGAAACTAAGTGATAGATTTTTGTAGTTAAATTTATTGTTGAAACCCCAAACCCACTTAGGATTGGCGTATCCTGCAAACTGGGCAACAGGCAATATGATCGGGCGTCCGCCACCATCATTAATGATCTGTCCATCCGGTGTGCGGGCAAATTTTCTGATGTACACTTCATCTACCCTGCTACCCACTTTAAAGAATGTTCCGATTGTTGAAACGCCGGCAGGCAATTCGGAATACACTTCCTTAAAAGTACTCCAGTTAACCAGCACATCCCAGCTGAAACCATTTTTCACTTTTACCGGCGTGCCACTCAGCGATATTTCCAATCCGGTTTTTTTGGTTTTGGTAGCATTGATGGTGTAGTTGGAATAACCGGATGCAGAAGATATCTGTTTGTTAAAGATCTGCGGTCCGTCTGAATAATTGAAATAAGCAACATCCAGTCCAAACCTGTTTTTCAAAAACTTCATATCCATGCCTATTTCGGTGCTTGTTCTGTTGTCAGGCTTTACATTTTCATCAACCAGGTTGCTGGTAAACTTGGCTTCGGTTGTATTGTTATAACCAATACCGGTGCTGTACACATTATTGAAAGCGTAGCTTGGGCCACCATAGGTAGATGAATATTCTGTACCATATCCCAACGGATAGCTATTGTTTGGTGTAGCACCAATGCTGCTGGAAACAAAAGCTCCCCCGCCTCTTACCTGTGCATACGATCCCCTGAATTTCAGGAAGGAAATTACTGCCGGAATTTTTACATAATCAGTAACCACCGTACTTACATTAACCGATGGATAAAAGAAAGTATTGTTATTGCTGTTTAATGCAGATAATTTATCAACCCTGCCGGTAGTATTGATATTGGCATATTTACCCAAAGCAAAATCTATTGAATAAAAGGCACTGGGCACCCGCATATCTGAAGCAAAACTGTAGGCCTTTACCGGGTTGCGGCTGTTCGAAAATGCATACACATTCGGCACGTTCAGGTAATCGGTAGTAACATAACTTGAATTGTAATTGAACGTACGCATATTGGCACCTGCAAAACCATTGATACCTAAAAATTTAAACAGCTTGGGCGATTTAAAACGCAACATAGCCTCGGTATTGTTTTCAAATAACGAACGTTTGTCTTCACGATAGTCGCCCAATCCGCCCTCACGGCCATAAGGGTGCGCCGAGAATGGCATTTTTTCCGTTCTTGTCAGATCGTAAGTGGTAATAGATGTTCTGCCCATCAGTTCCAGGTAATTATTGATCTTGTAGTTTAAGGTTACATAACCGTATATATCATTTTTTTGATGACCACGCAGCCATTCGTAACTCATAAAGTATGGGTTGTGATAACGTTGGTACTCGGCATAATTACTTTGCACACCTTCCTTACCTGGCTGCCAGTAATTTTTCATGTCATCAATATTCCAGTCTGCAGCACCCCAGATGGTGATATTGTAGATCACACTGTTTGGCCCGTAGTTTACATCAGGTATATTTTGTGTGTATTGCTTATTAAAATTAATATTCGCATCAAGTGATAGTCTTTTGCTGAATTTTAATGTAGAGGCCAGGTTAAAATTGGTACTGTTTAAGTCTGTATTTGGAACAATACCTCTTTGATACGTTTGACCAACAGAAAAACGCAGATCATACTTTTCGCCGCTTGCCGAAACTGCCAGGTTATTTGTTGACAATACACCCGACTGAATAAATCTCTTCAGATTATTTTTACCACGGGCAACCCAGGGCGTAGGTTCTATATTGCCGGTAAAAGTTGATCCGTTGGGGAAAGTAGTGGTGTAGGTCGTAGTATTTGAAACCCTGCCATCGTACTGTGGCAGCAATTGTCCGTCAAATCTTGGGCCCCAAACATCATAGTCATTGTCGTTTTTGCCTGCGCCTTTTCCATCGGCAAAAGCATAAACACCATGGTCGCCGGGTCCGTAAAGATCCTGCGTTCTCGGTAAAGCAATAAAACCATTGCTCACCATGGTACTGCTGTTTATTTCAACAGAAAATCCACGCTTATCCTTTGTTCCTTTTTTAGTATTAATGATGATGGCACCATTTTGTCCGCGGTAACCATACAAGGCAGATGCAACCGGTCCTTTTAGTACGGTATAACTTTCAATATCATCCGGGCTGATATTCCAGGTATCAGAATTGATAGGAATACCGTCTACAACATATAGATTGATATTTCCGCCACGCAATAAAACCTGCGGATTACCCAGTAGTTCGGCAGAAGCTCCAACAGTTAAACCAGATACTTTACCAACCAGTGAATTGATCGGATTTGACTCCCTGGCCTTTACCAGGTCGGCACCCTTCACATCCTGCGATGAATATCCGATTATTTTTTTCTCCTTTTTTACACCCAATGCAGTTACCACTACATCGTCCAGCTGTTTTACTGTTTGAAACAGCTTTACCTCTATTAAGTTACCTGAAACGCTAACTACCTGTTCCTGGTAACCGCTGAAACTAAATACAATTTTTTCACCCTTTGCAGCAGTAATTTTAAATGTACCTTGCGCATCGGTAGTAGTGCCGGCAGCAGTTTTTTTATCAACTACACTAACCCCCTCCAGCGGGTTACCATTGGCCGCATCAGTTACTTTACCCGTAACCTGCAGCTGTTGTGCGCTTAAATACATGGGCACACTCATTAATACAAATACCAGTAATAGCATACCGGCCAGTTTGTGCTTTGCTTGCTTCATAAACATAGTTTGTGGTTTTGAGCAGCAAAAATATCCGGGCTGTATTATCAAATAATTTCCACCAGGTTAAGTAAACAGAAACAAAATGTTAAGAAAATAAAAACACGCACTTGCAACACAATTTCAAAATGATACTCAAAAAAACAGACAATATTTATCTATAAGTGTTTTTGAAGCACAACTGATTAGCTTATAAAATGCGGTTGCCTTTGAAATGATTGTATAATGAATAGGCTGACCCCATAATGCTGCCTGTCCTGATAGCATTAGGGTTTTACCTTGAATCCTTCGGCTCCGCTCAGGATTACATCAAGGCAATAAGAAGAATACAACAAAAGAATGCTAATAATCGTACTGCTGAATAAAAACCAGAAATAAAAAAGAGGCACAAAAGCCTCTGCAGCCTGCCGGATCCTTACTCCCTGTCTGCTCCTACACTGATTCCTGTCTCAGCCATGTCAGAGTTATATCTGACTTATATCAGAGTCCTGTATCGGTCTCTCAACCTTCGTTCATCTTTCGTTCATTCCTCGTTCATCGTTCGTTTTAAAATACTCAAAAAAACTACCAAACCCCTCCCCCACCCCAGCCTTTTTTCATACAGGCTGCCGGTAAGATTGTTTAAATCCTGTTGTAAAAAAGTGTAAATAATTTTTCTGCTCAATCTTGAACGGGTGGCTTCATTCGGGTACAGACCACATCCGTTATTCAGCAGCTGCCAACAGCTTGCAAATCACTTATTATTTAAACGACGCAATGGTATAGGTTTTGTCTTTGCTGATCGTTTTCCATTCATCTGTTCTGAATGGCACGGCCGGAAAACCTTCCCGGTTAAATAAATTACATTCAGTAGCATCACCCATCCACCCAAAACGTACGGCTACCGGCTTGCTTACCTTGTTGCAGGAAAGGATCACCGCATTGTCTTTTATAAAAGCCCGGGCAAAATAAAATACACTGTCTGCACCCGCAATTTCAAAACCTTTGATGTACCCATATTTATCCGGCACAAACAGGCCCGATCCGGTATCATTGAACGATACAGCTATTTCGCTGCCATTCACCTGCATGGACCGGTAGCTTGGCCCTGCACAAAGCATTTTTTTATCGTACAGGTTATTCAATGCAATGGCAGCTAACCGTTTCCCCACATCCTGTTTGTTGGTGGGATGAATATCCTTTGCATCCTTCACCAGGTCGGCACTTACACACATGCCGGTATTGGGCAGCTGCAATGTATTGGTTTGTGCCTCTCTTAATTCAGCCCAGCCGCAACCGTTATTGCTGTTGCCTTCTGTAACAAAAGATGCCAGCTGTACAAAATAAAAAGCCGCCTGGTCATTGCCGAACTTTTTCCTCCAGTCATGTATTAACAATGGAAAAGCTGTCCGGTATTGCCAGGCACGGTCGGCATTGGATTCGCCTTGGTACCAAAGCACTCCTTTAAATGCAAAAGGTATCAACGGATCTATCATGGCATTATAGCAAAGTGAGGGAAGCGAATTTTCACTCACCCGGTCCTGTATCGATTCTGCCTGCCATTTCCAGGCACCACTAAGTGCCACCGATGCATCGCCCAGGTTCAGCTTCAGGTCTGCCGCATCGCCCCAGATGCCACCGCCTCCCATCCCGTCAGTTACCCGTATCGCAATTATATTTTTACCTGCCCGTAAAACACCGGCTGGTATTTTATATTTTCTAAGTGCATCCCATTGCCTGGTACTGCCCACCTCAACACCGTTCAGGTAAGTAATATCATCATCATCAATTTTTGCCAGCTCAAGCACCGCATCCTTTTTAGTCTCGGCTTCCGTAAGCACGATCGTTTTGCGCAGCCATACCACCCCATCCAGGTCGCCAATGCTTTGGCTTTCCCATTGCTGCGGAGCGTTCAGCTCAGGCCATTTGGTATCATCAAAAGAAAGATCCCGGAAAGCATTGGCCGCAGCCTCATTCAAGGGGGCGCCCTGCAGCAACGCTATCCGCTGCCGGCTTATTGTTTTCATCAGCTGCGAAATAGAATCCAGGCTAAGCCTTGGCATGGCAGCGATCATGTTTTTAAATGCACTGCTGCTTTTAAAACCTTCCCGGCTTATCCAGGTTTCAATATTGGTACCGCCCCAGCAATCATTGATCAACCCAACAGGTACTCCTATACTGTCGTATATATGTTTGGCAAAAAAATATCCCACGCCGGTAAAGTCGGCAACAGTAGCCGGGGCGCATACTTTCCACCCATCCGTTTTAACATCTGCAGCCGGTAACGAACTTACCTGGTGCTGTATCTTTATTTGCCTGATAAAAGGATTACGTGCCGCCTGTATTTCCCTGGCTGCATTGTCACTCTGGCCAACACTCCATTCCATATTACTCTGACCGCTGCACAACCATACTTCGCCCACTAAAATATTGCTGAGTACAATGCTGTTCTTTCCTTTTACCGATAATTGATAAGGTCCGCCGGCAGGCTCGGCATTCAATTGCGTCATCCACTTACCATCTTTATCGGCCCTCACAAATTTTACCTGGTTATGAAATGTCAGTTCCAGTTTTTCATAGGCGGCAGCATGGCCCCATACCGGTATCGCTACATTGCGTTGCAGCACCATATTATTGGTAAAAAAAGCTGGCAGGCTTACCTGCGCTTGAATGGAAAGGCAACAGAGGCAGGCAACAAAGAGGATAGTAGATTTCAGTTTCACTTGCTTTATTTTATGTACTCAAAATTAAATCATAGCATCGGTATTAAACACCATGGCAGCATCAGCATGGGCTATCTCCCAGCTTCCTTCCTCTATTTCGGCTTCCAGTTCTCCTGCATCCCAGCCGCTGTAACCAATAAATATTTTGATCATTGATCCGTTCAGTATTCCCTGGTTGATATAGGCGATTGCTTTTTTAAAATCTCCGCCAAGGTATATATCATCAATAATATGGGTACCAGCAGGCACAAGATCGGGGCAGCGGTGAATAAAAAACAGGTGCTCCTTATCTACCGGGCCGCCGCTGTACAAAGGAAAGGGCGGGCTGCTGATGAATTCAGTGAGTTGATTCAGGGGCCTTTCAAAAACCTGGTTGATAACAAAAGCCATGGCGCCTGTATCATTATGTTCTGTAATAAAAAGAACAGACGATCTGAAGGCAGGATCATCCATAGATGAGGAGCTGATCAGTATTTTTCCGGCGCCGATATCCATATTTGAAAAATTAATTTTGGTAAGATATCCCAATGATAGCAATGATGCGATCAGTTATACCTGGCAGCTCTATAAGATCG
>Ga0075163_10014247_pt1 | contig 10265 bp, 9 predicted proteins | sample JI1023141ADNA_FD_71478 | JGI IMG/M metagenome (GOLD analysis project Ga0075163, IMG submission 71478) | Wastewater effluent complex algal communities from Wisconsin, to seasonally profile nutrient transformation and Carbon sequestration -... | ecosystem: Engineered > WWTP > Effluent > Algae... | reverse complement strand
GACGGAGACGGAGACGGGGACGGAGACGGAGACGGGGACGGAGATCGGGCACGGGCACGGGCACGGGCACGGGCACGGGGTCAGAGGCGAGATCGGGCACGAGGGCCCGACTGACAAATGTCATCGCGGGGAGTGCGGGGGCCGGCGAAGGTGGCGCCCATGGTCGCGCCGCTCCACCTGCCACCGCCCGTGCCGCTGCCGGTGCGTGACGCGGAGCTCGACGCCGATCTCGACGCGCTGACCGCGCGCCACCACCCGGGGCTGCGGGCGGCGCTGGCGGCGCTGGCGCCGGCGCGCGGCCACATCGCGAGCCACGATCCAGCGCTGGCTGCGGCGTTCGATCAGCTCGACGCGGCGCTGGGCGCCGGTCTGGCCCGGGAGGCGCGGGTGCTGACGCCACACCTGCGGGCGCTGGCCGCCGGCGCGCCGGATCACACGCTGTTCGCGTCGCTGGCCGCGCTGGCGCCGGTGGTCACCGCCGATCAGCGCGCCACGACCACCGCGCTGGGCCGGGTGCTGGCCGCGCTGACCGCGACCGCGCCGACCTGCCCGACCTGCGCGACCGCCGCCGACGACGCCGCCGACCTGGCGTGCGCGCTGGCGGCGCACCACCGCTTCACCCTCGAGTCGCTGTTGCCGCGGGCCCGGACCCGCGAGCTCGCCCTGGGGCCCGACCCCGTCCGCTGACAGGAGCCATCGATGCTATCCAAATCCGCCGCGAGAGCGTTCTTCCTGGGAGGTACCGTGCTGTGCGCGGTCGCCTTCATCGGCCTCACCGTCGACACCCTCGGCCGGATCCCGGCGCGGACCCACTCCAAGGAGATCACCGACGCGGTCCGGCGCGGCAAGGACCTGTGGGACACCTCGAACTGCATGGGCTGCCACACGCTGCTCGGCGAAGGCGCCTACTACGCGCCGGAGCTGACCAAGGTGTTCGAGCGCCGCGGCCCGGTGTTCATCCGCGCCATGCTGACCGACCCCGAGAAGATGTATCCGGGGCAGCGGCGGATGTGGAAGTACGACTTCTCCGAGCGCGACAAGGACGACCTGATCGCGTTCTTCGAGTGGATCGGCAAGGTGGACCTGAACGGGTTCCCGCCCAAGCCGACGCTGGCGCAGATGGCCACCACCAGCGGCCTGGCCACCACCGTGGACCGCCCGCAGATCTTCAACCAGCTGTGCGTGGCGTGCCACGCGCTCGGCGGCCAGGGCGGCCAGGTCGGCCCGGCCCTCGACGGCGTCGGCAACCGCAAGACCCCCGCCGAGATCGCGGCGTGGCTCGCCGATCCGCCCGCCATCAAGCCCGGCACCCAGATGCCCAAGTTGCCCCTCACCGACGGCCAGCGCCAGGAGCTGACCGCCTTCCTCTCGACGCTCAAGTAGGAGAGCCACCATGAAATACGAATCCCAACGCGTCGCCTGGTGGTTCTTCGCCACCTGCATGCTGCTGTTCGGCCTGCAGCTGGTCTACGGCCTGATCATGGGCTACGCCCACGCCGGCCACGATCCGCTGCACCCCATCATCCCGTTCAACGTCGCCCGCGCGGTGCACACCAACCTCTTGGTGGTGTGGTTGCTCACCGGCTTCATGGGCGCGGCCTACTTCATCGTCCCCGAGGAGGCCGACCGCGAGCTGTACTGGCCCAAGCTGGCCTACGTGCAGCTGATCGCGCTGGTCGTCGTCGGCGTCGTCGCGATCATCGGCTTCCACCTGCAGTGGTGGGAGGGCCGCAAGTTCCTCGAGATCCCCCGCCCGCTCGACTTCCTCGTCGTGGTCGACGTGCTGCTGTTCATCGCCAACATCGGCATGACGATCTGGAAGGGCAACCGGATGACCACCACCAGCATGGTGCTGTTCTTCGGCCTGCTGATGGCGGCGCTCTTGTACCTGCCGGGCATGATCCCCACCGACAACCAGACGCTCGACTCGTACTGGCGCTGGTGGGTGGTGCACCTCTGGGTCGAGGGCGTGTGGGAGCTGATCATGGGCGCGATCCTGTCGTTCCTGCTCATCAAGCTCACCGGCGTCGACCGCGAGGTGATCGAGAAGTGGCTCTACGTGATCGTCGGCTTCACGTTCCTGTCGGGCATCCTCGGCACCGGCCACCACTACTACTGGATCGGCACGCCGCGGTACTGGCTGATGATCGGCGGCGTGTTCAGCGCCCTCGAGCCGCTGGCCTTCCTCGGCATGGCGATCTACGCGATCACGATGGCGCGCAAGGGCGGCCGCAGCCACCCCAACCGCATCGCGCTGCAGTGGACCGTCGGCTGCGCGGTGATGAGCTTCGTCGGCGCCGGCTTCCTCGGCTTCGCCCACACCATCCCGCAGGTGAACAAGTACACCCACGGCACGCTGGTGACGGCGATGCACGGCCACATGGCGTTCTGGGGCGCCTACGCGATGCTGGTGCTGGCGATGATCAGCTACGCGCTGCCGCTGCTGACCGGCCGCAAGCGCCACGACACCCCGGCCGCGAGCTTCGCGTTCTGGACCTCCAACATCGGCATGATCGCGATGACCCTGGCGTTCGCGGTCGCCGGCATCACGCAGGTGGTGCTCGAGCGGCGCGTCGGCATGGACTTCGTCACCGTGCAGAAGGAGATCGAGGTCCACTTCTGGGGCCTGCTCCTGGCCGCCGGGCTGTTCATCCTCGGCATCAGCGCGTTCATCTACAACTTCATCCGCCACGGCAAGCCGGTGGCGGAGCTGCAGGGCGGCGGCGAAGGCAGCGCGGTCGAGGCGGCGTGACCGCGCCGTACTACCGCGAGGTCGGGGACGAGGTGCGGGCGTTCACCGCCGCCCACGCCACCCACGCGCCGGTCCTGCTCAAGGGGCCGACCGGCTGCGGCAAGTCGCGGTTCGTCGAGGCGATGGCGGCGCGGCTCGACCGGCCGCTGGTGACGGTGGCGTGCAACGACGAGACCTCGGCCCACGACCTGCTCGGCCGCTGGCTGGTCAAGGGCGGCGACACCGTCTGGCAAGACGGGCCGGTGACCCGCGCGGTCAAGCAGGGCGCGATCCTGTACCTCGACGAGGTGGCCGAGGCGCGCGAGGACGTGATCGTGGTCTTGCACCCGCTGGCGGATCACCGCCGCCAGCTCCACGTCGATCGCCTCGACCTGACCCTCACCGCCGGGCCGGGGTTCATGCTGGTCGCCAGCTACAACCCCGGCTACCGGCGCGGCCTGAAGGAGCTCAAGCCGTCGACCCGGCAGCGCTTCATCGCGATCGGCTTCGGCTACCCGGCGCCCGAGCTCGAGACCGAGATCGTCGCCACCGAGGCGGCGCTCGAGCCGGCCGCGGCGCGCAAGCTGGTGACGCTGGCCGGCAAGATCCGCAAGCTCGACGAGCTGGGCCTGGCCGAGACGGTGTCGACCCGGCTCTTGGTCAACGCCGGCAAGCTGATCGGCGCCGGCGTGCCGCCGCGGCGGGCCTGCGCGGTGGCGGTGGTGACGCCGCTGTCCGACGACGCCGAGACGCTGCGCGCGCTGCAGGACCTGGTGGACCTGACGCTATGAGCTGGGACGAGCGGCTGTTCGGCCGGCTGGTCGCGCGCCTGCGGCGGCGGCGCGATCAGGCCGCCGACGCCCGCGGGGTCGCGGTGGGGCCCGAGCGGCGGCGGCTCGAGCTGGTGGCCAGCGCGCTGGCCGGGCGGCGGATGACGATCACGATCGCGGCCGGCGACGGCGGCGTGCGCGGCGCGCACCTGGTGATGCCGGCGCGGCTCGACGCGCTGCCGACGCCCGACGCCAACGCCGCGCTGCTGCTGGCGCGGGTGGTGGTGGGCGCGGTGATGGCCCGGGCGCCGACGCCGCAGGTGAGCGACGACGCGGCGAGCGCGGTGGCGACGCTGGCGGCGCTGGCCCGGGCGCGGCAGACGATCGCCGCCGAGCTGCCGGGCGCGGCGGCGATGCTCGCGCCGATCGCGGCGGCGCTCGCCGCGGCGCGCCCGTCGGTCGCCGCGCGGTCTGCGGCCGATCGCGCGCTGGCGGCGGCGGCGCAGGTGGCGCTCGGGCGCGCGGTGGCCGAGGTCGCCGCCGACGCGCCGACGTTGACGCCGTGGCTGACGGCGATCGCCGCGGGCGAGCCGACCGTCGCGGTCGGGCCCGGCGCGGGCGGCCGGCTGGCGGTGGTGCCGCTGTGCGGCTGGCTGGGCGCGCCCGGCGTCGACGACGCCGACCTGCCGCCGCCCGGGGAGGAGGCCCGCCCCGGCCCCGGCGGACGCGACCGCGCCGGCCGCGCGCGCGATCGGATCAAGCGCCGGCAGCTCGCGCAGCAGCCGCTCGAGGAGAACCCGCTGGTCCACTCGTTCGAGAAGGTGCACACGCTCGAGAAGTACCAGGGCGGCAAGAAGCGCATCGACGGCGCCGATCAGCTCGACGAGCACGGCGACGCGCTCGACGAGCTCGAGCTCGACGAGGTGGTCCGCACCACCACCACGACCAGCGGCGTCTACCGCGCCGAGGTGCTCGGCCTCGACGACGCCGGCGATCTGGCCGCCGAGCCGCCGGCGCCCACGCCCGAGGCCCTGGCCTACGACGAGTGGGACGAGGCCGCGCGCCGCTACCGCCGCGGCTGGTGCCAGGTGCGGATCGACGCCGCGCCGGCCGCCGCCGCGCCGGCGATCACCCGCGGCTTCGTCGCCGCCGCGCTGACCCGCCACCGCCGCGAGCGCGCCGAGCTGGCCGCGCAGGTGGCGCGGCTCGACGCCCAGCCGACCCGGGTCGGCCGCCAGCCCGACGGCCCCGACATCGACGTCGACGCGGTGGTCGATCGCCACGGCGCGCTGCGCCACGGCACCACCGGCCCCGACAAGCTCTACATCGCGCCGCGCCGCCGCCCGCCCGAGCTGGCGGTGGCGCTGCTCCTCGATCGCAGCCTGTCGAGCGACGCCTGGGTCGCCGACCAGCGCGTGCTCGACGTCGGCACCGGCGCGCTGGTCGCGCTCGGCGACGCGCTCGATCGGGTCGCGGCGCGCACCGCGATCGTCGCGTTCGCCAGCCACACCCGCCGCGACTGCCGGCTGGCGATGATCAAGGACTTCGACGCGCCGTGGGCCACCGGCCACGCGCGGCTGGCCGCCCTCGAGCCGGCCGGCTACACCCGCATCGGCCCGGCGCTGCGCCACGTCACCGCGCTGCTCGATCGCCAGCCGGCGCGGCGCAAGCTCCTGGTGCTGCTGTCCGACGGCAAGCCCACCGACTACGATCGCTACGAGGGGCGCTACGGCATCGCCGACGTCCACCGCGCGGTGGCCGAGGCCAACCAGGCCGGCGTCCACGTCTTCACCGTCGCGCTCGATCAGCGCGCGCGCCACCACCTGCCGCAGATGTTCGGCCCCGGCGGCTTCGCCGTGGTGACCAAGCCGCGCGATCTCGTCGCCGCGGTCGGCCGCCTGTACCAGCAGCGCCTCACGCGCTGAGTTGCAGGGAGGTTCGTCCGAACACGGACAAGCGCTGACCGCCGCAGCGGCGGCTCAGCCCTCGGCGGCGCACGCGGTGAGCGTCGGCAGATCGCCGAGCACGAACCGCCCGCCCTCGGTCACCACCACGCCCGCGCGCTCCCACGGCCGCAGCGCGCGGATCACCGTCTCGGTGCGCGCCGACACCAGGCTGGCCAGCGTGGTCCGCGACAGCGCCACCGGCACCGCCACCGTGCCGTCGGCCAGCTCGTCGCCGAACCGCGACGCCAGGTGCAGGAACAGGTTGGCGAGCCGCGCGCGCACCGTGCCGGCCGACAGGATCTCGACCTTGGTGCGCAGCGCCGCGGCGTGGCGACACAGCGCCTGCTGCAGCGCCAGCGCCAGCGCCGGACACAGCGCCGACTGCTCGAGCACGCGCTGCGCGTCGACCTTGATCACCGTCGCCGACTCGGAGCTCACCACCGCCTCGGCCGGGTAGCGGCTGCTCTCGAGCGCGGCGGTGTCGCCGACGTTCTCGCGCGAGCCGAAGATCGCCACGATCACCTCGGCGCCCGACGCCAGGCTGCGCCGGATCGTCACCAGCCCGGCCGCGATGATGTGGAAGCCGGTCGCGACGTCGCCCTCGCGCCACAGCCGCGCGCCGACCGCGAGGTCGCGCACGGTGGCGTGGGCCGCGAGCTTGTCGATCACCGGCGCCGGCACGCCGCGCAGGAAGTGGCTGGTGCGCAACAGCGCGACCACCCGACCGGGGCCAGTGGTCGGGACCAGGGGCGCGGCGAGCGAGGCAGACACGACGGTGGGCGGCATGGGGTTTCGTCAGCGCAGGGCGGCCAGGACCGCGTCGTGGCCGCGACCGAGGCCCTCGACCCGGGCCCGCGGGCGGCCGGTGTCGTCGAGGACGGTCAGGACCGAGGTGTGGAAGAACTCGCCGCTGTCGAGCGCACGGTACTTGATGCCGAGCGCGGCCGCCAGCTCGCGGGCCGCGTCGTCCTCGGCCGCGGTCAGCACCCAGCCCGCGCCGAGCTCGCGCTCGGTGGCCAGCTCGCGCAGCTTGGCCGGCGTGTCGCGCGCCGGATCGAAGCTGACCAGCACGAACCGCAGCTTGGCCCGCACCGCCGGGTCGAGATCGCGCTCGATGCCCTTCAGGTCGTCGATCAAGCGCGGGCACGCCGCCGGGCACGTCGCGTAGAACATCGTGATGACCACCGGCGCGCCGGCCAGCGACGCCAGCGGCACGACCGCGCCGTCGACGCCGCGCACGCTCAGCTCGAGATCGTAGATCGAGCCGTCGCCCAGCGGCGACGCCCAGTCGCCGGCCATCACCGGCTCGGCGGCAGGCGCGGCCGCGGCGCTGCCGGCGGCCGCCACGTCGATCCCGCGCGCCGTCGACGCGGCCCGCCGCTCGTCGCGGCAGCCGATCACCGCCAGCGCCACCATCGCGAGCACGCCGACGATCCGCATGGTCATCGCTCCTGTGCCGGCCGCGGCAGCTCCGCGGCGCAGCGAAAGCCGAGGTTGGCGGTGGTGTACCGGGCCTGCAGCGAGCTCCGGAACGCCAGCCGCATGAACGTCGCGTACTGCCGCGGATCGCGCGCCAGCGCCGCGCCCGCGCCGCAGTACTTGTCGCGATCCGCGTCGCCGCGCTCGCGATCGTCGGACGCGACCAGCGCCGCGCCGAAATCGTAGACCCACTCCCACACCAGGCCGTGCAGGTCGCGCACGCCCCAGACGTTGGGCTCGCCGCCGCCGACGGCGGGCAGCACCGCCGGGGTCTGCGCCGCGTACCACGCCAGGATCCGCTCCTGCCAGCCCTCCTCGGTGGTGCCATCGAGCGCGGTCGCGCTGGCCTGCGCCGCCAGCTCCCACTCGCGCTCGGTCGGCAGCCGGCCGCCGCGCCACGCGCAGTACGCCTTGGCCGCGAACCAGCTCACGCGCACCACCGGCGCCTTCGCCGGCGCCTTGGGCCCCAGCGTCAGCGGCCCCGCCCAGTGCCCCAGGTAGTCGACGTCGGCGCGCACCGCCTTGACCCGCCCGCGCTGCCATGCCGGGTTGGCCTTCACGAACGCCAGGAACTCGCCGTTGGTCACCGGCACCACGTCGAGCTGGAACCCCGGCACCGCCACCGACGCCTCGCCCGGCGACGTCGGGAACACCGGCCGATACGTCCCCGGGCCCACCACCACGCGCGGCCCCGCGCTCGCGCTCGCGGTCGCGAGCAACACCAGCGCGATGATCGTGCGTGCCGCCATCATGGTCCGAGTCTCCTTCTCCGTTCTCCGTCTCCGTCTCCGGTTCCGTCTCCGTCTCCGGTTCCGTCTCCGTCTCCGTCTCCGTCACCGTCTCATGCAGGTTCTGTTGGGCCCCACCGGTGGGGTTCGGGAGTCTCGCGTCCTGGGGGGAGGCTCGATCCCGGCTTGGCCGGGATCGAGGGGGGCTCGGCGACGAGCCCCCTGGTACTCAGTGCGCGGCGCCCGGCGGCCGCGGCGTGGTCGCGCGGATCCGCGCGACGTCGGCCTTGCTGACCACGCCCTTCTTGTTGCCCATCGTGTTGAACACGTACGTCATCATGTTGGCGAGGTCGTCGTCGGCCAGGTACGACATCGGCGGCATCACGCCGTTGTAGTCGACGCCGTTGACCTTCACCGGCCCCGACAGGCCGTTCAGCACGCCGCCGATCAGCGTGTCGAGCGGCGTCGCCGCGATGTAGCTCGACTCGGCCAGCGGCGGGAACGTGGGAGCGAGGCCCTTGCCGTCCGGCTGGTGGCAGGTCGAGCAGGTACCGGCGAACAGCGCCTTGCCGGCGGCGATCTGCTGATCGAGGGTCAGCGTGCCGGCCTCGGCCGACGCGGTGGCCTCGGCGACCGTCGTGCCGACGCCGGGGCCCGCCTTGTCGGACAGGTACACCGAGTCGACCTCCTTGCCCGAGTAGACCACCTTGTCCTCCGGGCCCTCGACCTTGAGCATGCCGACCGCGCCCTTGTTGAACGCGCGGAACAGCGAGTGGTCGACGAGGATGTACGTGCCGGGCACCTGCACCGTGAAGTCGACGATCGTCGAGCCACCGGCCGGCACCATCGTGGTCTGGACCTGCTCCTGCGCGTGGACGCCGCCCTCGGTGTAGACCTTGTCGAAGATCTCGCCGATCACGTGGAAGCTCGAGGTGATGTTCGGACCGCCGACGCCGAAGTAGATGCGCACCTTCTCGCCGACCTTGGCCTTGAGCGCCTTGTCACCGACCAGCGCGCCCTCGGAGCCGTTGAACACCACGTAGGTCGGGTGCTCGTCGATGCCCTTCTGCATGTCGAACGGCTGCAGGCCCTTCTCGCGGTACTTGCCGACCGTGTAGAAGTCGCCTTGCACGACGTAGTACTCCTTGTCGACCTTCGGCAGCCCGCCGGGCGGCTCGACGAGGATCAACCCGTACATGCCGTTGGCGACGTGCATCGGCACCGGCGCGGTGGCGCAGTGGTAGATGTACAGGCCGGGGTTGAGCGCGCGGAACGAGAACTGCGACTCGTGCCCCGGCGCCGTGAACGAGCTGGCCGCGCCGCCGCCCGGGCCGGTGACGGCGTGCAGGTCGATGTTGTGCGGCATCTTGTTGTCGGGGTGGTTCTGGAGGTGGAACTCGACCTCGTCACCTTGCCGCACGCGGATGAAGCTGCCCGGCACCGTCCCGCCGAACGTCCAGAACGTGTAGCGGACGCCCTCGGAGATCGGCAGCTCCTTCTCCTGCACCTCGAGCTTCACGATCACCTTGGCCGGCTTGTCGCGCGTGATCGGCGCGGGCACGAACGGCGGCGCGGTGAGCTCGGCGATGATCGGGTCCCCGACCGGCGCGCTGGTGACGTCGGCCGGCGGCGGCGCCGGCGGCGGGGGTGCGGCCGAGCCGGCCGCGGCGTTCCCGCCCGCCCCGCCCTTGCAGGCAGCCAGACTCAAGATGCTGATACCGAGCAGCGCCCGTAGTGACTTGATCATCGTTTCGTCCTCCTGCCTGGCGGCGATAGCAAGCGCTACGCCGCGCGTCCTACATGACGAGCGTCAAGTCCCCCGCGCCGCGACCGTCGAGTCGGTGTTGGCGCCACAACAGCCAGCGGGGTGCGGCCCGGCGCGTCACGGTCCGCACCCAGGAATCTACGAAACCCACCGAGCGCGGCGCAAGGTGCGCGTGCGCCTCGCGATCCTCCTGAAACACCTGCGCGGATTCTCGCGCGACGCGGCCCAAGGCGCTGATTTGCGCAAGTCTCGCGCTGTGCACCCCACAACTGGCTCCGTCTAAGCGACATCATCGCACCTCGAAATCACACGGGTTCGGTCGACGGCGGGCGGTCGCTGCGCCGCGAGCGAGCGGCACACGCGTTGCTCTTGTCGAGCGTCATGACCGCCACCGTGATCGACCCACAGACCACCGTCGCCCAGGCCGTCCTCGCGCACTCGGCGTGCGCCGAGGTGTTCCAGCGCCACCGCATCGACTACTGCTGCCAGGGCGGTCGCTCGATCGCCGTCGCCTGCGAGCAACGCGGCGTCGCGCTGCCGCACCTCCTGGCCGAGCTCGACGACGCGATCGCGGCGCGCGGCGATGACGGCGTCGCGGCGGCGGCGCTGCCCACGCCCGAGCTGATCGGCCACATCGTGTCGACCCACCACGCGTACCTGCGGCGCAGCCTGCCGTTCGTCGGCGCGCTCGCCGCCAAGGTGCACCGGGTCCACGGCGACCGCGAGCCGCGGCTCGCCGAGGTCGACGCGCTGTGCAAGGCGCTGACGGCCGACCTCGACGGCCACCTCGATCAGGAGGAGCAGACGCTGTTCCCGGCGCTGGTCGCGGCCGGCGCCGACCGCGCC
>Ga0075163_10014246_pt1 | contig 10265 bp, 8 predicted proteins | sample JI1023141ADNA_FD_71478 | JGI IMG/M metagenome (GOLD analysis project Ga0075163, IMG submission 71478) | Wastewater effluent complex algal communities from Wisconsin, to seasonally profile nutrient transformation and Carbon sequestration -... | ecosystem: Engineered > WWTP > Effluent > Algae... | reverse complement strand
GTGGAAGCGTTTAGTCTTATAGGGAAAAGAAAAACTCTGGCTGGTTCTATGATTGGCGGCATCCGCGAAACGCAGGAGATGCTGGATTACTGTGCGGAGAATAATATTGTTTCTGATATTGAATTGATCCCGATTCAGCAGGTGGAAGAAGCTTATGTGCGCATGGTAAAAGGCGATGTACGCTACAGGTTTGTGATTGATATGAAGACGTTGTGATGTAACTACGAACGTACATTACGTGAAGAACTTCCTAAAAAGAATAGCACACCGGCAACAAACAAACACACACCTCCGGCAATTCCGAAGATGAGATAAAAATCTTCCATTACATCATCCGACTCAAGCGTAGCATATTCGGGATTGCTTGTAGTTACTAACAAGTAAACAGAATCCTGAACCAGGTATTCAAACTCCGGGTAGGTAGTGCTGGTTTGATACGTGTAAACGCTGTCTTCCACCGGATAGTTAAATACCAGATAGACGCTACGCGTGGTATCGGTTGGCGATGTTGGTGTTACATAAACCGTATCGGCTACAATACCTCTAACCGAAATCGCATCTTTCTTAAAATCTTCATAGAAGTAATAAAGAATGCCGTGGCCGCCAGAAATAACAAGCCCAGCAAGCCAATTAGAATACTGCCGACTTTCAATACACCCGAAAAGCAACCGTTACAACCGGCATTGGATGCAGGAGTGGAGCTGGTACTCTGCTGCGGTTCTTCATTCTCTAAAGTACTTAGCAGTTTTTCAGCATCAGCTTCAGAGATACCGTAGGTATTCTGAATTAAGCGAATAGCCTGATAGCGTTGATCGCTTTCCAGCAACTGCTTAATCTGGGCTTTAATATTTTTAGGGTCGCTCATGAATTATAACATGAACTGTGGCTGCTTACTTGCCTCTCCGCGCAATAGCTTTCTCGGCAGCAGCTACAATGTTGGCTGAGTTTAATCCATACTTCTTCAGCAACTGAGTTGGCGTTCCACTCTCACCAAATGAATCATTCACGGCAATCATTTCCAGCGGGGCAGGGCGGAAGCGTGAAAGCACTTGTGCTACACTATCGCCCAAGCCACCGTTAATCTGATGTTCCTCGCAGGTAACAGCACAACCGGTTTTTTCTACCGAAGCCAAAATCGCTTCTACATCTAAAGGCTTAATGGTATGGATGTTTATCAACTCAACAGAAATTCCTTTTTGTGCCAGTATAGCTTCGGCTTCAATAGCTTCCCAAACCAGGTGGCCGGTCGCAAAAATCGTAACGTCTTTTCCTTCAATCATTTTATCGGCCTTGCCAATTACAAAAGGGCGGTCGGCTGTAAAGATTGGCCAGCTTGGGCGACCAAAGCGCAGGTAAGCCGGACCTTCATAACTGCCCAAAGCAATGGTGGCGGCTTTGGTCTGTGCAAAATCGCAAGGCACAATCACCGTCATGCCCGGTAGCATTTTCATCATGCCAATGTCTTCAAGTATCTGATGGGTTGCACCATCTTCACCCAGCGTTAAACCTGCATGCGAAGCACAGATCTTAACATTTTTACCTGAGTAAGCAATTGATTGGCGGATTTGATCGTACACCCGACCAGTTGAAAAGTTGGCGAAGGTTCCGGTAAACGGAATCTTACCGCCAATGGTCATACCGGCAGCAAGGCCCATCATGTTGGCCTCGGCAATCCCTACCTGAAAAAACCTTTCGGGGAAATCCTTCTTGAAGGCATCCATCTTGAGCGATCCTGTAAGGTCGGCACAAAGGGCTACTACATTGGGGTTTGATTTTCCGAGTTCGTGTAAGCCGGCTCCAAAGCCAGATCGGGTGTCTTTCTTTTCGGTGAAGGTAAACTTGGTCATGCGCAGATTTTTGAAAGTACAAGTTTAATCAATCCGGCTCTAACTTTTGTGTGCGCTGTTAAGGTTTTGTTAAAGAAGTAAACGAATTAGCTGATGATGGAGGTACCTCCGTTTGAGAACAAAACTCCATTCTACATGGCCACGCTTTCGAAGACTGATCGTAAATTGTTGTTCTGGTTTATTGTGTTGCTTGCGTTGGCTATTGTGCCGTGGTTTGTATGAGTTTTTGAAAAAACTACTTTATCAGTTTATCTAAATAAACTAAATCAGTTTAATTCTTTCAAAATCACATTAATGGGTACTTACAACTTTTTATTAAGTATAGGCATATACCGAGATTTTGTTAAGAATTAAATTAATATTGCGATACAGATTAAAGGATTTTAAAATGCGATTTTATCTAGCCCTATTTATAGTATTTATGGCTTTTGCGCCAACATACTCTCAAAGCGACTTTAGGGCGGGATTTGTAGTAACCAATCTGATGGATACTGTTCAAGGATTTGTGCAATATAGCGAAGGAGGAAAAGCGACCAGAAAGTGTAATTTTAAATCCAGTGCTGAAGCCTCTAAAATTACCTATCTACCTGGTCAAATTTTAGGTTATGGTTATAAAGATGAACGATACTATGAGTCAAAAAAAATAGAGATTGATCAAGATTCTTCTATTCTCTTTTTGGAAATTGTTGTTAGTGGAGCTGTAAGATTGTTTGTGAGCGGAAATCGCATTTGGGTCGAGAAGCAAAATAGTGGGCTTGTTGAACTTAAGAATGATCCTGTGGAGGTCAATCTAAATGACGTTGCCGTAGTTAGAAGATCAAATCAATATATTGCCACACTTAATATGATTTTAGAGGGTTGTTCGTCCCTCAGGGATGTTATACAAGGTACTAGGTTTAATGAAAAATCGTTAACCAATGTTGTTGACTTGTATAATAAATGTTCAAATTCAAAATCTATTGTCTACAAAGACAATAGGCCGAAGTTTAAACTTAGTATTGGTATTTCGGGAGGAATTCAAAATTCTGAAATTAATTTCGACAGTTCTTTTGATTATTTAATTGGTGACTTCGAAACCCCTGTATTACCGTTCGGAGGGATTACTTTTGATCTTTTTTCTCCAAGATTAAGTGAAAGGGTCTCAATCTCTAGTTCTTTTTTCTATACTAAGTCAAATTATTATCGATTCTCTGAGGATAATCGTGTCGGTACTGTTAATAAAGATTATGTAACGATTCAATTAAAACAATTGAAAATTCCATTTGGTATCAAGTATCGATTCTCTGGTAAAAGTACCACACCCTACATAACTGGTGGCCTTGCACATACATTCCATTTGAAGTCAAATTCTGAATGGATAGACGAAACAGTGTCAACACAATTTACTCCTTATAGAGTCAGCTCAACTGTTGGAGAAGCGTTACCAATTCGATCAAGTCAATGGGGTTTTTTTGGAGGTATTGGATTGGTAACATCTATTAAGAAAAAACTAAACGCAGCTTTGGAGTTTCGCAATGAGTGGACCAATGGTATTGTAGATAAAAACTACCAGATTCCTGAGGAGAATCATTTGTATTCAAATATTACAAATTTTCAAATCATCCTAAGTTTAAGTACCAAATGATAATAAAAAAGTTGATTGGAAGGAATGCAAGTCTTTTGATCTTGCTATTATCCTTGGTAACGTGTGATAACTACACTTTTCCTGAATCACCATATTCAAGAGTGAAAACGCTAGAAGTAATGAGAAGTAATGATGGGGTTATATTAAGGGCTGATATCTTTAGCTTAGGTGATTATCCTATTTTAAACCATGGGTTCGTTTGGAATGATAATGGAGCCTTGGTGGGGCTTTTAATTGGGGAGGTAATAGAACTTGGACCAACAGCAAAAACTGGGATTTATCAGGCGGAAATCAAGGGGCTAACCATGGGAAAGGAATATTGGTTTAGGGCTCTCCTTAATGGAGAAGAGCATGAGGTAAGAGGGAATGTGATTTCGTTTAAATTTGAATAACATCAGAGGGTTTAAAGAAACATACTAATTTCAAGCAGCATATTAGGTTGACTTCGGTAAGATCAAACTCACCTTCAATAGCGCACGCTGTTGGGAAACAAAAACGGGTTGCCTTTCCAGACAACCCGTTTTATTTTCAATTAGGATTTAAGCTTAACGCTTATGTCCGTATTTATTCGAGAACCTGTCGTAAAGCTCTTCCTGAATGCCCGGTAACTCAACCAGCTTACCAGCAATAAAAGCATGGCTCAATACATTGGTTCGGTAATCCAACGCATCACCTTTCGATACAAACAAGGTAGCATCTTTACCAACTTCAAGTGTACCCACGCGGCCATCCACACCTAAAGCTTTGGCTGTGTTAGAAGTAATGGTTTTTAACGCATCTTCTTTACTCATACCATAGGCTACTGCTGTCCCTGCATAGAAGCCAAGGTTACGACTGCCATGCAATGAACCATCATTCGATAATGAAACGGTAACTCCAGCCTGTGTTAACAAATGTGGAAGTTTGTAAGGCAAGTCCACATCGTCATCATTGCGATCGGGTAGGTTGTGTGTGGCGGGCAGAATAACCGGGATTTTATTTTCCTTCAGGAAATCGCTAACCCAAAGTGCATTGCCACCAGCTACTAACGTAATTTTCTGAATGCCACTTCGCTGAGCGAATCGTACCGATTCCACAATTTCTTTGGAAGTATTGGCATGAATGAACAACACTTTGCTGCCATTGAATAAACCTTGTACGGCTTCCAGTTTCAGGTTGGCTTCTTTGGTAGTTTGTTTTCCATAAGCTGCAGCTTCTGAAAAGAACATTTCCAGTTCGCTTACTTCTTTGCCGTAATTGGCATTTGGCGATTCAGCAAATGTAAACGTGGCAAAGTCAAACTGGCGTCTGCTAATGGCGGGCCAGTTCATGTGAATACCAACATCGGCTGTGTGTACGGCATCTTCCCAGTTCCAACCTTCCATTTCCATTACCGATGATGAACCAGAAATTAAACCACCCACAGGAGTTGTTTCTGCTAAAAGCACTCCGTTGAAGCGATAAGTTGGAATGTATTCGCTATCGGTGTTGTAAGAAATCAAAGCGCGAACATTCGGATTGATTTCACCACGCTCAGCATAATCGTTCATAGCCCGGATTGAACTTACTTCTTGCAAACCAATTTGAGAGTTTGGTAATATAAAGCCGGGGTAAACATGTTTGCCGGTAATGTTAATCACTTCATGTTTTGAAAGATCAACCTTAACGGTTGTTGCATCGGCCACAATGGTAAGCTTACCATTTTCGAATGCGATAATAGAATTCTGAATGACCTGGCCATTGCCAAGGTGGGCCACACCGCCTGTTAAGGCAATTGGTTTAGCCTGTGGTTTGGCTGGGATAGGGGGTTGTGCATAAGCAACTGTACTTAGCACAATTAAAAGTATATAAACTAACTTTTTCATCTTATTAGCGCTTAAAGATTAATGATCAAAGTGTTCCATTGATTCTTCGCCCAATACATCATCGCAATGGAACTCGGCCTGGCTGCGGGAGTCAGGGCGCTGCGTTGGCATACCTGATTTCTTGGCATTCTTCAACTTTTGAATCAAGCGTGCACGCTCGGCATTCAGGGCTTTATTGTTTTCAGCATCTTTCTCGATGTCGTAATACACTTTACCATCAATGATAGTTTTTTCAGCACGTGCATAAACAGAAAGCGGATGATCGGTCCACAGCACCACATCGGCCGACTTACCAACTTTCAAACTTCCCATCTGAGTATCGAGGTGAAGCATTTTTGCCGGGTTAAGCGTAACCATTTTCAAGGCATCTTCTTCTGAGATACCGGCATACTTTACCGACTTGGAAGCTTCCTGATTTAATCTGCGGCCCATTTCGGCATCATCAGAGTTAATAGCTGTAACAACACCTTCGCGGTGCATGATTGCGGCATTGTAAGGAATAGCATAACGCACTTCCCATTTGTAATTCCACCAATCGGCAAACGTAGAAGCAGCCACACCGTGTTCTTTCATCTTATCGGCTACTTTGTAACCTTCCAGAATGTGTGTAAATGTATTTACACGGAAGTTGAAACGTTCGGCAACATCCATCAGCATATTGATTTCTGATTGCACATAGGAGTGACAACTGATGAATCTTTTCTTGTTCAGAATTTCAAGCATGGTTTCATCGGCCAGATCTCTGCGTGGTTTAAGTGCACCAGCTTTTTCCTTCAACGGAATTGCATTGTAAGCCTTCCACTTCTTATCATATTCCTGTGCACTGGTAAAGGCATCTACATAAACCTGCTCTACACCCATGCGGGTTTGCGGAAAGCGGATTGAACTTGCATTGCTGCTGCGTTTTACGTTTTCGCCCAAGGCAAATTTGATGAAGCCATCCGCACCTTGAATCTTCAGATTCTCGGGTGATTCGCCCCAACGTAATTTGATTAGTGCAGACTGGCCGCCAATAGGGTTGGCCGAACCATGCAACACCTGCACAGCAACCACACCACCAGCCAATGCTCTGTATACATTTATGTTTTCAGCATCTAAGTTATCGCCAATGCGAACCATGCCTGAGTTTGAAGCCACATCGTTTATACTGGCTGCACCAATGTGCGAGTGTTCATCGATAATGCCAGGCGTTACGTGTTTACCGCTGGCATCAACCACACGGGCACCGGGTTCGCTTAGGTTCTTTCCGATTTTAGCAATCTTACCATCTTTCAATAAAATGTCAGCACCTTGTAAAACACCATCGCCTTCGTTAGTCCAGATGGTTGCATTTTTGATCAGAATAGTTTCAGCAACGGGTAATGAAGGATAGCCATGTCCGGTAAACGGAAAGATTACTTTACCAAGCTCTTCTTTCTTTTCGGCAGGTGTATTTTTTGCTGCTGCTTTGGCTACATCACCTGTTCGGGTGGCAGTCCAGGTAATCCAGGTACCATCTACTAATTGGCCCTTACCTTTCCAGCCGGTGGTTTCGCTCCAGCCTGATAATCTTATGTTACCTGTGCTTTGTTTGCTGGGTTTAAAACTTAGCGTGATCAGGTCTTTTCCAAAAGTTGTGGTAGCATCGAATGAGGTTGAATCGTTCACTTTAACTTTTGCCTTGTGGCTCCCGGGTTCACCGGTTACTTCCAATGTAAACGATTGGTTGTTGAAGCTTAGATTATAATTGCCACTGAAGTCTTTGGTCTCTAATGGCTTAATGGAATAGGCCTCACCTTGTACCCAGTTTTGATGGATGATTGTTTTTTCATCGAACAATTTGCCTGAGGTGATGATGAAGTTGGCCAGCAAGCCTTTCTTAATACTTCCTACCTGATCGCTCACATTTAAAAGTTGAGCTGGTGTAGCGGTAAGAGCTTTCAACGCTGCGGTTTCAGTCAATCCGTTTTCAATGGCTTTGCGGATGTTGGCCAGGAAATCAGAGGTCTTTCTTAATCCATTAGTAGTAATGGCAAACGGAACTCCGTTTTTCTCCAATGCAGCGAGGTTGGTAGGAGCAAGCTCCCAATGTTTCATATCGGCAATTGAAATCCGTTCAGCATCAAATGGATCTTCCACATCATAGGCATCGGGATAGTTTACCGGAACAATGAATGTTGCTTTGGTAGCTTTGATTTCGTTTATACGTTTGTACTCATCGCCCGAACCTCTGATGATATACTGAACACCAAACTCATCGCCAAGTTTATCGGCACGTAGCGAGTTCATCCAACTGGTTGCAGCAAAAACCTGTGGTAATTTTTGAGTTTGAATCCAACCTTCCAATGAGTTATCGGCAAAAGGACGTGGGTTCTGGCTACCAAACCATTCGGCATCCAGATAAGTTTGGCGCAACACAGCAATAAAACCCATTAACGATGACGGGTAAGCTTGCGTAGATGATCCTTTCTCTAATGAATAATGTGCAGCAACCTTGTGGCGGATAAGCGCAGTGTTGTCATTTTTTTCAGATAACGAAACAAAAGCCGAAGTACCACGGGCTAAACCATCGGCCTTGGAAGTAAGCACCGCACCAAAACCTTGCTTGCGAAGTTCGTCTGCCAGTTTGGTATCGATAGAAAATTCATCGGCAGCATTGTAATGCGAGCGGATTGCCTGGTTGGCATTGTAGGCACCTTTAGTTTTGCTTGCCATTTGTTCGGCACCACCAAAGCCACCGCCACGGGTACGCTCTGGTTCGGTAAGCCCGTAGCTGGTAAACGCATCTACCAATGCCGGATAAATGTATTTTCCTTTCAGATCTACCGTGGTATAGCCTTTCGGTACAGTAAGGTTGGCACCCACCTGTTCAATGCGGCTGCCTTTAATCAGCAAGGTGGCATTTTGAATAGTAGTTTGCGCATCTACCACAACAGTGGCATTAGTAAAAGCAAACAACCCAGCCCGGTTGTCTTTTACATCGTTACGCGGAAATGTTTCCTGTGCGAAAACACTGCCCGCATAACTGATCAGCGCGATGATAAATAGTAATCGCTTCTTCATAGGTTAAGGTTCAGTTTAAAATAAAGGTTTAAAGTAGGGGAAACCGTGGGGGCCTGAAACAGGAATGGGATGTACGGTTAAATCTGAATTTGACCTTCGGTTGAAAAAACCTTTCAGGTCTTTTCTAACTGGCCTAAAGACCAGAAGGGTTTGTGTTGCTCGATAATTGTTCTGGTGATTGAATATCTTTGAACAACCCAAAACCCCATGAGATTCAGAATAGCCATAGCCAGTCTGCTGATTTTAGTCATTGTAAGTTGTACTAACAACAACCAGCATCAGGCTATTTCACCCCGTGTAAACCACGTAATGCTCTATGTTTCCGACCTTGAAAAGTCCATTCAGTTTTATACGCAAGCATTTGATTTTGAGGTAACAAACAGATTGGATACGCTGATTGCTACCCAACCCGATGGGACGGAATTGGTGCGACCAGTTAAAATGGCTTTTCTGAAATTTCCCAATCAGGATTTTGTGTTTGAACTGTCTGAACAGGTGGCGGACACAACCAATCGCCCGGTTGCGTTTCTCTTTCAACATGTGGGTATAGATGTGCAGGATATTGATGCCGCTTATTCCCGCGCCATGGGTGCTGGTGCCGAGGCATTGCTACCCGTTAGAGTTGTGAAAGCCAAAGGCATTGAAGCGAAGCAAGCCTTTGTGGGTGGGCCTGATGGCGAGCGTGTGGAGTTGATGCAGATAATGGCCGGGGAATTTTAACAACTGGGATAAATGCACGAGTGAGTTGGGTTTCTATTATATTTGATAATGGCTTCAATCATACCTGGCTTCGAATACGATGTATTCATCTCTTATCGACAAAAAGATAATAAATACGATGGTTGGGTAACAGAATTTATTGACAATCTCAAAAAAGAATTGGAGGCAACTTTCAAGGAAGATGTTTCTATTTATTTTGATTCGAACACACATGACGGTTTGTTGGAAACCCACAATGTAAACAAGAGCCTGGAGGCAAAACTCAACAGCCTCATCTTCATTCCGATACTCTCCCAAACGTACTGCGACACTAAATCATTTGCATGGACAAGCGAACTGTTGCCATTTTTGGAAATCAGCAGTAAGGATCAGTTTGGCAAAAGTGTAAGGTTGTCTAATGGGAATGTTGCTGATCGTTTTCTTCCGGTGCGCATTCACGATCTGGATGACGAGGACTTAAAACTTTTTGAATCTACCACGGAAAGTGTTTTACGTCCGGTTGATTTTATTTATCGACTGCCAGGTGTAAACAGGCCGCTTCGTGCGAAGGATGATGAGCAAATTAAAGGTGCAAACCAGGTTCTCTATCGGGATCAGATCAATAAGGTTGCGCGGGCCATCAAAGAGATTATCCATGCCTTGAAGCATCCGCAGGCTGCAGCAAAGGTTTTGCCTGAAGCCAAAAAAGAAGTTATACAACCAACACATTCAACGCAGAAAGTTACTGGTGAAAAAGAAAGGCAGATTTCAACTTCCTCAAAGATCAAATACCTCATTTGGTTACTGCCCCTTATATTGCTGATGGCTCTCGGCTTTTTGTTTATTCCAAATTATCTGAATAAACAACAGGCTAAGAATGAATTTCTCCCAGCCATACAAAAACTGGTAGATGAAAATTTCCGCGTCCCTACTGCGGCATTCGACCTTGCGCTTGAAGCTGGAAAATTTATTCCAAAAGACTCTTCCCTTATTAAGTTATGGCCTGTCGTATCAACTCCTGCTATTATCGATACAGAACCAACCGGAGCAGAAATTTGGTGGAAAGATTATGATAGACCTGGTGACGTATGGCGACTGGCTGGCATTACTCCGCTCGACAGCGTGCGCTTCCCGCGCAGTTTTCTTCGCATTGAAATCAGGAAAGCCGGATTTCAAACTATCGAGTGGGCAACTGCTATTCCTTTTCCA
>Ga0075163_10014245_pt1 | contig 10265 bp, 4 predicted proteins | sample JI1023141ADNA_FD_71478 | JGI IMG/M metagenome (GOLD analysis project Ga0075163, IMG submission 71478) | Wastewater effluent complex algal communities from Wisconsin, to seasonally profile nutrient transformation and Carbon sequestration -... | ecosystem: Engineered > WWTP > Effluent > Algae... | reverse complement strand
CGTCCATGCGCATAGGCGAGCGCACGGGCGACATCGTTGAGCACCAGTAGCACGTCGGCAATGGGCAGTGGCTTCCCACCCGCGACCAGGTCGCGCAACGATGCCCCTTCCACGAACGGCATGAGGTAGTACGGCACACCTTCCGCAGTGACTCCTGCCGACAGCACGGGGACAATGTTCGCGTGCTGCAGCGCGGCGGCGAGCGCGATCTCGCGCCCGAATCGTTCGACCGACAGCTCCTGCGCCAATTCGGGCGACATCACCTTCACCACGACCTCGCGCCCGAGCTGCACATCCCGTGCAAGAAACACTCGGCTCATGCCACCGCCGCCCAGTTCGCGTCCTACGACAAACTGCGCGCCGAGCGCTTGCTGGACACCTTCTCGAAAACGATCGGTCATGTGCTCACAGTGGAGAATCGTAGCGTGCCGGTCCGGCCAGCGCGCCGCAATGGGAAGCGAGGTCTATGGAAACCACGCAATTAGGAGTAAGCGTTCGCGATAGACAAGCCGCGGCACCGTGATGGCGGGGCGATCGGCGTGGTCCCCCGGCCAACGAGCATTCCTTCGCTACGCGCGGTGCGCTTCGCTCGGAACGAGTCGTTGGCCGGGGGACCACGCCGCCCGCCCCGACGACGCATCCGCAAATGCCTGTGCACCGCTATGCGTTTACACGGGCATCTCGTGAACTACGCCGTTCGACTCACGGCCGCACCAATGCCTGCACGGCAGACGGGGCCTGGGGCGCCTCGCCGACGACTCGTTCCGAGCGCCGTGTGTCGCGCAACGCGCGATACACCAGCGACGGAATGCTCGTCGGCGGGGCGCCTCAGGCCCCGTCTGCCGTCCGGGCCGATCTCTACTTCGCTAATTCCTGCGCGGCACGCCGCGCCGCCTGCGTCACCTGGGTGCGCTCGCCCGACGACATGCGCCCCGCTGCCTGCCATTCGGTGGCGGTACGCTCGACCCGTATCATGAACTGCGCGTGATTCCGAAACGGTGCGCTGGTCCAGACTGCGTCGAGAAACGACGCCCCGTCATCGCGTTGGGTGTTCGCCACACCCGCGTCGAGCGTCCCGAAGACGATCGCCGGCTCATGTCGGCGCACGTACATGTGATACGGCTGCGTCGGCCCCGACTGCGGGTCCGCCACGAACAACGGCGCGAACATGAGGCCGTTGGCGGTGAAGTGCAGCGGCTTACCCGCCACCGGTGACATCAGCGCACCGAAGTCGCCGCTCAATGTGTAGTGCTTGAACAACGAGAGTTTCAGCAATCCGGTATCAAGGCTGGCAACCGCCGCCTGTGCCGACGCCGCACCTGTTTGCGTGGGGAGTGCTGCAGCCGCCGACTGCCCGGGCGCGCCCTGCCCCGCTGACGACACCACCGGTGGCGCCTGCACGGTGAGCAGCGTCGGCCCGTAGTAGATCGACTGCACCGTGGCGTCATCGATGGCTGCTTCCGCACGAAAACTCATCGGCATGGACACATCGATCCGGTCGCCCGACTTCCACTGCCGATCGAGCGTGACGTACCGCCCCGGCGTCACCGCCAGCGTCTGCGCTACGCCATTGATCGATACCGCGTATCCGCGCCGCACCCACGCGGGCACCCGCAGCGACAGCGCCAGACGTCCGCTGCCACGCACTGTCAGCGTGCTCGCACCTTCGAGCGGGTACCGCGTCGTCTGCTCGACACTGATACCCTTCTCGCGCCACTCCAGCACCGATGGGATGTACAGGTTGACGTACAGCGTCGTGTTGTCGACCGACTTGAAGTAGATCGAGTCCTGATACTTGGTGTGATTCTCGAGACCCGTGCCACCGCAGCAGGTACCGACGTTGCCGTAGTTGCGCCGTTCACCCGGACGCACGGGCTGGAAGTACGTGACCTCGGGACTGGTGATGCTGTCGTTGTCGCGCCGAGAGCCCAGGATCTGATTGAAGAGCCCAAGCTCGTAGTAGTTCATGTACTTGGGATCGGGATCATGAAAGAACAGATTCCGCGTGAGCTTGAGCATGTTGTACACGCAGCATGTTTCGGCATGATCGCGGTTGTTGGGCTCCGACCAGAGCGACCCGGCAATCACATCGCGCTTGCGCAAGATTTCGCCAACGCCCAGTCCGCCGTGGCTGTACGTGCGATGCGGCACGATCATGTCCCAGAAGTTCTTGGCCGCCGTATGATACTCCGGCACATCGTTCTGCTCGAACACGCGCAGATACCCGATGAACTGCGGGATGTGCTGATTGGCGTGACGTCCATCGAGGATGTCGGTGCCCGCCACCGTCGGATCCTTCACGTTGCGATTGTCGAAGTAGCGCGCGACGGTGAGGTACTCGGGTTTGTCGGGACGCAGCGCGTGCAGACTCGCAAACGCGTCGTTGGCGCCGCCATATTCGCCGGCGATGTACAGATTCCACATGCGATCGAACTGCTCGGGCCGAAGCTTCGACAACCGGCTGTACGTCCAGTCACCGATCTTGCTCGCCACCTCGAGCGCCTGCGCATTGCCGGTGAGGGTATGCGCATCAAGCAGCCCCGCGATGATCTTGTGCAACGTGTAGTACGGCGCCCAGATCCCCTGATTGCCACCATACGTCGCAAACTCTTCGAGCCGAAGAAACTGCGTTTCGGCGTAGGCCGACAGAAACCCCGGATGACGGCGGCCGTCGGTGGGGGCCATCACCGTGCCGTGACGTCCCTTGCCCGACGCGTCTTCCACGTGCGCGCCGTCGGTTTCGTCAAAGTGATACGCCAGCACGTTACCGCCGCCGGTGGATCCGGTGGCCGACGTCATCAGCGACTGCACATCCGCTGGCGTCAGTGCGCGATCGAACATCTGAAACGCATCGAGCTGCGCATTGAGATACGACACGTTGCGTTGCGGAAACTGACACCGCCCCAGCCAGTTGGCGCTGGTCGCGCCAAGATCAGCCGGAGAGAGCGTCATGTTCGGATTGCTCGCCACCGGTTGCCCATCGATATACAGCGTTGCCGTGGAGCCGGCGTGTGTAATCGCGATGTGCGTCCACCGGTCCACCGCGAGCGGTTGGGTGGCGTCGAGTCGCTGTTCGCCGTCGACGCCGCTGGTGGTGATGGCAAATCGCGGCACCGGCGTGTCGTTGCCGGCGCGCACGGTGAGGTACATGCGCGTGCGCGCGGCCTCCGCAAATTGCGGATTGGGCGAACCAAAATCGAAGATCGCGGTGCCATTGGTCAGCGTCGCCAGATCCACCGTGGCACGCGAGTCGGACAGCCGCGCGCGATCGTACTGCGCCGGCTTGATCCACAGCGCAATCGTGAAATCGCGCAATCCACTCACCACACCAGCCGGCAGCGCCACGTGCTCCGCCAGCCCGATGGGCGAACCGGATAGCTTGAGCGCGCGCCCAAAACGCCCGTCCACACGCGGCGTCGGACGCCGCGCCGACTCGGCCAGGGCGTCCTGACACTCGGCCAGCGCGGCCACCATGTAGTCCAGCTTCTGCTTGAAGATCGCGTCGCCAGTGCCGGCGTACGACTGCGCCAGCATGCTCATGAAGTGGCCCGCATAGTGGCCACGCAGATAGCCGGTCGCATTTTCCCAACTGCCGACGGGTGCAGCGCCCTTCGTATCGAGCCCGGCGTTCGTGCGAAAGATCGACAGCACCCGATCCGGGCCGGCAAACACATTCTCCATACCGCCGTAGCCGCGTGCGTACGCCAGCATGCGATCACGCTTCTGGGTGAACACACTGTCACGCAGCGTCACCTGCGAGAGCGCGAAGGGCTGCACCCGCCGCGTGCCGCGCAGCAACGCCCCTGCCGCAGTCGCGCCGACAGCATCACCCGAGGCGGCCAGTCCCGGCACACGCGCCAGCGCGTCACCGGCAGGCAGGAACCACGCGCCGGTTGCGGCAGCGCCAGCGGACTTCAGAAACTCGCGTCGATTGGACGGCATATGAGGCGGCGGAGATCGTCTGCGGTGAGCGTGCAGTGAGTATGCGTGGATTCAGACGCGGAGCATACCGCGGAACCCGCGGGCCGCATAGTACGAATCGGCACCGTTGTGATACACGAAGACCGTGTCGTAGCGGCGATCACAGAACAGTGCCCCGCCCAACGCACGAACCTTGGCCGGCGTCTCAACCCAGCTCGACGTGGTGGTGTCGAAGGGTTCCAGCGTCTGCAGTCGCCGATACTCGTCTTCGGTCAAGATCGTGCAGCCCATGGCCGCGGCCATGTCCATCGCCGAGTCCTTGGGCTTGTTCTCCTTTCGTGCATCGAGCGCTTTGCGATCGTAGCAGACACTGCGACGGCCTTTCGGGCTCTGTGCCGAACAGTCCACAAACAGGTAGGCGCCGTCGGCTGCATCCATGCCGACGACATCCGGCTCGCCGCCCGACGCATCCATGGCCTGCAGCGTCCTGAGTGCGGCCGCGTTCGATGCGAGTTTTGCGAGCACATCGCTCCACGCGATCCCTGCATGCCGGTGTGAGTTCGCGTCGAATCGGCTTCGCAGCGCGGTAAGCAGCGCGTCGCGTTGGCTGGCGGACATCTTCTCGGCTTTGGGCATCGGATCGGTGGTCACGCCGCATGGGAGCGGCCAGGTTGGGGGTGTGCGGACACGACTCGTCGTCGTGCAGCGGGTCGCGACGTGTCGTTCATGCGACGCAGGTCCTGAATGCTGCCGCCGGAAGCGCCTTCCCGCGAGGGTGAAAGGCCCAGCAATTGGTTGTGGTTCGCCGCTGGTTTCGTACGTTAGAAGCAGGTCCCAGCCCAACGCTACCGCCGAGAATCCAACCCGTGAGACACACTCCGTCGCCCGCGCTGTTCATCGCTGTTGCGTCAGCCGTCCTGCTCGCCACCGCGGGATCGCGCTCCGCCAGCGCGCAGGCGACATCGACGCCCAGGCGCACTCCCGCGACGGCGGCAGCACGAAGCGCGTCTCGCGCTGGTAAACCGGCGTACGACGCCACCATCCGCTGGACCAGCTACGGCATCCCGCACGTCAAAGCGAACGACTGGGGCAGTCTCGGCTACGGTTTTGCTTACGCGACCATGACCGACGCGGCCTGCACCCTCGCGCGCGATATCGTCATGGTGCGTGGTGATCTGTCGAAGACGTTTGGACCGGACAGCGGCAACCGCGAGAGCGACGTCTTTCACCGCGCCTTGCTCGACCGCGCGCGCATCGATGCGTTCACCAGGTCGCAGAGTGCGACCAGCAATCGTTTCGCCGACGGGTACGTGGCCGGTTACAACCGGTACCTCAAGGATCACGCCGCCGATCTGTCGCCGATGTGCAAGGGCGCGTCGTGGGTCGGACCAGTTAGCGTCGATGACGTGACACGGCTGAGCATCAGCGTCGGTATCCGATATGGCGCTGGCCGGTTCATGAAGGAGATGGCAACGGCAGCCTCACCGGGAGCGCGCAAGACGGACCAGTTGGATGCCGCCAGTGTGCAGACCGACTTTGACACGCCCGAGGGCATCGGCAGCAATGCCGTCGCGATGGGGAAATCCGTCACGCAGTCAGGACGCGGATTATTGCTCGGCAATCCGCACTATCCATGGCAAGGCTCGTCGCGCTTTCATCTCATTCACACCACGATTCCTGGTGTGGTTGATGTGATGGGTGTCAGTCTCTACTCCACCAACCGCGTGGTCATCGGGTTCAACAAGGACGTGGCCTGGAGCCATACCGTGTCCACCGGTACGCGGTCCACGCTCTATGCGCTCGACCTCGACGCTGCGGACCCCACGCGCTACCGCTACGGCACGGAGTGGCGCACCATGCAACGCGTGACGGTGCAACTGCCGATCCGCGATGCGAGCGGGGCCGTGACGACGCAGCCGCAGTCGGTGTGGATGACGCACTACGGTCCAGTGGTCGTGTCGGAGCAGTTGCCGTGGACCACCACGCGTGCCTACGCCGTTCGCGACGTGAATCTCAACAACGATCGCAGCGCGGCCACGTATGACGCGCTCAACCGGGCGCGCACCGTGCGTGAGGTCGATGCCGCGATCAATCTGGGCGGCGTTGCGTTCACCAACACCATTGCGGCCGATCGCGACGGATCGGCCTACTACGCCGACGTGAGTGTGGTACCCAATCTCAGTGCCGCGCAACTCGAACAGTGTCGCGTACGACCGGCGGGCATTCCGGCCACGATCATTGTGCTCAACGGGGCCAACGCGCAGTGCGAGTGGACTCAAGACCCCGCGAGCGCCGTTCCCGGCGCGATGCCGCCGGGCGCCATGCCTCGTCTGCGCCGCGACGATGCCGTGTCGAACTCGAATGACAGCTACTGGCTCACGAACCCGGCCGCACCGCTCGAAGGTTTCTCACCCATCATCGGCGCAGAACGGACCGCACGCAGTCTGCGCACGCGTGCGGGGCTGGCGTTTATCGCGGAAGCGACGGCGAACGGCAAGAAGGTGTCCCCCGATGTGCTGCAGTCCATGCTCTTGAGCCAGCGCAACGGGGGCGCGGAGCTGCTGCTCGACGACGTGCTCAAGGTGTGCGTGGCGCCGATGACGCCGGTCGTCATGCCGACGGCGAGTGTCGACATCACGCCCGTCTGCAGGGCGCTGGCCGCGTGGGACCGACGCGAGACGACTGAGAGCCGCGGCGCGCAGGTCTGGCGTGAATTCTGGCGCGTCGCGTCGCGTGTGCCCAACGTGTACGCGGTCCCGTTCGACGCACGCGATCCCGTTCGCACGCCACGGGGCATCGCCAGTGACGTACCGGCTGTGAAGGAAGGACTCCGCCGTGCGCTCGCTCAAGCGCAACAACGGCTTTCCCAGGCGGGCATCGCACCCGATGCGACGCTCGGCAGCATCCAGTACGACCTCCGCAATGGCGAACGTGTGCCCATTCCCGGTGGCGACGGCTTTTCCGGCATGTGGAGCGTGATCAGCGCGGAGCTCCGGCCCGGTGGGTATTCGCCGATTCTCGCCGGCAACAGCTACATGCAGATCGTCGGGTGGACGGCCGACGGTATCGTCGACCCGCGCGGCATCCTGTCCTACTCACAGCATGAAGATCCGAACGCGACGCATGGCGGCGACCTCACGCGGCTCTATTCACGTGGCGAGATGATCAGACTGCCGTTCCGCGACGCAGACATTGCGGCAGACGCAAATCTCCGCACCGTGCGGATCAGACAGTAGGCCGCTGATCGACGATAAGAACGGGGTTGGAACCGCGTTGGCGCTGCGCGACTACCCGCGCAGCGCCGTCCGCACCATGGTCACCGTTGCCCGTGCATAGGTGGTTCGGTTTGCGTGGATCCACCTGGCGTAGGGCGTGCGCAGGACGAACGCTTCCATGTCGGGAAGCCGAGTGTAGGAGATGCCCGGATCCCAGTGATGCAGCATGTGCCGGTTGAGTCCGGCCGCGCCAAACCACCGCGAAAACAGGTCATCACCAAACAGCCGGTTCACCGGTCCATGCACGACCTGCGCGAAGTCGATGGCGCACACCGCATCACTCGCGCGATGCTCGAGAATCTGGCGTGCCGTGCCAATGCTCGGGTACACCACGGCCACCGCCAACAGCCACGCCAGCGCCGACCCATAGAGTCCGAACGCCAATGGCACGGCGATCAGCGTTCCGTGCAGCACCATGGCGCGTGCCAGCACGAGCATCTTCTCCTGATCCGACGCAAAAGCGTTGTTGCCCGTCTCTGCAATCGCCGGGGTGAGCGTCTTCGGCTTCACCAGATACCGCACGAGCATCAGCGTGAGCTGGATGCCGGTGAGTGCCTTGAAGAAGAACCACGGATTCATGCACTCGTGATAGTTGATTTCGGTATCGAGGTGATCGCCGAGGTGGGTATGGTGCTGCATGTGGCTCTTGCGATAACTCCGCACCGATTGCGCGAACAGCGGCCACAGCAGCCAGTCGCTGAGCATGTCATTCCGTTTGCGATCGGCCAGCAGATTGCCATGTGATCCATCGTGCGCAAACTGGTTGACCGCATGCAACCAGAACCCGATCCAGAGCGTCGCGAGTGGCGCGGCCAGAAGCGACAGCACCAGCCCCGGCCCCGGATGCAGCAGCGCGCGCACGCCGACTCCCAGTGACGTCGCTGCAACTGGCGCATTCGATTGGGCGCGCAGCCAACGGACGCTGAGCGCGATGTGTGCGGCGTATCCGGCAAACACCATCAAGTAGGTGAACGCGATCTCACGCCACGCCTTCGCGTAGTCCGGCACGAGCGTTTTTCGGAACTCGAGCCACGGTGTTCCGTCCGCCGCCACCAGGTCGGTGAGCGGCGGCGAGCCGTTATGCAGCACGCGAAGACTCCCAGAGGACGCTACCGCGACGGTGGCGGCGCTCGGATGCGCGTCGACGGCCAAACGTTCATGCATGTGCGAACTTCCCGACGACCAGGTGTGTGATTTTGCCTCGCTTCGATTTTCACGAAGTCGCAGAAGTACCCATCCCTTCCGGATGCTTGCGGCAAAATGCTACAGCCGGATCGCCGTTCTTGGCCAGTTTCTACCGGCGACTTATCCCATCTATATGTGTGTAATTGTGACGGAGGTCACAGTTCTGGACCGGATCGGCGGACGGTCCAACCGGTAGCGTACGCCCGGTACGTGCCGCATCGTTTGCCGGACCTGAAGGTGCTGTCCTCCCCCCGCACGACCGGCCCCCATGTCTGACGTCACCACCCGCCTCGACGCGAGCCACTCCGCCTCAACCGCACACGGCGCCCCGCACGTGAAGCCGAAGTACCCCGGGGTGCGCGTCACCTGCAGCGGCAATCAACTGGTCACCCAGTACGTGGAGACCCGCATTACCGAAGGCGGCGTGTTCTATCCGATCACGCCGTCCACCGAGGGTGGCGAGATCTATCAGGCGTCATTCGCGGCGGGCGAACTGAACGTGTGGGGTCACCAGAAGGTCGCCGCGGAAACCGAGGGCGAACATGCCGCGCAGGGCGGCGCCACGGCCTTTGCCGTGACGGGGCGGCGCACGGTGAACTTCACGTCGGGTCAGGGCCTCGTCTACGCGATGGAGCAGTACTACCACGCGCCGGGCAAACTCTCCACGATGGTGCTGCAAGTGGGCGCGCGAGCGCTCACCAAACATGCGCTCAACGTGCACTGCGCCCACGACGACATCTACGCAGCGCTCGACACGGGTTGGATCATGCTGATGGCCCGGGATGCCCAACAGGCGGCGGACCAGGGGATCATCCTGCGCAAAGTCGCGGAGTTGGCACTCAACCCGGGCATGAACATCCAGGACGGCATGCTCACCACGCACAGTGAGCGGATGTACCTCGCGCCCGAAGCCGACTTTCTGCGCGAATTTCTCGGCGCGCCCGACGAACAGATTCCGTGCCCGACCCCGGCGCAGCGCGAACTGTTTGGCCCCACGCGCCGACGCGTGCCGGAAATGATGGACCTGAAAAACCCGGTGCTGCTCGGGCCGGTGCAAAATCAGGAACATCATATGAACGGCGTGGTGGCGCGTCGCAACAATTTCAACGAGCCGGTGCTGCCGATGCTCGCCGACGCGTACGAAGAATTCGGGCGACTGACCGGCCGGCGCTACGGACTCATCACGGAATACAAAACCGATGATGCCGACACGGTTTTCGTGTCACTCGGCTGCGCCGCCGAAAATCTCGAGGCGGCGTGCGACTACCTGCGCGATCAACGCAACGCCAAAGTCGGCTCCATTCACATCAATGTCATCCGGCCGTTCCCGGAAGATGCCGTCATCGACGCGCTGCGCGGCAAGAAGCGCGTCATCATCCTCGAGCGTACCGACGAAGGACTGGCCGGCGACAATCCGCTGGCGCGCGATATTCGCGTCGCGCTGGGCAAAGCCAACGAAACCACGCGGTACGGCGGGCTGCATCCGGCGCTCACGCCGGAGGAGACCCCGAGACTGTTCCGCGGCGCCTATGGCATCGGCTCTCGCGATTTCCGCCCCGAGCACGGCATCGGCGCGTATGAATTCGCGACCGGCACGACGCGACGCACCGATGGCCGAGGCGCGGACGACGGCGAGACGTACTTTGTGCTGGGCGTCGACCATCCGTATGCGGTGATCAGTCGTGACACCCCGTCGCTGCTGCCGGAAGGCGCGATCGCCGTGCGCTTTCATTCCATCGGCGGATGGGGGATGATCACCACGGGCAAGAACCTCGGGTCGATCATCGGCGAGTTCGGCCGCTTCGTGTCGGAGCACGAGCCCACGTATGACATCGACGGCGTACTCGAAGACAAACTCTTCGTGATGGCCAACCCCAAGTACGG
>Ga0075163_10014244_pt1 | contig 10266 bp, 10 predicted proteins | sample JI1023141ADNA_FD_71478 | JGI IMG/M metagenome (GOLD analysis project Ga0075163, IMG submission 71478) | Wastewater effluent complex algal communities from Wisconsin, to seasonally profile nutrient transformation and Carbon sequestration -... | ecosystem: Engineered > WWTP > Effluent > Algae... | reverse complement strand
CAGGTCACCGGGTTCGCGCACGCGCAGCAGGCCCTTCGCAGGGGCTGACCCACCACCGCAGCAGGCCCTTCGCCGGGGCTGACCCACCACGCCGCGGACCTCCGGCGACCGGCTCGGCCGCGAGGCTAGGGTGAGGCCATGGTGACCGCCCTGTGCTTCATCACCGTCGAGCCGCACCTCGTCAACGAGGTGGGAGCTGCCATCGCGCTCGTCCCTCGAGTCCAGACGGTCTACTCGGTCACCGGCCAGCTCGACATTGTCGCCGTCGTCGAGGTGCCTGACGTCGAGGCGGTCGCGACGGTCGTCACCGACGGGATCGGCGCCATCGCCGGAGTCATCACGACCGAGACGCACATCGCCTTCCGCACCTACCGCCCCGACGACCTCGGCGCCGGGTTCTCGCTGGGCTACCAGGAGGCACCGTGACCGGTCTCGTCGCGCGCATCACGGGCCAGGCCGACGAGGCGCGGCGCGCCCTGCTGAACCCGACCGGCATCGCCGGCGTCGCGGTCGAGGGGGTCTGGGTCGCCCTGCACCTCGCGCTCTACCCGTGGGGGCTGCTCGAGGACCGGCTCGACGAGGCGTCGCACATGGGGGTGTCCCACCTGTCACCAGTGCAGCGCGGGCTCATCGTCGGCGACGTCGAGGCGGCCGGGACGCCGATCATCCTGGTCCACGGGGTCATCGACAACCGCAGCATCTTCACCCTTCTGCGCCGGGCACTGCGCGGTCGCGGCTTCGGGCGCACCTACGCGCTCAACTACTCGCCGTTCACCGACGACATCTCCGACGTGGCCGCCCGGTTGGGCACGCTGATCGAGGAGGTCTGCGAGCAGACCGGCTACGAGCGGGTGCACATCATCGGCCACTCGATGGGCGGGCTCGTGGCCCGCTACTACGTGCAGCGCCTCGGCGGCGATCGGCACGTGCACACCGTCTGCACCCTGGGCACCCCGCACGGCGGCACGCTTCCCGCGCGCTTCGTGCCCTGGCCCGTCATCCGTCAGATGCGGCCCACGAGCGAGATCATCGCCGAGCTCGACGAGCCCGCTCCGGGCTGCCGCACGCGCTTCATCGCCATCTGGTCCGACCTCGACCAGCTCGTGCTGCCCCAGCGAAACGCCCGCATCCAGCACCCCGACCTCCGAGCCCGGAACGTGCTCATCCGCGGCATCGGGCACATGTCGCTGCCCGTGGATCGACGGGTGGTCAACGAGATCTCGCTGGCGCTCGCACAGCTGGACCACGACGGATCCCAGCTGGCGTCCGGCGTGACATCGATCGACAGCACGACCGGGCGCGCGGACGCCGCAGCGCCTACAGCTTCTCGACGGGGGCGTAGCGCAGCAGCAGGCGCTTGACCCCGGCCGATCCGAAGTCGATGGTCGCCTCGGCCTTGTCGCCGGCGCCTGAGGTGGCCACCACGGTGCCGAGGCCGAACTTCTGGTGCGTCACCCGCTCCCCCGCGGCCAACGACACGACCGGTCCGGTGCCCACGATCCGGTCGCCGAGGCGCAGCGCGGCACTGCTGCTGCTCGGAGACGACCCGAATCCCCCGGACAGCGGACTGCGGCCCACCGGCTCCTCGCGCCGCCAGTCGATGACCTCGGAGGGGATCTCCTCGAGGAAGCGCGAGGGCGGGTTGAACGCCGGGGCTCCCCAGGCCGAGCGCATGATCGACCGGGTGACGTAGAGGCGCTGCCGGGCCCGCGTGATCCCGACGTAGGCGAGGCGGCGCTCCTCCTCGAGCTCGCGCGGGCTCCCGAGCGAGCGCATGTGCGGGAAGACGCCATCCTCCATCCCGGTGAGGAACACCACGGGGAACTCGAGCCCCTTCGCCGTGTGCAGCGTCATGAGCGTGACGACGCCGCCATCGGCATCCGGGATCTCGTCGGAGTCCGCGACGAGCGACACCCGCTCGAGGAAGTCGGTGAGCGTCCCCTCGGGATTCTGGGTGGCGAACTCCTGAGCGACCGACTCGAGCTCGGCGAGGTTCTCGACCCGGGTCTCGTCCTGCGGGTCGGCCGAGGCCTGGAGCTCGGCGAGGTAGCCGCTCTGCTCGAGCACGGCCTGGAGGACCGTCGCGGGGTCGGCTCCGGCCTCGACGATGGTGCGCAGGTCGCGCATGAGCGCGACGAACCCCTGGATGCTCGCCAACGAGCGTGCGGCGATGCCCGGCGCCTCGTCGGCACGCTCCAGCGCGGCGGCGAACCCGATGCGCTCGCGCTGGCCGAACGCCTCGACCATCGCCTCGGCGCGGTCGCCGATCCCGCGCTTGGGGGTGTTGAGGACCCGCCGCAGCGACACCTCGTCGTCGGGGTTCGCGATCGCGCGCAGGTATGCGATGGCGTCGCGCACCTCGCGGCGCTCGTAGAACCGCGTGCCACCGACGACCCGGTACGGGAGGCCGACCCGGATGAAGATCTCCTCGACCGATCGCGACTGGGCGTTGGTGCGGTAGAAGACCGCGACGTCCGAGGGCTTGATCTGGCCCTCGTCGGTGAGCCGGTCGATCTCGTTCGCGATGAACGAGGCCTCGTCGTGCTCGTCGTCGGCGACGTACGCCACCACCGGCACTCCGTCGCCCGCATCGGTCCAGAGGCGCTTCTCTCGCCGACCCTCGTTGCGCGCGATCACCGCGTTCGCTGCCGTCAGGATCGTCTGGGTGGACCGGTAGTTCTGCTCGAGCAGGACGGTCGTGGCATTGGGGTAGTCGCGCTCGAACTCCTCGATGTTGCGGATGGTCGCTCCGCGGAACGCATAGATCGACTGGTCGGCATCGCCGACGACAACGAGCTGCCCCGGGGGGAGCTCAGGAGTGCCCGTGCCCACCAGCTCCTTGATGAGGATGTACTGCGCGTGGTTGGTGTCCTGGTACTCGTCCACGAGGATGTGCCGGAATCGACGGCGGTAGTGCTCCGCCACGTCCGGGAAGAGCTGGAGGACGGCCACGGTCGAGGAGATGAGGTCGTCGAAGTCGAAGGCGTTCGCGCGGCGCAGCCGGCGCTGGTAGTCGCCGTAGGCCTCGGCGAGGGTCTGCTCGGTGGGGTTCACCGCGCGGCTGCGGAAGTCCTCGAAGTCGATGAGCTCGTTCTTCAGGTTCGACACCTGCGACAGGAACGACCGGGGCGTGTGCTTCTTCGGATCGAGGTTGAGGTCGCGGATGACCATGGTCATGAGGCGCAGGGAGTCGGCCTGGTCGTAGATCGTGAAGGTGCTGGTCATGCCAAGGCGAGTCGCCTCGCTGCGGAGGATGCGCACGCAGGCGCTGTGGAACGTGGACACCCACATGGCCCGGGCCCGGGCACCGACCAGCTCTGCCACACGCTCCTTCATCTCGCCGGCGGCCTTGTTCGTGAACGTGATCGCCAGCACCTCGCCGGGCTGGGCGTCGCGGGTCGCCAGCAGGTGGGCGATGCGGCGCGTGAGCACCCGGGTCTTGCCGGATCCTGCACCGGCGACGATGAGCAGGGGGCCGCCACGGTGCTCGACGGCCAGGCGCTGCGACGGGTTGAGGTCCTCGACGAGGCGGGCCAGCCGCGGATCGGTGCCGTCCCCGGTGTCCAGGCTCAGCTGCTGTCCGGGGGCGTCCATCACCCGAGCATCCTAGGGACCTGCCCGGACAGCACCCGGGCCGCCGTCGCGCGGGCCGGGGCGGCTAGCGGTGGATGTACCCCACGAGGGTGACCCTGACCTTGGCCTGGACCGTGGGCGACAGGACGATCCGGCCGTCGGTGCCGAGCTCGGCCACGACGAGGCTCGTGTAGGGCTTCCCCGGCACGACCGGAGCCGATCGGGTGCCCGGCGCGGCCCCGTCGAGCGGGTAGGCCCGCACCGACCCGGCATCGGGTCCCTTCGTCTTCGCCCACACCTGAAGGATGACGCCGGTCGTCTTCTTCGGCTTGCGCGGCAGGCCGCCGACGGCGACCAGCGGGCCCAGCGGCAGGGCCGCGCCCGCATCCATCTTGGCGCGGGCGATCCTCAGGGCCGGCAGGCTGCGCACCTTGATGGGCTTGCTGTTGATCGCATAGCCGAGCACCTCGACCCGGACCTGCACCGTCGCCTTCTTCGAGGTCACGAGGCGCACCTGGGCGTTCGAGACGGGCACCACCATCACCGCGGTCCGAACCCCCTTCTTCGGGAAGTTGAACCGGGGCGCGGCGGCGGCATCCGCGGTCAGCCCGATGCGCAGGTTGCCGCGCTTGGTCGCCTCGCGGGTCGTGACGAGGACGAGGGCGGACGTCGCACCGGCCGGCACGGCAGCGAGGGTCACCGTGCGCTCCTCACCGGGCTGGAGGGCGCCCTGGGCCGACGACTCGTAGCCGACCTCGGCACCGATGGAGATGAACTCGTCGACCTGGTCCTGCTCGGGCGTCGGAGCGGGGGCAGGCGCGGGCGCCGGAGCCGGCGCCGGACCTCCCTCGTCGCCCATGTCGCTGGACGCGCCGGGGGTGGCCTGCGTGGTGTTCGGCACCTCGCCGGGCGGGTACCAGCCGACGACGTCGACCGCGACGTCGACCGCGCCGGCGGACGTGGCCAGGGCGATGGTCCCCTGGTCCGACACCGGCACGATGGCCGTCCCGACGGCGTCCTTGTTCATGGGGACCTTCGCGACGATCTCGCTCTTGCTCTGGCCCGGGCTCCAGATCCGCACGTTGGCATTGCTGTTGCTGGCCATCGCCGTCACCTGCACGGCGACCGCCGCGACGCCGGTCTCCGGGACCGTGCCCAGTCCGGTGACCTTGGTGTAGATCCGATGGCTGTCGCCGCTCCAGCGGTCCTGCTGCAGTCGGCAGCGCTCGGGGACTCCGACGGCCTTGCGGGTGCCGAGCACGCGGAACGGCGCGACGGCCACCATGTCGGCCGCGCGGCCACCGCCCACCGTGGTCGCCGAGGTCTTCTGGGCGGGGCAGAAGGGGCCGTCCATCGCCGTGCCGTCCCAGAAGGACGTCCGGCCGCTTGCGCCATCCCATGTCAGCGAGATGTGGATGTGGTTGCGATGGCAGGTGGTGTCCATGCCCTCGCTCGGGGTCGCGAAGCAGCCCTTGAGCTCGGTCCAGCCGCGCTTGATGTCGTAGCCGCGCCAGATGCGGTCGTTCCAGCCGATGTACATGACGCCCAGTCGCATCGCGTTGCCGTACGGGTTCCCGAACTGGTCGGGACCGAGCAGCCACGCGAGGAAGGTCTCGGCGTTGGCGCGCTGCTGCGCGTCGCGGGCCGTGGTCATCCAGTCGAGCGCCCGGCCCTCCTTGTGCTCGCTCTGGCCGCCGACATCGCAGGCCCGCGGGATCCAGACCGTCTGGTCGGCCCCGTACGTCGCCTTGATGAGGTCGGACAGCCGCTGCGTGCCCGGCTTGGCCGCGGGGTCGCACTGCGCCTGGCCCTCGTACGTCGGCGACACGTCGTAGCCCTCGGGCAGGACCTGCTGGATGGCCGGGACCGCCGCCGGCGGCAATCCGGTTCCGGGCACGGGCGGCCCCGCGACCTCGCCCGTCCAGTTCGACGGCGTCCAGACGTCCCGCCCGTCCTTGGCGCCCGCGGCCGTAGGCGCGACGATGGCCACGCCCGCGACCAGCGTCATGGCGATGCCCACGACCAGCGTGCGCCGGTGCCCGAGGGCCCCGAGCAGGGCCGAGCCGCGGCCCGCGCGGGAACGCGGGCCGACGGGCAGGGCAGATTGCCCCGGTGGGCGGGGAAGCACGGGCATACTCTGTCACGGAAGTGACGCGTGTTACTACTGTGACGAGCAAACGACGGCGGTGTAATTCCTCACGCCGCGGCGCGCCATGATGCCATTTGGTCCCAAATGCCCGTTTCTGCCGGGCACGCGCGGTCACCTGCTGCGCACACTACGCTGCGCTGATGACCTCGTCTCCCGATCCCCTCCTCCACAATCGCGACGGCAGCCGCGTCTCCCGCGTGCTCGCCGTCATGGCGCATCCCGACGACGTCGACTTCGGCGCCGCGGGGACGGTCAAGGCGTGGACCGATGCCGGGATCGAGGTGAGCTACTGCCTCGTGACCAACGGCGACGCGGGCGGGTTCGACCCCGACGTCCCCCGCTCGGAGATCCCGCGCATCCGCCAGGAGGAGCAGCGGGCAGCCGGTGCGGCCCTCGGCGTCACCGACATCCGCTTCCTCGGCTACCGCGACGGCGAGCTGGCCGTCAGCCACGAGCTGCGCCGCGACATCAGCCGGGTCATCCGCCAGGTGCGGCCGGACCGGATGCTCATCCAGTCCCCCGAACGCAACTGGGGAAGGATCCAGGCCTCGCACCCGGACCACCTCGCAGCCGGCGACGCGGCCATCCAGGCCGTCTACCCCGACGCGCGCAACCCCTTCGCCCACGTCAGCCTGCTGAACGACGAGGGCCTCGAGGCATGGACGGTTCCCGAGGTGTGGGTCATGGCCGCGCCTCATCCGGACTTCTACGTCGACATCACCGACAACCTCGAGGCCAAGCTCGCCGCACTGCGCGCGCACGAGAGCCAGACAGGGCACATGGACGACCTCGACGAGCGCATCCGGGGCTGGATGGGCATGTGGGCGGCCCAGGGCGGGCTTCCCGAGGGCCGGCTCGCCGAGGCGTTCATGGTGGTGGGCACGGCCTAGGCCTCGCCCACCACCGGACCGTTCGTCGTCCCCGCCGTGGGGCCTACCAGAAGACGGCGATGACCACGTTCGCGAGCGTCAGCACGCCGATGGTCGCCCACAGCGGCACCTGCGGCGCGGGCCTCCGCTTGCCGATGAAGGCGAGCACCGCGATCACGAGCACGATGACGAGCTTGACGGCGATCTTCGTCGTGTCCAGCTCCTCCTTCTCCTCGTCGCCGAGGGCGCCGGAGGAGATGAGGCCGACCATGATCACCCCGGTGAGCAGCTGGGTGAGGGCGCCGTCCCACATCCACCGGGTCACGGTCTTCTCAGGGGAGTTGACCTGTACCAGGAACGCCCCCAGCAGCAGGGCGAGGCCCACGAAGTGCAGGACGACGATGACGTTGAAGAGGAACTCCATCAGCTGACTACTCCCATTCGATCGTGCCCGGGGGCTTGGACGTCACGTCGAGCGTGACGCGGTTGACCTCCCGCACCTCATTGGTGATGCGGGTAGAGATGCGGGCGATGAGGTCGTACGGCAGGCGCGACCAGTCCGCCGTCATGGCGTCCTCGCTCGACACCGGGCGCAGCACCACCGGATGGCCGTAGGTGCGCCCGTCGCCCTGGACGCCGACCGACCTGACGTCGGCCAGCAGCACGACCGGGAACTGCCACACGTCGCGGTCGAGTCCGGCCGCAGTGAGCTCCTCGCGGGCGATGGCGTCGGCCTCGCGGAGGATAGCGAGGCGCTCCTCCGACACCGCCCCGACGATCCTGATCGCCAGTCCCGGGCCGGGGAAGGGATGGCGCCACACGATCTCGGGGGGCAGGCCCAGGTCGAGGCCGACCTGTCGAACCTCGTCCTTGAACAGCGTCCGCAGCGGCTCGACGAGGGCGAACTGCAGGTCGTCGGGAAGGCCCCCGACGTTGTGGTGGCTCTTGATGTTGGCGGTGCCCGCTCCCCCGCCGGACTCGACCACGTCGGGGTAGAGGGTGCCCTGGACGAGGAACTCGACCGTCTCGCCTCGGCGCCCGCCTCCTCGACAACGGACCGCGCCGCATCCTCGAACACGCGGATGAACTCGCGGCCGATGATCTTGCGCTTCGTCTCGGGGTCGCTGACGCCGTCAAGGGCCGACAGGAACCGGTCGCGGGCGTCGACGACGACGAGGCGGATCCCCGTGGCCGCCACGTAGTCGCGCTCGACCTGCTCGGCCTCGCCCTTGCGCAGGAGTCCGTGGTCCACGAACACGCAGGTGAGCTGCTCGCCGACCGCGCGCTGCACGAGAGCGGCCGCCACGGCGGAGTCGACCCCGCCCGAGAGACCGCAGACCACGCGGCCGGAGCCGACCTGCGCCCGGATGGCCGCCACCTGGTCGTCGATGACGCTCGTCATCGTCCAGTCGCGCCGGCACCCGGCGATGTCGTAGAGGAAGTGCTCGAGCACCCGCTGGCCGTCCTGGCTGTGGAGCACCTCCGGGTGGAACTGCACGCCCGCCATGCGTCGCGACGGATCCTCGAACGCCGCCACGGGCGCACCGCTGGACGATGCGGTGACGGTGAAGCCCGACGGAGCCGCCGAGACCGAGTCGCCGTGCGACATCCAGACACTGAGCGTCTCCGGCAGCCCGGCGAACAGCTGCCCCGCCTCGACGACCGAGAGCGGCGTGCCCCCGAACTCGCTGAGGCCCGTGCGCTCCACGGAGCCGCCCAGGGCGAGGGCCATGGCCTGGAAGCCGTAGCAGATGCCGAACACGGGGATGCCGGCTCCGAAGATGGCGGGGTCGACCGCCGGTGCACCGGGCTCGTAGACGCTCGCGGGGCCGCCGCTCAGCACGATCGCCGCCGGACGCCTGGCGACCATCTCGGCGATCGGCATGGTGTGGGGGACGATCTCGGAGTAGACGCTGGCCTCGCGCACCCGGCGCGCGATGAGCTGCGCGTACTGGGCCCCGAAATCGACGACGAGGACGGTGTCGAGGTCTGCGCTCACAGCACTGACCCTATCGACAGCCTGCGGCGCTCAGGCGCCGCGACGACGCCTACGGGGAGAAGGCCCCGAGCAGGGCGAACGTGACGGCCAGCAGCAGGTAGATGAGCAGCCCGACGACGACGGTGGCCACCAGCCACCTCCGGGCGGCACGCGACGCACGGGCGGCGTCGTCGGCGCGGCCCTCGGCCACGGCCGTGCTCACGCGCATCCCGAAGAACAGGGCGATCAGGCCGAGCGGGAGGAAGCACAGGACGGTCGCCGCGAGAGCCCACGCCAGGTAGGACCTGGCGATCGGTGCGGCGGAGTCGGTGGGCGACTCGGTCTGCTCGGGCATCTCCCGAACCCTAGCGAAGCGTTCAGGCGAGTCGGGGGGCCGAACTTCGCAAACCGGCCCACGGCACGGCCTCGGCGTCCTAGCGTGACCCCCGTCACACCCGGTCGGCGACCGGGTCCCTCACGCGGGAGAAGGGGTCCCATGCACCACCACATCAGCGTCATGGTCGACGGCACGCGATACGAGGCCGAGGTCGAGCCGCGCACACTCCTCGTGCACTGGCTGCGCAACCACCTGGGGAAGGTCGGCACGGTCGTCGGCTGCGACACCTCCAACTGCGGTGCCTGCACCGTCCTCCTCGACGGCCGCAGCGTGAAGTCCTGCAGCGTCCTGGCCGTCCAGGCCGACGGATGCGAGGTCACCACCATCCAGGGCCTCTCGACCGGCGACGACTGGCACCCCGTCCAGGCCGCGTTCAAGGAGTGCCACGGGCTCCAGTGCGGATACTGCACGCCGGGCATGGTGATGGCCACCGTCGACCTGCTGTCCGAGAACCCGAATCCCTCCGAGCACGAGATCCGCGAGGGCCTCGAGGGCAACCTCTGCCGGTGCACCGGCTACCACAACATCGTCAAGTCCGTCGCGCACGCCGCCGAGCTCATGGGAGGCACGAAGTGACCGAGGTCCTCGACACCGCCGGCGCCATCGGGCGCCCCATCAAGCGCAAGGAGGACGCCAAGCTCCTCCACGGGCGCACCAACTGGACCGACAACATCCAGCTGCCCGGAACGCTGCACATGGCGCTGGTGCGCAGCCCCATGGCCCACGCACGGCTCACGAAGGTCGACGTCTCCGGGGCGCTCGCCCAGCCGAACGTGGTGGCCGCCTACAGCGCCGCCGAGCTCGGGGACCTCAACGCCAACGTCCTGTGCGTGTGGCCGGTCACCGACGACACCGTGATGCCCCCGTTCCCGGCCCTGGCCACCGACAAGGTGCGCCACGTCGGCGATGTCGTCGCCTGCGTCCTGGCCACCGACGCCGCCTCGGCCGTCGATGCGCTCGACGCGGTCGAGGTCGAGTACGAGCCGATCCCCGCCGTCGTCAGCATGGAGGCGGCGATCGCCGACGGCTCGCCCCTCGTGCACGACGAGGCCGCCCGCAACACGTCGTACGTGTACGACCTGGGCGGCGGCTTCGACGAGGCTGCCGCAAAGGCCGACGTCGTGGTCAAGCGCCGCTTCGTCAACCAGCGCCTCATGCCCTCCTTCATGGAGCCCCGTGCAGTCGTGGCAGCGCCGATGGGGATGAGCGACGAGATCACGCTGTGGTCGTCGACCCAGATCCCGCACGTGCTGCGCGTCGTGCTCGCCCTCAGCACGGGGATCTCCGAGCAGAACCTCCG
>Ga0075163_10014240_pt1 | contig 10267 bp, 6 predicted proteins | sample JI1023141ADNA_FD_71478 | JGI IMG/M metagenome (GOLD analysis project Ga0075163, IMG submission 71478) | Wastewater effluent complex algal communities from Wisconsin, to seasonally profile nutrient transformation and Carbon sequestration -... | ecosystem: Engineered > WWTP > Effluent > Algae... | reverse complement strand
CTCGATGACGTTGGTGGAAAATGTTGCGGGCGGGAGATAGCCAGATGCCTTGGGCGGCATGATCGTTGCAAGAGCGGCGTTGAAATCGGTAGCGATTTCATGGCTGAAGCGCTGGCCTTGAAGTCCGCGCAATAGCGAGAGAAAGCGCGAGAAGCCGACATCGGCGTAAACTACGAGGCTGGCGCCAAGTGCGGTGAGCAAGAGTTCGTGGGTATAACGCAAACGCTTTGTTCTCTCACGAATGACTAGCTTCAATCCTCGACCGCACTGATGACGGAGTGCGTGAATTACCTTGAGCAGGTGCTCGAATTGACTGGTGTCGTCATGGGCGAGGATTATTGTCGCCGCGACCATCTCTTTCGATATTTTGAGTATTTCGTCGAGGGAGATCGCGCGTTCCCAGTGGGGAGGGACACCTTTTTCTTCGTCGATGGCGGCCAGAGAAGCGACGACTCGGTCCTGGTCGGGCGCGGCGCGTACGGTGCTTTGCAGCATATCAATCTCCGCTCCCGTGGCCACCAGCAGAGTGCTGTTTCCATTTAAACCAAGACTAAAGGATCTAGACGAAAAAGTTGCTTCCGCAGTTATCCAGTAGTCAATGCTCCAATTGTAGTGGCCACCATCGCTGTCGAGAAAGACCAAGCCATCCAGCGCACCTTCTTCAGTGCGCAAGAGCTGGCGCAGGTTTTCCGTGCTGGCTTCCTCGCTGAACAGGAATAAAAGCTTATGCTGACGTGCCTTGATCCATTGACGGATTGTGTTAAGCGTTTTGTGGAGGTTGAACGTTGCTGTTGTGGAAAAAAGCTGTTCGGCACCGTCAATGATAATCAGGCTGGATGCCGGCAAGGCAAAATAGTCGAATTCTTCGATACAGGCTTGGGCGCCGAGCTTGTCAGCCTGTACTTTGCAGTCAGTGGCGAGAGTGAAGACAAATAATTCATTGTTTCGGCATGCCGCGTATCCGTCGATACCTACTGATTCCATCAAACCCATCAAGGTTTCAGCGGGGGTGTTTTGCGCGATTGCGATCTGTTGCGACCCGATGTTCTGGGCAACTAACCCTGCAATCAGGCTCTGCCTTGCCGCTGGATGATGGCTAAGAATGGCAACGATGCGGCCCGGCTCAATCTGGCCAGCAGCCTGGGGCAGTCCCAATATGCCCAGCTTAGTAACAGAGTGCTTCTTTCCCCACATAAATCAGGCCTTTTTAGGTGTTTCTGGTAACTGGGGAAGGAGCGATGGCCAAGTCTGCAAGACAGTTTTCGCCTGCGCCTGGCTTACGAAATTGGTGTAATCAACCAGCATTGTTCCATCGATGTGTCGATAGAGTTCAGCGACATCGGGCGATAGCAATGGTGGGTGGCGGGCTGGCTTGTTGGTCATTGGCCTGTCTCGTGTTCAACCCACGATGATCCCGGCGACAGCAAGAAGTCCCGTTCGCCATAGCGCATCATTGTCAAATTATCATTCTCTGAAACCAGCGGCGTTAACGGAATACCCTGCAGATATTCAGAGAGCAGACCTGCCTTTGGGCCAAATGGTGACTGACTGATAAAGGCATTCAGTAGCGCGGCGAGTCCCAGATAGCTAACCGGCTGGTTAAGCACTTGCGGTTTCATCGCTGGTTTGAATGCCGCGCCAATCAACTTGATGCCAACGGGTATCTGGGTGATTCGCAAATTTGGAATTTCACGCATGCCAGCAATCTGCATCTTGTCACCGCGGATGGAGGCGCCGTGCTCGGGAATGAAGACGACAACAACGTTTCTTCCTGATTTTTCGAGGTGGGTGAAGAAGCTTTCAAAGTCTTGAAGCAGCTTTTTGGTGCGAGCAGGATAGGTTGCCAGCGAGCTTTCACCACGACTTCCCGGAAGCCTGTTGCCGTCGTGCAGCGAAATGGAATTGTAATAGAGTGCTTTTGGTCCGCTTTTTTCTAGGGATTGCTTGTCTGACCATTGTTTTAGCAGGCTGTAGTCATCGTAAATCGGTGAATTGTCAAAGCTGCGCATGGCGACTGGGCTGCCACGGTTTTCTTCAGGCGTTACGTTCAGGCCGCCACGCTCCCTGGCGTCAGCAAGAAAGTTTCCATAATGTCCATCGTGGTTCATGAGCAATTGGGTTTTGAAGCCTGCGCGCTCGAAATTGTGCATCAGGGAACATTGAGCACTTGGCGGACCATAAAGATTTTGGTGGCTTGCCTGTCCGCAATTTGCGCGTAGCAGACGTATGACCGAGGGACCGCTGTAACTTGCCGCCGAGTTAAATTGCTCAAAAACAACGTCAAATTTTTGGAGCAAGGGATTGTTTCGCTCCCCGATAAAATCCAGGTCGTCCCAAGCCAGGGAGCAGACGTGTAGCAGTATTACGTCGAAATCTGCATCAGATTGCTCTTTTTCGGGGAAGCTGACGCGACGTATTGACTCCTGTTCATGGAATTTTTTCAATGCTGCGTTCAGAGTTGTGTCATCAATAGGTTCAGTTGGCTTAGTTTTTGGTAAAACCGTTCCCGATGCGCTTATGGCTGGCGCGCTGTTATTTCGGGCTACGTCGTTTAGAAGTGGCATTGCCCATGGGCCAAATATAATGCCGAGAATGGCAAAGGAGCTCATCCGCAGGCGACGTCCGAGGAGGAGATAGATTAAATAACCAAAAACGAGGGCGAGAACGATTCGAATATCAATGAACCGTCCGATCAGTTCGATCCCATAGGCAAGGCTGAAGCCTTCCAGATTTTCGGATTGGGCGACAACTCGTTCAATTGGTGGGAGCCAAGAGTCTTGGTAGAGCAACGATAGCCCGACAACTGTTGCCATTGTTTGCCTTATCCACGTCCATGGCGTGTTTCGAACGGGTATAAGCAAGGCGATGGCAAACAATAAATTTGGCCACATGTTGAAACCAATGTATTTCCCGAAAAACAGGAACAACTTGGCGAAAAAGTAATAACTCCAGTAACCCATCCTGCTTTTTTTCCTATTTCCGAAATCTGGTCAGACTTGATTGTTGAGGCGCGATGGTGATGCCGGAGATTCGACCTTTGCCACAATATGCCTAGCCGTGCTGCTCAGGATGTTAGTCAGGCTTTGGCGTATTTTCTGAAACATACGCAGGTAACCACGAAAGCCAAGGCTGCATACTTCACGGAATCCCTCTAGAGGTTTGTCTGCTGGCCGCCCATCGTTTTTGCCAATCCAAGCGTCTGCTCGCCCAAAGGTGCATTGGACCAGGCGCCGCTCGTCAGCAATGGTAAGCGCGTCAAATTGCAGCCCCAGCAGGCTTTTGTTCGCCATGACGACGCGAGCTGGGAAGGCGCATTCCTGATCGCCGCGATCAAGCGTTACCCAGACCTTGTCGCCCACCTTGGCCACTTCAGTAGCGGACATCTCTTCGGGCAGTGCAAGCCCGAGTCCGCCCAGAGAGTAATCCTGAGTGTTAACATGCAAAGCCCTGCCATCGCTAAATTGAAGGATGGCAGGTACACGGATGGCTACCCGATGGTTCAGGCGGACCTGACGAGACTCGCTGGCGACGCTAATCGCCGCCCCGAGGATGATCATGTTGAATAGGGTCCACGTCAGATTGAGTAAAACGGTTCCCGGCTCGTAAGCGTTCCACCACAGCAGGCGTCCGATGCCAATAACTATGCCGAGAAGGTTTGTGAACACGAGAATGATGTAGGGGGCTGAAATCGTCCAGTCAAAAAATTTCTCGGTGACTAAGCCCCCTTTAGCCGTTACGTTGAATTTTCCCAGTCGCGGATTGAACAAGGCGACGGTGGTGGGCAGGGTGATATACCAGGCAAGGACTGATTCATATACCTCACCCCAAAAGGAGTGCCTGTGGGCTCCTTGGTTGCGCGAATTGGCTACGCTGGAAAGAACAATATGTGGCATCGCGTAAATCAAAATGTAAATGGCTTCAGTATTGATGATGTGCATGCCAAACCAGAGGTAGCACAGCGGGGCCGTCAGGAAAATGAGGCGGGGAATACCAGAGAAAAAATGCAGCATCGAAGTGCTGTAGCAAAGGCGTTGAAAAAACGACAACCCCTTTCCCAAAAAAGGGTTGTCCAGACGAAATATCTGCGCCATTCCTCTGGCCCAGCGTATACGCTGCCCAATATGTGCTGACAGACTTTCCGTGGCAAGCCCTGCCGCCTGCGTAATGTTCAGATAGGCCGTTGAGTATCCATGCCGGTTGAGCTTGAGCGCTGTGTGTGCGTCCTCAGTGACGGTTTCGATGGCAATCCCGCCAACTTCTTCCAGCGGGCCGCGTCGGATAACGGCACATGAACCACAGAAAAAAGTGGCGTTCCACAAATCGTTGCCATCTTGGATCAGACCATAAAACAATTCACCTTCATTGGGTACGCGCTTGAAGGTGTCAAGGTTTCGTTCGAATGGGTCAGGCGAAAAAAAATGATGTGGCGTTTGCAACATCGCACATTTTGGGTCTTTGAAAAACCAGCCCATGCTGACCTGCAGGAAGGAGCGCGTTGGGATGTGGTCGCAATCAAAAATTGCAACGAACTCTCCGGATGTCTTGGTCAGCGCATGATTAAGGTTGCCGGCCTTGGCGTGTGAATTGTCTGGGCGGTTGATGTAGCCGACACCGACTGTTTTGGCAAATTCACGAAATTGTTCGCGGCGGCCATCATCGAGGATAAATATCCGCAGTTTCTCCTGAGGCCAATCCATCCCCTGGGCGGCGAATACGGTAGCGCGTATCACCTTAAGCGGTTCGTTATAGGTCGGAATAAAAACGTCTACAGTTGGCCAATCAGAAAGGACAGTGGGTAACGCGACTGGTTTTCGCTTGAGCGGCCGCAATGTTTGCAGATAACCAAGCAGGAGTACCAGCCACGTATAACATTCCGCTGCGAACAACAGGAGTCCAAAGACAAGACTGGCGCCTGGCTCAAGGTTCAGCGTAGTTGTGGCTCTCCACCATATGTAGCGGCATGAGGCGAGGAGCGAAATAATCATCAACATCAGGGTCGGCAAGTTGCCGGGAAGACGTCGTATGAAAAGCGCTAGCCACCATACGAAGAGAGAAAAAATCAATTGCTCTGCCCAGTTCATTGGCGTTGTTGAAGCAACGCTGAAGAGGATGGTAGCGAGTATCAACAAGACCCATTGTAGAAAGGGATGGTCAATGGCAACCGCTTTTGCCAAGCGATCAAGGCGTGCGCCGAACGCAGGATAGTCAGCATGTGGGATGAGACGGTTTGCCGCCCGCCCTGTACGCTCCCATAATGCAGCGAAAAATGAGGTAAATGGCTTGGTCAGAAGCTCAAAAAACTGCGGAGCGAGTTTTTTTTCGACTGATTCCGGGGTGGCATTCAGCGGCAAGAAAAAGAGGCGCAGGACCCATTCGCTAATGTCTTGATGATCAATCACGCCAAGTTTGCGTGCCATGCTCGCAATAAGCCTGCCTCGCGGGCCCGAGGGGCGAACGGACACACAACTGGGTTTAATGAAAATTCGCCACAGCCACTGCCCTGGCCAATTTGGAGTGGTAATTGCCAGTTGCTTGGCACAGAACAACAGGAATGATTTAAGTGCGATTGGCAATTTCATCATGCCGCTTTAGAACGCTGATTGAGCAGCCAAGTGGCGACGCCATGCAGGTCGTGGGCAGCTTGGGCTCGAATGGCATAGTCAAAAATTGATTGGCCATAGGCCAACGCTTCAGCCACGGCCTCATCACGATGAATCGGGTATTGCAGACACGTTTCCGGCCAGCGATTGCGTGCTAGCAAAAGGGCATCTCGATGAAGGGTTCGTGTTGGATCAACTTCATTTAGCAGAAAAGCGATGTTGTCCTGATTTTTGCTACCTCTGCAAAGTGCATCAAAGCCGCCTAGGCTGCCGGGGTCCGGGTGCCCAAGAAATAGAGTGAGGTCTGCCGCATTGCGTGCGGTTTCTCCCCAGCAGGAAGGAAGTCGTGCGCTGTCGATGAGTACGATGCCATCATCAGGAAAGTCAAGTCGGGCAAGACGTCGATGTAGCCAGTCTGAGTCGCGTCTGACCTCAATTTCCAGTTGTTCGAGACCATCGGCAGACGGATTGCCGAATGGGACAAAATCCACTCCGTCACTGGTATGCCAAGAGGACTCCATCCAGGAGTCTTCCCGGCTGGTAGCAAGGCCATCCGACAGAAGATTGACCCCAAGATGAAGACCCAGCATGTTTTGTGGGTCAAGATCGATAGCCAGCACCCGCTGCGCTTTTCTGCCAAGAGCACTGGATAATCCCGCCGTAACCGTAGTCCGGCCAACTCCGCCACAGGTGGAGCAGATGGCAACAATGAACATAGCGTCGGGCTCTAGTTACTTGCCTAAGCGCTTTGCGGCGATGGATTGCAGTGTCGAGAACAGCCATGCAGCTAGAATTAATCCAGCAATCAGGCCCATGATGGAGAGCAAAATTGGGTAGCGTGAAAGGTGATACCAAATGACCATCCACCATGGCAGGCTGCCAACATAGTAGAGTTCGCTGGTGCGAAAGCTTTCGACGCTGTTATTCCGGATGAAAGCAACGTCGCCCTGTATTTTGCTGGTCTGTTCCCCATCTTGCAGGGCATCGATACCAGACAACAGGGCGTCGTTATTACTGGCAGTTAGTGCAATGACGCTACGCCCACTTTTTAGGGGCGACTGAAAGCCCAGCCAAGCAGCCAGTGAGCCATCGGTGTTCAAACTGCCGTTGCCGACAAAGAGTTTGAGATCTGGTTTGTCGATCCCGAACCAGTTTGCCAAGCCAAGATCGTTTTGAATCATCGGCTTGAACAGACGTTTACTACCGTCAATAATATTGGGCAAGGCTTGAGACCAGCCGCTAAGTAATTTATTGGCGCTCCCGGAGCCTATTACCAGAAGGTCCGCATCACCTGATTCGTTGATCTCGCTGGCCTTGTTTATTCTAAATCGTATGCCAGGCAACCCGGTGGAACGACCAAGATGTCCTAAGGTCGATAGCAGTGCCTCAACATCCTGCTCTGCAGGGTTGTCTGGCAGGATGGCCACGGTTTCCGCCAAGTCGGCATACTTGGTAAATGGGTAGCCAGAGTTTGCGAAGTAGGCAAGATTCGGCATCGCCGTGTAATGGGGGAAGCCTGTAAGGTCGATGGTCGAATCTGGGTCTATCGCGGCCCTTGTTAAATCAAGCGTGTCTGCGCGGCATTTGCCATCCTTGGCATATCCGAAGGCGAACTGGAACTGCAATTGATTGTCACTGCCCACCTGGAATGCCGGAATGCGCACTTCGTCAGCTGAAATGGCCATGCTGTCGTGTATCAGGGGTAAGGAAAAGCGGTTCTTTTCACCAGTCTGCTGGTTGCCGGTAAGGCGGAATGCCTGAATGAACTGGTTGTTGATGCTAATACTTAGGGTGGACTCATCGACAACGAGAGGCGGGGTATATCTATAACGCAGGTTGATGGGGACGCCGCGGGTTGGCCAAGTGAATAAGTCTGGTGCAAGGCGCGCGTTTACCTTGATCGTGTCTGGTAGGTGCCCATTCACCTGCAACTCGTTCTGGTTGGATACTAGTTCGGCGAAGCGAACGGCACGCGAGGTGGGTAGCCAGTTTGGGGCGTCGTAAGGCGCACGACGCTCATCATATTTAACACTATGAATCGTGGCAGTTTGCCCGCTTAATGTTGCCTGGCCGAGCACCAGAGCGTCAGCGGCCAATTTTAGTTCGTTGCTGTCCCGTCCTAAAACCAGCAGGTACTTTATTGCAGGATTGTCACTACGGGAGATAACGGCCAGGGTTGGTCCCTGAACTTTTTCCAAACGCAGGGACTCAGGCAATTCGTCATTGGTCGCAACGATAATTGCGTGTTGTTGCGGTAAACGGTCAAAATTTGCCGAAAAGCGTGCTCCCCTGTAGCTGGCTTGCGCGCCAAGCCAGGAGGCGATGACGCCGGAGGCCTGCAGGCTTTCCATGGATGGGTGGGCGCCAAATACAAACGGCAGTTCGAGTCGTCGACTGTCACGCCGGTCAAAAAAAGGTGCGGGCAGCAGGGCGAGATCTGTCGGTAACGTCAGCATCCGGGTCGTTATCTCAAGCTGGCTTTGGTTGCTAATGCTTGCCCAGAGGCTAGAGTGCAGCGGGTCTTCGCATTCTAGGGTGTAGTGGCCGATGAGCTGAAGGCGAATACGGTTGAAGTCGGTGATAAGGCGAGGATCAATGTCAACCACTCTCATCTCTCCGCTGCTGGCTTTATCTTTGGGCAGTGGTAAAACCGCAATCACCTCTTCATTGACCAACACTTTCAAATGAGAGAGTTCCTGAAGCAATGCTGGTGAGTAGTTGAATCCGAGCTTCAGGCGAGCGTGGGTAACGGTTTCATCCAGTCTTACGCTGAAAGGAAGAGACTGGCTGCCATCAACTCCGCGCAGTTTCAACGGCGAGTAGGCACCCATCTGCTTGAATGAGAGACTCTCTTGGCGCAAAAGAGGAGGGCTGGGTGCTTCTTGTTTGTTGGCAGGTATTGCAAATTCACTATAAATTGCCAAAAAAAACGAAAGCAAAACAATTTGGTTAAAGAGTGATGTTGGCTTACTTTTATTCATTTTTACGATCTGATTTTATTTTGTCCAATCCTCTTTGCGCTCAATAGCGAGAGGATTTTCGCGTGCTTTTCGTCGGTAAGCTGACCCGGCTGCCTTTGCTTTTGGATACGGCTTTTTACTTGTAGGCAGATTTTTACAAAACAAAATAAAAATTTACCATTTTTAGGGTATTGATTTGGATTTGCATATTAAAACGCTTGATCCGTGCCCGTCAAAATGTTTATTGCTCCGTGCTGTGAGTTAAGTCACAGCTAGGGAGGAATATGGAGTTGCCCGGCCCTCTGGAGTCGGCCCTGCAAAACACCATGAACGTTCACAGGTATATGGTTTACACCGGAAATCTCCCCCATGTAATCCCCGAGAAATTAAAATAATGCACATGGAAACCTGAGAGAAATTGAGGGAAGTTCTGATGGCCACCGACGATTTTTTCCGCGCCCGACTTGATCAAATGATTGATCTCCGACACCCCTTGGCGGTGCTCGCAGGTAGAATGCCTTGAGGCCAGATCGAAGCGGCTTTGGCGCCGGCCTTTGCCCGCAAGAATCGGTGGGGTCAGGTGATGCCCGGCAGCGATTTGTTCGGGACGACGCTGGAGATTGCCGGCGCTGGGGTCAGTGAGGTTCCCCCCGGTATTTCGTCTGCCAAAGGGTGGGTTTCATGCTACCAGTTTTTCCTGCTGCTGCTCGCTGAGCCAGCTCTCCATGAACTGAATCGGCCGATAGATATCCGAGCGTTGAATGCTGCCGTTTCCGGTTGTAGACACCTCAATCTATTCAAAGCTGCTCGCCTTCACGTCGGCATGGGTATGCCTGCTTCGGTATCTTCATTTCATACTTTCCAAAAGTGACTCAATTTTAGGTCACCATTGGCAGCCTAATTTCCGGGGGAAGCTCACCGGATATAAGGCTGCAGCCATAACCTCCAGTCACCCTGTAAAACTCGTTTGATCTCCAGGGCATCCATATAAGCGCCACACCCTAAGCGCCAGCGTTGAAGTCGCGCAGGGTGGCGACCAGATCGGCGAAGCGTTCGCCTTGCACGGTAACGTGAGCGCGTAATTGCGCCGAAGCCAGATCGCTATCGCCCTTGATGATCGCTTCGACAATGGCCTGATGTTCGTTGAACGACGTCGCCATCCGGTTGCGGACGCGCAGTTGCAGGCGACGATAGGGACGCAGGCGGCGATGCAGGGCGGTGGCCTGTTCGACCAGGAAGCCGTTATGGCTGGCTTCGTAGATGCGCTGGTGAAAAACTTCGTTCAGCTGATAGTACACATCCGGCGTATTGGCGTCGCGGGCCGCTTCACAGGCCCGGTGTGCTTCTTGTAAGGCCTGCTGCTCGCTGGCAGTGATCCGCCGGGCCGCCAGGCGGCCGCACATGGCTTCCAGTTCGGCCATTACCTCAAACATTTCGCAGACCCGGTCGGCACCGACTTCGGGCACGGTGGCGCCGCGCCGTGGGCGGATTTCGATCAGACCAATCGACGCCAGCTGAATCAGTGCTTCGCGCACCGGCGTCCGCGAGACACCAAAGGTTGTCGCCAGTTCCTGTTCATCAAGGCGCGTTCCCGGCGGATAGGCGCCGGTGACGATGCGTTCTTCGATCAGTTCCCCCAGTCGTTCGGACTGGCGTGCAATAACGGGAATTTCAGCAGGGCTGTTCATGATCAGGTATCCGGCAAGT
>Ga0075163_10014239_pt1 | contig 10268 bp, 8 predicted proteins | sample JI1023141ADNA_FD_71478 | JGI IMG/M metagenome (GOLD analysis project Ga0075163, IMG submission 71478) | Wastewater effluent complex algal communities from Wisconsin, to seasonally profile nutrient transformation and Carbon sequestration -... | ecosystem: Engineered > WWTP > Effluent > Algae... | reverse complement strand
AACGTGGGCTGAAAAAATGGCTCCTCCTTCGGGCTCCGCCCTCAGGCTGTCCGCTTTACTTTTTTCAGCCCACGTTTCCACGCAACCTCTAAGGCGTACCTTTACGGGTCGTTGAAAAAAAACATGAAGAGATTTCCAAAAACAAGCAACGAGTACCCAGGAGTGAGCTCCCCGAAAAAAGTAAAGCGGACAGCCCGAGGCCAACGGCCGAGGGAGGAGCCATTTTTTCGGGGAGCTCACTCCTGGGTACCGCCGTTGTCGTGTTTTTGGAAAGCAATTTCTTGGAGGTTACCTTACGGTCGGATAAGTTTCCGTTATGCTGGTTAAACGTTCGTTTTCATTCTCCTTCCTTGCTTCCGGTTTAACCTTGGGCCAGCGCCTTCATTTTTTCATCGCAACCGTGGGTGGCGCGGGTGATTCCCTTAAGGCCCCGGGTACCGTCGGTTCTTTAGTCGCGTTGCTTTTGTTTTATCCCATCGCGTTGCAGGTCTGGTGGGTTCAGCTGGCGGCGGTCATCTTGGTTTCGGCCATTGGTGTTTTTAGTTCGCACCGAATGGGCCAGGTCTCGGGCAAAGACGATGACCAGCGCATCGTGATCGATGAGGTCGCGGGCATGTGGATCACGCTAATGTTTTTTCCCCCGACGCCGGCGTTGTTCATCGGCGGATTCCTGTTGTTTCGCGTGCTCGATATCGTGAAGGTGTTTCCGGCGAACTACTGCGACGAAAAAATCCACGGTGGCTGGGGGGTCATGCTCGACGACATCGTCAGTGGTATTTTCGGCCACGTTATATTGCGCGCGGTCTTGCACGGAGCGCATTTGTTATGAAAATCGTGGAACTGATTACGTTCGGCGACGAGCTGTTAGATGGTCGGCGCATCGATACCAACACCGGTTGGCTAGGACGGCGGTTTTCGGCCATGGGATTTCCTCCTCGCTATCGACAAACGACCACCGATCGTCTGGACGACATCGTCGATGCCTTTCGTATGGCACTTTCCCGTGCCGATTTAATTCTTACCACCGGGGGGCTGGGCCCTACGGCGGATGATCTTACGTTCGAAGGTTTGGCAAAGGCGCTGAATGAACCGCTGGTGTTTCACGATTCCATTTTTGAAAAAATAAAAGAGCGGTTCGCCTCAAAAGGTTTGGTATGTCCCGATTCCAATCGCCGCCAAGCCATGCTTCCACAAAGCGCTCGTGAATTGTCGAATCCATGGGGCACGGCCCCGGGCGTGGTGGTGGAAAAAAACGGGAAAATCATTTTCTGCCTGCCCGGCGTCCCCGACGAAATGAAGAATATCTTCGACGACAGCATCGTTCCGATGTTGGACCAAAAATATTTCTCCGAACAGAAACGGCGCGAAAAAATCTATACCTTCGTCGGTATCGGCGAGTCGATGTTGGAAACGCATATCGACCGCTGCAAGCTCGGCGAAATTCAGGGCGGCGAGGTGCGCATCGCATACACCGCTTCTTTCCCGCAAGTGGATGTCACGTTATCCGTCTTGCCCGATGCCAATCAGGACGCCGTCCACCTCCAGAGGCAGGCACACGATCGAATTCTGGTCGAATTAGGAAAGTATTTGGTCACCGAAGACGGTGAAAAAATCGAAGAGAAGGTCATCGCCGAATTTCGGAAAAGAAATTGGACGTTGAGCCTCGCTGAATCCTTCACCGGGGGGTTGTTAGCGTCGAAATTGATCGAAGTACCGGGAAGCTCAGATGTGGTCGATCAAGGGTGGATCACGTACAGCAACCGGTCGAAAGTCGACCAATTGGCGGTGGCCTCGACGACGTTGGATAGTTTCGGTTCGGTATCGAAAGAGTGCGCGATCGAAATGGCGCTGGGCGCGAAGGCTCGCAGTGGCGCTACCATCGCGGTATCCACCACCGGTATCGCCGGTCCGGCCGGCGCCACGGATACGAAGCCCGTGGGATTGGCTTTCATGGCCTTTGCTGGCCCGGGAATTGAAGACAAGAGCGGTGTTGTCGTGCAGCAATATCAATTTCGGTGGGATAGAAATCGAAATAGATTGATTGCTGTCTACGAAGCGTTAAAAGTGTTACTACAAATGACGAATCGTCACTGAATAAAGGAAGGGAAGTTTATGTCGTTATCCACAGATACAAATCGAGAAAAAGCCATTGAATTAGCCGTTGCCTCCATCGAGAAGCAATTCGGTAAAGGTTCCATCATGCGCCTGGGCAACGAAGAAGCCTTGGTTAAAGATGTTCCGGTCATTCCTACCGGCTCTCCGAGCTTAGATTTGGCCCTCGGCATCGGCGGACTTCCCCGCGGACGAATCGTGGAAATTTTCGGACCAGAAGCCAGCGGTAAAACGACGCTGACCCTGCATGCGGTAGCCAACATCCAAAGAGCCGGCGGAATCGCCGCCTTCGTGGATGCCGAGCACGCATTAGACGTCGGTTACGCCAAAAAGTTGGGCATCAAGGTAGACGACCTGTTGCTTTCCCAACCAGATAATGGCGAACAAGCGCTGGAAATCACCGAGACCTTGGTTCGCTCCGGCGCCGTTGATTTGATCGTGGTCGACTCCGTGGCCGCATTGACTCCGCGCGCGGAACTCGAAGGTGAAATGGGTGACTCGCACATGGGTTTGCAAGCGCGTTTAATGTCGCAGGCATTGCGAAAGCTGACCGCGGCGATCTCGCGTTCGATGACTACGGTCATTTTCATCAATCAGATTCGTATGAAGATCGGCGTCATGTTCGGCAGCCCAGAGACCACCACCGGTGGTAACGCGTTGAAGTTCTACACCTCGGTCCGTTTGGACATCCGCCGCATCGGCGCGATCAAAGAAGGTGAAGAAGTCACCGGCAGCCGCACGCAGGTGAAGGTCGTCAAAAACAAGATGGCGGCTCCTTTCAAAAAGGTGGAATTCGATATCATGTACGGCGAAGGAATCTCCCGAGTCGGAGATATTTTGGATTTGGCCACCGCGAAGAACCTCGTGGAAAAGAGCGGGACCTGGTTCGCTTTCAAGGGCGAGCGCATGGGCCAAGGCCGTGAAAACGCCAAAAACTTCCTCAAAGAAAACCCTAAAGTCATGGCGGAGTTGGAGAAAGACATCTATACCGCCGCCAAGTTGCCGGTGCCTGTCAGCGCCGTACCTGTAGCTGCCGCTCCGACTACGCCGACCGCGGCCGTGCTTGATGAAAAATCGAAAATCACCCCGGCCATCGCGAAAGGTCCGAAAGAAAAATAAGCATGGAATTGGCCGAGCTCAATGAACTGCTAAAGATCGCGGTCGCGAGCAAAGCGTCCGATATACATTTCAAGGCAGGGCTTCCACCCATGTTTCGCATGGATGGGGCCCTTTTGCCGTTGAAAGAGGGCAAGCGCCTCACGCCGGAATCCGTCGCCAAGGTGGGCATGACCCTCATGACCCCAGCGCAGCGGGAAAAATTCAAGGAGATCTTCGAAATGGATCTCGCGTACGGTGTACCCGGCGTCGGTCGTTTCCGTGTGAACGTTTTCCAGCAGCGCAGCAGCATCGGCATCGTTTTTCGAATCATTCCTTTCAAGATTTCATCGTTAGAGGAGTTGTGCCTACCCAAATCCATCGAGAAGATCGCGATGGAGCAACGGGGCTTGGTGCTCGTGACCGGAACTACCGGTTCGGGAAAATCGACGACCCTGGCATCGATGATCGACTACATCAATTCCCGGCGAACCGCGCATATCTTAACGATTGAAGATCCTATCGAATACCTCATCCGGGATAAGCGGTCAGTCGTGAATCAACGCGAAATCGGTATGGATACGCGTTCCTTCGCATTCGCCCTGCGCGCGGCACTTCGGCAGGATCCCGACGTGATCCTCGTGGGAGAAATGCGCGATTTAGAAACCATCGAAACCGCGATGACCGCGGCCGAGACCGGCCACTTGGTCATGTCGACGGTGCATACGTTGGACGCGACGGAAACCGTCAGTCGTATCGTGACCGCCTTCCCCCCTCACCAGCAAAAACAGATTCGTTTGCAACTGGCCGCCGTTTTGAAGGGCGTTATCTCCCAGAGGCTTATTCCGCGTGCCGATGGCAAGGGCCGCGTTCCCGCTTGCGAAGTAATGGTCGCCAATAGCCGCATTCGAGATCTTATCGAAAATGAAGACCGTACCAAAGAAATCGTGCAGGCCATTCAGCAGGGTTTTGTCTCCTACGGCATGCAGACCTTTGATCAATCGTTATTAGCGCTTTTGAAGCAAAACTTAATTACCTACGATGAGGCGCTTCGCCAATGTACCAACCCAGACGACTTCGCCCTGCGGGTCAAGGGTGTTTCTTCCACGTCCGACACCAGTTGGGATGATTTCGAGAATCAGAAGAAAAAAGAAGACGATAAGCCTGCTGAAAATAACGACGATGAGTTGAAAATAGAACGTTTTTGATTACACTCTCCTCGTCATGAAATCACTCACCTCTAGCGACATACGCGGCCAATTCATCCGTTACTTCGAGTCTAAAGGACATAAGGCCGTGGCTAGTTCGTCTCTGGTACCGCAAGGTGACGCCACGCTCTTATTCACGAACGCGGGTATGAATCAATTCAAAGGTATCTTCACCGGCCAAGAAAAGCGCGATTACCAGCGTGCGGTTTCGTCGCAGAAATGCGTGCGTGCCGGCGGAAAACATAACGATTTAGAAAATGTCGGGCATACCGCGCGTCACCATACGTTCTTCGAGATGTTGGGAAATTTTTCCTTCGGCGACTATTTTAAAAAAGAAGCCATCGATTACGCCTGGGAGTTTTTGACCAAAGAATTGCAGATTCCATCCGAAAAATTATACGTGACCGTATTTCAGGACGACGACGAAGCCTTCGGCTTGTGGGAAAAGAACATCGGCGTCCCCAAGGAAAAAATTTCCCGCTTCGGCGTGAAGGATAATTTTTGGTCCATGGGTGACACTGGCCCATGCGGTCCATGCTCGGAAATTTTTTACGATCAAGGCGAGAAGGCCGGCTGTGGAAAGCCGACGTGCAAGGTCGGCTGCGACTGCGATCGCTACATGGAAATTTGGAACTTGGTCTTCATGGAGTTCGAGCAGCGTTCCGACGGTACGCGCGTGAAATTGCCGAAGCCCTCGATCGACACCGGCATGGGTCTAGAGCGCGTCACCAGCGTCATGCAGGGAAAAATCAACAACTACGATACGGATCTATTCGAATCGGTGTTGGCCAAACTTTCGGAGTGGACGGGCATTGCGTATGGAGCGGCAACCGCGGAGCAGAAGGTGTCGATGCGCGTGATCGCGGACCATATTCGTTCGACGACTTTTTTAATTTCCGACGGCGTGAACCCGTCGAAAGATGGGCGTGGATACGTCCTTCGTCGCATCATGCGCCGAGCGATGCGACATGGTCGTAAACTTGGATTGATGGATCCGTTCATGCACAAGCTCAGCGATGTGCAGGTGGAGAAAATGAAATCTGTCTATCCGGAGCTGGAACGGCAAAAGAGTGCGATCCAAGCTGCGATATTGGACGAAGAAAAAAAATTCTCCCAGACCGTCGACCAGGGCATGGACTATCTCTTGGAGCACGTGAAAAAAATTTCCGTCACCAAGGGAACTACTTTTCCTGGTGACGTGGCTTTTCGACTGTACGACACGTACGGTTTTCCCGTAGACCTTACTCAAGACGTTTTACGCGAACATCAACTTACGCTCGATCAGCAAGCATTCGACGAGGCGGCGGAAGCCCATCGTGAAAAAGCGCGGGGTTCCTGGAAAGGCAGCCAAACGACCGCATTGGATGAATTGGTTACCGGTTGGAGCCGCGACGGTTTGTCGTCGATTTTCCTAGGGTACGACAAGCTTGTCGCCGAGGGTAAGATCGAGAAGATCGTTCGGGAAGGCAAAGAAGTTGGCGTTGCCAAAGCGGGCGACGAGATCGAAATCGTCGCCGGACAAACTCCTTTTTACGGAGAGAGTGGTGGGCAAGTCGGCGACATTGGAAGCATCACCACCGCTTCGGCATCGATCGAAGTCTTGGATACGAAAAAACCTTCGCCTTCAATCATTGTACATCAATGCAAGGTGTTGGAAGGGGAGCTCAAGGTCGGCGACGATGCGGTCTTCACCGTCGATGCTAAAGCCCGTACCGCTACCGCGAAAAATCATACGGCCACGCACTTGTTGCACGCACTGCTCGTTAACACACTGGGTGAACACGTCGTTCAGAAAGGTTCGCTCGTGGCTCCGGAGCGACTGCGGTTCGACTTCACGCACACGAAGCCCATGTCCGAAAACGAATTGGTAGCGATCGAACAGAAATTGAATGAACAAATTTGGCAAGACGACGACATCGCGAAGAACGTCATGCCGATCGAAAAGGCCATGGCTTCGGGCGCGAAAGCGCTCTTCGACGAAAAATACGGCGCGGAAGTTCGCGTGATTTCGGTCTCCGATTATTCGAAGGAGCTTTGTGGAGGTACCCACATCGATCGCACGGGTGAAATCGGGCTCTTTAAAATCATCAAAGAAAGCAGCGTGGCTGCGGGTATTCGTCGTATCGAAGCTTATACTGGCCATCGCGCGCTCCGCTACGTGCACGAACAGGATGTCGCGATCAAACAATTGGCCGCACAGCTCGGCGTTTCTCCCGATGCCGTCAGCGAGCGTGTTTCATTGTTGTTGAAGCAGCAAAAAGAATTGAAAAGCAAGGGCGCCGCCGCGGCCACTTCCAACCAAGTTGCGAAGAAAGAAACGATCGGTAGCGTCGTGCTTTCGACCGTGTTGTTAGAAGGCGTCGATGCCAAGAACCTTCGAGAAGTCGCTGATCGCAACATGGAAGAAATTAAGCAAGGCATCGTGGTCGTGGCCAGCCAACACGAGGGTCGGGCGAGCTTGGTGATCAAAGTTTCCAAGGACCTCGCCTCTACATTCAACGCTTCGGCTTGGGTGAAAGAACTCGGACCGGTCCTGGGTGGTTCTGGTGGTGGTCGTCCGGATATGGCTCAAGTGGGCGGAACTGAAGTAGGACAAATTAACCAAGCGCTCGAAATGATTCGGGCGAACATCGTTTCCGGCAACGAATCCAAACCAAAATAACATGATGAAAAAAAATACACTCCCTCATGCGGTTCTCGGTGCCATCCTGGTGTTTTCGGTAGCCTTCAGCACGGAATCTTCGGCCAGGCGAAGAAAGGGCAGAACGAAGGTCGTCTTTAAGAAAAAAACCGACGAAGTCAGCATCATGACCTTCAACGTCGAAAATTTATTCGACACCAAACACGACAAGAATAAAGAAGACTATACGTTTCTGCCCAAGGAGCAAAAACAAAACCAGGAGCATATCGACCGCTGTAACAAGATCGAAGTGGAAAAGTGGAAAAAACAGTGTCTCGAATGGGATTGGTCGGAAAAAGCCCTCAAGACTAAGTACCAACGCCTAACTCAAGTTCTCATGCAAATCGACGAAGGGCGAGGTCCCGACGTAGTAGTTCTGCAAGAAGTCGAAAACATGAATGTGCTCGAAAGCTGGCGAAAAAAATACCTTGCGAAAAAAGGGTATAGCCGCGCGATTTTGCTCGAAGGGGATGACGAACGTGGTATCGATGTTGCGATGCTGACCAAACTACCGGTTTCCGGTACGCCGGTCTTGCACATGATTCCGTTCGGTGGCGTCGACGACAAGGTGAAGCGAGATACGCGGGGAATTTTAGAAGTTACGTTGGTCCTTCCCGATGGGGCGAAGTTGACGGTATTCGGCGTTCATTTTCCCGCACCCTTCCATCCGGTCGAACTGCGCACGCAGGCCCTGGAGTTTCTGCAGAAACTTTTGGAACAAAAAGGAAAAACTCAGCTCGTCATGGCGGCCGGGGACTTTAATATTCCGGGAGAAGAAGATAAGAAAAACAATGTCCTAGATAAATACGTCAGACCTTACTGGTTGCTCGCGCAGGATGTTTGCGAGGGTTGCGTGGGTACTACGCATTACGCGCAAAAAAATAGCTGGTCATTCTTGGATATGATCCTGTTTTCCAAAAACATGGAAACGTCCGCGTGGAAAATGGATCCGGCCTCGGTGACGGTGGTGCGTACCGCCGTCGAACAACGAACCGTGAAGGGGCACCCGAAGAGCTTTGCTTTGCCAGAAGCGACGGGGGTCTCCGACCATTGGCCTCTGGCGTTGACCCTGCGTTTAAACTCCGCGATCAAGCCGTAGGTCGTCGCGAAACAAATTGTCAATCCACCGAAAATAAAATACAGCGTAGTCATGCTTCAAACGAAAAAACAGCGTCTGTGGGTTATCGGTGGTTTGTTGGCGATCGCCGTCGCCGCGATCTTTTTGGTGAAGGGAACGGCCTCCAAGGTCGTTCTCGGAGGAGTCATCATCGCGCTATTGGCTGCGTTAGGTTTAGAATCGAAAAACACTGACTACGATTTAGGCAAGGCGATCGAAACTGGTTCCTTCGCGAAGGCCAAGTTGAAACGCAACGATCAAGGCGATCTCGTCAATGTCGAGGAGTTCTGCAACGCCAAGGAGATCGACTACAACTGCTCCGATTTCAAGAACCAAGTCGAAGCGATGGCGGTTTACGATAAGTGCAAATCGGTCGGCAAAAACATGGATGCCTACGGCCTAGATCGCGACCATGACGGAAAAGTTTGCGAGTCGCTTCCTAAAGGCACCACTCACGCCGCGCAATAATCTAGCTGCCCGAACGTGTCTTCAAATTATCCGGGCTTTTTTTCCGAATCCTTTAACTTTGTTTGCAGCCTAGCGTCTAGTTCTTTGGCCTTCTTGAAGTAGGTCGAACCGGAGTTTTCAAGGATCGGAGCGAGGCTTTTTTGCGCTTCGTCGTATTGTTTCAACTTGATCTGCATATTGGCCACGCCGTAGGTGCTCTCGTCGCTCAGGTCCGGAAATTCCGTTTGGCTGCGTACGTTGTTGTAACGAGCGATGGCCGCTTCGTACTTTTTATTCCGTTCATAAAAGTGGGCGATGTAAAGCTCGCGTCGCAGGAGCGATTTTTTCGCCTTGCTCTGAAGAGGTGCCGCCAGTTTGGCTTCTTCGCTGGCCGGCCATTTCTCGGATACTTCCGCAAGCGTTCGAATCGCCTTCTCGAGGTTGGTTTGATCGCGATCGATGGCTTTCGGCGCATCCCTGTAATAGCTCAATCCGGAACGGAAAAGCGAATAGGGAACCTTTGGATGCGAAGGATGCAGCACCCGGAAATTTTCGTAACTGATTGCGGATTCATCGTACGTACCCTTTTCGAATTGGGCATCCGCGATTCTTAATTCGCTATCGGCGGCGTACGGGCTGGATGGAAACCGGTTCTTGAGGTTCTCGTAGAACAATGTCGCATCGGCCAGGTCGCCGCTCTCGAATCGTTTGTTCGCTTGTTCGAAAAGCTGTTTGTCACTATCGAACTGTTCGGGAGTGACTTTGTGACAGCTCAAAAGCAGAAGGCAGATTAGTAAAGCCCTTGTATTTATTCGGTTAATCATGCGCGCACTGTATGCATGGGATCGCCTCGAGTCAATCCTCTTTGACAGGCTAAAAACGGTGGTGGTACACTGAAATAGTAACTAATTGGAATTATTTAAGTAATTGAGTAAAGTCAACACTATGGCGGATCAGACAGTAGGAGCGAAAAGAAAATTACTTCCCGGTCATCTAGGAATTCTCGTCGAATTCGTGGATGGCGACGAGCGGGGTCGGATCATACCGTTGGTATTTCAAAAAACAGTGTTGGGTCGCAAGCACGCGGACATCATCGTGCGGGATATTTCCGTTTCCTCGAGCCACGCCGCGATCGAGTATGATAACGGCGAGTTCAAGCTGATCGATCTTGGCAGCAGCAATGGCACGTTCGTCGGTAACGAAAAAGTGAAGCAAAAAGCCATTCAGGTCGGCGAAGAAATTCAGATGGGCAAGTCGGTATTCAAATTAAAGAAGGACGTCGATCAAGCCAAACGCATGCTCAATGAACAGGCCGTGCATATCCTCGCCCAGGGCGGCGGCCTTTCTTCGCTGATAGAAAATGAATTCATCGAAAGCGAAGAAGGCACCGACATCCATTCCCCTCCGGTAAAAGCGGCCAAGCCCGATGAACGTTTGGTGAAGCTGCTCGTCATCCAAGGGAACGACAAGGGAAAGGAATTTTCGGTGAAAAAATCCAACCTATCGATCGGCCGGGTCAATTCGGACATCGTATTGAAAGACATCGATGTCTCCCGAAAGCACGCGTTGATCGAATTGGTCGAAGGCGGGCAGGTGATCCTTAGGGACC
>Ga0075163_10014237_pt1 | contig 10269 bp, 8 predicted proteins | sample JI1023141ADNA_FD_71478 | JGI IMG/M metagenome (GOLD analysis project Ga0075163, IMG submission 71478) | Wastewater effluent complex algal communities from Wisconsin, to seasonally profile nutrient transformation and Carbon sequestration -... | ecosystem: Engineered > WWTP > Effluent > Algae... | reverse complement strand
CTCATTGCGCTGTACCCACCATCCCAGCCCGGTCCGGTCATGCGCAAATGTGCACTCATGCTGTTGTCGGTTGGGTCGTTGTCCGGGGTGCTGCTGTTGATCGAGCAATCCAGTTCCACCGATCCCACTTCGGAAGGCGTCCAGTTCAGGGCGATCACGATCGTGGTATCGCGACCGGGTTGCAACGTGCCGATCGGGAATTGTCCCGCAACGGTTTGTGATACGCCGTTCTGGATCACATTCACATCCACACCTGTTACAGGAACCGGGTCGACACCCCGATTCCGAAGGCGCACGCTCACGCTCAAGAAGGATGCTTGTTCCAGCGGCATCTCACGGTAAGAAAGTGTACTCGCACTGCCATCGAATGCTGATACTGTTACATCTCCGATCGTCGCTGCGATCATGGAGACATCATAGGTCAGTCGCTCACGGATGCAGATGTCGTCCAATGCGAAACCACTGGCCCAAGTATCACCATCGCTCCATCGGAAACGCAAGCGCACATCGGGCAGGTCATCCAAGCTGGAGAGATCGAAAGACAGTTGTTGCCAGTCGCCGTTGATCGCTGGGATGTTCTCGATAAGGTTCCAAGGTCCACCGCCAACGCTGCTCTCGAGGGAGGCCGATCCGCCACCGAATTGCCCGTCGTTGAACACGCGACACTCCATGCCGACTCCGGTCCGGTCCGTGAAGTCGAGCGAAGGTGTCGTGAGGCCCACTTCCCCCATGGCACAATTGCACGGCGGCGCAGCATCGTTCGCCATGGCAAAGCGGCCACCGATGGGGGCGTCGGGTACCGGGAAATACCCTGCGACATTGGCCTCATCCGCGTTACCGACGATCCATGCAGGAACGAATTCGCTCAGCCCGTTGCCATTCTCATCCTGCCGCTCAACCGTAGCACCCAGGTCCCAGCCTTGCAACGGATCTTCTCCTTCGAAGTCGGCGGTGAAGAAACACTCCGCTGCGCGCGGTTGGGCATAGGTCTGCATAGCAACACAGCTGAGCAGTGCAAAGAGCGCGGACGCAAGCGAAGTTCTTCGTGTTTCCATCATGCTTCTACGGTCGCATAGTCCTCGATCGGCGGACAGGTGCATACCAAATTGCGGTCGCCAAACGCGCTATCCACGCGGCTCACGGTCGGCCAGTATTTCCATTCGCGGTTCACGTGCACAGGGAACGCGGCCTTTTCACGGCCATACGAATGGACCCATGTGTCACCACAGACCTCTTCGTTGGTGTGCGGTGCCATCTTCAACACGTTGTCGGCTTTGTCGGATGTGCCATTCTCGACCTCGTCGATCTCCTTCCGGATACCGATCATCGCTTCGATGAAGCGATCCAATTCCACTTTGGCTTCGCTTTCCGTTGGCTCCACCATCAAGGTGCCCGCGACGGGGAAGCTCACGGTAGGCGCGTGGAATCCATAATCCATCAAGCGCTTTGCGATGTCCTCGACTTCCACGCCAGCGGTGCGTTTGAAGCCACGGCAATCGAGGATCATCTCATGCGCCACCATGCCTTCTTCACCGGTGTACAGGATCGGGTAGTACGGTTCCAATTTGGCGCGTAGGTAGTTGGCGTTCAGTATCGCGTAGCGGGTTGAATCCGTAAGACCCACGCCGCCCAGCATCTTGATGTAGCCGTAGCTGATCAACAGGATCAAGGAACTTCCCCATGGTGCGCTGCTCACCGCGTGCACCGCGTGTTCTCCACCGGTCTTGATCAACGAATGGCCGGGTAGGAATGGAGCCAATTTGTCGTTCACACAGATGGGGCCCATGCCAGGGCCACCACCGCCGTGCGGGATCGCGAAGGTCTTGTGCAGGTTCAAGTGGCACACATCAGCGCCGATCTCACCCGGACTGGTCAAGCCGACCTGTGCGTTCATGTTGGCACCGTCCATGTATACCAGGCCGCCGTTCGCATGGATCGCGGACGTGATCTCGCGGATCGCTTCTTCATACACACCGTGTGTACTCGGGTAGGTGACCATCAGGCATGCCAAGGTGTCCTTGTACTGCTCGGCTTTCGCTTTCAGATCGGTCACATCCACGTGACCTTCTTCATCGGCCTTCACGACCACCACCTGCATCCCGGCCATCACGGCGCTGGCAGGGTTGGTGCCGTGCGCACTGCTCGGGATGAGCGCGATGTTGCGCTTTTCATCGCCGCGCGCCTTGTGGTAGGCCCGGATCGTCAGCAGTCCGGCGTATTCGCCTTGAGCGCCGCTGTTGGGTTGCAAGCTCACAGCCGTGAATCCGGTCGCTTTGGCGAGTGCATCGCTCAATTCGCGGAACACTTCCTGGTAGCCAGCGGCCTGTTCAACCGGAATAAAGGGGTGCAGGTTCGCCCATTCCGGCCAGCTAAGTGGAAGCAAGGTGCTTGCCGCGTTCAGCTTCATGGTGCACGAGCCCAATGGGATCATGCCATGCACGAGGCTGAAGTCCTTGTTCTCCAACCGGCGGATGTACCGCTGTAATTCCAACTCGGTGTGATAGGCGTTGAAGACCGGGTGCGTAAGAAAGGGAGATGTGCGTTGCAGTGCCTTGGATAAGGTGCTGTTGCCTTCACCGCTCGACGCGGGTTGCTTCGCTCCGGCCGCTTCAGTCAGTGCAGCGATCACATCTGCCAGGTCGTTCGGGCGAACGGTCTCGTCCAGTGCAATGCTGACTTGTCCATTCGTGTAGCGGAAGTTGATGCCACGGGCCTCACTAGCTGCGCGGATCTTCTCAACGGTGGCCCCTGCCGCTGGCGTGAGCGTAATGGTGTCGAAGAAGGTCGTGTTGACCAGGCCATAGCCCATGCTTTTCGCGGCATCGGCCAAGTGGTTCGCATGGCCGTACACGTTTTTCGCGATCCGTTGAAGACCCTGTGGGCCGTGGTAGACGGCATACATGCTCGCCATGACCGCGAGGAGTGCTTGGGCAGTACAAATGTTACTGGTGGCCTTGTCACGGCGGATGTGCTGCTCACGTGTTTGAAGTGCCATGCGCAATCCACGACGACCGCGACGATCCTGGCTCACGCCGATGATGCGTCCGGGGATGATCCGCTTGAACTCTTCAGTGGTGGCGAAGAAAGCAGCATGAGGACCGCCGTAACCCATCGGTACACCGAAACGCTGGCTATTGCCTACACACACATCCGCACCCCATTCGCCGGGTGGCGTGAGCATCACCAAGGACAGCAGATCGGCACAAACGGCCACGCGCAAACCAGCGCTCTTAACGCGCGCAACGAGTTCGCGATGATCGCCTACGCTGCCATCCACGGCCGGGTATTGTAACGCCAAAGCAAAATAGGTTCCGTCAGGCTCGAAGGTGCTGGCATCACCGACCACCACTTCCACACCGATCGGTGCACAGCGCGTACACAACACATCGATGTTCTGTGGATACAGACCTCGATCGACGAAGAGTTTCTTCGCTACGGTCATCTCTTTCGGGCGTACAGCGAAGAGCATGTGCATTGCTTCTCCGATGCCCGTCGCTTCGTCCAACAACGACGCATTCGCGATCGGAAGACCGGTGAGGTCGCTCACCATGGTCTGGAAGTTCAGCAAAGCTTCCAAGCGGCCTTGCGAGATCTCTGCCTGATAAGGTGTGTACGCCGTGTACCAACCCGGGTTCTCGAAGATGTTGCGCTGGATCGGTGAAGGCAACACGGTGCCACTGAAGCCCATGCCGATGTAACTGCGGAACACCTTGTTCTTGGCGCCCAGCGCCTTCATGTTCTCCAGATGCTGCCGCTCCGTCAGCGCAGGACCAACATCCAATGGCTGCGGCGAACGGATCCCTTTCGGGATGGTGAGCTGGATAAGCTCGTCGAGGCTGCCCACCCCGATGGCCTTGAGCATTTCGTTGGTTTCCGTCTCATTGGGGCCGATGTGTCGCTCCTGATAACTGACGTATCGCATAGGGTCGTTGGGTTCTTGGAAAGGCGTGCAAATATACTGGCGGGCCACCCGTGGACCCCTGTTCGAGTTACGCAGGGGTCGGGCTTCTGTGCTGAGTACCAAGGCCTATCTTTGGCCGCCCTCGAAACATGCAGACCGTACTACGTGTTCTCTTCGTCTTATTGCCTCCGCTTGCCGGGCCGATGACCGTATTCGGGCAGGATCGTATCCAATTGATGAACGGGGAAACGATCGACGCGAAAGTGGTCGGTCAAAGCACATTGGAAGTGCGATACATCGAGACACGGAAGAACGGTAAGGTGCGCGAACGTGCCGAGCCAACGGAAGAGGTGTTCTCAGTGACCGATAGCCTGGGGCGAGAGCGGATCTGGTACTTCTATGATACGGTCTTCGGCAACGACCTCACCATCGATCAGATGCGATGGTTCATCAAAGGGGAGCAGGATGCACGTGCGGGTTACAAGCCACTTTGGCCCATGGTGGAGGCTTTCGCGGTCGGCGCCGGTCTCACCATCGGACTCAATCTGGAGACGAATGGACTCTTCATTCCCCCACTCACTGCGGCGGCCATGTCCTTGCCCCGCGTTCATATCACACCTGGCTCCATAACGGATCCGCTGATGGAAGGTGATGAGTACTACGCCACGGGCTATGCACGCGTAGGTCGATCGAAACGCGTTGTGCGTTCATTGGTTGCCGCTTTCGTTGGCGTCGGCGTCGGCCTCGCTGTCCGGCAGCTCATCATCAACCCGAACTTGGATTACGAATAGGGCATGACCGGGACCGTTCGGCATCCGGTCCTTCGCGTGTTCTTTTATGGTCACTTCTGGCTCGCGCTCGGTGCCATGGCGCAGCGTTGGTTGATGAGTGAATTGGACATCCGTACGGATCTCCGTGGTCTGCTTGCGACAGGTCTTTCGGTGATCGCTGGTTACGGCTACCTGCGCTTGGTGCGCGCTTCGGAAAATGATCCCATTCCATCGGAGCATATCCAGTGGTTCCGGATGCACCGGAAAGCCACGATCGTGCTCGTCGCCCTGACCGCCCTTTCGGCGATGGCCTGTGGGTGGGGGCAATTTCTCGTATTCGGCCCTTGGAGTCTGCTCATCATACCGCTGCTTGGCCTGTATCTCGTTCCGGTCCGAGGACGATCCGGTCGCTCCATGGGCTTGCGGGAAGTGCCCGGCATCAAAGTGATCCTGGTCGCTTTGGCATGGACCTTCGTCACGTGCGGGCTCTCGACCGATGCACCTGCTGATCGGGCGCTCCAACTTGCCGTCCCTTTTGCCGCCATGGAGTTCTGCTTTTTTGCAGCGATCGCCATTGCTTTCGATATCGGAGACTTGCGCTATGATCACGCCTCCCTGCGCACCATCCCACAGCTGACAGGCCCGAAAGGAGCGAAGGTGCTCACTGTGGTGCTCTTGATCCCTTGGATGACCTATTGGTTCATGCTATCGGTCTTCCATGGTTTCGGTCACGTCTCGACGACCCTGCCGCTCTTGGGCTATGTGCTGACCGCGGTCCTCATTACCCGGTCAGCCATCGAACGGCCGTGGTGGTTCTTTGCCATTCTCTTGGATGGGTCGTTGTTCCTCGTACCCGTTCTCTTCCTGATCGGTCGATCCCTCTGATCCGAGTCTACTGACTGGTCCGTTCCAGTGTAGCAAGTTCTTCGGGCGAGACGTGCCTGTCCGCGTTGAACCGGATGATCTCTTGCGTTACATCACGCCCTCCGCTCAAATTCGTGTACAAGGACATCGGGGTGTAGATCAATCCCCAAGGAATACCCCACCAACCGAGGAAAAAGGAAAGTGCCGTGTACGGAGCACTGCGCTTCCAATGGGTCTCGTCGTGCTTGATGAAGTACACATCCGATGAGCGGCGAAAGCTCATGACGATGATCGAAATGGTATAGTCGAACATCCTGAAACGACCACCGTTCGCTACTTCCTTAGCGATCATTTCCGGGGTCAGACCCTCAATGCCTTTGATCGAAACGCCCATGGTTCCAGAGGATACGATGTGACGCATCCGCCTGCCACGAAGATGGTGAAGGGATCGATACCAGCAGTGACCCTGCTCAAGTTCCGGGGGGCGAGCATGGGGCAAAGTCATTTTGGACACTTCCGAAGAACCTACTTTTGAACGCTTACGATGAGCACTTTCAAGAACGATGCGGCCTTCGCCCAAGCCCTCGATGCGGCCGACCCCTTGCGCGCCTTCCGGGACGAGTTCCTGTTCCCTCAACACAATGGCCGACCTGTGGTCTATTTCACCGGTAACTCACTTGGCCTCCAACCAAAGGCTGCTGCTGGCGCCCTGAAGCAGGAATTGGACGACTGGGCCCGGTTCGGAGTGGAGGGTCATTTCCACGCGATGCACCCTTGGCTCAGCTATCACGAAGAGCTTACGGCTAGCGCCGCGCGCTTGGTCGGAGCGAAGGACGAGGAGGTGGTGGTGATGAACCAACTCACCAGCAACCTGCATTTCCTGATGGTGAGTTTCTATCGGCCCTCTGGAAAGCGCCGGAAGATCCTCACAGAAACGCGGCCCTTCCCAAGTGATACCTATGCGTTCGCATCGCAGATCGCTTTTCACGGTGGTGATCCGGAAAAGGACCTGGTCGAAGTGCAGCCTCGCACTGGTGAGCACACATTACGGACCGTGGACATCCTTGCCAAGATCGACGAGCTCGGCGATGAACTCGCGCTGGTCTGTTTCGGCGGCGTCAACTTCTACACGGGACAGGCTTTCGACATGGCCGCGATCACAAAGGCCGCGCATGCGGTTGGTGCGATCGCTGGATTCGATCTCGCACATGCTGCAGGCAATTTGGATGTGAAGCTGCACGATTGGAACGCGGATTTCGCCTGCTGGTGCAGCTACAAATACCTCAACAGCGGTCCGGGAAGCGTTGCAGGCGCATTCGTCAACGAGCGTCATCTGGGTAAGAACCTTCCGCTCTTCGCCGGCTGGTGGGGCCACGACAAGAAGGAGCGTTTCAAGATGGAACGCACCTTCAAGCCCATGCCCACGGCCGAAGCTTGGCAGGTGAGCAACGCGCCCGTGTTCAGCATGGCCTTGCACCGCGTGGCACTCGAGCAGTTCGATCGCGCGGGCATCTCGAATTTGCGTGCAAAGAGCGAAGTACTCACCGGGTATTTAGCGTTCATCATCGCGGAGGTGGCCAAGGAAACAGGCACCCGGCTCGAAGTGATCACACCGAACGATCCTGCACAACGTGGTTGCCAACTCAGCATCCTCGCCCATGGCCATGGAAAAGACCTCTTCGATGAACTCACCTGCGGCGGCGTTGTTGCAGATTGGCGGGAACCCAATGTGATCCGCGTAGCTCCTGTGCCGATGTACAATTCGTTCGAGGATGCTTGGCGCTTCGGACAGATCCTGAAGGAATGCCTAGCTGGTTCGCACTGATCTCGCTACAGGTCACCTGTATCGTCGACCCTGTCATCCGGGCCTGGAGCCGGGAGGGTCTACTTAACGCATGTTGAAATGAAACAAATAACCATCGTTGGAGGCGGGCTCGTAGGAAGTCTGCTCGCTGTGTTCATGGCCAAGCGTGGACATACGGTCCATGTGTACGAGCGTCGCTCCGATCCCCGGAATGCGAGCATCTATGCTGGTCGCAGCATCAACCTGGTGGTGAGCCATCGCGGCTGGACCGCGTTGAAGGCCGCTGGTGTCAAGGAGGCGGTGGAGCGCATCGTGGTACCCGTGCATGCGCGCATGACGCACGACCGCGATGGAAAGTTGACACGCTTACCGTACAGCATTGATGGTCGGCCGATCCACAGCGTGAGCCGCGGCGAGTTGAACAAGGTGCTGCTTTCCGAAGCCGATAAGTATCCGAATGTGACCCTGCATTTCGATCATCGCTGCACGAGCGTCCATCTCGATACCGCGACCTGCACATTCCACAACGAGGAGAATGGGGAGAATGTGGCCGTGACGGCCGATGTCGTCTTCGGCGCCGATGGTGCGCCCAGCGCCGTGCGGCAAGAGATGATGAAAGGCCGTTTCAACTTCAGCCAGGAGTACATCGAGCACGATTACAAGGAGATCGCCTTTCCGCCGAATGCCGATGGCACGCCGCAGATGGATCCCAATTGCCTGCACATCTGGGCGCGGCGCTACTTCATGATGATGGGCCTCGCCAATCAGGATGGCGGCTTCACCGGTACGCTCTTCATGCCGCACTCCGGCGAGTTCTCCTTCGATGGCATCAAGGATGAGAAGGACCTCAAGCGCTTCTTCGAGGCCCACTTCGCGGATGCCATCCCCATGCTGCCCGACCTTACCGAGCAGTATTTCCGCAATCCGCAGAGCAACCTGGCCATCATCCGCTGCGGCCCGTGGACGCATAAGGACAAGGTGGCACTGATCGGCGACGCGGCCCACGCTATCGTGCCCTTCTATGGCGAAGGCATGAACAGCGGCTACGAGGATTGCAAGGTGCTGAACGACCTGCTGAACGAGCACGGCGACGACAATTGGGGCGTCGTTCTGGATACCTACGGAAAGATGCGCAAACCCAACGGCGACGCCATCGCAGACCTTAGCATGCGCAACTTCGTGGAGATGCGCGACCTAGTGGCCGATCCACGCTTCATCCTGCGCAAGAAGATCGAAGGGCGCATGCAAGCAAAGCACCCCGACAAGTGGCTGCCGCTCTACAGCCAAGTGAAGTTCACCGACACCCCATACGTGGATGCGTGGAACGAAGGCCTGCGCCACGATCGCATCATGGAGGAGGTGTTGGCCATGCCCGATATCGCTGAACGTTGGGAGAGCGAGGAAGTGGAGATGAAGGTGTTGGGGTTGTTGGAGGCGGTTTGAAACCATGCGCCCGAGCTCTCGCATCATGTACATGGAGGACAAGTCGCAAGGCTTGGTCGGTGGCGCGTTGATCGGCCGGGTCACTTTCTCCAAGTCGGGGAGCTCGATCCACTACAAGGGACGTACGTTCCAGACACTTTCTGGCAGCGGGTTCAAGGCCAACTACTTCGACGTTGCTTCAGGAGATGAATTCTGGATCTCTGGTTGCAGAAAGGATGGTGCTGATCGTTTGTACAACGGTGGTCCTCCGGTTCATATCGATGAGGATGTGCGCGAAGAGTATTGGGTCGAGATCAGGAATGCGCCGGACCTGAAAGGTCGAACAGTAACTTGACGTGGCCACATCGGACCAATGGAAACAAGGACGGAAGCTTCGATCTTGGCCAGATTGAACCTTGATGGCTTTGCCGTGATACCTGAGGTCTATTCGGATCGAGAAATACGTGCGTTGATCGAAGTTATTGATGCGGCGGTTCTTTCCGAGGACGGAGTGATGCGTTCGCAACAACGCTATGCCATTCGGCGCATACTTCAGCAGGTCCCTGATCTCAAGTTGATCGCTATGAATCCGATGTGTTTGAGGATCGTGAACGAGTGCCTAAGTAACGATCCATTCGTTACTAAGAGCATCTGGTTCGAGAAGCCGCCGGGTGGGAATTGGTTCGTCGGTTGGCATCAGGATATCAGCATCTCCGTGTCGCGTCGTGCGGAAGTGCCTGGATACTCGCGATGGACTGCGAAACATGGTGTGGTTGGCGTGGTTCCACCGATCCCTATCCTTGAACGTACGTTGACCATTCGTATCCACTTGGATGATGCGGATGGGGAGAATGGCGCGGTCCGCGTGATGCCCTGTTCCCATCGGTCCGGTATCGTTGCACCGCCGTTGAATGATGAAGGATCAGTGACATGCGCTGTTCCTAGAGGTGGTGTGATGCTGATGCGACCCTTGCTATTGCACGCGAGTTCCCGATCCATATCCAACAGACCGCGACGCGTCCTTCACATCGAACTGAACGATATGGATCTAGAAGGTGGTTTGGAATGGGCGGAACAGAGCTCGTTGCTTTGACCAATTGGGTCCCGACCTTCGCCGCGTCTCGATCGTTGCTCACTCGCCTGTATGGCCGAACAGCATTCATTCAAGAACGTCTACGACCGCCATGTGCGCATGGTGTTCAACCTGTGCTTGAACTATGTGCAGAACCGCGAGGAGGCGGAGGAGGTCACGCAAGATGCGTTCGTGAAGGTGCATGACGGGCTCGGCGAGTTCCGGGCCGAAGCGGCGTTGCGGACGTGGATCTATCGGATCGCGATCAATTGCTGTCTCGATCACTTGAAGGCACGCCAGCGCAAGAAGCGTTCGTTGTTCAACTTGTTCCGCAGCCACGATGATCTGGCGGAGCAGGTGCCGGGTTCCGCCTTCGATCACCCCGGTGTGCAACTGGAGCACCGCGAAGCCACCGAACGGATCTTCAAAAGGGTCA
>Ga0075163_10014236_pt1 | contig 10269 bp, 8 predicted proteins | sample JI1023141ADNA_FD_71478 | JGI IMG/M metagenome (GOLD analysis project Ga0075163, IMG submission 71478) | Wastewater effluent complex algal communities from Wisconsin, to seasonally profile nutrient transformation and Carbon sequestration -... | ecosystem: Engineered > WWTP > Effluent > Algae... | reverse complement strand
TTGTTGAACCAAACATGCTCTGCCCACACCTAAATCATTGTCCCATGTTTCCAATGTTTCAGTCCAAGGGCCTGCTCAAGATCTGGCTCAGACGGTACTGCGAATCTGAAAACCATGTAAAGTGCGCGCGCTACAGCTTGTCATTGCTGGGACAATCGATCCCCAGGAACTTGCTGCCCAATGGACAGTCCCTAAAAGGCATTGGCAGCGATCATGTCGGCCTTGAGATTGACGTGCTGCCAACCGCAAGAAGCCGTCGCTGACCTATCACGAGCGGGACTCCACGACCACCTTCCACGTCGCCTCCGTGCGCGATAGGCTGTTCTGAACGGATTGTCTGCCGTGCCGCCGATCTGTGACTGACTCCGCTTGTTCCCCCCGAATGCCCGATCCTGCTAGGTGTTTGCTGAACAAGCTCCCCCCCCTCGTACCGAAAGCGAAGGGTATCCCTCACGCTCCAGCTAGCGACGTCCCACGACCTCATGCGCTATGAGATTCCGGCCGGCAGTTCCCATCGCTGTGACGAACTCCGGGAAGGTCGTGGGATCGACTGCGGATCGATTCCCAGCCCTTGGCTTTCGCTTCCCCTCGCGCGGCGCAAATTCGAGCGTGCGAGTTGCCTTTCAATACAAGCTCGACCAGAGCTTCCGAGCACTCAATCGCTATGGGTGGCGGCGGGTTGTGGCCTACAGCGCAAGGCGTCGGTGAAGTAGGTGTCCCGGACATGGGAGGACATGTTCCGCCGCGGAGCCCTCTTGTGAGCGGCCACCGCGCGGCATGGTGCATGCTACTAGATTCAAGCTACTTATCGGACGCGCAGGTCGGCTGTGATCTCGCGCGCTTGGCCTCCACGCTGCGCGGCAGGCGGGCAGAGCTCCGTTGGCTCACGTCATGCAAGGGCAGACAACGCCGACTTTCTATAGAACCTTTTTGGAGGTAACAGGATGCGCTTGCTTATCGCTGCCGCCGTGCTGTCCTGCGCAGGGTGCCTCCCTTCGTCCGACTATCAGACACCGCCTTATACTCCGCCGTCCGTGCCCGACATGGCAGTGGTGCTCGATGCGGCGCCATCCTCTCCAAGGTGGACTCTGGTAAACAGCAACACGCAGGCGCCGCTGTATGGCATCTGGGCCAGTACCGACTCCGAGATCTTCGTGGCCGGCGGCGGCCTCATTCTGCGCAGCACAGATCGCGGCATCACCTGGAGCCGCCTTTCTAGCGGCACCAGCGAGACTCTGTTCGGCATCTGGGGCCAGGGGGCCGACGGCCCGATCTACGCGTTTGGCTACCGCGGAACGCTCCTTTACTCCACCGACCACGGCGAGCATTTCACCGCGGTGACCGGAATCAATAGCCAGGCGTCTCTGTTCGGCATGGGCGGCACGGCAGGCGACTTCTACATCGCCGGCGAGTCGGGCACGGTGCTGCACTCCAGCGATGGCACCACCTGGGCGGCTCTGACAGCGCCGTCGGCGCAGCCGCTCTACGCCGTGTGGGCAACGCCAGGGGAGGTCTTCGTCACGGGCGACGATGGGGTCTACCGGACCCGCGACGCCGGCTTATCCTGGACCAACATCGGTGTGCCGGCGGGCACCGGCTTGCGCCGCGGCGGCCGCTCGCTGTGGAGTCCCGGCAGCGCCGACCTGTTCGTGTGCGGATCCAATATCCAGCATACCCGCGACGGCGGCATCACCTGGGAGTTTCTGACCAGCACGACCTCTTTCGCCAGCTGCCGCGGACTCATCGGCTTCCCATCGGGCGATCTGTGGGCCGTCTACTCGGACGGAATGCAGCTGCACTATGACACAGGCTACACTCGCCTTCAGAACGCTTATCAAAACAAGGCTCCGCAGCCGCTGTACGCCATCTGGGGCACGGCAGCGAACAATCTCTACGTCGTCGGCGACGTCGGCCTCATCCAGCAATACCAGTAATCTGTCTGGATGGCGCTTGATGGACCTGCTCGACCTCGACGGAGCTATCCGCTCGGGCCCGCACTCCGCGCGACATACTCTGCTGCACCCAGCCGATTGTTGGTGGCGCTCAAAATCCCGCGGCACTCCGGTGAACGGCGCAGGTAAGGATCAAGCAGCGGAGGGAGGTGCTCCCTCCTCGTCTTGTCGTCAAGCCCGATCGATCGGCAGCGGCGCATCGGCGGCCACCAGCCCCTGCGCGCGCAGCTCGTGCCAGAAGTCAGCCGGAATGAACGCCGAGACCGCGGCCAGGTCTTCAGCGATGCGCTCGGGACGGCTCGCGCCTGGGATCACCGCGGCCACAGCGGGATTGGCCAGCGCAAACTGCAGTGCAGCCGCCTTGATACTGACGTTGTGGCGCTGCGCGATCGCCTTGATGCGTTCCACCTTGGCGACGATCTCGGGCGGAGCTTTCTGGTACTCGAAGTGAGCTCCCCCGGCCAAGATGCCGGAGCTGTAGGGGCCTCCGACGACGATCTCGACCCGCTTGGCGGCAGCAGCCGGCATCAGGCGCTGCAAGGCACGCCCGTGATCCAAAAGGGTGTAGCGGCCGGCGAGCAGAAAGCCGTCCGGACGTGGCTCGCTGAGGTCAAGGGTCAGCTCTAGCGGTTCGACGCGATTGACGCCCAGGCCCCAGGCCTTGATGACGCCCCCATCGCGCAGGCGGTCCAGCACGCGGAAGGCGCCCTTGCGGGCCGCTTCAAAGTGCCCAAGCCACTCATCGCCATAGAAATCCTGCGCCAGGTCGTGCACCCAGACGATGTCCAGGCGGTCGGTGCGGAGCCGCTTGAGGCTGTCTTCGATCGAACGCAGGGTCGCATCCGCCGAATAGTCGTTGACCACCTTGTTAGGCCGCCCGAACTCGAACAGACCGCTCTTCTCGCCCAGGTTGCGCGCGCTCGCGTCCTCGGTTTCGTCGAGGATCAGGCGGCCGACCTTGGTGCTGAGGACGTAGTCGCTGCGCTTGTGCTTGGACAGGACCTGACCCAGGCGAATCTCGGCCAGGCCCGCGCCATAGAAAGGCGCCGTGTCGAAGTAGCGGATGCCGTGTTGCCAGGCGGCGTCCACGGTCGCAGCGGCTTCGGCCTCGGGGATGTTGCGGAACATGTTCCCAAGCGGTGCGGTCCCGAAGCCCAGCAGAGTGCCAGTCGGCAGTTTGCCCTTGATGCTCATGGTTGCTCCACTCCTTCGTCAGCAAAATGACTGCAGGCCGATCGCCTGGGATACTACACCGGCAGCGCGCCGAGGTGGCAAGCGCGCGGCTTAGCCTCCGACGAGCAGGGTGGCAACGGCTGCACCGACACCCGCCGCCAAAGCCCGGTCCAGGCCGAGCCGATCATTTAGGAAATTGATTACTTCTATGATAGCAATCCAGAATCTGAATATGTTTGATAAAACGCAGAGTCTGCTGATGGTTTTTGACGCGCTGATGACCGAGCGCAGCGTCACCCGCGCCGCGGCCCGGCTGCACCTCAGCCAGCCTGCCCTCAGCCACGCCCTGGCCCGCCTGCGCGAGGCGCTGGGCGATGAGCTGTTCGTGCGCGTGGCCCGCGGCGTGGTGCCGACTCCGCGCGCCCTGGAGCTGGCCCCGCTGGCAAAGGAGGCGCTGAGCCGGCTCCAGCTGCCAGGCTCCGCTCGGCGAGCGCGCCAGACCGGGATCCGCAATAGAGCTCTGGTGGTTTAGTAGCGCGCGGGCAATCGGCACAGCTGCATCACTTCAGGTTCTGGATCAAATCTGCAGCGCAGCTTGACTTCATTTCAGGCGGGCTAGCAAAAGCTGCCGCTCCTCGACGGATCGGTGCTGTCGCAACCCACATGGTCCTGCTCGAAAAAAAAGAGAGATTTCACGTGGTTAATTGCGAGAGTAAATTGGTCCTTCCATCGAAGGATGATGCCGGTGCAAGATTTTGTCTGTGGATGGAGGTCGCGGCATCGGCCGGACCCGGACTCCAGGGGACTTTATGATGCTGCGGTCTCTGCTTCGCATCTCTTGTCGCAACGTCCTGCGCAACCGTCGCCGATCGCGCATCACCTTCTTGGCGATCTTCTTGTCCGTTGGAGTCATGATCAGCATCAGAGGCTTCTTCAACGGCATGCAGGCATCCATACGAGAAGCCACGGTGCTCGGGCAGACAGGTCCGCTGCAAGTCCACCGCAAGGGCTTTCTGAAATCTGCCAACATGTCATCCCTGAGTCTCAATCTACCGGCCGATGAGGCATTCATGGCCAGGATTCTATCGGTGCCGGGAATCAAGGGCGTGACGGCGCGCATCGTTTTCAGCGGCATCGCCAATGCCAATGACATCAGCGGCGTCGCGCTCTTCGCCGCGCTCGATCCCAAGCGCGAACTTGCCGTCTGTCCGCTGCGGATGGAGATGGTCTCCGCAGGCAAGAGCCTGGTGGAGTCAGGGCCGACCGCTGCCATCTTGACGCCGGAGCTGGCGAAGAGCCTGGGGCTCAAGCTTGGACAAAGCGCGACCATCCTGACCCAGGATCGCGACGGGGTCATGAACGCGCTCGACTTCGATTTCGTCGGGCTCTACGGCCAGCCGGGCTTTCCGCTGCGAGACAAGAAGATCGGATTCGTGCCCCTGGGTCTTGCGCAGACGCTCTTGCGCATGGAAGGACGAGCCACCGAGATTGCGATCTCCATCGAAAACCTCAACGATTCCGAGCACTTCAGACCGCTCTTGCAGGCAGCTGTTGGCCCCGAGTATGAAGTCTCGACCTGGCACGACGTAGCTCCCTTCATCGATGACGCCGTGGCTGGACAAAACTTCGTGCTCAGCTTGCTCTCCGCCATCTTTCTGTGCGTCGCGCTGCTCGGCATCGTCAACACCATGCTGATGTCGGTCCAGGAACGCACCCGCGAAATCGGTACCATGATGGCGGTCGGAGTTCGCCGCTACCACATTCTGAGTCTGTTCCTACTGGAAGCAGGGCTGCTTGGCCTGGCCGGCGGGCTCCTCGGCTCAGCTGTCGGGAGCAGCCTGGTCTCTTACTTCGGACACAAGGGGATCCTGCTGCGCCTTCCGGGGATGCTAGCACCGCTCCACATCTATCCCCGAGTGGGTCTTGGATACGAGCTCTTCATTCTCGCTCTCTCGGCGGGCGGCGCGCAGCTGGCTGCGCTGTGGCCGGCGATTCGCGCCAGCAGGCTGCGACCCATTCAAGCACTCTCGGCGGTGTGACATGCGGAGCCTCATGCTTGCCTCGCGCAACCTGACTCGCAACAAGCGGCGCACCCTCGTCACCGCGCTGGCCGTCGCGATTGGGGCGCTGGCAATCGTCGTTCTGCAGAGCTTATGCACGGCCTTCGTCGTAAGCCTGATTGAGGTCAAAGTGGAGTCCAAGCTCGGCGCCGTCCAGGTCTTCCGCAAGGGATACTTCGAGGCAGACGAGCCGATCCGGTTGAGCTTTCCCGCTGATCCCCAGCTCATTGCCCGCATCAAGCAGGTCTTCGGAGTGACCGCGGTGGCCCCGCGCATCGAGTTCGATGGCCTGATCTCGAACGGCTCCGAAGGGACGATGTTTCAGGCCATCGCCATCGATCCGGAGCTTGAATTCCAGGTCTGTCCCAAGCGGCGGGACTGGGTATCCCCAGGGTCTTTGCCGCTGCAAGCCGGGCGGCAAGGCGATATGCTCATCGGCAAGACGCTGGCTGAGTCACTTGGCGCCGACCAGGGCGCAACGCTGGTGATGCAAGCGGCGGGGCCCCATGCCAGCACCAATGCCCTCGATATCGAGGTCGGCGGTTTCCTGCCCACACTCGACTTCGCTGAATCGCGGCGCGTGGCGACGGTGCGCATAAAGTTCGCCCAGGAGCTCTTGCGGATGCCTGGCCTGGTGACGAGCTATGTCGTCGGAATCCGCGAGCTTTCGCAGGCTTCCGCGATCGCAGCGCGCCTGCGCGCCGAGCTCGGTGATGGCTATGTCGTGACCACTTGGTCGGACCTCGATCCGACGACAAGAACTCGCGTCATTTCCGTCGAGTATGCCTTCTTTCTCGTCGCGCTCGTGCTCTCCATGCTGGTCGCCACCGGAATCATCAATACTATGCTGATGTCGGTCCATGAGCGCGTGCGGGAGATCGGCACCATGCTCTCGCTCGGGGTGCGCCGCTGGCAGATCACGGTGCTGTTCTTGTGGGAAGCAGGCCTGATGGGCTTTCTCAGCGCCGTGGTCGGCACCGGCCTCGGGTACGCTGTCGTGTACTGGCTCGGCCGGAGCGGGATCAGAGGGCACATGGCGGGTGGTGACACCCTGGTCCTCTATCCGAGCGTCGGGCCCGGCTTTCTTGGTGCGGTGATCGGATTCGTGATCCTCGGCACGATCCTGTCAGGTCTATATCCGGCATGGAAGGCTGCGCACCTACGACCGGTCGAAGCCCTGCGGGCGAACTAGGCTGACCTGTGAGGACGAAGCGAGGCTCACTCGGCTCCATACTTCCTCAACATTTTCTTCCGATCATCGGTGAAGTGATCTCCGCAGCGGAGCGCAGCCCACGGCCAGTACGCACCACTTCGAAAGTTACTCAATAATGAGTCATAACGCCGTCCCACAGCAGTCAGCGCAAGCTCGCTCGGTCCCCTTCGAGCTGGTACGCATCAGCGCGGCGATCCTCGTGGTGATCGGCCACTTCTCCTTCTCCAGCCACTCAGTCGGTCGGACGGAGATGTACTCTTCACTGCTGTCACCCGCCTCGCGCTATTTTTACGTCACCGTCGACATCTTCTTCGTCGTCAGCGGCTATTTCATCATGATGACGGCCTTGGGCCGCGACTGGCGTTCGTTCACGATCGCCCGCTTCGCCAGGCTGTACCCACCGCTGATCGCATGCGCAACCATCACCTTCCTCGGCTGTCGCATCTTGAGCGCCTATTCACATCGCTCTATCGGAGTGCTCGACTGGCTCGGCAACATCACCGGTCTGATCCTGATTCCCGGATTGGGGCAGAAGATCCAGGTGGCCGACGTGGTGTATTGGACGATTCAGATAGAGTGGGTCTTCTATGCGCTCGTAGGCATCGGCTTGGCGCTCGGGTTGGTCCAGCTTCGACTGATGGCAGCCTTCATCGTAGTCGGCGTGATAACCACGATCATATCGCGGTTTACGACGGGGTTTAGCATCGTGCTCTTCGCCACTCAGTGGCTCAGCCGATTCGCCGTCGGGGGCATCCTGTTCGTCTTGTCGCGTGAACCGCGCTCGCGCGTGGCCTGGGCGCTCTTCGCAGGCGCCGTGATGTTGATGTTGGTCGGGGTGTGGCAACGGGCGGTTGAGCGCGTCCATCTGGAGTACACCGTATTCAACCCCTGGATATCCTGTACGATCATGAGCATCGCCACGGCAGTCCTTACCTTCTTCGCCCTGCACCCCGTGCAGAAGGTCAGGCCGCTCACCGAGTTCGCCGGCGGAGTCACATTCCCCCTGTATCTCCTCCATCACCAGCTCGGCTGCGCCATCTCAAGAGCGCTGGGTCTTGGCGACAGCGTCGCCGCAGTGCTCGGCATGACGGCGGGGATGCTGGTCCTCGCCAGCCTCGTCCATGGGGCAATCGAGAGGCCGCTCGTACCCCGGCTGCGGCGGGTCCTCAATGCTCTATTTCTGCCTCGGCAAGCGCTCATCTCGCCGGCTGCATCACCGCTGCCCGTCGCTACTAGAAACGAGGGCCCATGAGCAGGAAGACCAATCTCATCACGGCGTAACTGGCCAGGACGCAGTTCCAGAGGTTCATGATGACGGATATGACATGCCCCGCTGAGCTTGCAGCGGACAAACAAAAGTACGCACTCTTTGTCTCAATTCCACTCATTGGCCATCTCAACCCGCTCCTCACCCAGGCCGAGGAGCTGGCCCGCCGCGGCTGGCGCGTCGCGCTGGCTTCCACGCAAGAGGTGCGCACGCACGTCGAACGGCAGTCGCGCAGGGTCGAGTTCGTCGATCTCGGACCGATGGGAGCCCTGGCAGAGCAGCTCCAGCGCACGGAGGTTGAGGGGGCGCTCGATCCGACATACCGCCGAGGCACGGCGCGAATGACCGCCAACTTCGTCGAGCTGTGGCCTATCATGTACGATGCCTTGGGCGCCGCGGTCAAAGCGCGCCGCCCGGATGTGATGATTGTCAACATCGTGACGTTCGCGGGCATGGATGTAGCGGATCACGAGGGAATTCCCTTCATCGTCAACAATCCGTACCTGCTAGCCGTCCTGCCCGCGGCGGTGCTGCCGGCCGTCGATGATCTGCCGTTCTATATGTCGGGCAAGTCGGTGAACGAGCTCGATCTGCGTGATCGAATCAAGAATCGCTTCATGCGGTTCGCAGCCCCACACGCCTTGAATTTGACCCTGGGCAAGCGGCTCAACGCCCTTCGCCAGACACGCGGTCGGGCTCCCGCGGATCTGAACACGGCCCTCAAAGATCGGCTGATTATCACCAACACGGCATTCGGGCTGGAATACAGCCGCCCGCTGCCGCCACTCGTCCATGCGGTGGGGCCGATGATTCCCGAGCCGGAGCCGCTGCCGCCCCCGTACGAGGAGTGGCTGCAGAGTGGACCTCCCGTCGTCTATGCCAACCTCGGCACGCTGGCGCTCGCCTCGCGCGATGTGATTCTGCGCATGCTCGCGGCCTTTGAATCGAGCACCTTCCGCGTACTATGGGTACTCAAGAAAGAGCTGCAAGAGGGGCTCGGCGACCAGAAGGTGCCGCAGAACGTCCGCATCGAGTCCTGGGTCCCCTCCGTATCGGCGGTGCTGTCGCACGACAACGTGCGGGTCTTCATCTCGCACTGCGGCGTCAACAGCGTCTACGAATCGCTCGCTGCCGGCACACCCATCGTCGGTATTCCGATGATGGCCGGGCAGCGGGACATGGCTGTGCGCGTCAAGGATGCGGGGGTCGGACTCGTCATGAACAAGGCCACGTTCACCCCGGAGGAACTGCGCGACGCGGTGCTGCGCGTCCTGCAGGATGACTCATTCCGGAGGCCGATCCCGGCCCTCCAGTCCAGCTTCAAGCTTGCGGGTGGAGCGCCACGAGCGGCGGATCTCATCGAGCACTTCGTCGCCGTCGGCATCGCGCACTACACCCGCGGCTGGCGACCTCACGGATCGTAATCGATCGCTGCAGCGGTCGACTATGTGGCCAAGCTGCTATCGAGCAAGCTCCGGACAGCCTGCATCGTGGACGCAAGATAGGGAGGCCGCAGGATGCTGTAGTGCTGCCCGGGAATGGTCTGCACGCTGGCGAGCGAGCCGTACAGGCTCCAGCCATAGTCCGCGCCGCGCTCCTCATGGCCTGCGACGCGCAGCAGGTGGACGGGCACGTTCGGCAGGCGGGGCTGCCAGGCTGCGAACATCTTTGCTGCACCTTGCGCGCTCTCGAGGACCGAGCCGATGAAGCTGCGCAGACCTGGCGCTTGCTCGGCATCGGGTGCCAGGAGCGCAGCAAGCGCCGCGAGCGGATCTGCGTGCCCCGAGCTCTGGATGCGGCTCGCCGGAATGCCCAGGGTGTCGAGGAGCGCGACGAGGGCCGTCTGCGCATCGAGCTCCTGCGGCGCGTCCTTGGCGCTCGGTCGCGCGTCGAGCAGGATCACGCGCTCGACGGCGCGGTTCATCGTCAAGAGCGTCTCGGTAATGGCGAGCGCAACGGGGCCGCCGAACGAGTAGCCGATGAGGACGAGCGGCCCCTGCGGGATCCGCCAGACGATGTCCTGGGCATACAGCGCAGCCAGCTCCACCACGGACCCCGGTCGCTCTTTGAGCCCGGCAATGATCGGCGAGATCAGCCCGAAGCTCGGCGTGCTGACGGCGAGCGCGCGGACGATGTCGTGCGCGCGATGGAAGACGCCGCCGGCCCCGGGTACAAAGACGACGCCGCCCGGCTTCTGCCCCTCCTGCAGCATCGTCAGGCAGCTCGGGCGGCTGGTCCCGACCATCCCGGCGTAGAGCTTCGCGAGAGTCGGGCTGCGAAAGAGCTGGTTCACGGTCAGCGCGAAGCCCGCCTGCTGGGCGCGCGTGACCGCGCGGACCGCCAGCAGCGAGTCGCCGCCCATCGCGAAGAAGTCGTCGTGCCTGCCGATGCGCTGCCGCTTCAACACGGATGAAAAGATGTCGGCCAGGGCTCCCTCCAGGGGATTGGCCGGGGGGACGAATGAGCTCTCGCCACGCTCGCGCGCAGGCGCCGGCAGGGCGCGGCGATCGACCTTGCCGTTGCGATTGAGCGGCAGCGCGGCCAGAAATACGAAGGCCGCCGGCAGCATGTAATCGGGCAGCTGCTTCGCCAGGTGCGCGCGCA
>Ga0075163_10014235_pt1 | contig 10269 bp, 11 predicted proteins | sample JI1023141ADNA_FD_71478 | JGI IMG/M metagenome (GOLD analysis project Ga0075163, IMG submission 71478) | Wastewater effluent complex algal communities from Wisconsin, to seasonally profile nutrient transformation and Carbon sequestration -... | ecosystem: Engineered > WWTP > Effluent > Algae... | reverse complement strand
AACGGCCGATCGTGAAAGTTTACACGTTCGGTTTGCCGATGAAGCTGTTTGCATTGGCGGACCTGCCAGTAAAGATTCTTACCTGAATATCCCCCGCATTATTTCAGCGGCCGAAATCACGAATGCGGATGCTATCCATCCCGGCTACGGGTTTCTATCCGAACGCGCGGAGTTCTCAGCGGTTTGTCATGAGTACGGGATCAAATTTATTGGCCCCACTCCTGCCATGATCGAATCGATGGGAGATAAGGCCACCGCAAAGGATACCATGCGCAAAGCGGGCGTGCCTGTTATCCCTGGGTCAGACGGTTTGCTTTCTTCCATTGAGGAAGGCATGAAGATAGCAAAGGAAATTAAGTACCCGGTGATTGTAAAGGCAACGGCCGGGGGTGGCGGAAAAGGGATGCGTATCATCAATGACGAATCGGAATTTAAGAAAGCGTGGGATGATGCCAAGCGTGAAGCCGGTGCTTCCTTCGGTAATGATGGTCTTTACCTCGAAAAATTTGTAGAAGAGCCCCGTCACATTGAAATTCAGTTGGTGGGAGATCAATATGGCAAAGCATGTCACCTTTCTGAGCGTGATTGCTCCATACAACGCAGGCATCAAAAATTGGTTGAGGAAACTCCTTCTCCTGTAGTCACGCAGGAATTACGCGAACGCATGGGAGAGGCCGCCATCAAAGGTGCCTTGGCGATTGGTTATGAAGGTGTAGGAACTATAGAATTTCTGGTGGACAAGCATGGAGATTTTTACTTCATGGAAATGAATACGCGTATTCAGGTAGAACATCCTATCACGGAAGAAGTAACGGATTACGATTTGATCAAGGAGCAAATTAAAGTGGCCGCGGGAGTGCCCATCTCTGGCAGAAACTATTTCCCGAACCTGTTCGCGATGGAGTGCCGCATCAATGCAGAAGATCCTGCCAATGGATTCCGCCCTTCTCCGGGAAAAATTACAAACCTTCACATGCCGGGCGGTCACGGTATTCGGGTAGATAGTCACGTGTATGCCGGTTATACCATTCCCCCCAACTACGACTCGATGATTGCCAAGCTCATTGTAACCGGTCAATCAAGAGAAGAAGTGATTACACGCATGAAGCGCGCGTTAAGTGAATTTGTTATTGAAGGTATTAAGACAACTATCCCTTTCCATCTTAAGCTGATGGACAATGCCATTTTCCGATCAGGTAAGTTCACCACCAAGTTTCTGGAAACATCATTTGATTTTTCCGACTTGAAGTAGCCGCGAACCAGCAAACTATTGTGGGTCTTGCGCTGAAGGCGCATAGTTTCAACTAACGATGGAGACCAATGAAGGTAGTGGTCAAATACTATCATGGGAGATTTAATCGGGAGATTTTGCTCTTACCATACTGCTCTCGGTTTTGGAATTTAGCCTGAACAGAATGCTAGCAACCATGAACATCAAAAAAATGTATGCCATATTATCAATCGTTGGCGAAGCTATGTATTCCGTTCCAGAAACTAGCTTAACTATATTCATGCTGATGAGTGGATTTGTGATGCTATTTCCAACCGTATGTAGTATTACAACGGTCCAAACTGTAGAACTTCTTATTCTAATCTCCCCATAAACAAAAGCCGTAACAATAATTCCAGCAAACATCAAAGGAAAGGCTACCCATAAACTTAACTGAGAATAGGAACGAATCATTAAGTCCAGAAAAGGCAAATGCCATAAAGCCCAAATAACTCCCACTATAAGATGATTCTTAAATCGAGTCATTCCCATTTTTTCAAATTGAGGAGTCAGATAGCCACGCCAGGTAAATTCCTCAAAAATATTTTTTATAAACAAGGGAATAATGGAGGCCAAGGCAGAATTAGTCAATACCGAAAATGAATTTGCAAAATCAATAGTTCCGGCAATTTTGCCAATTGTTAGTATCGCGCCAATGATAATCGGATACAACAACAGAGAAGCAACATACCAAGACCAACTTTTTCTGAATTTCAACTTTATGCCGAATGACCTCCAATCTCTATTTATTACTCTGAAAATAATCATTATAACAAATGGAGAGACAAGCCATAAAAGCGTTCCTAAACTTTGGTCATTAAAATTTTTTAAGGTCGGATCAGAAAGTCGGCATGCAAATCCAATGACCAGCATAATCGCAGTAAATAATACTATTTGATTTTTAGTCATTTCACTTTTACTGGCAATACCAGGTCAGGCGCGAACGTCACAATTATCCCTGTAGCTCCTAAAACTATCGAGCAAGCAGTCATCACAGTTTTTTGTATCCCTCATTACTGCAATTTGTTCATAGAAGTATCCTATGCAGTTCCCCGGGCAAACCCCACCGTTTCCCGATACAGTTGTGGCGAAACATCGGCATTGGTTTTAAAAAAACGACTGAAGTAGTGTTCATCTTCATATCCTAATTCACTTGCGATCTCTTTGACTGGCTTGTTGGTGAGGTATAGTTCGCGTTTTGCCTCCACAATAATACGCTCCGATATCAAGTCGGTCAAGGTTTTGTTGAAATGTGTCTTTGTTATTTTGGCCAGTGCTTTCGGAGTAATGTTTAAAAGGTCAGCATAGTTGCTGGCTGAGTGCTTGGTGCGAAAATGTTGTTCGATCGCGTCTTTCAGGTTTTGAAGGATGAAGGGCTCTTTATTAGCAGCCGTTGCTGTCTGGGCTTGGGGTTGTTGCAGTGCCTTCAACCTCGATGCCGTAATCAAAAATATTTTTAAATATGAGATCAACAACTCGTATTGTGCCAATGCCACATTTTGCATTTCAGTTTTGATTTGGCCGAGCACCATTTTTAAAGTGGCCTCAGAATTACTATCTATGTCGGTAATGGGTGGATTATAAATATTGTTAAAGAGAATTCCATTGCAGGAAACTTCTTGATGGTGTTTAAGGATGCAAAAGAAATCGGAATGAAAATGAATGGCCACCCCTTTGATGCCTCTTGCTTTCGTAATCATGAAGGGTTGGTAAGGTGAGAAGGCCAGCAAAGAATTCCTGGAAAACTTGTATTCAGAGAAGTCAGCTTTCAATTCTCCACTCCCCTCCATAATCCAAATGAGAGAGAAGTAGTTATGTCTTTGTATATGATCAAACTGGCTGTGGCCTTCAAGCTCCTCCAGCTTAAAACCCAGATTCCCGTTTTGGGGATTGACCAGTGTGAAGGTAGATTGGTTAAGCATTTTTCACAGTTTTTTCGTCAAAGAGAACAACTTTAATAACGGCTGGCGTTGAAGTCTTTTACTTCTGCCGCAAATTTTGTAACAGAATGATGAACCGAAACAACAACATTACGATAATCTTCGTTCCTTCTCTGTAATTTCCAAATCGTTGATGCTGGCATATCGCTTGGCCATGTAGCCGTTTTCATCGAACTCCCAGTTTTCATTTCCATAGGCGCGAAACCATTTGCCTTCAGTATTTTGGTATTCGTACTCAAAGCGCACGGCAATACGATGGTCGGTGTGCGCCCAGTATTCTTTTTTCAATTTATAGTTCAACTCACGCTTCCATTTGTCAGAAAGAAATTTTACAATTTCTTCACGGCCGTTTACAAACACATTCCGGTTGCGCCATTCACTGTCGATGGTGTACGCTTTGGAAACACGCACCGGATCTTGGCTGTTCCAGGCATCTTCGGCCATCTGTATCTTTTGTTTGGCCGTTTCAAGGGTGAACGGAGGCAGAGGCATTCTTTTTTCTTCCATAACCAGTTGGGTTTAATTAGTTAAAACAATCAGTACAAAACATACTGGCGCGGCTTACCAACTTCACTATTTCTGTCTCCAATGACTTTTGTTTATCGTGCGCATACCATTTGTGCAATTCGGTGGAGTAAGTAGGGGCCGTCTCCGGGTTTGACTTCAATTGCTTCACTAACTTTTGAGCTTCGGTCGGCCGCGGCCCCCAAATGCCGGTTACATTGTAGTGTGCATCCAATTGAATGAGTTTAGGTATCGATCTGCTTTCACCGGTTAGGTAGGCATCCATCAATTCGGGATTTTCATCGCGATAAACTAATTTCATTTCAATCGCTCCATTAGATAACCCAGCAACCTTTTGAAAGACAGGAAGCGTTTGCGCGGCATCACCACACCAGTGCTCAGTTAGCACCAACCAATAGGTTTTATGTGTTAATCTTTTCACTTGCTGCGCAAGGGCCTCGTTTACCTCGTAGGTTTTTTCAACCCGGCTCATACGATGTTGATTGAGATTGATGTATTCTTTGATTTTAGCGTCTGTATTCTTCAAAAAGTCAGCAGCCATTTGTTCTCTGTACTGACCATATTCAACACCCTTTTTGAGATAGGCTTGATAATCTGATTTTTGAAGGGGGTTAATTTCCGCAGTGGTCATAGCTCCTCGTGTTTTGTTCCCGCAAAGATGCAGGTATGCCTCCCGACAGGAAATGGACGATAGGCGCATTGAGGTGGACGATTTTTCAATGCATTCGCTAAGATACACTTTCCAGCCCTACAGGCTCAATAATCTTCAACTCATCCCCAACCCGTAGCCATTTCCCTTTTTGCGTTTCGGAAATATAAGTGTTGATGGTAAGATGGTATAAACTGCCATAGGCGGGGAGATAACTATTTTGCGGTAGTGTCTTTTCCCTGCTTTTCATCATTCGTTTTACAAACCCCTTGTCGGTGATTCCGGTAAGTGGATTGCGAGGTGGTACGTTACACCGTGCGCGAGGGCTCACCCCAATCATTTCTACTTCTCCCACTTGAATGCGCATACCCACACCAGGTTCACCAACTAAATTTTCTTCCCAATAAGCATCTACACCTGTCAATTCAATTGTTGCGCGAAAGCGAAGACGAATATCTTCCAACGTTCGATCTGAAAATTCTTCATGCAGGGATTGCAAGGAAGCTTCGCTTAGAATGGTGACACTGCTGGCGGTGGGGATGTCCATTAATTGCCCCTGCTCATTGTTCAGGAGAGATATGGGCTCCTCAAAAAAATCAGTTAAATATTTTTCTGCTTCTGATTTTTCATTCAGTAGGTGGAATGAACGGGCAGGTCCGCCACTCCGGTTTGAAAATGTGGCGCTCTGGTTTGGCAAATCATAGAGTGCCTTCAATTCATTTACCCGACCCGATCGTTTACCATTCATGAAGTGGCCATCGTGCGTAAGCATGGCAAACGCCCGATCGTAGCGGAGTGAATGCACACCTACTTCGGCCTCTTGCAATTCAACCGGGTCAAGAGATTTGATGGGGTAGATACGGATGCGTGAGATAAAAGCCTTCATCATTATACTGTCTTAACCTTCAATGATTGCTGCTGTTCCCATCCCCCCGGCTGTGCATACAGAAACCAGACAGCGACCACCCCCATTTTGGCGAATGATCTTTGCTGCCGTGGCCAACACTCGTGCACCGGTTGCCGCAAAGGGATGACCGATGGCGACACTGCCTCCGCGCGTGTTCATTTTGCTCCGATCAATACTACCCAACCCTTTGTCTCTTCCCAATACACTCAGCGCAAACTCATCACTCTCCCACGCTTTCAGCGTGGACAAGACCTGACCAGCGAAGGCTTCATGAATTTCATAGAAGTCAAAATCCTGTAACGTCAACTTGTTTCGCTTCAGCAGATTTGAAACGGCCAGTGTAGGGGCCAGCAACAAGTCCTCACCGTTTACATAGTCAAATGCTGCATTTTGAATGTCAACTAAATGCGCTTGTATCGGTAAATTGTTTTGCCTGGCGTACTCATCGGAAGATAGTAGAATACTTGATGCTCCATCCGTAAAGGCCGAACTGTTTCCTGCGGTCAGCGTTCCGGTGCCCGATTTATCGAATGCAGGTTTTAGTTTAGCAAGGGCATCAAGCGAAGTGTTACCACGCACGATGCTATCTTTCTTTTGTCCTTTAAATTCAAAAACCAGGTCATCAAAAAAACCATCGGCAAACGCTTTTTCGGCATTCAGATGGCTCTGTAAAGTAAGTTCGTCTTGTTCCTTTCTTCCGATACCCCATTTCTTCACCGTTATTTCCGTATGATCGCCCATGCTCATCTTGGTACGCGGCTCATAGACAGATGGAATCAACAACTTAAAGAAATCCGGCCACCGGGTTTTTAGCATTTTATTCAGTCGTTCGCCCGTGGTTTTTGCATTTCGAATATCCATCAAATCCCAGGCGATAGATTGCCTTAATGAAATAGGCGTATCGCTATTGGTATCACTTCCACCGGCAATACCTACTTCAATTTGCCCGGTTGCTATTTTCATGCCAATGGTATTGGCTGCATCGAGACTAGTGCCGCACGCGCGACTGATAAAGTGAACGGGCGAGTGAGGGTCAAGACCACTACTCAAAACATTTTCACGCGCCCAGTTCCATTCTGTGGAATAATGAATGAGTGTGCCAAGAGCTACTTCATCAATCTTTTTGCCCTCCAGGTGATATTTTTTGACAAGCGCGCTCAGTGCACCAATCATTAACTCGTTATTGGACGTTCGCGTGTAATGGGTGAACGACTTGGCGAAGGGAATTCGGGCCCCACCGATGATGGCTACCGGGCGATTAAGGTTTCTCATGACAATATTGGTTTGCTTCTCAAGGTAGTTCCAGGCGATCGCTAAAGAAAGACAATCTCATTTGTTATGACAGCCGTTTTGCCAAGCATGGCCTGTACCCCACAATATTTGGTGGCAGATAAGTTCACCGCTTCACGCACCTTATCTCTGCCCCCATCATCTACTTTGATCGTATAAATAACGTGTATGCGATGAAATATTTTTGGATGCGTGGTGGTCAACTCTCCCTTTACATCCAGCGAAAAATCGCTGAAGGCCACCTTAAATTTTTGGTCTAAAAAGGCAACTACGTCCATTCCCGTGCAACCCGCCAGGGCACTTAAAAGCATTGTCTTAGGGCTGACGCCCTTATCATTACCGGCAATAGCCGTAGCATCATAAGGGATATCGTATCCATCGAAATGCGAAGTGAAATGAAACCCTTCATTCCACTTGGTTGTAGTTGTGTACTCCATTTTGAAAAATGTGTTTTGTGATTAACTAAAATTAAGAAATAAACGCCAGGATTAAGCGCTGGCGTTCCATTGAATTCAAAAAGAACTAATTGCCTGCTTTAACCGCTGGCCAATTGGCCTTGGCTGCTTTCAGCAAGTTATCCTGATCCTGATCCCAGGCGTCCAGCGTATTGAAGTTACTATCATTGAACGGACCGTTAAAGAATAAGTACAGCTTGCCATCGATGATTTCAAATGTTTCGGGGTTGATGGGAAACTTCGTGCTTTTTGCACCAACTCCCCAGGCACAAAAGCCATCAAATTCAGGAAGGTATTTCGCTGGGTTCTTCTTGAAGGCTTCACGATTCGCGGTGGTGGCAAACTGATAGGTGGCATTGTTGTGCTTTGCCGATATATTTGAATCTCCTTTTGTTGGCTTACCCGCGAAATAAGAAACCACATCATAGCCACCAATGGCCAATCCTTTTTCATCAATAGGTGCCACCTGAGCACGAAGTGCGGTAACAAGAAGTACCAGTGTCAGCGAGAGGATAATTTTAATTATTTTCATTTTGTTAAGCGTTTTTAGCTTGATTTTTTTTGTGATTGTTTCTAGAGTACAGAGGTCTGCAACAACTGGACTTTTGGAAAATCGACCACTGTATTGGCCGTGTTGTTGAAATAGTTCGTGAAGGTATTCAGGGCAACATGTCCCACGATTTCGCCTACCTCCCCTTGCGTAAACCCTGCCGCAAGCACCTCATTTACGTCCCCATCGGAAACGTGGCCTCGTTTTTCTACAAGTATGTTGGCGAATCGTAAGGCTGCATCTGTCTTAGGGTCAATGCTGCTTAAAGAACGAGCCGACTCAATCTTTTTGTTATCTAGCCCGTTCAGGTTCTTGCCAATGAATGAATGCGCGGACGTACAATATTGACATTGGTTAGCTTCTGCAACGGTCAAGGCGATCAGCGTTCCCAACTTGGCTCCTAATGTTCCTTCTCCCAAAGATGCACTGAAGTTTAAATAGCCACCCAGCAAGGCCGGTGAGTTCCCCATGGTGCGCATCATGTTAGGCACCATACCCAGTTTACCATTGATGACGGTAAACAATTCTTTTGCTTTACCCGAAGCCTGGTCGGGATTTAGCGCGTTTAAGCGTGTCATATTTTTTTGTTTTGTTTGTCGTTGTTGACAATACAAAAGTGCACGGTTGGCTAACCGCTTAAAATGGAGGATGTACGCGAGTTGATGGACGATTTTCCCTACGGGCAATGACGCTTTGGGTAAGAAGGGCAAGTTTGGCACCTGCCATTGCTGGTGGAGTCGCTACATTCTTATCATGACCTGTTTCTGTGGTGCTTGTGTCGTGTTTTGAATTTAAAGGGTTGAACATATCAATAAGGAGAAAAGGATAACGCCTATGTTGATTCAAATTGACGCTATCACCTATGTAAAACGAGATTATTTGTGGGCTGCTGCAGGAAAGTTTATGTTTCTATTTGGCAATTTCTATAAGATTTGCTGAGTAGAAGGCGCAAAAAAAAACGGGCTTGCAATTGCAAGCCCGCCTTGGGAAAAAATAATTGGCAAAACTGCGGATTAGTCAGATACGCTTCCCAAGTACTTCCATGTAACCTGTAAACTATGAAACTTCACTCAAAACTACCTTACTTAATTGATGAACCTCGCGTTGACTGATTAGAAGAGAATTAGAATTTAGGACTTGCTAAAAATGACCGTCATTTGCGTGCCTTGTCCAACCGTTGAATCCACTTCAATTGTTCCTTTGTGGATAGCTATGATTTTTTGACAAAGAGACAATCCGATACCATGACCCTTTATCTTTGAAGTGCTGTCGGTTCTATAAAAAGGCTGAAATATATTTTGCAGTTCTTGCTTTGCAATGCCAGGGCCGTTGTCAAAAATTCTAATTTCCAGTTCGTTCTTTGAGCAAAGCAGTGAAACAGTAGCTGTTTTATCGTCTGCAAACTTGCACGAGTTTTCAATCAAGTTTTGAAGTGCAGTTTTTAAAAGATAAAGATTTGCCTGAAGATAGAGGTCTTCCTCATTGTCTGGCATAATCACGGTATGAATATCTACTTTGTATGCAGCGTTCAGTGATTGAATGCTTTCCCTGACTTCCCAAAGTACTTCATCAATTCTGACGCTTGAGGTTGCCAAACTCATATTGTTTTGATCTAAGGAAGCCAGATCAAGTAAACTGTTTGAAAGTTGGTTTAGCTCCTTTATGTCATCTAAAACTGATTGAATGATTTCCCTATACTCATCTGATGCGCGATCTTTTAAAAGGGTCACTTCCAATTGGGAGGTAATTTTAGTCAAAGGGTTTTTTAATTCATGCGATACATTGGTGAGAAATGTTTTTTGGAGCGTAAAGGAGTTCTCAATTCGGCCAAGCAGACTATTAAAGATGGCAACCAAGTTTCCTATTTCATCGGGCTTGTCAAGGCCTTGCAACCGTTGACTTAGGTCAACGGTAGAAATGTTTTGGACATCAACGATGATTTTCTTTATAGGCTTAAGTGCCCTGCCTGCATAAATCCAACCTGCTACGGCAACAATAGCGATCATTGCAAAAAAGAGTAATACTAAAATCCTCTTTAAAGTGATCAATCTAGCTTGGCCTTGCACATCAATAGCTCCGGCTAAGACTATGTAAAAATGATTTTTATACTTAAAAGAAATGCCTACAATATCAAATTCCTTTTGTGAGAATCGTTGCTCGCCTGTTTGTTTGATCTTTTGGAGCAGGGATGCTGGCGCATCAAATCGGATGGTGTCATTATTTGTATAGATCTCTTTCCCTTGATCGTCAACAATCGAAATGTTCTCGCGGAACAGTACATCGTGCTTGGAAAGGTCAATAGTTTTTAAAAGTGTAGAGTCAACCTGTTCAATTTTAAGTAACAGAATAGCAGAGGTAGTGGCTTTTTCTTTTAGCCTCCTGTAGAACTCATCTTCACTGTTTTTCTTGGAAAAGAAATAAACAGTAATAAAGGCCACTAGAAGAATTCCGCTTACTAATAGTGCAAACTGAAGCGTAAGGCGCGAACGGATTTGCATAACTTATTCTTCTTTTAAAATATAACCCATACCGAATTGCGTGTGGATCAATTTCTTATCAAACGCCCTGTCAATTTTTTTACGAAGATAGTTGACATATACTTCCACCATGTTCGTACCTGTGTCGAAATCTACTTTCCATATATTCCTGGCCAACTCAGCCCTGGAAATCACTTTGCCCGGAT
>Ga0075163_10014234_pt1 | contig 10269 bp, 7 predicted proteins | sample JI1023141ADNA_FD_71478 | JGI IMG/M metagenome (GOLD analysis project Ga0075163, IMG submission 71478) | Wastewater effluent complex algal communities from Wisconsin, to seasonally profile nutrient transformation and Carbon sequestration -... | ecosystem: Engineered > WWTP > Effluent > Algae... | reverse complement strand
CCCGGGCCCGTCGCGCCCGGCGCGACCGTCGAGCTCGCGGCCCAGCTCCAGGCCCCGGCGGCGCCCGGCGAGTACACGCTCGAGTGGGAGCCGGTGCGCGAGCACGTGCGCTGGTACGGCGCCGCGAGCGAGCCGCTGCGCGCCCCGACCGTCACGATCGGCCCGGTCCGCGACCGCCTGCTCGTCGACGTCGACGTCCCCGCCGTGCACGCCCGCACCGCCGGCGAGGCCGTGGCGATCGTCACCAACCTCGGCGACGACTGGCCCGAAGGCCACGGCCTCGCGCTCGGCTACCACTGGCTCACCCCCGCCGGCGCCACCGTCGAGTTCGACGGCCTGCGCACCCCGCTGCCCGCGCTCGCCAGCGGCGAGGAGGCCGTCGTCGTCGCCGCCCTGCGCGGCCCCAAAAAGCCCGGCGAGTACAAGCTGGTGTGGGAGGCCGTGCGCGAGGGCGTCGGCTGGTACGCCCCGGAGCGCCCCGCCGACGCGATCGTCGAGGTCGGGCGCCCGCTGCTCGCGTGGTCGCTGCAGGCCGCCGACTGGCCGTGGACCCTCCCCGTCGGCCGCGAGGAGGCGCTGCGCGTCCGCGTCCGCAACATGGGCGCGGCGCACCTGTCCCCGGAGACAGGCGACCGCCTGAGCTACCGCTGGCGCACGCTCGACGGCCGGCGCGTCGGCGACGACGGCGTGCGCACCGAGCTGCCGGTCGCGCTGGCCCCGGGCGAGGCGACGAGCGTCGACCTGCGCGTCGCCGGCCCGGCGCAGACCGGCCCGCACGTGCTCGAGCTCGGGCTCGTGCGCGAGCACGTCGCCTGGGCCGAGGCCGACAGCGGCCTCGCCGTGACCCGCACGATCACCGTCGCCCGCCGCAGCGACCTCGCGCAGATCTCCCTGGTGCTCGCGACCCTCGCGCTGATCGTCGCGGCCCGGCGCCGTCGCCTGGGGGCCGCCGCCCTCCGGCGCGCGCCCGCGCTGTGGCTGTGGGCCGCGACCTTCGCCCTCGGCCTCAGCTTCGCCGACCTCGCCGGCCTCCCGCCCTGGCACGGCGGCCTCGCCATCTCGGCCTCCGCGGCGGCCCTGCCCGCGCTCCTGGTGCTATGCGCACCGGCGCGCGTTCGCCCCGCCCTCGCCGCGCTGCTCGCCGTCGCCGTCGCCGCGCTGCTCCTCGCCGACCTGCTGTACATGCAGCTGCTCGGCAGCATCGTGCCGGTCCAGGCGCTGATCGCCTCGCATCAGGTCGGGGACATCGGCGCGAGCATCCGCGCGCTCGTCTCGCCCGCATATCTGTGGCTCGCCGCCCCCGGGCTCGCCGGCGCGCTGCTGGCGTCGCTGTGGCCGGCTGTCCCTCGGGACAGGCCGCCGCGCGCCGGCGCGTTCGCCCTCGCCGCGGTCGCGGCGGTGCCGGTCGCTGTCGCCATGGTCGCGGCGATGACCGGGCCGCTCGGCAGCCGCGTGTTCTCCGAGCAGCACAACGTCGGCCGCTTCGGCGTGATCGGTGCCCACACCTTCGACCTGCTGCGGACCGTGCGCGAGCGGCTGTTTCGCGCGCGCCTGACCCCGGAGCGGTGGGCCGCGGTCGAGCGGTGGTTTCGCGGGCGCCCGCCGCCGCCGACCGACGAGCTCGCCGGCGTGGCCCGCGGCGCCAACCTCCTGCTGATCCAGGCCGAGGCGCTGCAGGGCTGGGTGATCGGCTCCAAATACGCCGACCAGGAGATCACGCCCTTCCTCAACCGCCTGCGCGGCGAGGCCCTGAACTACACCCAGCTCGCCGACGAGTCGGCCCAGGGCATGACCTCCGACGCCGAGTACGCGGCCCTCAACTCGCAGCTCCCGCTCGGCCAGGGCGCCGTCGCCTTCCTCCGCGCCGACAACGACTTCTACTCCCTCGCCCACGTCCTGCGCGACGCCGGCTACGCGACGCTCTCGGCCCACCCCTACAAAAAAGGCTTCTGGAACCGGGCCACGCTGCACCCGCGCTACGGCTTCTCGCGCTCGCTGTTCAGCGAGGAGCTCGGCCCCGGCCCGGTCGTCGGCTGGGGGCTCTCCGACGACGCGTTCTTCCAGCGCATGGTCCCCGAGCTGCTGGCGCTGCCGCGGCCGTTCTTCGCGTTCCTCGTCACGCTGAGCCTGCACCACCCCTACGACCACTTCCCGGACGCGCTCAAGCGCCTGTCGCTCGGCCCGCTCGAGGGCAGCGCGCTCGGCAACTACCTGCATGGCATGCATCACCTCGACGCCGCGCTGGCGCGCCTGTTCGCGGCCCTCGACGCGGCCGGCCTGCGCGACACGACCGCGGTGGCGCTCTACGGCGACCACGACAGCCGCCTGCCGCCGAGCCCCGAGCTGCTGGCGCTCGCGGGCGTGCCGGTGTGGACCCCGGCGACGCCGCTGCAGCTCGACCGCATCGCCGGGCTGCTGGTCCTGCCCGGGCGACAGGCGCACGGGGAGGTCAGCGCGGTCGGCGGACACATCGACCTCGCGCCGACCCTGCTGCACTACCTCGGGATCCCCGCACCCCGCTGCTTCGCGGGCACGCCGCTGCTCCCGGGGCAAAAAGAACAGGGTTTCGCGGCATTCTCCGACGGCTCGGCGATCGCTCGCGGGCGCGCGTTCGCGGCCGCCGGTCGCGGCGTCAGCCTCGCGGGCGCCTGCTACGAGCACCCGTCCTGGCGACCCCTCCCGCTCGCCGAGTGCCAGGCCGTGGTCGACCGCGCACAGGAGGCCCTGTACGTGTCGCGCGCCGTCGTGGATCACGACCTCGCGCGTCGCCTCGCCGCGACGCCGCCCGGGCCACCCTGAGCCCGTCCCCGCGGTGCTGTCCCCGCGGGAAGCTGCTACCTTCGGTGCCGCGACGATGGCGGAGGCGGTGAGACCCCCAGCGGCGGACCTGAAGCGCCACACGAACTTCGACTTCTCCGAAGAGGAGGAAATCGACGACGAAATTCCTGCGGGCACGATCGTCGCCGACCGCTACAAGGTGCTCAGCGCGCTCGGCGGCGGCGGGATGGGCACGGTGTACCTCGCCGAGCACCTGACCGTCGGTCGCCGCGTCGCGATCAAGGTGCTCAACGGCGAGTGGAGCGGCCACAACTTCGTCGCGCGGCGGTTCCGGGCCGAGGCGCGGATCGCCAGCACGATCGGCCACCCGAACATCGTCGAGGTGTTCGACGCCGGCGAGCTGCCCGACCGGCGCCTGTTCCTGGTGATGGAGCACCTCGACGGCCACGACCTCGCCCAGGAGATCGTCGACTGCGGCACGCTCTCGCCGCTGCGCACCGCGGAGATCCTCCGCCAGGTCGCGCTCGCCCTCGCCGCCGCGCACAACGTCAACGTCATCCACCGCGACCTCAAGCCCGGCAACGTGATGATCGCCCACACCGCGGCCGGCGAGATCGTGAAGATCCTCGACTTCGGCATCGCGTGCAGCCCGCGGACCACCGCGCGCGAGGGCCAGCGCCTGACCCTCCCCGGCTCGGTCATGGGCACCCCGGAGTACATGGCCCCGGAGCAGTCGACCGGCGCCGAGCCGACCCCGCGCTTCGACCTCTACGCCCTCGGCGCGATCGGCTACGAGATGCTCACCGGCGACCCGCCGATGCTCGCCGAGCACGCCTACGAGCTGCTGGTCCGCAAGCGCAAGGAGCCCGCGCCCTCGCTCGCCGTCCGCGTCCCGCACCTCCACCCCAAGTTCACCGCGCTGCTCGACGACTGCCTGCAAATTGTCCCGTCGCGCCGCCCGCTCGACGCGATCGAGTTCATCGAGCGCCTCGACGAGTTCATCGACGAGCTGCCCGACGACGCGCTCCCGGAGGACCCCTTCGCCCCCGACCCGCCGGCGACCCAGCCGGCCGCGAACGTGACCGGCCCGCGGCTCGCGCTGCCGCGCAACCCCCAGCCGACGCACCCGACCCCGGCCCTGCGCGCCCCGCCGCCCGCGCACCCCGCCTGGATGCCGCTGGCGCTGAGCCTCGCCGCGCTCGGCCTCGGCGCGTGGCTGCTGCTGTCGATCTTCTCGCTGTCGGAGCAGGCGCCGCTCGCCGAGGCCGTGACCACCACCGAGCCGACGCCCGCCCCGACCTCTCCCGAGGTCCCACGACCGATCCCCGGCCGACCGCTCGGCTTCGTCGAGAAGCCCATCCCGACCCCGCCCATCGTCGTCCCGCCCGTCGTCGAGGACCCGCCCGTCGAAACCCCCACCAAAAAGACCGCGGTCGTCACCCCGAAGACCGCGGAAAAACGCGAGTTCAACACCGCGGAGTGCCAGCGCGTCCGCACCCGCGCCGACGACGCCCGCAAGACCCAGTCGTGGAGCCGCCTCCGTGACCTCAGCAAGCAGCGCACCTGCTGGCAGACCGACGCCGAGGCGCGCAAGCTCCAGACCAAGGCGCTGATGGAGCTCGGCGACTTCTCCGGCTGCATCCGGTCCGCTCAGGGCCTCAAGGACAAGGAGGTAGAACAGTGGCTCAAGCTGTGCCGACTCCGCGCCGGGTGACCCCGACCGCGCCCCAAGCGACCACCCCCGACGCGATGCCCGACACGACGCCCGACACGACGCCCGCCGCGACCCTCACATCGCGCGCCGCGACGCGTGCACTGACCCGCGTCGGCGTGCTCGCGCTGTGCTGGACGCTCGGCACCCACGCGCAGGCGATGCAGGCGGCGCCGGCCGCGACCACGACCCCGGCCCCCGCTCCCGCCCCCGCGCAGCCCGCCGCCCCGGCCCCGGACGACGCGATCTCCGAGCCGCGCCCCGCGGGCACGCAGGAGGACGGCTCGGAGACCGACAACGTCGCCGTGATCGCGCGCGCCGGCCTCGAGGTCGACACGGCCGGGGCCGGCCCGAACGGCCCGGTGATGCTCACGCGCCTCGAGGAACTCGGCAACCTCGAGCTGCGCCGCGCGGAGATCCTCCCGCGCCGCCACGGCGACGACCCGGTCGTGCACATCCGCGTCGAGCTGCGCGCCGCCGAGGCCGAAGGCTACGCGATCTTCAGCGACGTGCGGGTCCGCGGCGAGGTCGTCGAGGGCAGCGCCCGCGAGGCCCAGTGCCCGCTGTGCACCGAGAGCGAGGCCGTCGAGCGCGCCCGCGGCGAGCTCGTCCGCCTGGTCCCGTTCGTGCGCGCTCGCTTTCGTCCGGCCAGGAAGAGCGAGCCCGGCCCGGTCCTGGTCACGCCGCCCCCGCCTCGCGACGAGGGCCTGGGCACGCTCGGCAAGGCCGGCGTCGGCCTCGTGGCCGGCGGCGCGGTGGCCCTCGGCGCGGGCCTCGGCCTGGCGATCGCCGACCCGCCGCCGGACCCGAACGACCCGCTGCTGGTCCGCCCGACCCGACCCGTCGGCTACGCGCTCATCGGCGTCGGCGCCTCCGCGGTCATCAGCGGCGCCGTACTCCTCATCCTCGATCGGCGCAAGAAGCGCAATGTGGTCCAGCTCGCTCCGCTGATGCAGCCCGGATCCGCCGGCCTGCTGGTCGTGGGACGCTTCTAGCGTCCCCGAAAGACCGCCATGCGCTCGCTCTTGAACATAGTTCTGCTGGCCGCCGCGCTGGCCGTCACCGCCTGCAACCTGACCAACACCAGCCACTGCGGCAACCGTGACGGCGACCTGACCTGCGTCGCGCAGGACCCCGCCACGCCCCACTGCAGCGTCTGCGTCGCCGACAACAACGGCTGCCTGGCGGAGGCCCCCGAGGACAAGTGCCTGGGCCCCAACGCCTCGCAGTCGGGCACCAGCGCCGCGCCCTCGACCGGCGACGCGAGCAGCAGCAGCACGACCGTGACCCCGACGAGCACCTCGGGCACCGCCAGCGGCAGCGCCAGCAGCTCGAGCGGCGAACCCACGACGACGACGACCGCCACCACCACGACCACCACCGACCCGACGACGACGACCGGCTCGACCACGGACACGAGCACCGGCGACACGACGACGACCGGCACCACCACGACCACCGAGAGCAGCGACACGACGCTGACGACCCTGACCACCCTCTCGACGACCGACGAGTCGACGAGCAGCAGCACGACCGACGACACGACCACCGGCGGCGGCGGCCCGATGTGCGGCAACAACATCAAGGAGGGCCAGGAGGAGTGCGACGGCACCGACGTCGGCACCTGCTCGGGCTACAACCCGCTGTGGGGCGGCGGCAAGCTGAAGTGCAAGGCGGACTGCCAGACCTTCGACGAGACCGGCTGCTGCATCAAGACCGGCGGCAAGTGCAGCGACCAGGCGAACAACAAGTGCTGCAGCGGCAAGGCGTGCCCGATCCTCGGCCTCGGCACCTGCCCGGGCTGACGCGCGCCGTCCAGGCGCCCCGCGCTCACGCGGCGGGCACGTCCTCGCGCTCGCCGTGGATCCGCGGCAGCAGCTCCACGAAGTTGCAGGGCCGGTGGCGGTGATCGAGCTGCGGCAGCAAGATCTTCTCCATGCCGGTGCGGACCGCCCCGGTCGAGCCGGGCAGCAGGAACACGTAGGTCGTGCCGCACAGCGCCGCCTCGGCGCGGCTCTGGATCGTCGACGTCCCGATCTCCGCGAAGCTGAGCCAGCGAAACAGCTCGCCGAAGCCGGGGATCGGCTTCGTAATGTGTGGGGCGAGGGCCTCGGGGGTCACGTCGCGGGGCGTCACGCCGGTGCCGCCGGTGGTGATGATGACATCGACCTCGGGGTCGGCGATGAAGCCGGCGAGGGCCTGCGAGATCTGCTCGCGGTTGTCGCGGACGATCTCGCGGCGAACCACGATGTGGCCGGCGCCGGTCAGCAGGTCGACGATCGTCTGGCCGGACCGGTCGGTCGTGAGGGTGCGGGTGTCGGAGACGGTAACGACCGCCACGTGAACGGGGATGAACGCGCGCTCGCTCATGCCCGGCGAACTTACAGCTCCTGCAGCTCGGAGGCCACCACGAAGCTCAGCTCGAGCGCCTTCGCCGGCTGCATGTACGTGTGCAGCTCGGCGCGGATCGTCCCGTGCTTGCCGTACAGCACCTTCGGGTCGTCGACCTCGTCGGGCACGAACACGGTGATGTAGAGGTGCTCGAGCGTGCCCATGTCGTCGATCGGCGTGAAGCCGATCGGGTAGTCCGTGACCCGCGAGAAGTGCCCGCCGAAGCCGACGTTGTAGCCGTCGATGTCGACCCAGATGTCGATGCGCGGGGTCCGTGGGTCTTCCCAGTCGTACGGGTCCGCCGGGACGTCGAAGCCGCTGCCGCGCACGCCCATCGGCAGCATCAGCAGGCCCTGACCGCCGCGCACGACCTTGATCGTGGCGCCGTCGGCGATCGCGCGGAAGGTCGGCGGCGCGACGAGGTCGGCGGGGTCGAACACGGCCTCGCCGAGCGTGAACTCGGCGGCGCCGACGATGTCGTCGAAGCGGCAGACCGCGAGCTCGGGGAAGGCCTTGCCGTAGGTGCGCAGCTGGTTGTCGCAGAACGCGATGCAGCCGGCCTGCCCGGCCTCGTCCGCCTGCCAGCAGCTGCCGCCCTCGCCGTACTTGGCGGCCATCTCGGCGGCGGTCATCGGGTCGACCTCCGCGGTGCAGCCGACCCAGCGCTCACACACCGCGGGGATCTCGCTCGGCTCGCCGGTATCGCCCGTGGTTTCGCTGGAATGCGGGTCGTCGGGCGGCGCCGGGCAGCCCGCGAGGGCGGACGCGGCCAACACCAGCGCCAGCGCCGGGGCGGTTCGGGGCCGCCAGGGGCTTCGCCGCCCGCGCGTCTGTCCTCGTGGCCGTTCGGGCAGTGACACGCCACCATGGTGGGCCAGCGCGAGCGGGCCGGCAACAGGCCGACGCGCGGGAGGATTCTCCCGACGCGCGCGTCCGGGCGCCGCCGGCGATCGGCTATCATGGCGGCCCGCCGTGACCCAGGTCCCCGTCCAGCGCCGCACCGGCGCCGCACCGTCTCGCCCGCACGCCGCCCTGCGGGCGCTCCTGCTCGCGCTGGTGCCGGCCTGCTACGCCGGGGACTTCTTCGATCGCCTGGTCGACCCGGACGCGACCGCGGCGTTTCGCATCACGCAGCTGACGCTGGTCGACCCGCACACGTACAGCGGCGACATGGTGTCGTGCCTCGACTCGACGGCGACCTACAACCAGTCCTTCGCCGCCTCGATCGGCTCGTTCGACATCAACACGACGCTGGTGCTGCGCCCGCTCGACCCGGCGCTCGACAGCGGCACGGTGATGGACATCGTGCCGGCGGCGTGCGTCGACGGCGAGACGATCGCCAATTGCACCGACAAGGACGTCCCGCCGGCGAGCGTCATCACGGCCAGCTTCAACAACATCGAGGGCGGCGCCTGCCTCTCGCCGGTCGCGGGCTCGCAGAACCCGCTCTACGGCATGGCGCCCAACGAGATCTTGCACGAGCCGCGCAGCCCCTGCTTCGTCAGCGCGATGATCCCGTCGTTTTCGCTCGGGCTCGCGCCGACGCTCAAGCTCCCGCTCTCGAACGTCCAGATCGCCGCCGCCTACGAGCTCGAGGGTGGGTCGCAGCGGCTGGTCCAGGGCGTGCTGCGCGGGTTCTTGTCGTCCAGCGTGGCGATGACCGCGGTCGGCACGCTCAACGGCTTCCCGTTCACGCCGTGGCTGGTGCTCGCGGGCGGCGGCGGCTGCCAGCCGCCGATGAACCCGATCGACGACATCGACTCCGTGGCCGCGCCGCGCGACGGGGTCTGGATGTACTTCAACTTCACGGCCGAGCGCGTCGACTGGCCGACCGAGTCCGCGACCGACACGACGACCTCCACGACCGTCGATCCGACCACCGCCGGTGCGACCGACACGACGACCGCCGGCCCCACCACCGCCACGACCGTCGACCCGACGATGTCCACGGCGACCGCCACGACCACGCTGTGAGCCCGCATGGCCGCCGACCCGCCGCCGCAGCCCGTGCCCCCGGCCCCGCCCGCCCCGGACCTCACCCCCGCACCGTCGCCGTCGACCACGCTCGTCTCCCCCGCGCCGTCGCCCGCGCCGTCGCCCGCGACCACGCTCGTCGCCTCGCTGAGCCCGGACCTGCGTGAGGCCGCCGCCGACCTCGAGCGCGCCAGCACCGACGACGCGCCCGCGGCCGCCCCCGCGCTGCCCGAGGGCATCACCGAGGGCGACCTCGCGGCGCTCAAGCGCTTCGCCAAGGTCCGCGCCTTCATGGCGCGCCACGGCAACAAGCTGTGGTGGTTGCACTCGGCGTACGCGCTGACCTTCGGCGCGTTCGTGGTGATGTACGCCAGCAAGGGCTACGACAACGCCCGCTGGATGGTCGTGCTGCTCGGCCTCGGCTGGCTGGTGCTGGTCCTGTTCTTCCGCCTGTTCGGCACCGGCCGCGGCCAGAAGGACAAGATCAAGGACACCAAGTCCAAGGTCCGCTTCTACGTCATGACCCTGGCGCTGAAGAACCTGTACCAGAGCATGCTGTTCTTCCTGGTCCCGTTCTATTACAAGACGGCGACCTTCGACGAGTCCAACCGCTTCTTCGTCTACGCGCTCGCGCTGCTGGCCGTGCTCTCGACCGTCGACGTCGTGTTCGACCAGTTCCTGATGCGCTGGAAGGTCCCGGCCTCGGCGGTCTACTTCTTCATCCTGTTCGCCTGCCTGAACCTCGTGCTGCCGGCGCTGCTGCCGAACACGCGCACGATGCTGACGCTCCTCGCCGCCGCGGCGATCGCCGCGGTCGTGTTCTTCACGATGCACGTCCCGGCCCGCAACCTCATGCGCCCGGCCTACGTCCTCGCGCTGATGGCCTTCGTCGCCGCCTCGGTGTTCGGCGCCTACTTCGCCCGCCACGCCATCCCGCCCGTCCCGATGTACATCGCCACCGGCGCCGTCGGCCCGAGCCTGCTCCCCGACGGCCGCCTCACCATGCACGTCAGCAAGCTCCACGTGTCCCTCATCCAGGAGATGCACGCCCTCACCGACGTCGTCATCCCCGGCGGCCACGGCAACCAGCTCCACCACGTGTGGCGCCGCGAGGGCGTCGCCGTCCAGCAGGGCCCCGTCACCCCCGGCGGCGAGCCCCCGGCCGGCACCGTCCGCCTGCGCTCGACCCTGCGGTCCTTCAACCTCCCGAGCGACATCAGCGGCCAGTGGAGCATCGACGTCGTCACCGAGGACGACCAGCTCGTCGGCCGCGTCCCCTTCGAGGTCATCCGCTGACCTGTCCCTTCCGACCTGTCCCTGTCGACCTGTCCCTTTGTAGAAATGGGCGCCACCGCGCCCCGGAGAGCCGCCATGTCCCAGGCATTCCCCGCGAGCATCCGCGTGCGTCCGCCCGC
>Ga0075163_10014233_pt1 | contig 10269 bp, 14 predicted proteins | sample JI1023141ADNA_FD_71478 | JGI IMG/M metagenome (GOLD analysis project Ga0075163, IMG submission 71478) | Wastewater effluent complex algal communities from Wisconsin, to seasonally profile nutrient transformation and Carbon sequestration -... | ecosystem: Engineered > WWTP > Effluent > Algae... | reverse complement strand
AGTGGTGTATAGTAGCATTGTGGTGGGAGATAGTGGTAAACTACTCTGACATGAGAGTAGTGAGCCAGTTAGGGTTCACCAATCAATTCACATGCTGATTGGAGAGTACACACATAACATTGATGCCAAGAAACGGCTGTCCTTACCTTCCAAGTGGAGGAAGGAACTTGGAGAGTCAGTGGTGGTTACTCGCGGACTCGATAACTGTCTCTTTATATATCCCTTGAAAGAGTGGGAGAAGATCACTGAAAAGATTGGTCAACTTCCACTCGGACAGGCGGATACGAGAGGGTTCAATCGTTTCTTCCTATCGGGAGCGGTTGAAGCGGAGGTAGATAGCGTCGGACGAATTCTCGTTCCTGATTTCTTGAAGGAATTTGCAGGATTGACCGCAAAGGTCGTTCTTGCAGGTATCCATGATCGTGTAGAAATGTGGGATGAGAAGCGCTGGATTGAGTACAAACGCCGTATTGAAGGACAGGCAGACGCTCTCGCAGAGAAACTGGGAGAGATTGGCATCCTCTAAACGGATATGGAAAAACACACTAGCGTACTTCTGACTGAAGCAGTAGACGCACTCGCGATCAAAACTCACGGAGTCTATGTCGATGCAACACTCGGTGCCCACGGGCACGGAGAAAAAATCATCGAGCGACTTGGTGCACACGGGACATATATCGGTATCGATGCTGACCCAGAGGCGGTGCGTATCGCAAGTGAAGAGCTTCATGGTGAAGCAACCATCAAGCTTGTCACTGGCAACTTCAGAGACATTGACTCAATTGTTGAACAAGAAGGCATAGAAATGGTCGATGGTATCCTTGCGGATCTTGGATGGCGCATGGAGCAGTTCAGTGGGAATGGGAAGGGGTTCTCGTTTCTAACAGATGAACCGCTCGTGATGACATACGGAAACAGGGAAGACTATGGATTCACTGCGCACGACATCGTAAATACCTGGGATGAGGAGAATATCGTCTCGATACTCCAAGGATACGGGGAAGAGCGATTTGCTCGGCGTATCGCCCGCGGCATCATCGATGCGCGCAGTACGGGAACCATAGATACCACATTCGCGCTCACGCGAATCATAGAAGCAAGTGTGCCAGGGGGGTACCGTCATGGAAAAATCAATCCATCGACACGTACGTTTCAGGCACTTCGCATCACAGTGAACGATGAGCTCGGTGTTCTCGACACATTTCTCCGGAAGGCATTCACACTCCTTTCGGTTGGTGGGAGACTCGCGGTCATCACCTTCCATAGCCTTGAAGATCGAATGGTAAAGCATACCTTCAAACAATTCGCACACGATTCTCTAGGAACGCTCGTTACTAAAAAACCCATTACCCCAACGCGTGAAGAAATGAACAATAACAGAAGAGCACGAAGTGCTAAGTTACGTATTTTTGAAAAAGCATGATTTCGCGAACACACAATACACTCTATGAACAAGAACGGCTGTGGTTTTTTGCAGCGCTCTCGTGCATTATTGTTTCTGTTTCGTGCTATATCTATTTTCTTTCAGCATCGGTTGTCCATGTTGTTATGCGAAAAGAGGTAGATAAAGAAATCGCAACACTGAGTTCATCAGTTGGAACACTCGAGGCTTCGTATATCGAATTTCAACATAAAGTAAGCCAAGATATCGCATCACTTCAGGGGTTTATTCAAACAGACGAAAAGATTTTTATCGATAGGACAAACGATACGCTCTCCCTCGGGGAATAACTACTATGCGCAAGGAGGCCATCTTACGAATACGGGTCATATCGGTCCTTGCAATTTTCATAGCCCTTATCCTGGTTGTGCGGCTTTATGTAGTGCAGATAGCAAAGGGTGAAGAATACAAGCAAACCGGTGAACGTCAGTACGTGCATACTGTCCACGACTTGTACAACCGCGGAAGCATCTATTTCACGACAAAAAATGATGAGAAAGTCTCTGCGGCTACTATCCAGTCGGGTTTTTTGCTTGCAGTCGATCCAACAAAAATCACTGATGTTGATAGAACATACGAAGCGCTTAACGGAGTCACTCCAATTGATAAAGAACTTTTTGTTACTCGTGCAAATCGAAAGGATAAGACGTATCAAGAGATAAAACAGACTATTTCAAAGGAAGAAGCGGAGAAGATTGAAGAGAAGGGGCTCGCGGGTGTGCACCTGTATCGAAATCAGTGGCGATATTATCCAGGAAAGGAACTTGCTGCGCGAACAGTTGGATTTATCGGATATGACGGGACAGAGCGCGTGGGGAAGTATGGGCTCGAACGATACTATGAGGATGTACTTCGTCGTGAAGAAGAGCGACTATCTGTGAATTTTTTTGCAGAGATATTTGCAAACCTTGGCGATATAGTTTTTGATGCAGACAAGCGTTCGGAAGGAGATATCGTAACAACCATTGAACCAACCGTAGCACGAACACTTGATCGTGTACTGCAAGGAGTTCAGGATGAGTACGAGAGTACATATTCTGGTGGCATTATCATCGATCCGATGACGGGCGAGATCATTGCACTCAACGTACTTCCTTCATTTGATCTCAATGATCGACGCGACATATCGATCGAGAGTTTCCAGAATCCGCTTGTTGAAAATGTGTATGAACTCGGGTCAATCATCAAACCACTCACGGTTGCTGCGGGACTTGATGCGGGTGTCATCACTTCGTATTCAACCTACTACGATGCGGGGTATGTTGACCTTGAAGATCGAACAATCCGAAATTACGATGGAAAAGGCCGTGGTACCGTGTCCATGCAGGAGGTGCTCAATCAATCGCTCAATACCGGTGTGGCACACATTGCGGAACTCCTTGGTAGTGATCGATTCCGAAAATATTTTTATGAACTAAAACTTGGTAGTGAAACGGGTATTGATTTACCAAACGAAGCCTACGGTCTCGTAAAAAACCTTGAGAGCCCCAGAAAAGTCGAATATGCGACCGCCTCATTCGGACAAGGTATCGCGCTTACGCCGATTGGGGCGGTTCGTGCACTTGCGACGCTTGCAAATGGCGGTACGCTCATTACACCGCATATTGCTCGTGAGATAGCCTATACAAATGGCGATGTGCACGAAGTTGGATTCCCGGAGGGTGCACGTGTCTTTACCAATGAAACGAGTGAGGAGATAACACGTATGCTTGTAAAGGTGGTTGATACGGCACTGCGGCAAGGAAAACTCAAAAAGGAGCATTACACCATAGCGGCAAAGACGGGTACCGCCCAAATCGCTGATAATGAAGGGGGAGGGTACTATGATGATAAATTCCTTCACTCGTTTTTCGGATATTTTCCTGCGTACGAGCCACGATTTCTCATTTTCCTGTATACTGTTGAACCGAAGGGTGTTCAGTACGCATCAGAGACACTCACTGATCCCTTCATGGAATTGACTGATTTTTTGATTAATTATTACAGTATCCCTCCTGATCGTTAGCATATGAAATCGCTTTTCAAGAGTATCGTTGTTGCCATCATCACCTGGGAAGCGCGACTTCTCCTTCTTCGCACAAAGCCAACCATCATTGCGGTAACCGGAAATATTGGAAAAACTTCTGTAAAGGATGCTATTTACGAGGTGATTAAAAATACTGTTCATGCACGAAAGAGTGAAAAGAGTTTCAACTCTGAAATAGGTGTGCCACTTTCGGTACTCGGACTTGAAAGTGGTTTTAATAATCCATTCCTTTGGCTCAAAAATATTTTTGATGGGCTTCTGCTCGTACTCCATCCAGGGAAGTATCCCAAAGTACTCGTTCTTGAAATGGGTGTCGATCGACCGGGAGATATGGACACACTCACTACGTGGATACGACCGCATGTGGTGGTTCTCACACGACTTCCTGATGTGCCAGTGCATGTTGAGTACTTTGATTCGCCTGAAGCAGTCTGTCGCGAGAAGATCAAACTTGTTCATGCACTCCGTCAGGAGGGGACATTCGTCTATAACAACGATGATGAAAAAGTGCGCGCTGTTGTCGATGACGTTTTTCAATCGTCAATTGGATATAGTCGCTACTCACCATCAGACTTCACTGCATCCTCAGATGAAACATTTTATGAAAATGGCCAAGCTGCTGGTACCGAGTTTACCTTGATCCATGGTACCGAGTCGATTCGACTTCGCATCACTGGTTCACTCGGTGTACAGCATGCATACACGTACGCAGCGGCAGCCGCTGTTGGTTCGATTTTTGGAGTATCACTTCAGGGTGTCGCTGACGGGCTCAAGAATCACATACCACCAGGTGGTCGCATGCGACTCGTGAAAGGGCTCAAGGATACCCTCATCATCGACGATACGTATAACGCATCTCCCGCTGCACTTGAACGATCGCTCCAGACACTCAAAGAGCTTAAAGGGGTAAAACGAAAAATAGCAGTTCTCGGCGATATGATGGAACTTGGACAGTACTCGATCAAAGAACATGAGCGACTTGGTGCGCTTGCGCATGACTGTGCAACGCTTCTTATGACTATTGGCGTCCGAGCACGTGGGTATGCAAAAGGTGCCCTCGAGCAGGGGATGAGCGAAAAGAAGATACTTCAGTATGATGATGCCGCAACAGCGGGGAAGGAACTTCAGGCACTCATCAAACCAGGTGATGTGATTCTCGTGAAGGCATCACAATCAATCCGTGCTGAGCGCGTCGTAGAGGAAATTATGGCCGAGCCAGAGCGTGCCGGAGAACTTTTGGTGCGACAAGGTGATTTTTGGAAGGAGTAGGGCGGCGCACTTTACTTGACCATAGTATTCCCGAAGCATAGTATGTTCGCGGGTACATAGACATATATCAAATCAATTCACGTTGAAAGGATACGCACGTGGGCAAAAGTCAGGAACACTATTTGCGAAAGTATGGATCAGCAAAGATTACTTCAGGACTCTTCGTCTATGAGGAGTTCGATCTGATCACAGCACTGAACGGTCAGACATACTGTTTCAGGCTCGAGAGTGGCCTTATTGGTCTTGGGTTCGCCGTCAGTGACCGGAAAGGAACTATTGTTGGAATTGTCCGCGAAGGGCAGTATTTCGGTGATGAGGTGCTCACACCAGGGCATGGTAGGCGACTCCACGATGCGGTCGCTCTCACTGATACAGTTGTTACTCGCGTGAGTCTCGACGAGAAGGTGCGCGAACACCTTCTCGTATCGTCGCTCACACGTAGAAATCACCTTGAGCAGCTCTACAGTAGGTCAAAATTGAGTGACAGAATGGAGTATCTTCACACTATGCTTGGAGAAGAGAAAATTCCCAACTACAGAATGACACAAATACTTGGCGCGTCTCGCGAGTGGATCAGCAAGGTTCGCACTAAACAGCATGAGGTCTGATTGAAAAGAACAGCATGCTGTTCTTTTTTTGTGCACAGGCACTGATTCAATGATCTGGCACTTTCCTTGGTCTATGTTACTATCGTGCGCAACCTGTTCATTCATGGGAAACCTCCCATGCAGGTTCGTCCAAGGAGACGACTGAATGAATTCGAGTATCAGTGGACACAATCTCAGGGTGACGCCAGGAATGCACCAGTACGCGACGGGGCGAATCATGTCGCTCAGGCGACGATGTGACAAGCTCACGAGTGTCGATGTGACATTCGCTTCCGAGAAATGCAGGGACAAGGCTGATCGGGAGAAGGTGTGCGTCAAGATCCTTCTTGCGCAGAAGACGATCCACCTCTCGTCTGTTGCCGAAGACATGTATGCAGCAATCGACAATCTCCGCGACAAGGTGGCAGCGGAGATTACTCGGTACAAGGAGATGCATACAGAGCATCGCCGCCGCGGATCACCAAAGCATGGCACTGCGACGGTGGTGCATTTGCGGAGCTAGTTCGAAGATGTGTCAGACCCTCTCTACGGAGCGGGTCTTTTCTTATCTCTATATGAAGAAGCCGGCGAAAAGCCGGCTTCGATGTTAGGAATTCCAGGCTGACTGCTGCATCTGAAACTCGCGACGTTCCTCGTTCGTGATAGTACGAGTCGATCCGTCGCATTCGTAGGCGATACTGCCGAGGGTTGCTCCTGTTGTACGAGCTGCTTCCTGAAGACTCAGAATTTCGTTTGTGCCATCATTCATGACGACATCGAATTTCGGGTAGACGGTCAAAATAATCATGAAATACTACCTCCAAGAACTGTGCCAACATATATGAAAACGTGTCCCTTGGTATGCTGTCAATTAATAACTTTGTGGGCGATAGGAGGGTGCGACCGAGTGTCTGAACTGTATGATGTTGACGCATTCTGTATATGTGATTATATTCATTTTGGATATTTTTCCACTTCGTGAATGGAGAATTGAAATGAACCCCCAGCAAGCAGCAGAGCGACTGGCACATCTCGACCTCGAGACAGGTGTCGTTGCTGAAGTCGGAGAATTTGGGAGTTGGCTCACCATCGAGGTCAATGATTGGGTCCACCTACTCGAAAAATCAGTACCCAGGACTCCAAAAGTCGGGCAAATCGCCACGCTCTATCGACTCCAAGGAGGGGATATCCAGGGCATCGATCTTGATGGCGAACCACTTTTCTTCTGGTCGAAAGCCGACATTGAAGCAGAGCGGCAGCAGGATTTGAAGTGCATCGTAGCGGAAAAGGTCGAGCGGAAAATCAAGTTCTTCGAAGAATTCGACAATCCGCAGTCGGACTTCAATCGCCGACTTCACCGTCTCCCCAAGGTCTTCCAGCAACGCTTCAAGAAGTTTTTCCGTCTCGGCGTGGACTTCTGGGATCTGGCCTGGGATGAACTGGTTGCGTGTGAGAGTGCGCTCAAGATCGCCTATACCTGCAAGAGTTGGCAAGGTATCCATCGTTTCTACAACATGACCGTGGATGAGCAAAAAGCGCATATTCCGAGCTTGGACCATGAAATGTCGGGGTACATGTTCAACTTTGCGTGTCGTGCCGCCAAGGTCTACCTGCGGAACCCGAAACTGATTCGCAAGATTCGCGGCGCCCTGTCGCCACTCACTGGCACTTGGCGCTACACCGGACGGTGATTCCAGTCCATACAAACAGCCCACACGGGTCCGCTTGTGTGGGCTGTTTTGTTTTTAATACGTTCTGGTTTGTGACCAAAGTATCTAGCTTTCAAAACTTTGCAGGGAGAGTATCAAAATTGTATTAAAGTGTTCTAAGGTGTTTTTTATGTAAAAAGAAACCGCCTCGAAACCGAGACGGCTTCGAGGCGGCAGGACCTCGATCAGGCAGCAACTGCTTCTTTCACTTTCGGCCTCGAGAACACCATACGGTGGAAACGAAGGGTCTTGTGAAAATGAAAGCCAAAGCTGATGGCGACCGAAGAGAACGTGATTTCTTGCTCCCCGGCATTTTCCGTATTGAAGCGAGCGCACACGAGGGAGACAGAGTAGTTGGATGCTTCAGGAACGACTTCACGCCAGAACGCCTTAGGATCGGCATATGCTTCATGATCCTTGATCCATGTGCATTTGCCGAACTTACGCCAGCTGTCGTTGTCGAAGGTGACTACTGCTTCTTCAAGAACATAACCCATATTGATGAGCTTCGAGAAGTATTGAACCTCACGAGAGACACAGTTCAGTCGTGCAGTGATGTTGCATGCTTCAAGCAGCGAAGCTTTGCTTTTTCCTGCTTTCTCTGCCCAAATTCCGGAAAGCTCGACTTCTTCGGCGAAAGCGTCACGCCAGTTGTCAAAACCTTCGACCTTCACCTCCAAGGTGATGAGGTCTTGCGCTTCTTGTGAACCATATGTGTCGGACATGTATTCCTCCGTCCAATTGAACTTCGTGAGACCTTCACGACGAGGGTTCTTTCAAAAAGAAATATACAGCAACTTATCAAAGTTACAAGTAAAACAGTGCTGTGCTCTCATTACGGTGCACTGAAATATTTTTTGGAAAATATGGCTAGTTATTTTGTGATCACAAGTTGCTAAGTAAGATTTAAATTGCATTTAAATTTTACTAAGCACTTGCCGACCCCGGCTCGCTGGTTCAGGACATTAGGAAAGTCCTTCACATCACTCCGCCTTCACAAATGGGACAAAGTTGGAACCAGATTGTGGGAGGGATGCATTCTGCCTCAGGGAATTTTAAATCTTTGACTTAATAAACACGTTGTGGTTATGTGTTACTGGTTCAATCACTTTGGAGGATAGTTCTTATGGCAACTTGCTCCCGCGAAGAGATCGTCGTTATCCTGCGACAAAATCTCGAGGAAAAGGACTGGCCACAGGAGATCGTGGAGCTCACGCTCCTCGGCACACTCGTTCATGAGTGCGCTTTCGTTGGATGGGCGAAGAGTGTCAGAGAAGACCTGGCGCAACCCATCCAAGATATGATTGTTGGAGGAGAGCCTTACCACCATTCATGGCACATCTTCAAGATCGATCCGGCGTCGCCCCAGTACCGAGCGCTACAGCTACAAGTGCTCACAAGTGTTATCGCTGTCGATTCTCCGCACTTTAGCCTCGACAAAGATGACCTAAGCATGATGTTAGACCTTGCATCATCACTTGCGAACATTGATCGCACGCGCACACTCGAGTGGGTTAAGTATGCATGGGAAGCAGGGCAACACCAACGACGTATCCACGATATGGAGGTGGAAGGAGGCGTCAATAACAAGATTGGTATCGTGGCAAACTTCGCTGCCTACCTTTCGATCTTTGGGGAGAAGAAATTTCTTAGAGTAACTATCGCCTCACCCCAATCTGCGTGATTCACACATACCACTGATGTAGCCCGCGAAAACCCGCAAGGTATCGCGGGTTTTCTAATGTATGAATGTTGTAAAACAAGCTTTATAAATCTGTGATCACAAGTTGCTATGTAAAATTTAAATAGCATTTAAATTTTACTAAGCACTTGCCGACCCCGGCTCGCTGGTTCAGGACATTGGGGAAGTCCTTCACATCACTCCGCCTTCACAAATGAAAAACGCCACAGATGTGGCGTTTTTCATTTGTGACCCTACGCGGAATCGAACCGCGGTTTGTTGGATGAGAACCAACTGTCCTAGCCGCTAGACGATAGGGCCGGCTAAAGCCCGATAGTTATATCAGATATATGAGAGGAAATAAAGTCCGTGAAAATACAGAATCTGGACGGGGTATGATTCTATGCTATAGTTCGTTTAGGTAGTCAAGTTATTTCAACTCCGCATGCAGCGCATGCACAACATACTTTTAGGAGGCCAGTATGGCGACGAAAAAAGCCAAGGAAGACAAGGCGAGTGCTCCGAAAATTACTCGCGGGAAGAAAACGTTCGTGGGCGTGAGTTCGGATCTCAGATCAAAATATCCGTGGATTGATGCCATAAGCAAAGATGTCATCGATGCTGCAAACGAAAAAAGACGAAAAGATCTCCGAAAGGGGAAGCCGAAGCTTTCAGGCTCGCGCCTTGCACAGGTGGCAACCATTCACGATCGTCTGCAGCGAGAAATCAATCGTCTTTCTTCGAGACAGAGTCGTCTCACCGATAGACTTGCTGCACACTATGGTCATACCGGTATCCAGGAATTCGAGTCGACCGAGGGGAGGAAAACACTCGTTTCGACAAGCGTCAGTCTTGCTGTGGATCCGGATGATCTCGTGTTGCGTATCGGCAAAGAACGATTCAACGCTCTGGTGAAACGCATGCTTGATCCTGAGCGTATGCTTGAAGAGGCAGGAAATGATGAAGTACTTAAGCTCGCTATCTCCGGAGCAATGCGTGTCTCCAAGTACATCGTATCGGTGACAGCCCCGTCATCACGACGTGGCAAGAGCGGGAACCCGGAAGGGGATTAAACAAGACCCCTGAAGAAGCTTCGCTTCTTCAGGGGCTTCTTCATGTCTCGTGTATAATTTATGTAATGAGCAACTTCAAGAAACTATCTGAGGCGGTAGTGAGAATTATATTCATTGTAATACTTGGTCTAGTTGGATTTTTAGCGCTAAACATATTCTCTTTCATTGCACTTGAAGTAAGTAGTGCATATGCTGGAATTGCCACAAATATCTTTGGTTTCTCACTCGCACTCTTGTTTGGAATATATACATATAAAGAGTACAAGCGGTTACAAAACAAGGAATGAGCGTGTCAGGGTGAGTGCTGTATAATACTCGTATGACACAGGAACGCGCACTTGAGGTACTGAAGACGGGTGCGAATATTTTTCTCACAGGAGAGCCAGGGGCGGGGAAGACGTACGTTCTCAATCAGTACATTGATTGGCTCGAGCATATGGGCATTTCGGTTGCGGTGACTGCCTCGACCGGCATTGCTGCGAC
>Ga0075163_10014232_pt1 | contig 10269 bp, 7 predicted proteins | sample JI1023141ADNA_FD_71478 | JGI IMG/M metagenome (GOLD analysis project Ga0075163, IMG submission 71478) | Wastewater effluent complex algal communities from Wisconsin, to seasonally profile nutrient transformation and Carbon sequestration -... | ecosystem: Engineered > WWTP > Effluent > Algae... | reverse complement strand
GACGGTGGTGCCATTCCCCCTCCGCCTGCTGGCTCGAGCTGCGAGATTCCGAACCTGCCGCCCGGCGCGTGCCCCCTGATCATCATCAGCCAGAACGCGGAGCGCCTGAACCGGATGGCGGGCCTGGGTGGCGGCAACTTCCGCGACTTCCGCAATGGCGAGCCGGTCAACTTCCTCAACTTCCAGTTCGGTCAGGTCCGTCGCACGTTCGTGTTCGATCGCGTCCTCGTCTCGAACTTCTCTGCGCCTGCAGGCAGCCCGCTCACCCTTGCGGACACCGACAGTGATGGCCTGCTCGACGAGGACGAGCTGAGAGCCCGAACCGAGCCATGGGTCGTCGATAGCGACTACGACGGCTTCTCGGACGGCATCGAGGTCTACTTCAACGCTCGCGGCGGCATGTTCAACCCCGTCGGCCGGCTGGCTGATGGCGGCGGTTCCGATCAGGGCTGCCCTCCCGAGCTTCGAGGGGTCGACAGCGATTGTGACGGTCTGCTCGATTGTGACGAGCAGCTCATCGGCACCAACGCCAGACGTGTCGACAGCGACGACGACGGCGTGCCCGATGCGATCGAGTTCAAGCTCACGACGCAGCCTGCCTCGAAGGACCTCGACGAGGATCCTGACAACGACGGCATCGTCAACGCGACCGAGCTTCAGCTGCACACCGACCCGCACGTGGTCGACGCGCAGAAGCTCTCGGTCACCGGCTATCGCTATGAAGTGAAGAAGCAGGGCGCGCTCGATGACCAGGGCCGCCAGTGCTGGGACCTGCGGGTCGACAACATTCTCCTCGCCAACACGCTCCCCGACATTCGTGACGCTGGTCCGGGCGATGTGCGCCGCGGCGCCGGCTACAACGACATCTTCGTGAGCGTGGCGATGCGGCCCGGCGACGATCCGAACGGCCGCTCGTTGCAGCGCACCTTCCGTCACACCCTCACCCGCTTCCCCGTCGGAGGCATTCGCTCGCCGCCGGACGGAATCATTCGGGTGAAAGACAGTGATTTCGTGGCAGGCTGCCCAGCGCTGCCGAGCGGCATTCCGGCACCGTGATTTCTCTTTGAACGTCGGAGGCGGCCGTCCTCCGCTCTGAACCCTCTCTCGAGCTCGACATGATGCAGACACTGACGCGGGTGGCCGTGGTGATTGGAGGATTGGCGGCGTTCGTCTCGTGCTCACCGCCACCCGTGCTGTGTGTCGAGGGTGACGAAGAGACCTGCGACGCGGGCACGCTGCCTCCTGACTCGTGCAACAGCGTCGAAGAGGGCAAGACCGGCCCGTGCACGCTCACGCTCTGCCAGGACCGCGAGGCCTTCATCTCGACGATGGCCGACGGGGGCGCCGACGTCGACTTCTACAGCGTGACCCTGCCGGGCAACCTCACCGCCCGCAGCCTGCTCACCATCAAGGCTGGCTACGGCGGGGTTCCGCAGTCCGCGGTGAACTTCAGCCTCAACGTGCTGCGTGATCAGCCAGACGGTGGCATCGCCGCCATCGCGTCGGGGAACGACCAGCGCATGGGCGCGGCGGCTCCGAAGAACGTGGAGATCACCCAGCCCTTCGCCGACTCGAACGCACAGCTCGTGCTTCGCGTGAGCGACATCGGCGGCGTGGTCATGCCGCGGGTCGACAATCGCAACACCTACAAGCTCAACGTCTGCGTCATCGACAACCCCGACATGAACGAGCCGAACGACGCCACGCCGACGCCCATCGCGCTCACCGGCTCGGGTGGCATTCAGCAGGGAACCGGCACTGGCTACCTCGCGACCGCCGACGACAAGGACGTCTTCTCGTTCCCCGTCACCGGAGCGCGGCAGATCATCTACCTGCGCATCTCGAGCACGATGATGAACCTCATGCCGCCGCTCGCGTACCGAATGGCCTACACGCTGAAGGACCCGATGGGCCGGCCGGTCGCCGAAGGCGTGATGGACAACCAGTTCCTTCAGGTCGACCTCTCGACGGCGCGCCTGTCGTCAGGCGATGGCACGTACACGCTCGAGGTGAATGGCTACAAGACAGCGCAGCAGATGACGCCAGCGCCTGGCGACCTGCGGCTCAAGTACGACGTCGATGTTCGGGTGATGCCCGACCTCGACATGAGCGAAGGCTCGACGGGGAATGACTCCGTCGCGACGGCTCGGGGAACGAACCTCGCCTTGAACACGCCCACGACGCTGAGCGGGCGCATCTCGTACATTCCCGACACCGAGTACTTCCGCCTGAACCTGCCTGCCGGGCGGCCCGGGCCGGCGACGCTTCGCTACGAACTGTTGCCGTCGTCGGGCACGGGCCGCTTCGCGCCGCTCTCGACGATTCCCACGCGGCAGATTCGCGTCGTCCAGGAGATCACCACTGGGGCCACGGTGCAGGATCGCCAGAACGCCTGCGTCAACAACGCCACGGTGTGCCCCAGAAGCTTCAACACGCCGTCCAGCAGCGCCGGACAGCTGGTCTCCGGAGTGTGCCGGTCTCCGGGGATCGACCCGCCACACTGCGTGCTCGCCGAGCGCAACGAAGAGCACCAGATTGCGCAGCTGGCCGCTCAGAAGAACTTCGTCGGCGCGATTCCCGTACCCACCAACGTCACCTCGCTCATCTTCTCGTACGGAGACACGGGTCGCGGTCGCCTGAAGTGGGCCGACGATCGAGACTGGTCGATTCGAGTCACGCTCGAGAATGACGTCGACGAGCAGCGCGTCGAGCCGGCCGACATCAACCTGACCACCGCCGAGTCGACGACCTCGGGCCTCATCTCGTACGGCTACGGCAAGACGATTCAGTTCGACGACCTGAACATGGGTCCCGGCGTGCGCGGGCCCAACGACTACGACGCGACCGAGACCGATGTCGATCGGTTCAGGCTCAGGTTTCCCAACACGATGGCCGGCGATCAGTCGTGGGCCATCGACTGGACCTTCGGGTCTCCGGACTCGGGCTCGCCGCCAGCGGAACTGGCCTTCGAGATGACGTTCTGCCAGCAGACCCAGGCTGACGGTGGGTGTACCGGTCGGTTCGGCATTCTCGCGCCCACCTACGGCGCGTTTGCGCCCTGGTATCTGCCGCCCAACACCCTCGCGAATACGCGCATTCAGTTCACCGCGCAGCGCAACGGAGGGCAGACGACCGTGCGTGTCGAGCCCGTTGCCTGCTTCTGCTTCCAGAGCAACGTGGTGTCGTCCGGCACCGTCTTGATGAGCGTGTTGGCCGTTGACCGAACCTCGAACGACCCGATTCCGTACACGATTCGTCAGTCGATCGGCACGTACCCCACCAGCTACCCCAACGCCGACGGAGGTCCTGGCATGACTTCATGCCCGGGTCCGTCGACCGATGGTGGCGTCGGAGGCTGCGGCTTCAGGCTGGGTCAGTGACGAACGTGTCGTCGCCCGTCACTGCTGCATCGTCAGTTGCCCTCCGCCATCTTCAGGCGGAGCGGCACGACGTCGACCTTCACGAGGTACTTCGCGCGCGCGTCGGACTCGAACTCGATCAGGTGATCGCCGATGTCCGAGAGATCGGCCTCGCGGCTCGTCCAGCCCTTCGTCTCGGCCTCACCGATGAGCGACCGGCCCGACAGCACGCGGCGCACCCGGCTCGAGCACTCGGTCTCGTAGAAGTTGATGCGCGTCTCTTCGCCCGTGCCGGCGATCTCGGTCAGGAAGAACGAGAGCGTCACGGTCGAGGGCTCGAAGAGCTGCACCGAAAGTTTGTTGGCCCCGGGGAAGCGGCCCTCGACGTAGCTTCGATCGCCGACGATGCAGCCCACCGTCGTGCGACACACCGGCCACTCGCCGTCGCAGTGATCCTGTACGCGGGTGCCGAGGAACTGATCTCTGATGCTCCCGCAGCCTGTCATCGCCGTCAGAAAAGCGACGGCCCCCACCCGTTGCAGTAGAACCTGCACACTTCTCTTGTTCGAACGAGGACGATTCATGAAGCGCTCGATTCTAGTCGCAACCATCGTCGGTGCCGTCACTGGAAGTTTCGTAGCCTGCGGGCCCACGAATAGGAAGGTGTGCGATGGAGACACCTTCGCCAACGACGCCGAGCTGTGCGTCGACCGTACGGCGCTGGGTTTCAGCACCGAGTTCGGCGCTGGCACGTTCCTCGGAGCGAAGCCCGTCGACTCCATCAGCATCACCAACCGCGGCCTCAAGCCGCTCACCATCTCGAAGGTGACCTACTCGGGTGAGGCCGAGTTCAAGGTGACGTCGAGCTGGGGCGAAGCAGCGGTCGGCAGCGACATTCCGACGACGACGGTCAACGGCGGGCAGCGCGTGTTCCTGCAGGTCGAGTTCTCGCCGCGCGCCCCCCGTGGCTACGCGGGCACCATCACCCTCGACACGAACGCGACGAACATTCCCCAGCTGGTGGTTCAGCTGTCGGGCTGTGGCGTGCCCACCGATGGCGGCGTCTCGAACTGCTACGCCTGCGACGTGCTGGGCCAGGGTTGCACCAACCAGGTCGATGGTGGCGCGCGCACCTGTTACCAGAGCCCCTCGGGCGCGACGTTCTGCTCGTTCGAGACCGGCTCCAAGGCGACGGGCGAGACGTGTGATGCGCCAGCCGCCTGCGCGAAGGGCAACGTCTGTTTGTCGGTGTGCGAGCGGCGTGTCGATGGCGGCGCGTGTGCAACGGCGGCCGAGTCTCGCTGCTACCAGGCCTGCAGCGTTGACGGCGGCGCGACGGGCTGCAGCGGCGGGAAGGCGTGCCTCGATCTGACGAGCCAGGCCATTCGCGCCTACGGCGCCTGCGCCCAGCAGTAACGAGATCAGCTCGAGGCAGGTGACCGGGGCCGGGCTTCTTCGAAAGAGGCTCGGCCCTGCGTCTGTCTGGGCGCTACTTCGACTTGAGCGTCGGCGCTTCGTTGGGCTTCCAGAGGTAGACGCTGGGGGCCCCGCGATCGTCCTGCGCCCAGGGATCCTGGCCGGGCCCGTCCCAGCCGTAGGGGTCGATGGGCGTCGGGCGGCCGCTCTTCGTTCCCGTCATGCGCCGCACCTCGAAGTAGAGCGCGCTCGTGGTCGCACAGCCCGTCTTCCCCGCGACGCCCAGCCGCTGGCCAGCCACCACCTTGTCACCCGGCTTCACCGTCAGCTTCGCGAGGTGGGCGAAGTGGGTGACGAAACCAACACCACCCAGCGTGGTGTGCTCGACGTCGACCTCGAGCTGATCGTCGACCATGCGATGTGTCAGCACGCAGTTGAAGGCCGGTGCAGGGCCGGCGCGCACCACGTCGCCGTCGGCTGGCGCGAAGATGGGTGTGCCCTCGGGCATCGAGAACGCGTAGCCGGCGAACCCCTCGGCCAGGCCCAGCGCGTCGATGCCGCAGTAGGTGAGCTCTTTGTCGCCTTCGACGAAGGGTTTGAGATCGGACACGAGCGGCAGATCGTGATCGAACAGGTTCAGCACGGGGTAGTGGCCATCGAACGGCCGCTGCAGCACGGGCATCACCGCGTTCTTTGGGCCCGGCTGGCCCGAGCAGCGCTGCGCTCCCAGCTTTCCTTCGCGCGGAGGCGTCCTGGCGGGCTCGTCCTTCGGGCAACCGAGCGAGAGCGTGCCAGCGAGCAGGGCCATCACCGTGTGCTGTCGAGCCAGACGTCGCATGCGCTCCCTCAGGTTCCGCCCTTCTTCATTCGTTCGACGAGGCCCTGCGCCACGCGGAAGGAGTTGGCGACGATGGTGAGCGTGAACGGGACGGCGCCCGAGGTGGGCATGAAGCTGCCGTCGACCACGTAGAGGTTCTTCACCGCGTGGGCCCGGCAGTCCTTGTTCAGCACGCTCGAGACCTCGTCCTTGCCGAAGCGACAGGTGCCGCCCTGCAGAATGGTGGTCTCACCAGCGACGCCGACGCGATCGAGCTTCTCGGGCTTCATGGCCGCGAGCACCTCTTCACCACGCTCGACGAGGAAGCGAGTCATCACGAAGTCCATCGGGTGGCGCTTGATGGTGATCGCCGCCACGGGGATTCCGTATTTGTCCTTCACGTTGTTGTCGACGGCGACGTTGGTGTCGTCGTTCGAGAGGAACTCGCCGTAGATCTCGAACTCGAGGATCTTGCTGTCGCGGTACTCGCGCAGCTTGTCCTTGAGGGCCTTGCCGAAGATTCCCGACTCGCCCTTCTTCGCCATGCCGACGGCCGCGAAGATGGGGTTTGGGTGCGCCCACATGAAGCCCAGCGTGCCGCCTTTGCGGAAGCCGAACTTGTCATCGGGCATCAGGTAGAAGTCCTGCATCGAGCGGTTGACGAACGGCGCGACGGCCTCGAGCCAGGGGTGGGTGGCCTTCTGCTTCCCGATGCGGAACGTCGCCTTCGACTGGCCGAAGCTCGAGAAGATGAGGTTCTTGCCGACGAGGCCGTTGTTGTTGGCGACGCCTTTGGGGAACCGCCCCGACTGCGAGTTGAGCAGCAGCCGCGCAGACTCGACGGCCGTGGCCGAGACGACGACGACTTTGGCGGGCTGCTCCTGTCGAACGCCGTCGGCGTCGAGGTAGACGACGCTCTTCGCGACGCCGGTCTTCTGATCGACCGTCACCTCGACGGCCATGCAGCGCGGACGAATCTCGACGTTCCCGGTGGCGACGGCCTGCGGAAGAATCGCCGCGAGCGTCGAGCTCTTCGCGTCGGTCTCGCAACCGAAGCTGCCGCAGAGCGCGCAGTACACGCAGGCGCCACGGCCCTTGTACTCGGCGCTCGCGATGCCACGCGCGGTGGGAATCGAGTGGTAGCCGAGCGACTTGCAGACCTTGTCGATCTCGAGCGACACCGGGTGCTCACCGAGCGGCGGCAGCGGGTAGTTCTTCTTTCTGGGCTCGAGGAACGGGTGGGGCACCGCGTTGCCCGACACGCCCAGCTCTTCTTCGGCGCGATCGTAGAAGGGCGCGAGCTCGTCGTAGGTGATGGGCCAGTCGGCGATGTTCGAGCCCTTGATGGCGCCGACCTCGCTCTTCAGCCGGAAGTCGACGGGCTTGAGCCGGTAGAAGTAGCCGCTCATGTGAACGGTGCCGCCGCCGACGCAGTTCGCCGTCCACGCTTCGTTGGTGCGCGAGTAGGGCTTGTCGGGGCCCTGCCGCCACAGATGGGGCTCGTCCCACGGGAGCGGCATGAAGAAGTTGCGCCGCGAGTTGAGGATCTCGTCGTGAACGAACTCCTCTTTCTTGTACCAGGGGCCCTTCTCGAGGACGACGACCTTGAACCCCGCACGCCCGAGCTCGAGCGCCATCGGCGCGCCACCTGCGCCACTGCCGACGATCACCACATCAACTGTGTCTTTCGCCACGATCAGCACCCCTTCCCGCCGCCGCACCGCAGTTGCTGCAACGCCTTCATGCCGTCGTAGCCGGGGCCGGGGTCGGCCTTCGTCTTGTTGACCAGCGAGAAGCCGAGGGTCTTCCACCCGACCTGATCACGATTGCCGCCGTAGCTCGGGTCGCCGAGGTAGCCCTCGAGCGAGAGGACGATGAGCATCTCGTACCAGCGCGCTTCGCCCGAGCTCTCAGGGCTGTTCTTGAAGATGGTGATGATCTCGTCCTGCTGCTCGGGCGTGGCCTTGGCGAAGCCGACCTTGAACATGCGCTCGCAGCGGCGATCGAGGGCCGCGAGCCCCGGCACGAAGTTCTTCTTCATGTTCTCGAGCTGAGGCGTCTGCAGAATGCGATCGATGTACTCGGGCACGTTGGCGTCGAGCGCGCCGGCGTCTTCGTCTTTGGGCAGCACGCGCTCGCACGCGGCCGAGATGATGGCGTAGTCGTCGTTGGTGAAGGTGAGGTGCGAGGTGGTGAGCGCCTGCGGCCTCGGAGGCGCCGCGACGACGGCTCCAGCATCGGGCTTGGCGGGCTCTTTACACGCGCTGCCCAGCAGCACGACGCCGCCACCCATGAAGGAGAGGCGGTGAACGAAGACGCGCCGCGACGGGTCGTCGAGGTCTTCGGTGACAGTGGAGGGAATCGCTTCGGGCTCGTCGAGATCGCGCGCCATGGGGCGCGGAGCATTCCCCCGCACACGCAGCCACGCAACCCTTCGTTCCATCGCGTCGCTGGGGTGGACTGTTCCCCACACCGTGTCCTGAATGCGGTCATGCAGGCCGGGGCTTCGGTTGGCTAGAGTGGAACTCTCTCTCTGGCCGGTGTTCTTCCCGAAGAAGGATTGGTCGAAATGAACGCGCGCGTACTCCTCACGACTCTTGCGGTCGCTCTGGCTTCCGTGGCCTGCACTCCGCCACCTGGCACCAACCCGGCGGGCACGGGCAAGTCCGAGCTCAAGGCGATTGGCCCGGCGGGTGGCTCCATCACGGTCGAGCAGGTGACGCTCACGGTGCCCGCGAACGCGGTGCCTTCCGACGTGATGTTCAGCATCACCTCGTCGCCGACGGCGGCTGCGTCGAACTACACGGCGTACTCTCCGATTTACGTCTTCAAGCCCGAGAACAGCGACTACCAGACGCCGCTCACGGTCGAGTTCGACATCAGCGGCAAGACCGTGAAGAACCCGATCATCTACTGGACTCGCAAGGGCTCAGCGGTCTTCGAGCGGCAGGTCTCGACGGTGAACGGCTCGAAGGTGAGCGCGAAGGTGACGCACTTCTCGATGGGCTTCGTCGGAGAGGCCTCGACGTCGGCTGGCGATGGCGGCTCCACCACGACCGACCCGTTCAACGTGCTGACCATCGATCCCGCGGCGCGAGGCCAGGACTACATCGCGATGGCCATCGACCCGGGGACCGGAAAGATCGGAATCGCGTACTACACGCCGCGCGGGACGATGACGGTCTCGACCGTCACTGACGCTGGCGTGATGGAGGGCGTGCCGGACGTCGATCTCAAGTACGTCGAGATCGTCAACGGCGTGGCGAGCGCTCCCGAGGTGATTCGGTTCGTGCAGCGCCGCATCGGGCTCTCGCTCGCCTTCGACGCGACGGGCGTTCCGGTCGCGAGCTACCTGGGCGGTGGGCAGGGGTTCAGACCGGGCGACTCCATCTTCTGGTTCCAGAGTGACTCGGTGGTCGCGCGCCGGACCGCTCCCGGCACCTGGACCGAGACCCTCGTCACCACCAACAGCAACAACGTCGTGTGCGGCAACATCGTGTCTGACAGCGGCTTTCTCGTCGGGGTCTTCCCGGCGATCGCCTTCGACTCGACCGGCAAGCTGTATCTGGCCTACCGCGACACCCACAACGGCCAGTTCCCCCTGCAGGACTGGGCCGGCTCGGACGTCGAGGTCGTCGAAGACGTGCTCGGTGCGCGGCGGTTGGTCTGCACCAAACCAGGCGGCAACGACAAGGGGGCCTGGGGCGGCCGCATTCGAATGATCATCGGCTCGGAAGATCAGCCCGCCATCATCTACGACAAGGCCCTGGGTGGCGCTGACACGCGCGGCAACGACGTGCTCTTCCAGCGTCGTTCGCCCAACGGGACCTGGAGCGGTGCGGCATCGGTCATCGACATCTCGGACACGATGACGGGCGCCTCACTGGCGTTCCACCCCAACGAGGGTTGGGGCGTCGCCGTCACCGACAAGGCCAACAACAAGCTGCTCTACCGTCGAAACCAGACGACAGACGCCGCTTCGTCCATGTGGGAGTCACCGCAAGAGGTCTACGCCTCGGGCACCGGCGGCTGGTACCCCTCCCTCGCGATGGACAACGACCCGCAGTTCGCCGGAGAGCCGTCGATCGCCTACTACGTCTGCTCGCTGCGAGATCAGGTCGCTCCCTCTGACTGCAGCCAGGATCAGGACGAGCTGCGGGTGGCGCGCCGGTCGGCCAATGTGTGGCGTGAGACGGTCGTCGACAAGGCCGGTGGCTATGCGCCGCAGCTCGGCTTCCTGCCGGGTGGCAAGCGCGTGGTGGCCTATCGCGTCCCAGCGGCGATTCGCGGCGATGGCTCCATCGAATCGACGGCGGGCGCGGTGAAGGTCGCGATCGAGCGCTGAAAGCTGGCGTCAGGCCCAGCCTGGCGCGCTAGCCTCTGGCCCCTCTCATGAGACGCGCACTCTCACTCGCGACGATTCTGGTGATGTCGGCCTGCACGCCCGACAACACGCTCGGCGGCAGCCTGGGTGAGGTGATCGATCTCACCGTCACCGAGGTCATTGCCTATCGCAACACCGAGGCGCTGCAGCTCATCTACACGCGCAATCGCGGCGTCTTCCTCGACATCGTGATTCGCGTCACCATCTCGCTGCAGACGCAGGCCGAAGACGGCACCATCACGACCGTCGAGCCAGAGCCCGGCGCGCGCATTCTGCTGCAGGGAGACTGGCGT